>Ga0209158_1000795_pt1 | contig 22275 bp, 17 predicted proteins | sample GraSoiAngelo_140_FD_185897 | JGI IMG/M metagenome (GOLD analysis project Ga0209158, IMG submission 185897) | Grasslands soil microbial communities from the Angelo Coastal Reserve, California, USA - 14_0929_12_30cm (SPAdes) (version 2) | ecosystem: Environmental > Terrestrial > Soil > Grasslands ...
GCCGCATCTGGCTTGGGTTTTTCGCTCTCCAGGGTGCGAACCGAAACCTGTCCGCTTTTTCAATCGGTCGTCTGGATGCCGCTCGCATCTCCCGCGACCCCAGCAAGAAATCGCCGTGCACGACTTGCATCCCAACCGCATCTGGCTTGGCTTTTCGCCCTCCAGGGTGCGAACCAAAACCTGTCCGCTTTTTTTCTCCGGAAAGCCGGGACATCCTATCCGGCCATGAACCCGGATGCGCATACAAGCGATCTCTTTCCCGACTTCTCCCCGGTTCCTCAGATGGTCTTCGTGAATGAACGCGTTTCCTTCCAGACCGAAGGGAACCAGCGCGTCATTCTTGTCCATGGCGTCGTCCACTCTCACTACTCCCGGGAGGATCGCACCGCCGAAACCTATGCCCTGGTTTCGCTGTACGAATCCGGATACGCCGATCAGAACGATTTGGCACGCTTGTTCGGTTACTCCACACGAACCCTGCGTCGCTTCCAAGAGCGCCTGCATTCGCGAGGACTGAATGCCCTGGTCCGCCCGGAGGGACGACCCGCAGATGGTTCGCTACCCAAGCCCAGCCCACGCGACCGTACGATTCTGCGCCTCAAGGCCCAGGGCATCAGCAATCGCGGAATCGCTGGACGGCTGGGACTCAGCGAGATGATGATTCGGAAAATTCTCCGTCGACTGGGGTGGCAACCGGCTCCGGAAGCCACTCTTCCTCTCTTGCCCCAGGCCGATGCGCCAGCTAAGCCCGTCACGATTTCCGATAGCTCAGCGGACCAGATTTCACTCCCCGCGCCACTACCGCCACCTCCCCAGAGGCAAGAACCAGGGGTCAAACCGGCGGCTCAGAGCTTCGATCAGAATCCGTTGGACCGCTCCATGGATCGTCTCTGGGCGGCCCTGGGGCTGCTCGACGACGCGCTGCCCCTGTTTGCTCCAGCACAGAACCTGCCGCGCGCCGGCGTTTTATTGGCCATCCCGGCACTGGTCGCCAGTGGGCTGCTGTCGGCGGCGGAGAAGATTTACGGAAGCCTCCACCCCTCCTTCTATGGCCTGCGCACAACGTTGGTCGCCTATGTTCTGTTAGCTCTTCTCCGCATCCCACGCCCGGAGGCGCTCAAGGAATATTCCCCCGGGGAACTGGGCCGCATTGTAGGGCTGGACCGCATGCCGGAAGTCAAGATCTTGCGCCGCAAGCTGTCCCAGCTGGCGGCACGCAAAGGCAGCCACGCACTCGGTCAGGAGATCGCGCAGCAGCGTATCCGAGAACATGGCCACGTGTTCGGCTTCCTTTACGTCGATGGTCATGTTCGCGCCTATCATGGCAAACACACGATTCCCAAAGCCTATGTCACTCGAGTGCGACTGGCCGCCCCGGCGACCACCGATTATTGGGTGAACGATAAGCGCGGGGATCCCTTGTTTGTGGTCACGGCCGAGGCCAATGCCGCACTCACCCGCATGCTGCCCACGGTGCTGGGTGAAGTGCGAAAGCTGTTGGGCCCGAAGCGACGTGCTACGGTGGTCTTTGACCGTGGGGGCTGGAGTCCCAAACTGTTTCGCGAGTTGCTGGCCTTGGACTTTGATCTTTTGACCTATCGCAAGGGGCGTACCCGGAGGATTGCGGAAGCGCGTTTCACCCAGCACAAAGCCAAGTTGGACGGACGGCGCGTGCGCTACCTTCTCCACGAGCAGCCCGTGCGCTTCCTCAAAGGAAAACTTCGCCTCCGCCAGATCACTCGCCTGACCGAGGGCGGGCACCAAACGCCCATCGTCACCAGTCGCTGGGACCTGCGGGCTATCGTTTTGGCCTATCGCATGTTCGAGCGTTGGCGACAAGAAAACTTCTTCAAGTATGTGCGTGAGGAATATTTGATCGATGCCCTGGCCGATTATGAGATCGAACCCGACGATGCGAATCGTTCCGTTCCGAACCCCGCCCGCAAAGCGATCGAGAAGGAGTTGCGCCGCATGCGGGTCCAGCTCGCCAAGCTGCGCGCCAACTATGCAGCCATCACTCTCGAGGCGCGCCCTCGGCGACTTCCCCGCACTGCCGCCAAGAAGGCCAAGGAGAAACTCCGCACCGAGATCGCCCAGGCCAAAGCCCGTCTCGAAAAACTTCAGGCTCAGCACCACGCTCTTCCTCGGCGCGTGCCCGTGGCCGAGGCCCAAAAGGGACAAGCGGTGGTAAAACTATCCACCGAGCGCAAGCACCTCACCAACGTGCTCAAGATGGTTGCCTACCACATAGAGAGTGATCTACTGGAGTTGATCCGGCCTCACTACAAACGGGTGGAGGAAGAAGGACGCACGTTTATTCAGGCCGCCCTACAAGACGCCGCCGATCTCGAACCCATCGAAGATCAGCTCCGTATCACGCTGGCCCCACTCAGTTCGCCTCATCGATCGCGAGTTCTCGAGACTCTCTGCCAGGCCCTGAATCAAACCCACACGCGGTTTCCAGGAACTCAACTCGAGATCCATTACGCGATCGCAGCGTGCCCAGCAAGACCAAAAAGCGGACAGGTTTCCGAGGTACCATGTCAGGAGTTCTGAGGTTAGAAATCATTCACTCCGAGACAAATTAAAGCCATGGGCTGATGGCTGCGCGGCTGAACCCCTAGTTCAGACAATTTTATGGGCAGGATCTGACCACGATCAGCGGCGCCAGTCTTGGCTGTTTGTCTGGGTTCGTATCACTCCCAGTTCGCTCGTCAAATGCGCTCTCGACGCGCTTGCGATGCTCTGATATATCTGCCCTGATCTCGCGTCGCTGGAGTAGAGACCATGAATCTGCATAAGAGCCTAATCTGGTCCTTGTTTCTGCTTGCTCCTGTGATTTTTTTACAGCTCCGTGCCACACCACCGCCGGAAAAAGAGCAGCATCGGCTCTACGTCGCGGTTCCGGGCATTCGCAATGATCTGGAATACGGCGGAGTCGGCATTCTGGTCTACGACATTGATGTCGGCTACAAATTTATCAAGCGGATTCCGACCTGGGACGTGCCTCCCGGCGAGGCCGCTGAAAACGTAAAGGGTACTGCCGCAAGCGCGAAGACCGGCAAGCTCTACGTCAGCACCATCAAGCGCGTAGCCTGTTTTGATCTCATCACCGAAAAGAAGGTCTGGGAGAAGACCTACGATGGCGGCTCGGATCGCCTAGCCATCTCATCTGACGGAAAAATACTCTACGTGCCTTCCCTCGAAGGTCCGCACTGGAACGTCGTCGACGCTGCAACCGGAGACGTAATCGCGAAGATCAAGCTCGATTCCGGCGCGCATAACACGATCTACGGACCGGATGGCTCCCGTGTCTATCTTGCCGGCCTGCGGTCGCCCATTCTTTCTGTTGCGGACACGAAAACCCACACGGTTGTGAACCAGATCGGCCCCTTCAGCAATTCCATTCGCCCATTCACAATCAATGGCAGCCAGACCCTTTGCTTCGTCAACGTCAACGAGTTGCTCGGCTTTGAAGTAGGAGATTGCAAAACCGGGCAAATGTTGCATCGCGTCGAGGTTGCTGGCTATCAGAAAGGGCCGACCAAGCGGCATGGCTGCCCCAGCCACGGCATTGCGCTCACGCCCGACGAAAAAGAGCTGTGGCTTGCCGACAGCGCCAACAGCAGCATTCATATCTTCGATGCCACCGTGATGCCGCCGAAGCAAACGACGAGCATCAAACTGCGCGACCAGCCCGGCTGGATCACCTTCAGCATCGACGGCCGCCGCGCTTATCCCTCCACCGGCGACGTCATCGACACCAGCACCAAGCGTATTGTTACCACGCTTGAAGACGAAACCGGAAAGCACGTACAAAGCGAAAAACTACTGGAGGTCGTGTTCGCCAACGGTCGACCCGTTCGCGCGGGCGACCAGTTCGGCATCGGCCACAAACCATAACCAAAGATTTTGAGGACAGCGTGAAGAGCAATTTTGCAAACCACGGAAATGGCGAAAATCCCTACACAATCGAATAGAAGAACATGAGAGTATTTATATTTGCGGACACTGCCGTCGTGACCTACATCGAGGAGTATCGGCAAACCCCGGATACAACAAAATTCTTTGACCAAGATGTTACTGATGTTTTTACGCGAAGCCCAAAAGGTTGGCTTTGCCATTTTTCTAAGATTGCTCCGGTTGTGGCCGAAACTGCGGCAAATTAAACCGTGCCAAGAACGAAGTGCGTTAGGACGTAGCCGCCCCGCGCGCGGAGGCGTCGCATGAGGACTAGCTTGCGCCACCGGGTTTCCTGTGCTCCGCAATGCGTTGCCGTCGGTGACTTTAACGGGAATGGCAGGCTGGATTTAGCTGTCGTCGCACGTTTCAGCAACGTAGTGTCCGTGCTGTCGCAGTGAGGTTTGAACCGTTGCCGCGCTCGCAGTAAGACCGACTACCAACGGAATTGTTGACACGTGATGCTCAAATTTTTCGCGAGGCAGGTTTTTTCTTGGTTGCGGAGTATGACCCGGTGGAGTAGCGTTTGTGTCGGAGGTTAGAATCGCACGCAGGTTTCCTACGATGGGGTCGCTAGTCTTAGCGAGTACGACGGGCAGTTTTGAAAAGCCCAGGTCGAAGGGAAGGCGAATTCATGGAAATCGTAGTGATCGGCGGCAGTGGACTCATCGGGTCAAAGCTGGTTACCAAGTTGCGCGAGCACGGGCACGATGCGGCAGCGGCATCACCCAATTCGGGGGTCAACACTGTCACGGGCGAGGGACTGGCCGAAGTGCTGAAAGGTGCCTCGGTAGTCGTTGACGTATCAAACTCTCCCGCCTGGGAGGACGCAGCAGTGCTGACGTTCTTCGAAACATCAACTCGTAACCTCCTCACCTATGAAGCGGCCGCAGGGGTAGGACATCACGTTGCGTTATCGGTTGTGGGAACCGACCGGCTGTCCGAAAGCGGTTACTTCCGCGCTAAAATCGCTCAGGAGAAACTGATCAAAGAATCTTCAATCCCCTACTCCATCGTGCGCGCGACGCAGTTCTTCGAGTTCCTCAAGGGGCTTGCCGACATTTCCTTCGACGGCGACAAGGTGCATTTGCCACCTGTGCTTTTCCAGCCGATGGCTGCCGACGATGTCGCGAGTGGCGTAGGCAGGATCGCTGTCGGCCCGCCGGGAAATGGCATCGTCGAAATAGGGGGGCCGGAACAGTTTCGCCTGGATGAACTAGTCCGGCGGCGCTTGGCCACCCTCAAAGATCCCCGCGAAGTCATTGCCGACCCACGCGCGCGTTACTCCGGCGCGGAGGTCGGCGAGCGAACACTAGTCCCCGGCAAAGACGCCCGACTTGGCGAAACGCGTTTCGAAACTTGGCTCACTCGGCCCGCAGCAAAAGCGGCGGGCCGCTAGCTTGACTCAAAGCACAGGCGCTCGTCGGGTCGAATCTTTAGCAGTTCAAACGGAAGGTTTAACCGACCCTCCGTTTCCATTCTGCTTTTCCACAAATTCAAATCGAAATCGACAGTGACTTGGCCACCGCAGTTCTCGGGGGATGGATCTGGCCGAAAAACGATCTGCAACAGTGTTGCCTTTCGTGTAGAAGCGCTGAATTACGCGATGCAATTCGCGCGAGAGATGAACATGGAACTCGCCGACACTTTTATCGGCATGTAAGTGAATAAGTGGACGCTCGGCTAAGGCGAAAAAAGGCAGGCAAGCCGTGAGAGAGTTGATCGTACGCGGCACGCAAGCCGGACTGCTCCCGGGACCGCCGACAGTCGAATTCCTCAACGAACAGGAATAAGCGGCCTACGCTAATTCCTTCCTGCTCCCTCTTTTTTCGGAGTCAGGTACAGGTCTTGATAGTCAAAGCTGAAATCGGCGAGCGGTGAAACCGCTACCGCGGTGAAGTGGTCAATGGCTCCGTCCGGTTTCAGCGTAAAGGTGAGGAACGCATCCTCGATGGTGCGGTCGCGCCAATGCGCTTTGAAAGTGTCGTATTGCCAATGCTGAAGGTCAGCAACGGCTTGCGGTGTGTGGTCGAGCGTAAAGACGAGTTTGCCACCCTCCATTCGAATCGTAACCGGGCCATACCACGGATCGGTATAAACTCCCGCGTACTTCTCCAATGGCAAAGAAGGTTTTGAGTCAGCGGCGCGGCCCGACTCCTGCTGCTTCATGATTTCGGCCGCCTCTTTCTCCCCTTGCTCTTCCGCAGCTTTGTGCGCCGCAATCCAATCCGTGGGCGCAAGCCCGAAGTAAGAATCCAGGATATGGTAAAGAATGGAGTCGAAAGCCCCTCCTTGTTCAGCGTTGGTTAGGATGACGACGCCCAAGCTTTCTTCGGGAACCAGCATCACACGCGACACCATGCCGGCCACGCCGCCAGTGTGGGCCACCATTTTTCTCCCGTGGTAGTCGCTTAGGCCCCAGCCAAGTCCGTAAGCGGCGAATTTCGGCCTCTTCGTCGCAAGTGGCGAGGCCCCAGCGCCAATGGGAAGAATCGTCTGCGCGCTCCACATTTCTCGCGATTGCCGTTCGCTGAAAATGCGCTCGTCGCGTCCGGGCATCTTTCCTTGATTCAACTGCAGCAACACCCATTTGGTCATTTCGGCGACGGATGAATTGATCGAGCCCGCCGGACCCGCATTGTCCAGGTTCACGAATTCGATGGGCTGAAGTTTTCCGTCGACTTTCGAGTGCGGCCAGGCGTAATCATCACCGGCCTTGAAGTCGGCATTGCTTAGGTTCGTGGTGTTCATTCCCAGCGGGCGCAGAATCTTCTCGCGAACGTAGTCTTCCCAGGACTTTCCGGTTACAGCGGGAATGATCTGCCCCGCGGTCATATACAGCAAATTGTCATAGGCAAATCGGCTGCGGAAGCTGGATGCCGGCTTCATGAAGCGCAGCCGGTAGATGACTTCCGCGCGCGTGAACGTGGTGTGCGGCCAGAAGAGCAGGTCGCCTTCGCCCAATCCCATGCCGCTCCGGTGAGTCAACAGATCCCGAATCGTCATTTCATGTGAGACATACGGGTCGTACATCTGGAATCCTGGCAGGCGCTCATAGACAGGGTCGTCCCAGGAGATCTTGCCTTCGTCGACCAGCGTTGCCAGCGCAGCGGTTGTGAACGCTTTCGTGTTGGAGCCAATGCCAAAGAGCGTGTTTTCATCCACGAGCGCTGGCTCTCTCAGTTTGCGAACGCCATACCCCTTCGCCATCACCACCTTGCCATCTTTCACGATCGCCACGGACAGACCGGGCACTTCAAAAGTTTTCAAGACTCGCGCCACATAGGCGTCCAAATCTGCAGGCGGCGCGTTTTGTGCCAAAAGAGGCTGGACGCATAGGATGATCAACAGCCAAATCAGCAACCACGACCGTACGCTGAGCTTCATGAGGTTCTCCTGGCTTCTGCGGGAAGCGTGCGCCGGAGATTAAATCACAAATTCATGAATCTGGCGGATTGGATTTTAGTTTAAAACTCGCTCCTTTCTAACTTGAACGGCCTACAGAATTGAGACATGGAAAAGTCCTTCCATGCACCGGACCCGCCGTTCAACATCCGATAAGAAGCTGGTGTACGAAGCGTACAAAGCGGTCAAATCCAACGGCACCACCGGAACCGCAGACCAGGAACTACTACTGGCCTCAATCAAGAGCACGCCTGAAACCTGAAACCATGACGGTGACCTTTGACTTCAGCCCTACGCACGACTTGTTTGCCCGTAAGACATCGACTATCCACTCCACGACAAAACCATCGTGGTAACCCGTTGTGGCCGCATCTGTCTGGGCGAGAAAAAAATCAATTTCAGCACGGTCTTTGCCGGCCAAGCCGTCGGCATCAAAGAAGTTCACGATGATATCTGGCTGGTGAGTTTTATGGAGTACGATCTGGGATACTTCGATCTGGAGACTCGAGTGCTCGAACCGCTCGAAAATCCGTTCGGCCCAAAAGTGTTACCCATGTCTTAGGTACGTTGTGTCACCCATGTGTCCGGGCCGGACCAAGAAGTTTTGGTAGGGGCGGTGGGGATCGAAACTACTGTTTTATTGGAAATAAAGGAGTTTTGCGGCGCCCCCTTATTGCCCCTAAATTTTTCGTAGAGTCAGAGCAACCAGGTCGGACAGGCCCGCGTTCCATGAACCAATCGGTCAATCACTTCGCATTCATGCAGAGGAATTGTTATGACCTTCGACAACCTCGCGAAAGGAAGGAGGCGTCAGAATGGCAGGCTGCACTTCTGGCCGATAGACCCCTTTGATAGGAAGGAATCCGAAATAATCCTTCGCGTCGAACCATGCACACTTGAAGCTCTTGAGGGGCAGATTCGTCCTTCGGGCCAGCGCGAGCGCATAGATTGTAGGTTGTACACGAGCGCGCCTCTCTTTCCGCGCGTCGGGCTTGTAGTCGAGGATCTGCAGGTACCCGTCGCGGACTTGTAGGAAATCAATGTGCCCTGTGATGAATTCGCTTTCGCTGCTCTGCGCGACGAATTCATCGCTTTTTCCATTGCTCCGCCGGCAGAACTGCAGGGGGCATTGCAGGGGGTATGACTATTCCCCTTCCACTGGATGGAACGCCCCCCAGAACGGCTTCCGACGCAAAAACTTGGTCACATTGAATTATTTCTTCTGCGGTGCGGCAGGTGGCTGTTCGCTCGTTGGCGGCACAATGTTCTTGAGCCGCATGTACGTGACCAAATTGCCGTAGTGCTCCATATCGTGCATGTTGTTGATGTTCAGCACGCCGAATTTGGGCATATCCATGTCGAAGAGTTTGACCGTTTGGCTGCCGGATGCATCGGTCATGCTGTCATACGCTTTGTCGCAATAGGCAACTGCGTCTTTCAGGGCCGCGACGAGATCGGCTTTCGTGGTTTTGGTTTGTTCGATTTTCAGGCCAGGATTTTTCTCTCCGAGTGCCAGCGAACAAAAGTTGTATTGCGCGTCGGCCACATGCCCCACAATTTGGCCATAGCTGCGAACCGGGTCCGTCGGCTTGAAGTTGTAATTTTCCTCCGGCATTTTTTCAGCGGAACTGACAAGGATGGTCTTTATCCTTGCGTACGCAATTTTATTGAACGTGCTGAACGGATTGGCTTGTGGGGTCTGCTCCGGCCTGCTCTCCGGCGGGCGTTTCGCGTCTTGTGCGAACGCCGCCGTGGAGAGCAGGGTCAGAACCACCGCCGAAACGATAACGCGGAATTTCATCTTTTCACCCTCCTTATATGCAGATGTGGGCCACGTACATGCATGGTCCATCCGCATGCAGTGGTTCCCGTGGGCGATGCTCCTATATACGCTGTCGGGGCGCATTTTATTTCACGCGAACCGCAGGGGGCATCGCAGAGGGTATCGCTCGTTCGTTTCCTGCCTTCAAACCTTCCGCGAGGCCCTTCCTCCGTTCTGCTCATCCGTCACGGTTGGAACGTGTGGTTGGCGAATTGTTGTTTTGCTTCGGTGCAATGTGACATTGCTTTGAGCCTTGACACCGTGCCAATTCGCCAGGGACAGGATGGGTACAACCTCTCTTCTATCACAAGCTTGAACGGTCACCTAAATTTCATGCAAATCGCAGGCACTGTCCATTGCCCGGGTCTGACTAATTGCTTAGTGTCGGCAAGTTCGCGTTATCGCTGGGAGAGTGATCTCTGGCAACGCGAAATGAGGGCGTCTGTGCCGGAAAGGTGCTTGGCCCGTCGCTCTGGATAGCGCTATACGGACTTTGTCTGTATACATAGAGATATGACCTTCCTGCGCCGCGTCGTAGTGCTCTCTCTCAGCCGCAAGTTTGGCCGGTATCCAGCGGCCAGATGGGCGAACTGCATCTTTGGGACGATTCAAGGGTCCATCGCTTTGCTCGTGCTGTTCTCGCTGGTGCATCCATCGCGGGCCTTTGCGGCGAATCCTGACCAGGACACGGCGCTGACTGGCTCGCGCCAGCGTATTGAGAAATTGGACTACCGCATGACCGGGCGGGTCACACGGGTGGAAGGCAATGGCAAGCGCACGAACTACAAGTTTGTCGGCAAAGCTCACTGGTTTCCCGATGGTCTGCGTCTGGTATGCGAGATCTCGGGGCCTGGCTCAGAGAAGACGAGCCTTCTTTTGCATATGAGCGTGACCGGGCACGTGACCATCGAGGCGGTACTTCCTGGCGAGAAGACCGCTAGCGTGTTGCCCTTCGAACGTTGGAACGACCCACTCGTGGGAACTGACTTCTCCTATGAAGACATGGTCGAGAACCAGTTTTTCTGGAAGAATCAGGAAGCCCTGCCGGCGGAGAAATATGGCGCACGGGATTGCTTTGTCCTGAAGAGCAAGTCCGGCTCTCAAGACCGGACTTACTATGATTCGGTAACATCGTGGATTGACCGCGGCATTTTGTATCCTGTGCATGTGGTAAAGACGCTTCGGGGGACGGGACAGCAGAAGGAATTCATTTACTATGGGCTTCGGCAGATCGGCGGCGTTTGGTCTGCGACGCAAGTGGAGGCAAAGCTGCAGGGCAAGCCCGGCTCCTCGATTCTTGTAATCGAAGGGGGCTCGGGAAAGGCAAATCTTGGACGCAAGGATTTTGATCTCAGCCAGTTCAGCGCTCAAGGCAAGAAAGTGAAATAAATCGAAGCGCTTACTTAGGCTGTTGCAAGGCCCTGTGCTGTCACTGGAGCATCCCCGGTGTTCGCCGTCATGGCATAAGTTTCTTTTCAGACGTTGCTGGAGCCCCATATAGGCCAAAGGGCCACCAATTCCAGTCGCCAGCAAGTTTCAATAGTGCCGGCCCGACAATCATCCGCACCGCTGTCGCATCAATGAACACCGCCACGGCGAGCGTAAAGCCGAGCATTTGGACGACCAGAAAGCCTCCCACGGTGAATGCGGTGAACACGGCAATCATAATTGCCGCGGCGCTCGTGATGAGCCCGGCCGTACGCGCGAGGCCCTCGATCACCGCTGATCTTTCGCATAGGCCGCACCGCCGTTCTTCCAGGACTCGGGCGACCAGGAAGACCTCGTAGTCCATGCTCAATCCGAAGACGATGGCAAACGAGAGAATCGGCACGATCGGGTATACGGTGCCGGTCGGTCCGTCGAGCCCAAAGAGTTTGCTACCGTGGCCTTCCTGAAAAACGACAACTAACGCGCCGAAAGAAGCGCCAACGGACAGCAGATTAAGCAAAATTGCTTTGAGAGCCGCAAATAAGGAACGTAACCCGATCAGGAGCGCCAGCAAGCTCCCCAATACGACGCCAAGGACCACACTCGGCAACCGCGCTTTTACGACCGAGTCATAATCTGCGTCGAGTGCGGGTATGCCGCCGACGCGCAGCACCGCGCCGGGCACTCCGGTTATCGCCGCGATATCAGAGGAACGCACCTCTCGTACCCATCGTATCTGTTCGTTGGGCGGAAGAGTGGCGGTGGGCAGCAACTCAATCAACGTAGCTCGGCCATCGCTACTAAGAAAACTTTCGCGGATTGGCTGGGGCAGATCGTCGATTTCATCAGCAGTGTCAGACATTCCCGCGAGGGTTGGAAGAGATAAGACTTCTTCCGCTCTAGGATCGCTCTGGAAGCGTTTCGTCAAGCGGCTGACGGCCAGCCAGCCAGCCGGTGAGAGCGGCGGAGACTGCGGCGGCAACTCCAGGACCACTCGGAGGGACTGCACAATACCCGACCTTCCCATGCCTTGCAGTGTGCGCAGCGCTCGCACCGACTCGGCTGCGGCCGGGAGCGAATCGTGGTCAGGAATCCCGGGAGAGATTCTCCTTGCCTGGAATGCGAGGATCAGTAGCGGAACCCCGGCGACAAGCAGAGCTGTCCAGGGCCAGCGCGTTATGATGCTGCCCCACCGTACCCACCGCTCGCTCGCCGCGCAGAGGCTTTCGCGCGTTTTGAATTGTCTGCCGGGAAGACGCACTCTGGCGGCATTGATGCGATGCCCGAGCAGACCAAGCACCCAAGGCAGAATGAATGTACACAGTACAACGCTCAGAACGGTTACCAGCAGGCCGGCTATTCCGATGGAGCGCAGTTCGCTGATGGGCACAGTCAGCAGCGCTGAAAATCCGATCGCCACTGTCGTGGCCGAGATTAGCAGTGTCTTCCCCGCTTGCCCGGCAGCAGTATCGGCAGCCTGGCCGGGATCATATCCCTCGGCCAATGCTTCGCGAAATCGGCTCACTATCAGCAATGCATAGTCGATGCCCAAGCCAAGGCCGAGCATCGTCGCCAGATTCTGCACCAGAATCGACAGGTGCAGATAGTGCGCGAGCAGCGCAGCCGCACCCAGCGCCATCGAGATGGAGAGTACTCCAATTCCCAGCGGCAATGGCGCGGCAACAAGACTTCCGAAAGCCAGCAACAGCAGCAAGAGCGTTACCGGCAGCGCTCGTTCTTCGGCATGTTTGACGTCATCGGCGCTGACCTTACGAAGATCGAAGGTCAGTGGTGTTTCACCCGTAATCTCCAGTTTGATATTGGGGTATTGTGACCTTAGCTGACCTTCCATCCAGTCTGCTTTTGCCCTCAGTATCGGGACCAACGCCTCGACAGCTTTATCGTGCGGATCCAACCCGACGATGATCAAGGCCCCGCCATTGTTCCCAGTGAACAGAGGATCTGGCCAATCCAGACTCGAGACCGCGCCCGACACTCCAGGCACGCCACGCAATGAACTGGTTAAGAAGCTCAATGCATTTGCGCTTTCTGCAGAATCCGGATCGGGAATACCACTGATCGCCACAACCAGGCGGTGGGCGTAGGGAGACTGGAAACGCTGCGCCAGTTCCTTGTCAACTTTTTCGGATTCTCCGCCCTTGATGTGAGCAGCTGTCTCCAGGCGACGTTCGACTTTGTAGGAAAAGGGCATTAGCGCCAGCGCCATGACAAACCCGGACATCGCCAACCAGAATCGACGGCGAGCGGCACCACTTCCAGACTTCAAGCTTGGCATTACCATCGAAGATCCGCGTCGTCTCCTGATCCGCCCGAGAGCAATGAAACGACTTCGGTGATCGGATACACCCATAATATAGGTTCAAACCGGATATTCACTGGGATTCGGCCTTGTTAGTTAACGAGAGAGCAATCCAGGGGCATGGTTGACGAAGACTTAGCTGTATGATTCCGGGATGACTCTCGATTGAGACGATCTGGGCAGTTCACAGCGACGGCAAATCGAGGTTGTCTTCGCTTTCAGCGGAGCCTAGGCGCCACCCAAGAGGCTCAGTTTATTTCTGATTGCCGCCATTTGCCGCCGCGCGAAATCGCTAAGTCATTGTGAGCAAATGGGATGGTTGGTAGGGGCGGCGGGAATTGGGAGCAGTCGACAAAACTGCGAATCTAGCTGGGTGAGAGTCCCCGTTCGGTTAATTGCCTGTAGTCGGCCGATAGCATATCCGATGCGTGCGAAGGCAACAACGCACGTTCTGCTCGGATGTAAACGCCTCAGCTGCCCTGTTGGGAAACTGACAGCGGTAGGAGCGATCCGGGAGGCAAGCAAACTAGGAGGCCTGAACATAAGGAAATAGCTGCAGTCCCGAAATCGCATTGGGATGTAGCCGCCGCACTCTTAGAAAATGGCTTAGCGTTATCGAGGTCCATTCGTCGCCCTCTGCCGCCTAGACAATTCAGCAAGTGCAGTTGCAGCAACGAAATCCATCGTCTGGGACGTGGGGAAGAAACCTACCGCCTCCCCTTTAGCCGGAAGACGCCGTCGGGAAGCGCCCCTTCCACAGAAATCGCGTTTTTCGTCAAAGTGGATTGCTTCTGAGTTGCCCGGGATTCAGGAACCATGAGCGGATTTGCGCCTCGGATCGTTGGTCGGCTCACACGAATTTGCTCGGCCTACGACGCCCTGTTCGAATCCTTTGGCCTTCTATAGAAATCTCACTACAATGCACGTAGGCCCGCTATGCCGCCAGAGACTCGACAAGTTGACGTGCAGCAAGAGCGTGGTGAGCGGAGGAACCCCACACCTACCCGTGGTGCCACACCTCAGGAACTGGCAACTGCTGCCGGTGCTGGTGACCTAAAGCTCACTGAGCCCAAACTCCTACCGGACGAAGAAGAGCTGCGGCGAATGATTGACCTTATTCCCCAAACAATCTTGGTTTTGAATCCCGACGGCAAGGCCATTTATGCAAATCGCGTGGCACTTGAGTACACGGGGCTGTCTCTGGACGAAGTGCGCGCCGATAACTCCCGGGACCGCTTGTTCCATCCAGAAGACGCTCAGAGACTTCGCGAAGAGCGGCTGAGAGGTCTCTCTGGCTCGGTTCCGTTCGAAAACGAGCAGCGCGCTCGGGGGAAAGACGGTAAATATCGGTGGTTTCTGATCCGGTACAACCCTTTACTCGATGAGAGAGGAAGCGTCATTCGGTGGTACGCGACGGGCACGGATATTGAGGATCGCAAGCAGGCCGAGAATAAACTTCGGCGGGATGAGCGTGAGTTGCGGCAGCTCATAGATTTCCTTCCTCAGCACGTTCTTGTCCTGGACAGGCAAGGAAAACTGCTTCAGGCCAACCAGACGATGCTCGACTATAAAGGCTTCACGCTCGAAGAAATGAAGGGTGGCGGAGATCAACAGCGGATGAAAAGAGATGTTCATCCGGACGATTTGGAAAGAGTTCAGAGCGAACGAAGCGCCGGTTTCTCAAGAGGAGTTCCGTTCGAGTCGGAAAAACGACTTCTAGGTAAAGATGGCCAGTTCCGGTGGTTCCTCTTTCGGTACAAGTCGATAGTTAGTGATGACGGGGAGATTGTCCGTTGGTTCGCAACGGCTACCGACATCGACGACCGCAAGCGTGGCGAAGATAGATCGCATGCGAAACGAAGCCGTCGCATTGCGCGAAGACATTGTCCGTTCCTCGATGTTCGAAGAAATTGTTGGAACGTCGAAGGCGCTGCGGGAGATACTGGCTCAAATCTCAAAGGTGGCACCGACTGATTCCACTGTGCTGATACAAGGCGAGACGAGAACCGGTAAGGAATTGATCGCGCGCGCGATCCACAATCGGTCGAAGCGCGCGAATCGTGCCTTCATTCGCGTCAATTGTGCCGCGATTCCGCCGTCGCTGATCGCGTCTGAATTGTTCGGACACGAAAAGGGTGCTTTCACGGGCGCATTACAGAAACGGCTCGGTCGCTTCGAATCCTCCGATGGCGGAACGATCTTGCTGGACGAGGTTGGAGAGCTTCCGCGCGCGTGCTTGTACGGCTTCGCACGACTAATTTGAGGGTACTGCCGCCCGCTCCAGAAAGGATGTAAGCCTTGCCGTCGCCTTGACTGGGGAATCGGGTCAAGTTCCTTGAACGCACTTGTGAACGCGTTGGAGAGACTCCATGTCGGCCGTGGGGCGAATTCCTCGACCTGTGGATTGAAATAGAGGGCCGTGAACTCGCCGGGCCAGGTGCTTGGGAACATCCAACTCACCCCGCACGAACGCGCGGTAGATGACCAGTTTTGCTGATTCGTCCCAAACTCGCGTGCCCTTCCAGACCTCGACCTGTCTCTTCATGGGCTCGAAATTTCGCTGAATCCGATCGATTCCGATTGAGAGCACGTCAACGAGACTGAGGTGTTTTGTGTGCTTCGCTAGCACCGGAGTGAAAGCACCTGGGACAATGTTGCTAAGCTATAGAACGGACAAGGCGCGAACAGAGCGAGAGTTGAAATCCGTGCAATTAAATTCGCTTTGATAGCATAGTGAAGCACAAGGCTGGTTGCCTATTTCCAAAGCCTACGATGGGTGATCCTCTTGTGCATCAGTTCGGAACAGACCCTGAAGTGGACGCTCGCACATTGCCTACTGAAAACCGGTTTGGTCTGAGACGATATCCGTTCCGCGTCCGCACGTGATATTTCTTCAAGCGTTCGCCTACCAGTTGTACTTTGATAGAGCGCCATCCACGATTGGGATTCGTCTTGGGATAATAGCTGAACGAATAAAGATGTGCTAAATCGTCCCGGATAGAGGCAAACGCTTTCTTTTCATCCCGCCAACTCTTGGCAAAATAGGCCTTGCCGCCAGTGGCCGCACTCATACGCTCAAAAACAGCGGTAGAAACCGGCTCAAGCTGCGCCTCGGTAGTGCTTATCATGTAGATAGGTATGCCTGCCGATTGGGCCAACTCGGCGACATCCTCAGGGGGCACCGCACTGGAATTGTCGGGGCCGTTGGAGAACACTACGATCACCTTTCTTCCTGGATACTGGCCGGCATCCTGAACCGTCAACAACAACGAGTTATAGAGCGCCGCATCGTCCCCTGCCACGCTCGTGCGCACGCCGCGCACTACTTCCGACCGGTCGGAGGTCAAAGCCGCGGCCCGGTAAAGGTCGCGGCTATACGAATAGAAAGCTACTTTGTCCGCAGTTTGTAGAGAGCGAACGAAATCGGCGATGGCATCTTGCGCGAAAACGAAGCCGCGGTACATGTAATTGCTGGTATCGAACAAGATAAAAACATTGGCGCCGGCAAGGGTCGCACCCAATGTCTCGGGCGGGTCCTCCAAAGAAGAGCCCGACACCGAATCCCGGATCCGACTATGCCCCTGCGCTGACGCAGGCTCGTCCGGACCGTCCTTGCCAACGCCCGCGGTAACGTCTACTAATCTGGTTGTCGGACCATTTCCCTCTTCGAATGTGGCAATATTCTCCGGAATGCCATCTTCGGTTATCGCGAAATCCAGAGGTTGAAGATCTGTTACATAGTTGCCTTTATTGTCGGTCACGGCCACATTCAACTGCACCAAGTTGACGACAACGCGAAGGCGCGTAGCTTCTTGCTGCGCACTGGTCGGAAAGATGCAAAGAGGCACTAGTCCCAAAAGAACTGCCACGATCAAGAGATTTCGTTTTTCCATAGGTCTGCATCCCATATCGCGCCGTATTGTATTTTTTCGGCGGTAACGGTCTGGTCAAAAATTGAGCCAACAGAACGGTCTAGGGCTCGGAAAAACTGTCATTTCCTGACAAGGCAACGATCTTGCCCTGCCGGAACTCTTCACCGGTTTCCCGAGCGGCGCGCAGCAGCGCCGGCCAATCCTCGAAATCAGTGGCAAAAATCTTCGCGACCATGCGACGCGTGAGTTCAGGAACCAGGCGGTTCAGCATCTCCGGTGAATAACCTTTTTCGTCGGCCAGGCGGGCCCAGTATAGGTTGTTGGAATCCCAGGTCTCAGCCAACAAGCGGCTGGAGTAGCCCATGAAAACTGGGAGCGGCGGCAGATTCAGCAGCTCGCGCGCGTAACTCTGCGCCAAGATGCGATGTGGCACTCCAAAGTCTCGCGACAAACGTTCCCAGTTCACCTCGTTGGGGTAGCGCTCAGAGAGAGTTGCAAGCTCTTTACCGGACGGTCCGAAGGAGCCGGGCTGTTGCGGAAATCTACGTTGATATTCAGCTGCCAGATAGAAAGTGTCCGCAGGCATCAGGTCCGAAAGCACTTCGGGCAAGTGTCCTGAACTCAGAACCTGTTCCACTCTTTCGGAGCGCTGCGGAATCATACGATCGGACAGGATATTCATGACTTTATGCAGCACTTCATCATTCTGAGCGGAAGCCGCCAAAAGTTCCTCGCCGCACTGTTGATACAACCTGACAGCGTGAAGCTCATTTTGGCTTACGTTCCACCATCGAGGCACGACGGAGCTGGTCAAAAGGCCCGGTACCAACTCTCGCCAGATCAGGGCCTGCACGTTCTGCGGCGCGATGAAATCCTGCTCTGCGGTGGCAAGCACGTAAGGTAAATCGGCCAGAGATCCCACCAAGTGTGCGCCTCCGCCCGCCGGGGAGCCTGCTCCGAACAACTGGGGCGCTTGCCAAAGTCGCCCCAGGCCGATGACTGTATCTCCCGCAAAATCATGCGAGCGAACAAAAAGAGGATTATGGTGGAGAATCTGGGCGCCGGGAGGTTCATAGTAGGCGTAATTCAGGCCTACTAGAGTGTCTCGCAAAAAGGGAGCGAGTTGGCCACGGGCTTCCACCAGTTGTTCGGAAGAACTCGGCGACTTAATTATCTTCGCCAGGTTGGTGCGCATCTGCAATTCCGTATGGCGGTTATTGTAAATTCCAGCGGCCCACCGATCCCTCTCGCTATTTCGGAAAATTGGCTGGGGCAACTCGAATTCCCTGAGTTCCCCAGCCAACGGAAGCAAGTTATTGCTTGAGATGGTTCCCTGCGCGCCCTCACGCAGGCCTTCGCCCAGGGCTAAGAGCGTGTCGAGAGAGACCAAGCGCTGCCCATCCAAAACGGATCGGATTCTGGTGGCGATCAGTTCATGGATGCGCTGGGCTTCCGGAGCTGACTGGGGGGGACCCGCAAGCAGATTGATGATTTTGTCTTGAGAAGCATCGGCTTTACCGGTTGCGGCGAGCGCCAGCTCTTTCAGGGCAGTGCGGCCTGCATCGAAAAGCTGCGTTGAAGAGCCGATCTTGCCAAAGGGCCTCATCAACTTTTGCCAAGAATCGTTCAAAGCGGCGCCAGGTATTTCACCTTGACGCGCCAATATCTGCCAGAGTCCGACGCTAGCCTGAAAGGTTCCGATAGCGTTGCCCCGTAAAGTGTTCTTGGAAATACCGTTAAGACCAGTTACAACCTGGAGGAAGGCAGCAATGGAAGCATCGTCCAAATCTGGAAATTCTGAAAAGACCAGATATTGGTCGCTGAACTCTGAGAACTTGCTGGCTAGCAAGGCCACCGTCTCAGGCCTAAGGCGATCCTCCGGTGAGCGCTTGCCGTCGAGTTCACTAAGCATCAAATAGCTTTGCAACGGGCCTGCGTCAGTGGGCTCGCGGGAAATCGCGCACAGGGCTTCCAGCAATTGACCTGGGTGTTTCCAGTATGCCGCCCTGCGGCCCCAATCGCGGATAATCTTCGAATCCGTCTTTTGTTGAAAGACTTTCTTCCATACCTCGAGATTTCCAGGAACGTATGGATCGCCGTTCGGCCCCCACCGAAGCCGGGTTAGCAGAAGAAACAGACCTGCGTCTCGCCGAAATACGCCCGTTCTGGCATCGGAAGAGTCTTTTCCGCGGAACATCTCATAAAAATGATGCAGCCGGCCAGGCTCGGTGAAATGAGTTTGCTGTGATGGACGTACACTCGACAGGTCGTCAAAATACGCCGCAAGCCAGCCGCTGTCCTTCGCGAACAATTTAGGGATGAAATCTTCCGGAGAGTCAGGGCTCGCTCCGACCAGTTCTTTCCAAGCGGGGCGCGCAGCGGATCCCCCAGGCACGACCACTCGCCCAGACCGAATACAGATGTGGCTGCCATAAAAATCCAATGCCGCGGCTTGCGGAACCATTTTTTTCAGCGCGTTCGATTGCCGCAAGGCGGATAAAGTTTCGGCATCCATCCGCGCCAACGCCCAGTAGAAGCGGGCCAGCTCCGGGTCGTCCAAGAGCATGTCCAGTGGATCAACTTTTTCTCCTTTCTTGGTCCAGTCGATCTCCACGGGCGGCGCAGGTACGCGCGACATCGAGAACGAGTACGTGAAGGCCCGGCCCTCTTGGAGACTCTTTTCAAGGTCTGGCAGGGGGAATCCAGAGTCGATGGTGAGAAAGGCTCTTTGTGGATCGGCGGTCTCTAAAAAAGTGCTACGCTGCCCGCAATCGGCCCGCGTTCGATAACCCAGGACTTTCAACAGCGGTTTCGCTTCCTCGCAGGTAGAAACATGAATGACGGCAGCGGGGCCTGCCAGAGTCGCCAATTCTCGCGCCTGCCGCACATAGCGGGTCAAGAGAATAAGAAATTCCGACCGCTGGCCGTTGTTATAACCCAATGCGAATACGTTGTGAGCCAGCAAAGGTATAACTTCTTCAGGCGAGACCTTCTGGCTGATCCCTGCCATGCGTAGAAAGGAGCGCAACGGGCCTGGAATCGTAACACTCGCCGATTCGCGTGACCCGACCTTGGCGTCTGATGGCAAAGAATCAGAGGGAACGCTACACCGAACGGCAGGAGCGAGGCACGAACAAACGGAAAGAGTAGCGGCCAGAATGTTGGCAAGGCAGAAGAGAGCGCATCGCTTTGCCGGTAAATGGGTTAAGAGGAGTGTGCAGGCCCTCAAGATTTCCTCCCCGAAGCGGGATCGAGCCTAAACAACGCGGTTGAGCTGCGAAAAAGAAGATTTGGACCCTGACGAAACCAAATCTAAAAAGCGAACCCGCGACGACTAATCGCTTCTCAGGACGAAGTTCACAACGAACTGAGTGAATCCATGCGAGCCATGCACCGGGGGGGCATTCCTCGACATCAAGCACTCACCGAGCAACCTCCTCCTTACTCGAACTATTTAAGCCCTAACTGCGCTCATGTCAAACGGAAATTGTCAAAAGTACGTTTTTGGCGGGGCTCAACGAAGTGTTTGTCGGTAGATCATTTCTGGGATCGCGTTTATGGTTTGGGGGCGCAAGCTACCTCAGCACACCAAATCGCGGCTATTGACGTTCCTTCACAGCCTGTCCACAACAACCAACTTAGTTCGGTCAGGTGGTCACCGGTTCTAGGAACGATGCCAGCTTCGCGGTTGCCTTGAACTGCGGAATCGGGTCGAGATTCTTTGAATGCACTCGTGAACGCGTTGGAGAGACTCCACGTTGTCCTCGGACCGAATTCCTCGACCTGCGGATTGAAGTACAGATCATGGACCCGGCGGGCGAGATGCTGGGGAACATCCAACTCGCCTTCCACAAAGGCCCGGTATACGACGAGCTTCGCGGCATCGTCTGGAAGACGTGTCCCCTTCCAGACCTCGACCTGTTTCCTCATCGGCTCGAAGTTCCGCTGCATACGGTCTACGCCAACCGAGAGGATGTCCACAAGGCTCAAGTGCTTGGTGTGCTTAGCAAGTACGGGCGTGAACATGCTTGAGACGATGTTGCCAAGCCTGAACTGTCTCTGTTTTCTGATGCGAGGGCGGCGGGGGAGTCGGAATTCGGAGCCCCATTGATCCTGGGTAAGTTATTGATTCTATTAAACGCGAAAAACGCCAAAAACACCGGATTCGCGCAACTGAGGTACACGGCGGGTACACGGGACCAAATGGTAGAGAGCTGTTCTCAAACGGAGTTTGGAGAACACTGACATCCCAATATAGATGAATGTACGGCTTCCCATCCTTCGCGCAAGATGACGGGAATCAGAGCAAGAGCAGCGATAGGGTCAGCCCACGGTTTACTGCAAATGGGGTTCGCCGCGAGTCCCGCAAGAGCAATCCACGCCATGTAACCACGGAGCAGATTCAGCAGCATCCGCTCTTGGGGCGGCGCTCGCCGTAACGACTGCCAGATTCCGTTTCTGGCTGGTCAGCCAAGGCATCACGACTGCTGCGGCTAACAGGATTGCGATTCCGAGCAGACTGCCCTGAGCCTCGTGATATCCGAGAAGATTTAGGAACCTGCGCAAAATGGTTGCTTGAAGCGAAGGCGCCATTCCTCACTTTGTGCCAACGCTTTTCACTAGGCGATATTTCAAAAGAAAGAAGGCGGGGATGATTTTCGGAACGAGTTCCACGTCACTCTCGGGCACAAGCGGACTAGCGCAGTAAGGGCGAACTGGCTTGGTATAGGCCGTTCGCCGCTTAAGGTGGAAAGACGACATTCCAGAACTGAGAAGCGGGAGACAGGAACTCGATCGGAACCAGGGAGCCTTCGGGACTGAACTGTGGCGGGCGAACAACGTGCGCTTCAACGCGGTGCTTTGTACTGGGGTTTTCAAGGATCATCTTGCTGCCGGCGGCGAGGCCCTCAGGAAGAATGACGACGGCGCCATTGGCGCTGACGGCCTGCGTGAAGCCCGAAATGGCAGCCTGCCTCCCCGCGACGTGAACGGTAACCGGCATGCGCAGCAGAACGCGCTGCGAGCTGCGGCGTTTTTCGACCGTGGGCTGGCGCGTCAAGGCTGGACGCACCGCGTTCATGGAAGCGAGCTTCAGATTCGATGCAGGTTTCATGTTTGACTCAAGCCGAAAGCAATTGAGACGAGATGCCAGGATCTAATACGGCGGCAGCCCCGGCGACGATCATCGCGATGTAGGCTTTGGCCAGGCTCGGCATTTATCTCTGTTCCTCCTCGTTACTTGTGTACGGGCATGTAATCCCACAATCCCAGCGCGACGCCTTGGGAAGCTTGGCCGCGCGCCTGGCAAATACGAGGCGAACGACGGGCCTCCAATTGCTGACTCGGCCTCGAATTGCTGATTCGGCACCGTAAAAGGGCCGTTTTTATTGGGTTTTGGTAGGGGCGGTGGGGATCGAACCCACGACCTTCGGCTTAAAAGGCCGCTGCTCTACCACTGAGCTACGCCC
>Ga0209158_1000797_pt1 | contig 22241 bp, 16 predicted proteins | sample GraSoiAngelo_140_FD_185897 | JGI IMG/M metagenome (GOLD analysis project Ga0209158, IMG submission 185897) | Grasslands soil microbial communities from the Angelo Coastal Reserve, California, USA - 14_0929_12_30cm (SPAdes) (version 2) | ecosystem: Environmental > Terrestrial > Soil > Grasslands ...
CGCCTGGGCGCGATCACTCAGAACGTGCTCACGCTCACCAAGATCGGGCTCGTGGCGGCGCTCATCGTGGTCGGATTCGTGCTGCCAGGTGGGAACGTCACCAACCTCGCGCCGCTCTGGTCCGACGCGCCCTTGGGGCAGCAGGTCGCGTCGTTCGGGGTCGCGCTGGTGGCAGTGCTGTGGGCGTACGACGGATGGATCGAGAGCACTTACGTCGGGGGCGAGGTCACGGATCCCGGTCGCAATCTGCCGCGCTCCATGATCCTCTCCACGTTCATCGCGATCGTCTTGTATTGCCTCGTGACCGCGTCGTTCGCGTACGTGTTGTCACCGGCGAAGATGGCGGCTTCATCCCTCGTGGCGTCGGATGCTGCGCAGATGACGCTCGGCAGCGCCGGCGCCGGATTCGTGGCCGTCGCGATCATGGTGGCCACGCTGGGATCGAATAACGGCATTGTGCTCACGGCCGCCCGCGTGCCGTACGCGATGGCGCGAGACGGTTTGCTCCCACGATGGCTGGCGGGGGTCCATCCGCGTTTCCTCACGCCGGTGCCGTCGCTCGCGGTACAGTGCGTGATCTCGATCGGGCTCACGTGGATCTCGACCGAGCCGTCGTGGAAGAACGTCTATAACCGTCTGTTCACCTACGTCGTCCTGGCGGAGTTCGTGTTCTACGCGATGTCGTGCGGGGCGGTGATCCGGCTGCGGCGCAAGGCTCCTGAGCTAGTGCGGCCGTACCGGACCTGGGGATATCCGGTCACACCGATCGTCTTTATCCTGTTCTCGCTCTGGCTCGTGTTCAACACCGCGAAGCAGCAGCCGGGAGACACGGCGATGAGTGCGCTGTTGATCCTCGTCGGACTGCCGCTCTACTGGTGGCAGCGCATCGTGGCCCGCCGGGCCGAAGCCGCTTCCTAGCCTCCTACTCTTCGTCCGACGCCGGCTTTTCGAGCCGCTGTAGCGCCTCTTGTACGCGCTGCTTCGCGTCGCGGTGTAGCAGCGCGGCCAGGGCCGCCTTGAGACGGGGGATGGCCAGCTGTCGCGGGAGCGTGAATTGGAAGGCCTCCACAGTCCAGCGGCGCACCTGGGGCCGCTCGTCGTCCAGGTGCGCGGCGAGGAGGTCGAGCGCGTGCGCACTGCCGCGGGCCGCGAGCGCCGCGAGCACGTGGGCGGGAAAGCGGTCCGAGCCGAGCAGCGTCTCGAGCTGCGGGATCGCGCCGGTGTCGCCTGTCTGCGCGATGACGCGATACGCCGCTTCCTGGATCACGTTCTGGTACGAGGCTACGGGAAGCCCCCACGCCACGACGCTGTCGCGAGCGCTCGAATCGGCGGCGACGAGGGCGGTGAGCGCCGCGGCCCGCACCTCGTAGCTCGGGTCGGTCCGCCACGTCGTGCGCGCCAGCTCGGCCGCGCGCGCGCCGCCGAGTCGCCCGAGCGTAGTGATGGCCATGCGGCGCACCTGCGCAGCGGTATCGCGGAGCGCCGCAGCGAGCGGTGCCGCGGCGCCCGCCGCCGGGAATCGCGCGAGCGCCTCCACCGCCTGGGCGCGGGTCAGGAAGTAGTCGGCGACGGTGGCGGCGCGCGCGAGCGCAGCCAGGGCCGTGGCGTCGGCCGGCCGCTTGGCGAGCTCTGCGATCACCCATTCGCGGTTCCACAAGTCGGCGTCGCGCTCGAGCTGGGTCGCGAGCCAGGAGGTGGGCTGGTCGAACGTGAGCTCCTTCAGGACCGTGTTGCCGTCGTCGAACACCACCATCGTGGGCGGACCGGCGAGCGCCGAAAACGAGACGGTCTGCTCGCGCGACGCGAGCTGCACACGGTGGACCACGTCCCCGCCGGGGGTGCCGACCCGGATGCTCAACGGCATGTGGAACACCGCCGCCGTCCGGTAGCGCGGCGCGGTGCTGTCGGCCGTGGGGGGGGCGCTGTCGCGCTGCGTCTGTTTCACGCTCAGCGCGAGCGTTCGCGCCGCCGTGTCGTATGCCGCGGTGACGGTGAAAGCCGGATGCCCCGCGCCATAGATCCACTCGCTCCAGAACGCGTCGAGGTTTTCACCCGTCGCGTCCAGCACGGCCTGGCGCAGATCGTCGCTGGTGGCGTTGCCGAGCGCGTGACGCGTGAGATAGAGATGCAGCGAAACCCAGAACCGCTCGGGGCCCAGGTACTCGCGCAGCATACGGAGCACGAGCGCGCCCTTGGGATAGATGTTGTTCGATCCGGGGGCGGCGAGCGGCATGCGGCGCCGGGCGTCGATCTGGAGGTACTGGCGGTACTCGTCGAGGTAGTAATCCTCTTCCGCGTGGCGGCCGAGCTTCGCGCTCCAGTATTGGCCCGGCATGAACTCGGCGAACCCTTCGTTGAGCCACATGTTCGCCCAGTTCTCGGTGGTGACATAGTCGCCGAACCACTGGTGGGCGAGCTCGTGCGGAATCAGGATCCACTGATACCAGGGCCGGTCGAGGTAGGCCCGCTCGTCGGGGAGCCAGTCGACGAGCGTCGTCGCGCTGACGTTCTCCATTCCGCCGAAAAAGTCCGCCACCGTGGTCTGTGCGTATTTGGCCCAGGGATACGAGAGGCCGGTGAGTCGAGAGTACACGTCGATCATGTCCGGCGTCACGGCGAACAGCCGGCGGGCTCGATTGGAGTCGGCGTGGTAGACGTAGTAGTCCACCGGAATGGCGTGCCAGTGGTCCGCCACCTTGACGAGCGGCGCGACGATCAGGGACACGAGATAGGTGGAGCTCGGCAGGTCCTGGCGCCAGGTGACGCTGTGCGTGGCGCCCGGCAGCTTGCGGTCGGCCACCAGCGTGCCGTTCGACACCACCGTGTACTGCTGCGGCACGGTGGCGACGAGCTCCCACGTCATCTTGTCGTTGGGGAAGTCGTAGGTCGGGAACCAGAGGTGATTGTTGTGGTCCTCTCCCTGACTCCAGATCTGCTGGGGTCGATGCGACTGCCCCTCGGGCTGGATGAACGTCAGGCCACGTCCGTTCTCGACCGGCGCGTGGTAGTCGATCGAGAAGCGCAGCGTGTCGTGAAAGGCGACCGGGCGCGCGGGATACACCACGAGGGTGTCCCCGTGGCGATCGCTCCGGAGCGTCGCTCCGCGGCCGTCCGCGATCCGGGCCACGACGAGGCGCGAGCTGGCGTCGAGGATCACCGAGTCGAGGCCGGGCCGCAGCGCCACCAGGGTGGTCGTCACCCGGCCGTCGAACGACGTGGAATCCCAGTCGAAGTTCCGGACCTCGATGCGCTGGTGCACGAGGTGGTAGTCGTGCGACCGCGTGTAGGCGTCGTTGGTGATCAGCTCGGCATTGGACTGGGCGAGCGCGGGTGCGGCGAGGCCGCACAGGATCGTGCAAACGAGTGAGGGGCGCATCCGCCTAATGTAGCCTGGACGCGGGACCCTTTCCGATGCAGAATTCTCCGGCCGCCACTATGCCCTTCACAGGAGATTCGAGGATGAGATCCACGCTCGGCACCACCCTACTTGCGCTCTGTACCCTCCCGCTCACCGTCGTCGCTGGCGCGCAGGCCCAGAACCCGGTCACCAACGGCGTCCGGTCCATTGCGCAGCGCCAGACGAAGAACATCGTGGACGCCGCGGAGGAGATGCCGGCGGACAAGTACGGCTACAAGCCCACGCCCGCCCAGATGAGCTTTGGGGACGTGGTCGCCCACCTGATCCGGGAAGGGAACAACTATCTCTGCAGCGCGTCCTCTGGCATGAAGCAGCCCGAGACGGACAAGTTCGCCGGAACGGACTCAAAGGAAAAGCTCGTGGCCGGCCTCAAGGCCTCGTTCAAGTTCTGCGAGACCGTGCTGGCCGGGATCCAGGACGCGCAGCTGGGCGACAGCATCGACTTCTTCGGCGGCAAGAAGCAGACGAAGGGTATGGCCGCGTTGATCACGGTCGCCGACTGGGCGGACCACTACAGCCAGATGGCGATCTACCTGCGGTTGAACGGGCTGCTGCCGCCGACGGCGAAGAAGGCCGACTAGCGGTCGCGGAGGATCTCCCGCGCCGCATTGTATCCGCACGCCCCCATGACGCCGCCGCCCGGGTGCGTCGCCGAGCCGCATAGGTACAGCCCCTTGATGGGGGCGCGGTAGTCGGCGTACCCGGGCAGCGGCCGCAGGAAGAACAGCTGCGGCAGCGTCATGGCGCCCTGAAAGATGTTGCCTCCCGTCAGCCCGAAGCGACGCTCCAGGTCGAGCGGTGACAACACCTGCCGCTCGATCACGGAGCGCTTGAAGTTGGGCGCATACTCGTTGAGGATGTCGAAGCAGCGGTCGGCGAACCGGTCCTTGACCGCATCCCAGCCGCCGTTCCTGAGCTGGTACGGCGCGTACTGCACGAAGAACGACATGACGTGTTTCCCGGCGGGCGCCACCGTCGTGTCCACGACCGACGGGATGGTGCACTCGAGGATCGGGTCGGCGGAGGGGCGGCCGTACTTGGCGTCGTCGTACGCCCGCTCCATATAGTCGAGCGTGGGCGCCAGATGAATCGTGCCGCGCAGGTGTCCGTGGGGGGGGAGCCCGCTGGCCTTCACGGCCGTGAAATCGGGCAGCTCGGACAGGGCGACGTTGATCTTGAGCGAGGCGCTGGCGTAGTCGATGCCGCGCACCGCCGCGACGAACTCGTCCGGCAACTCCCGCTCCTCGACGAGCTGCAGGAAGGTCACGTGAGCGTCGGCGTTGGAGGCGACCTTCTTGGCCTGGAACTCGGTGCCGTCGGCGAGGGCCACCCCCTTCACCCGGCCACGGCGGGTGAGGATCTTCGCCACCGGGCTGTTGAGGCGGATCTCCGCTCCGTGGGCGCGCGCCGCGGACGCGAGCGCCTGGGTGATCCCGCCCATCCCGCCCCGGACATAGCCCCACATCCCCCGTACGCCGTTGCACTCGCCCATCACGTGGTGGAACAGCACGTACGCGGTGCCCGGCATGGAGGGTGACGCCATCGCGCCGATGATGGCGTCGGTGGCGAGCGCGATCTTGAGCTCCTCCGACTCGAACCAGCGGTCTAGAATCGGTCGCGCGGCGCCCGTCAGGATCTCGAGCGCGCCCGGACCGTCCCGGCCCAGCTGGAGGAAGCGCCAGCCGAGCCGGGCGAGGTGCGCGAGGTTCTTGGGACCGAAGGACCACGGATTGGGGGGCGTCTGGAGCAGCGTGGGCTCGATGAAGTCGGCCACGCGCTCGAGCATCGCCTCGTAGCGCGGCAAGGCCTCGGCGTCGCGCGTCGAGAACTTGGCGACCTGCTGGCGGGTCAGCTCCTTGTCGGGGCCCATCAGGAGGAAGCGGCCATCGGGGAACGGCGTAAACGACGAAGGGCTGCGCGGCAGGAGCTCGAATCCGTGGCGCCCGAGCTCCAGGTCGCGGATGATCTCGGGACGCAGCAGGCTGTTCACATACGCGGCCGTAGACACCTTGAAGCCGGGCCACAGCTCCTCGGTCACGCACGCACCCCCCACCACGTCACGCCGCTCGAGCACCAGCACCCGCCTGCCGGCGCGCGCAAGGTAGGCTGCCGAGACGAGACCGTTGTGGCCAGCCCCGACGATAATGATGTCGTACGACCCGGACATGGCGATCCCTTCGATCCCTTTAAGGGTCCAGCGTGCTGCACTATGTTACAGGCGGGTCGGTCGCACCATGAAGCGAACGGTTGTGCCGCTGCTGGCGGTTGCCTGGTGTGTCGTCTCACCCTTCACGACGGCGGGGTGCGCGCGTCAGCGACCCGTTGCGACCACACCCGCTGCCGACTCGACCGCTGCCCGTGGCCCCGTGACGCTGCGGGTCACCAACAGCAACTGGTCGGACGTGAGAATCTACCTCACCCGCGGCGCGACGTGGGTGCGGTTGGGCCTGGTGACCACCAACAGCACGGTTGAGTTCACCGTGCCGGCGGAGTTCGTCGCCTCCCCCGGAGGCGTGACGTTGGTGGCGGATCCCGTCGCGGGGCGGCGACCGTGGACCACGGCGCTCCCCGCCGTCATGCCCGGCGACGAATTCGAGCTGGTCGTCGAGAGCTTTCTACAGTACTCGCACCTGGTCGTGCGATAGCTGCTCAGGGCCGGCGCTGCAGCCGCTCGAGCAGCGCGCCCAGCCCCGGTGGCACCTGCACGCCAAAAATGTCCCTGGTAGGGGCGGTGACCACGATGGAGCGCGGCCCGGGCGCCCCCTCACTGCCGGTCGGCCCCGCGCTGCCGGCTCGTCCCTGAGCGCCGTCGGCCGCGTCGGGGCAGCGCCGATTGTTCTGGTCGGTCTGTCCGTTGCCGCCTTTGCCGCCGCGACCGCCGGTCCCGCCTGCCCCTCCTGGTCCACCGGCGCCGCCCGGGCTGTGTCCATCCACCAATCCGGCGAGGAGCGGCTGGTCGATGGGCACCACGATGCTGATGCGGCCGCCCCGTCCCCCGGAGCCGCCCGGCCCGCCGTTGCCGCCGTTGCCCCCCGGGGCGCCCGGCTGCGCGGGGCATCCGGCCGCGCCGGCCGCGCCGTCGGTCCCGTTCGCGCCCGCGATGCCTGTACCGCCCCGACCGCCCCGCGACTCGACGATCAGCCAGTCGGCGGGGGCGACGCTCGTCGCGTCGCCCAGGATGTAGAAGGGCGGCGCGACGCCCACCTGGAACCCAGCCACGTACAGCTTGTCGTAGAATGGGGAGCGCACCGCCGCGAGCCGCACGTTCACGTCCGGCCCGTTGCTTCCCGCCTCGCCCGCGCCGCCCGGCTCGCCCGAGAACGTGAACGTATGAGGCATGCAGCCGTAGTACGGCGGGACCACGACGGTGCTCGTGACGCGGGAGTTGGCCCGCAGGGTCGCCGTGAGCCGGAACCCGGTCGATACGGTCGCGAGCGGATCGCGCTCCGTCACCCAGTCGCCGTCTTCCTGGGAGACCGCGTCGGGACTCTCGCGATCGAGAAACACCACGTGCAGGCGCGGCGGATGCTTCTTGTCGTACGAACGCGCGAACGGTACCCGCTCGCCGCTCGCCAGCACGGCCTCGTAGCTCGCCGCGATCACGCTCCCCGGGCAGGCGCGGGCGTAGCTCGTGACGATGCGGATGTCCTTGATCTGCGCGACCAACCCAGGGTCGGGGGCGAAATCGGCCGGAGGGGCGTGCGAACACCCGAACAACGTCAGGCCAAGAATCGTCACGGAGAGACGTCGCAGAGAGGCGTCGCGGAGAAACGTCGGGAACAGTCCCATGGAGATCCCTTTGGGGTCGGCGGCCGGGAAGCAACATGTGAAACCGTGTCCCAATAGGCAACTTCGCCGCGCTCTTGCGCCTTGAGCCGTGCGACTTGAGGCTTTAGCCATGGACGCACCCGGCTACGGCCTGATCGAGACGATGCGCGTCCGGGACGGACGCATCGCGTTTCTGCAGCGCCACCTGGCCCGCCTCGAGCGCTCCCTCGATGAGCTCGGCATGCCAAGACCCGTGCAGAATCTCGCCGCTCTGGTAACGCCGTTTGCGGCAACCGGCAACGCCGTACTCCGTCTAGAGGTGCGCGATGGGCGCGCCAGCGTGACCGTGCGCGCGCCGCCGCCGCTCCAGGCTCCGGCCGTGATCACCGCGTCCGAGCCACACCGGCCCTACCGCCACAAGACCACCGAGCGCGACTGTTTCGTGGATGCCGCGAACGAGGCGGACCGGGCGGAAGCGGACGACGCCCTGCTGCTCACGCACGACGGGTTCGTGGCGGAGGGTACGGTATGGAGCGTGTTCTGGTGGGACGGCGACACGCTGCGCACGCCGACGCTCGACTTGAGCATCCTGCCAGGCATCGGCCGGGCGCGCGTGCTCGAGCTGGTGGCGGGCGTAGACCAGGGCCGCTACACAAGGCAGCCGCTCGCCGGAAAGGGCCTGTTCCTCACGAACGCGGTACGGGGCGTCGTGCCGATCATGTCGCTCGACGGTGTGCCGGCCTCGTCTGATCCCCGCACGGCGGAGCTCGCCGAGCGGTTCTGGCCCGCTGGCTGAACGTTGCGGCGTGGGACCGAACGCTTCCCGAAGCTGGTACGCACCACTCTGAGGCGAGGCCGCCGCGCCCGTGCTGCACCACCCGACGCGCGACGGCCCCGGTCGCGAGTCCATTCAATTGTACGGCAATCAGATACGACATGCGCGGCAGCGACTGGCAGGGTGCGACGCTTCTGGCCCGGGAAGTGCGATGCGCACTGGGGGCGGCTTGAGCGGGCTTGCGGTCGTGCGGGGGAGGCTTGTTCGACAGGCGAGGCGGGTAGCGGATGGTCACCATAGCAGCAGCCCGACAGCCGGCGGCGTCGTTCGCCGACGTCGTCGAAGTGGTTGTGGCCCGCCCGGACGTCGGGTCCGACGCGGTGTGTGCTTCGGCGACGCTGCTCTCGGACCGCGAGCTGGAACGAGCGCGTCGCTTCGCGTTCGATTCCGACCGGGGCCGATACGTCGTCGCGCGGGCGCTGTTGCGCCAGCTGCTCGCGGCGCGACTCGGCGCCCGCCCCGAATCGGTCGAACTGGCCTCCGGGGCGCGCGGCAAGCCCGCCCTGACCGGGCGGTGCGCGGCCTCCGACCTGCGTTTCAACGTGTCGCACTGTGAGGATGTCGCCGTGTACGCCTTCGCCTCCGGACGGGAAGTCGGCGTCGACGTGGAGGCGGTCCGTGCGCTCCCCGACGCCGACGACGTTGCCGCCCGCTGGTTTTCCCGCCACGAGCACGCCACGTACCGCGCGCTCGAGCCGCGAGACCGGCCGCTGGGATTCTTCCAGTGCTGGACACGAAAGGAGGCCTTCATCAAGGCGCTGGGCGACGGCCTGTGCCATCCGCTCGATCGCTTCGACGTCTCGCTCGCGCCGGGGGAGCCGGCCAGGATCCTCCGGGTCGAGGACGTGCCGGGAGACCAGTGCCCCTGGCGCCTGGAGGCCTTTTCCCCCGTGCCGGGTTTCGTCGCGGCCGTCGTCACAGAGCGGCTCGAGGGGGACGAGCGATAATGGCCGCGGCTGCGAACGAGTCTTCGTGGATGAACGACGAGCTGCGGATGTTCCGCGCGACCGTGCGTCAGTTCATCCAGAAAGAGTTCGTGCCGCACCAGCCCCGCTGGCGCGAGCAGCAGCGTCCCGATGCGGACGCCTGGACGCAGGCCGGCCGGACGGGCATGCTGCTTCCCGACCTGCCCGAGGCGTACGGCGGCGGTGGCGGCAACTTCGCCCACGCCGCCGTCGTGCTGGAGGAGCTCGCGCACGCCGGCGTGCATTTCGGCTCCGGCATCCAGAGCATCGTGGCCCACTACATCCTGGCCTACGGCAGCGAGGAGCAGAAGTGTCGCTGGCTCCCCCTCATGGCCCGGGGCGAGCTGGTGGCGGCCATCGCCATGAGCGAGCCGGGAGCCGGCTCCGATCTGCGGAACATCCAGGCCGCCGCCCGGCGCGACGGCGACCACTACGTCATCAACGGCTCCAAGACGTTCATCACCAACGGCGGACTCGCCGGCATCGTATGTCTGGCGGTGAAGACGGACCCGCGCGCCTCCGGGGTCAAGGGCATCTCCCTCATCATGGTGGAGACGAAGGGCCTGCGCGGATACCGGGTGGGCGGCTCGCTCGACAAGATCGGCATGCACGGCCAGGACACGTGCGAGCTGTTCTTCGACGATGTACGCGTGCCAGCGACGAATCTGCTGGGGGGCGCCGAAGGCAAGGGGTTCTACCAGATGATGGAGCGCCTGCCCTATGAGCGCCTGGGCGTGGCCGTGGTCGCGGTCGCCACCGCGGAGCAGGCGCTCGCCGTCACGATCGACTACGTGAAACAGCGCACGGCATTCGGCAAGCCGCTCATGGAGTTTCAGAATACCCGCTTCAAGCTGGCCGAGTGCAAGACGGCGGCGCATATCGGCCGGGTGTTCGTCGACCATTGCGTTGAACGGTTCATCGCGGGCCAGCTCGACGACACCACCGCCGCCATGGCCAAGTATTGGCTCACCGACTGCCAGTGCCACATCGTGGACGAATGCGTGCAGCTGCACGGCGGCTACGGCTACATGACCGAGTATGCCATCGCCCGCATGTGGGCCGACAGCCGGGTGCAGCGCATTTACGCTGGCGCCAACGAAATCATGAAGGAGCTGATCGCGTGCTCGCTGTGACGGATCTCTGTTTGCATGACCTGATCGAGGCGCAGGCGCTTCGCACCCCCGATCAGGTAGCGGTCGTGTTCGAGCACGAGCGCATGACGTACGGCGAGCTGAACCGGCGCGCCGATCGGCTCGCGCACCACTTGAGAGGTCGGGGTGTCGGGCCCGACGCGATCGTCGGCCTGTTCATCGAGCGCTCGGTGGACATGGTGGTGGGCATCCTGGGCATCCTCAAGGCCGGGGCGGCGTACCTGCCCATCGACACGGGGTACCCGCAGGAGCGGATCGCCTTCATGCTGGCCGACGCCGGCGTCGCCGTGGTGCTCACGCACTCGGGGCTCGTGGGGCGCCTCCCGATCGACAGCGTGCGGGCCGTGTGCCTGAATGGAGACGGAGACGGATTCGACGGGGCGGACGGGCGAACCCCGGCGCACTCGGCAGCCCCCGTTCGGCCCAGCCACCTCGCCTACGTGATCTACACCAGCGGCTCCACGGGCCGTCCCAAGGGCGTCTGCATCGAGCATCGCAACATCGTCAATTACGTGCTGGGCGTCGCCGAGCGCCTGCGACTCGAGCCGGGCATGAATCACGCGACGGTGTCGACCATCGCGGCCGATCTCGGCAACACCGTCGTGTTTCCGGCGCTCGCCACCGGGGGCTGCCTGCATGTCGTCTCGCAGGAGCGGGCCGAGAACCAGGCGCTGCTCGCCGAATACTTCCAGCGGGAGCGGATCGACGTCCTGAAGATCGTGCCGTCGCATCTCGCCGCGCTGCACACGGGCCCACATCCGGAATCCGTCATGCCCAGGGCTCGCCTGGTGCTGGGGGGCGAGGCGTCGCGGTTGGAGTGGGTCGCCCGACTGCGGGGATTGGCACCGGCGTGCGAGATCTTCAATCACTACGGCCCGACCGAGACGACGGTCGGTGTCCTGACGTACAAGGTCGGGCCCGAGCTGCCGGCCACGCAGTCCGGGACGCTGCCGCTCGGCGGCCCTCTGCCGAACATCCGCGTGCACATCCTCGATGGGAGTGGGCGGCCCACGCCGCCCGGCGAGCAGGGCGAGCTGCACATCGGTGGCGGCGCGGTGGGGCGGGGCTACCTCGGCCGCCCGGATCTCACGGTCGAGAAGTTCGTGCCGGATCCGTTCGGCTCGGACTCGGACGAGCGCCTCTATCGGACCGGCGACCTGGCGCGGGTGCTGCCCGACGGGAGCCTCGAGTTTTGCGGTCGGCTCGACGACCAGATCAAGCTGCACGGCTATCGCGTCGAGCTCGGCGAGATCGAAGGCACCCTGCGGGCCCAGCGCGGCGTGCGCGACGCCGTCGTCCGGGCGTACGACGATGCGGCCGGCGGCAAGCAGCTGGTCGCCTACGTCGTGCCACAGCGGCCGAACCAGGCGCTGTGGGGCTGGAAGGCGCCGTACGTGTTGCCCGATGGCTCGCCGGTGGCGCACCTGAACCGCAACGAGACCGAGTACATCTACAACGAGATCTTCGTGCAGCAGGCGTATCTGCGGCACGGCATCACGATACGGGATGGCGACTGCATCGTGGACGTCGGCGCCAACATCGGGCTGTTCACCGTGTTTGCGAGCCGGCTGGCCCGAAACCTCCGCATCGTCGCCTGCGAGCCGAACCCGGCCGCCTTTGCCTGTCTCGAGGCGAACGCGGCCGCCTGGGGCGCCGCCGTGCGGTGCCTGCCGCTCGGGTTGTCCCACGAGAGCGGGTCGGCGGACCTCACGTGGTTCGAGGGCCTCTCGCTGCTCTCGGGCTTCTACGCCGATGCCGCGACGGAGCGCGAGATGGTCAAGCGCTACGTGCTCAATCAGCAGGTGGCGGCCCCGGACAGCGAGCGCTTCGTCGCGGACGTGGGCGACGTGATCGACGACCGCCTCCGGGCAAAGACGGTGTCGGCCCAGTTGCGCACCCTCTCGAGTGTCGTCGCGGAGGAGGGCGTCGAGCGCATCGATCTCCTCAAGGTCAACGTCGAAAAGAGCGAGCTGGATGTGCTGCGCGGGCTCGATCCGGACGACTGGCCCAAGATCCGCCAGGCGGTGATCGAGGTGGATCAGCATGACCACGTGGAGCCGATCACGCAGCTCCTCGAGCGGTACGGCTTCGAAGTGATGGTCGAGCAGGACCCGCTGCTGCGACACACGGAGCTGTGCTACGTGTACGCGATCCGGCCCTCGGCGGAGCGGGGTGGCCTCGTCCGGCACCAACCGGCCGACGCGTACGTCCGCGCGGAGCTGCCCGCCGACGGGGAAGTCTTGACGCCCGCGTCGCTGCGCAAGTACCTGCAGGCACGGTTGCCGCAGTACATGATCCCCTCGGCGTTCGTCCTGCTGGACAAACTCCCCTTAACCGCGAACGGGAAGGTGGATCGCCACGCGCTGCCGGCGGTCTCGTTCGAGCGCGCCCAGCCGGCCCAGGTGTCACAGCCGCTCACCGAGACGGAGCAGGCCGTCGCGGCCATCTGGGCGGAGCTCCTGAAGGTGGAGCACATCGGCCGCAACGACGATTTCTTCGACGTGGGCGGGGACTCGTTGCTGGCCATCCGGGCGGTATCCCGGATCCGCGACGTGTTCGGCGTGGACGTCCAGACCCGGACCTTGTTCGAGAACCCGACCATAGGGGACCTGTCGGCCGTCCTGGCCGAAGCCAAGGGCTCGCGCGGCAACGCGCCGCGGATCGAGCGGCGCACCGAGGCAGGACCGTGCGCGCTCTCGTTCGCCCAGGAGCAGCTCTGGTTCCTGGATCAGCTGGCTCCGGGCAGTCCCGTGTACAACATCGTCGACGTGATCCCTCTGAGCGGCGCGTTCCATCGCGACGCGCTGCGGCGCGCGATGCACGAGCTGGTGCGCCGCCACGACGTGCTGCGCACCGCCTTCACGCAGCGCGACGGGCACCCGCGGCAGGTCGTCGCGCCGACGATCGACGTGGGGCTTTCGGAGTTCGATCTGCGTTCGCTGCCGGGCCCGGAGCAGGAGCGGGAATGGCTGCGCGTGGTGCGGCACGATGGACGCAAGCCGTTCGACCTGGCTCGGCCGCCGCTGCTTCGCGCGACCGTGGTGCATTTCTCGGACGCGGAGCACCGGCTGCTGCTGACCATTCACCACATCGTTGCCGACGAGTGGTCGATGGAGCTCATTCACCAGGAAATTCTCCAGATCTACGAGGCCTTCGCTCATGCGCGGCCCTCCCCGCTGCCCGGGCTGCCGATTCAGTACGCCGACTTCGCCTGCTGGCAGCGCGCGTGGCTACAGGGACCCGTGCTCGAGCAGGAGATCGCGTATTGGGAAAACGAGCTGGCGGGGGCGCGACTGGTGCTCGACCTGCCCACGGACAAACCGCGTCCCGCGGTGCAGAGCTTCCGGGGCGCGTCGGAGGGCTTCGACCTGCCGCGCCCGCTGCTGGACCGGTTGAAAGCCCTGGGACGGCAGGAGCAAGCCACGCTGTTCATGACGCTCGAGGCCGGGTTTGCGGCCCTGCTGCACCGCTATACCGGGCAGGACGACCTGCTCGTCGGGACTCCCATTTCCGGCCGCACGCGCAGCGAGACGGAACGGCTGATCGGGTGCTTCCTCAATACGGTCGTGTTGCGCTCGCGGTTCAGCGACGGATTGACCTGCCGTGCGCTGGTGCGACAGGTGCGCGAGCGGGCGCTCGGTGCCTACGCGCACCCGGACCTTCCCTTCGAGGGCCTGGTCGCGGCCCTGGCGCCGGACCGGGATGCGAGTCGCACGCCCCTGTTCCAGGTGATGTTCGTGCTGCACAACCCCGAAGGGGTGTCGCAGGTATCGAAGGTGTCCGGCAACCGGGAGTTGGAGACGGGCACGTCGAAGTTCGACCTGACACTGCTCCTCTCCGAGACGCAAAATGGCCTCGAAGGCATGATCGAGTACGACACCGATTTGTTCGAGGCCGCGACGATCCGGCGCCTGTGCGGACACTATCGCACCCTGCTCGAGGCGATCGTGCGCGATCCCGATCAGCGCGTCTCCCTGCTGCCGCTCCTCAGCGACTCCGAGCGCCGCCGAGTGCTGGTGGAGTGGAACGACACGGCCGCAGCCAATCCGGCGAAAGACGTGTGCGTGCACCAGCTGATCGAACGGCAGGCGGGAAGGACGCCCGAGGAGGTGGCCGCGGTGTGCGGGCAGGAGCGCCTGACCTACGGCGAGCTCGAGCGTCGCGCCGGCCGGCTCGCGGACGAGCTGCGAGCGCGTGGGGTCGGGCCCGACGTGCTGGTGGGTCTGCTCGTCGAGCGCTCGCTCGACATGATGGTGGCACTGCTCGGCATTCTCAAAGCGGGCGGGGCGTACGTGCCGCTCGATCCCGCGTTCCCCACGGAGCGTCTCGCCGGCATCGTCGAGGACAGCGGGATGAGCGTGCTCGTCACGCATCGGGGGCTCGATCAGGCGCTGTCGATTCGTCCCCCCTGCGTCGTCCGACTCGACGATGACGGCCTCGCCGGGGCGACTCCGGGCATGGATCACCCGGCCGCGTCGCGTCCCGAGTCGCACAGCCTCGCCTACGTGCTCTACACGTCAGGCTCGACCGGCAAGCCCAAGGGCGTGGAAATTCCCCACTCGGCGGTGGTGAATTTCCTGCAGTCGATGCAGCGGACGCCGGGCTTCACGGCGGCCGATACGATCCTCGCCGTGACCACGCTGTCCTTCGATATCGCGGGCCTCGAGCTGTTCCTGCCGCTGGTGAGCGGCGGGCGGGTGGCCATCGCCAGCCGCGATGACACCCTCGACCCCGCGCGCCTGATGGAGCGGATGCGCGAGTCCGCTTGTACGGTGATGCAGGCGACGCCCGCGCTGTGGCGGGCGCTGGTGGTGGCGGGATGGAGCGGTTCGCCGAGCCTGAAGATCCTGTGTGGCGGCGAAGCCCTGCCTCCGGACCTGGTCCTGGCGCTGCTCCCGCGGTGCGCGGAGCTATGGAACATGTACGGCCCGACGGAAACCACCATCTGGTCGACCATCCACCGCGTCGCGTCCGCGGACACCCGGGTGCCGATCGGTCGGCCGATCGCCAACACGCAGGTATTCGTGCTCGATGCCAATCGCCAGCCCACGCCGCCCGGCGTGGCGGGCGAGCTGTACATCGGCGGCGACGGCCTGGCGCGCGGCTATCTGCGTCGCGACGAGCTGACACGGGAGCGCTTCGTCCCGAGTCCGTTCGCGCCGAACGCCCGCCTGTATCGCACCGGCGACCTGGCGCGCTGGCTCCCGGAGGGGTGCCTGGCGTGGCTGGGGCGGATCGACCACCAGGTGAAGGTCCGGGGCTTCCGGATCGAGCCCGGGGAAATCGAGGCGGCGATCGCGCGGCATCCCGCGGTGGGTGAGGTGGTGGTCATCGCGCGCGAAGACGCGGGCGACAAACATCTCGTCGCGTACTTCGTCGCCGCGCACCCCCCGGCCGATGTGGTCGATCAGCTGCGCGCGCTGGTTCGCGCCGCCTGTCCCGAGTACATGGTGCCCGCGCACTTCGTCCGCTTGGACGCCCTGCCGCGTACCGCGAACGGCAAGCTCGACCGCAAGGCGCTGCCGGCACCGGAGCCGGGAACGGCCGCGCCACGCCAGGACGCAGTGGGGGGGGCGCCTCGCACGCCGACGGAGCAGATGGTGATGGGCGTGTTCGCGGGCGTCCTGGAGCGGGCGGATTTCGGCGTGGGCGAGAGCTTCTTTGATCTGGGCGGTCATTCGCTCATGGCGGCGCGACTCATGTCGCAGCTGCGGGCCGTCTCGGGAGTCGATCTGCCGCTCCGCGTGCTGTTCGAGCATCCGAGTGTCGCGGCGCTGGCCGCGGCGATCGAGGCGCTGTCGTGGTCGGCGGGGCGGCAGGCGCCAGCCGCAGATACCCGCGAGCGCGAGGTGGTCGAGCTGTGAGCGTGACGGCGTTTCTCACGGAGCTGCGCGGCCGCGATATCCAGGTCTGGGCCGAGGGCGAGCACCTGCGGTGCACGGCTCCGGCCGGTACACTCACGCCCCAGCTGCGCGACGAGCTGCAGCGCCGCAAGAGCGAGATCCTGGAATTCCTGCGGTCGGCCGAAGCGCTGGCGCAGCGGCCGCGCGCGATCGTGCCGCTCGAGCGACGCGGCACGCGCACGCCCGTATTCGCGGTGGCGGGGCACAACGGCGACGTATTCTGCTACCGCGCGTTGGCGCAGCACCTGGGCGACGACCAGCCCTTCTTCGGGCTCGAGCCGCCCGGGCTCGACGGCCGGAGCGAGCCACTCACGCGCGTCGAGGACCTCGCGGCGTACTTCGCGGAGCAGGTCCGGGCGTTCCAGCCCAGCGGCCCGTGCATCATCGCCGGCTTCTGCGCCGGCGGCACCGTGGCGTTCGAGCTGGGGCGACAGCTGCTGCAGGGCGGCGCGAGCGTGCCCTTTGTGGCGCTGTTCGGCAGCCCCGATCCGAGCTGGTACCGCCTCCCGTCGCAGCTCGGGTGGCGCCTGCGCCAGCAGATGGCGCGGGTCGTCGGGCACGTCCGGGCGTTCTGGTCGCTCCCGTCGGGGGAGCTGGGCGGCTATATCGCCGAGCGACGGCGGCAGCGCCGGGAGCGGCGTGATGCCGCGCAGGCGGCCGCGCTCGATCCCGTGCTGGTGCGACGCGCCGGCGTCGAGCGCGCCACGATTGCGGCGATACGTCGCTATCGGCCCGCGCCGTTCGCGGGGCGGCTGAGCCTGTTCCTGCCGAGCCAGCGGTGGCTGCCGTCCGCGACGCCCGTGTGGGCGTCGCTGGCGCGGTGCAGCGACCAGTATGTCGGGCCTCCCGGCTGCGACAACGACACCATGCTGCGCGAGCCCTACGCCGCTCAATTTGCCGCCCTCTTCCAGCGCTGTTATGCCGCGGAGCGGGACGCGTGCGCTGGGCCATCCCCCGGCCCGGTGGTCGGGCCGCTTCTGGCCACCAGCGCGATCCATTAGATTTGCCACCGCCCGTGGTGGCTGTAGCTCAATCGGTTAGAGCGCCGGACTGTGGCTCCGGAGGTTGCGGGTTCGATTCCCGTCAGCCACCCTAACGGCTAGACGCGTAGACGCCCAGAGCTAGGCGTCTCGGCGTCTAGCCCTTAGGTCCGTAGCTCAATTGGTAGAGCACCGGTCTCCAAAACCGGGGGTTGCAGGTTCGATTCCTGCCGGGCCTGTCCGTCAATGCGAAGCCTCGTAGCGAGTTGTCCGCTGCGAGGCTTCATGCTTTCGAGGCGGGCACCGTCAGGTTTGGGTCCAACTTGGGTCAAGTGAGCGCCTGTCCGGCTCAGTGCAACGCCATCCAGAAGACGACCGCGCCCAGGACGATCCGATAGTACCCGAACGGTTCGAGACCCCGCCGCTTCAGGTAGCGCAAGAATCCCGCGATCACGCCGAGCGCCACGACGAACGACACGACGAGCCCGATCAGGACGGAGACGCTCCCGGCGTGGGCCATGAGCTCGTGCCGCGCCCTGTAGCCCTCGTACAGCGTGGCCGCGCCGAGGGTGGGAAGCCCCAGGAGGAACGAGAACTCCGCGGCGGTGGCGGTCGAGAGGCCGCGCAGCTGACCGGGGACGATGGTGGCCATGGAGCGCGACGTCCCGGGGATCATCGCGACGCACTGGCCGAGGCCGATCCATAGGCCGTCGAGGGGCGTGACCTCTTCCAGGCCGTCGCGCCACGCCCTGGCACTGCGTTTGCGCCAGGCCTCGACCCCGATCATGACGACGCCGCCGACCACGAACGCGGCGGCGATCGTGACCAGTCCGAAGAGATATCGCAGGATCAGCTTGTGGAGGATCAGTCCGATGACGGCGGTCGGGATGAAACCGGCGGCGATCGCGAGCCACAGCCTGATGGCGATCGGGTCCCGGCGCACTACCCCCGCGAGACGCTGTGCGATGAGCGCCCGATAGTGGACGAGCACCGCGAGAATCGCGCCCAGCTGAATCACGATGTCGAACGACGCGAATCCGGGAACATCGGCGACGCCGAGCCAATGCCCGGCGAGGTCGATGTGCGCGGTCGAGGAGACCGGCAGATACTCGGTGAGGCCCTCGACGGCCCCGAGAATCGCCGCCTGGGCCCAGCTGATCATGCCGCTCATGCGGAGTCTCCCTTGATGAAGCGTGCGCATACGATCGCCGCCACCGCGATCCCGATCAAGGCTCGATTCCCCTCGCTGCACTCGGGCGATACTAGCGGGCATCAGACTCCGATGTCATGCTTGTCACCGAAACGCGACTCTCCTAGGGGAGGCCATATGACGACCACCGTCCTCGACGATCTCAAGCGAGTGTATCAGCGTACCTGGTGGGCGCTCGTGCTGCGCGGGCTGCTGGCGCTGGCGGTGGGCGTGTTCATCTTCGCACGGCCGCTCGACTCCGTCGCGGCCTTCGCGCTCGTGATCGCGTGGTGGGCGCTGTTTGCCGGCGCCGTCGACATCGTGCACGCCGTAGAGATGCGACCGGTCATGACACACTGGTGGGTGTTGTTGCTCTCGGGCCTGGTGGGCGTCGGATTCGGGATCGCTGCGCTCGTCTACTACCCCGTGCTCTCCCTGACCTTCGCGGTCGTATGGGTCGCTTGGTGGCTCATGGTCACCGGCATTCTCGGGATCTCCGCCGCACTGATGCAACGGAGACTGGGCGTGCAGTGGCGCTGGATCGCGGCGTTCGGGGTCTTGAGCGTCGTGGCATCGGCGTTCGCGCTGTTCTCCCCGCCGGTCACGCTCGCCGCGATCATGGGACTCATCGCGGCCTTTGCGATCGTGGCCGGTGTCGCGCTGTTGGTCGGGGCGTTCAAGCTGCGCTCGCTCGTGCACGCGTAGGCGGGAGATGCGTCCGAGCCGGCGACAGACGGTGAGTGCTCAGAGCATGATCAAGCCTCGCCGCAGGCCGGTCGCCACGGCTTCGGCCCGATTCGAGGCGTCGAGCTTCTCGTAGATCGCCGCGAGGTGCGTCTTGACGGTGTGCTCCGACACCCCGAGCCGCACGCCGATCTCCTTGTTGACGAGCCCTTCGCCGAGCAGCGTCAGGATTTCACGCTCACGCGGCGTCAGGACGCGACCGCGACCGTCCGGTGAATCAGCGTCGAGCATGCTTATCGCGAAGGCGGCCGGTACGGAGGCCAGCCCGGCCATGGCTCCGCGAATGGCTGCGCCGATCTCCCGCGGCGAAGCATGGTGCGGCAAGGCCGCACGCGCCCCGGCCCGCAACGCCTGCGCCGCTGCATTGCGGTCGAGATCGTCCAGCAGGACGACGAGCGGCGTGGCATCGCGCCCCGTCTCGTGCTCGAGGCGCAGGGCCATGGGCCGCTGAGCCTCGGGTCCGGGACCAAGCAGGACGACGTCGGGACGGTTCTCATCCGTCAGGCCGTCGAGCGATGCGAGCGACTCGCAGGCACCGATCAGCCGCAAGCCTGGATCCCGAGCGACGACGCGCTCCAGCTCCCTGCGCACACCCGACTGCGGGGAGACAACCAGCACCCGTATCACGATGCCGCTGGCGCCTGCGCGCGTCGCAACCATGACTCGACCAGCGTCACGGGGACGGCGAGCGCCAGCCCCCCGTGCATCATCGTGTTGATGCCGATCAACCTCCCGCTCGCGTCGGCGAGCGGTCCTCCGGAGAAGCCGGGCGCCAGGCGCAGATCCGCGCGGACCCACTGCGGCGTGCCACCTGCGCGGTCGCCGCCGACTGTGTGGACGATACCGAGAGCGGCCGCGCCGCTCATGTCTCCCGGATGTCCGACCGCGATCACCAGCTCGCCCACCCTCAACGGGGCTGCGTCGCGCACGTGAGCAAACCCGGCAGGGGTGTGCGGCTCGAGCTCCAGGTCCAGCTCCAGGGCGGCGAGGTCGCGCTTCCGGTCGCGCGCCACGACCCGGGCGCGCGCCACGGCGCCGTCGCTCAATCGGATGGTGGCCTGAGCGCGCGTGGCGACGTGTGCGTTCGTGATGACCAATGCTCGCGTATCGTCGCCCGCCGGGTCCCACAGCACCCCGGCACCGGACGCCGCCGCCCCGTTCGCCTGCACGCGCACCGTCACACGCCGCAGCTCATCGACTGCCGCGGCCAGCTCTTGGGCGAGGCCTGTGGTCGTGGGCGCGGTCATGCGGCGCGCGACTCCGGCCGTTCGCCTGGGGTCACCTGAAGCGTCTTCACCTGTCCTCCGCGAATCACCCGTGCAGCGATGGGCCGTCCCACTCGGTCTCCGCCGAGCTGGACCAGCACGTCGGTCGGATCGCTCACCTCGGCGCCGCCGAGCTCGAGCAGCACGTCGCCCAGCAACACCCCGTCGCGGTCGGCCGGCCCGCCCGGCTCGACGCTCGCGATCAATAGGCCCAGGGTGTTCGTGAGCTCGAGCCGGCGGGCGAGCGACGGCGGGACTCGCACCGGTTGCGTGCCGATTCCCAAGTACGCGCGGCGAATCGCTCCCCGTTCCAGTAGCTCCCCGACCGTGCGCTCCACCGTGGCGACCGGAATCGTCACGGGGGTGCCGCGCGCCAGGCCGGAGGTGTTGATGCCGAGCACGCGGCCGGTCGCATCAATGAGGGGGCCGCCCGAAAATCCGTCGTATATGGACAGGTCGAGTCGCAGCAGCGAGTCGATCTCGGCACCCTGCCAGGTTCGCCAGGCGCCGGCCACGCTGCTCACGACGCCCCAGCTGGCGGTGAGCCTGGGTCCCGGCCGCCCGAGCGCAATCACGAACTCTCCCACGCTGGGCGACGGGTCGAGGCGCAGATTCGCCGTCGCCAGGTTTTGGCCGGCGAGCTTCAGCACGGCCAGGTCGGTGCTGGGGTCGCGCCCGGCAAGGCTCACGGACGCGGTGGTCCCGTCGGGCAGCGTCACGGTGATGTTATCGTCGCGGGTGATGGTGTGATTCGTGGCGACGATCACACCCGAGCGCCAGTGGACGCCGCTCGCGGGAATGCGGCGCCGGGCGTGGATCGCCACCACGGCGCGGCCGCCCGACTCGACGGCGGCGGCGAGTTCGTTCGATAGGGACTCCAGCAGTGCAGTCATGGATCACCTCTGTCAGGGGGCGGGCACAAGGACCTGTCCGCTGCAGGAAGGATGCACCCCCGCCCGGCGGCGCGGCATCGGCCGAACGGGCGAGGCCGGCGTGCTCCGCGCTCACGACCCCGGGGGTCCCGCCTCGCGCAGCGACTCCACGGCCCGTTCGATACGCCGATCGGGAACGAACCAAATCAGCGCGACGAGTACGTATAGGGCGTCCGCGATCCACACGCTCACGAACGCCAGCCCGATCGCCGACACGTAGAAGAACGCCGACAGCTTGCCCTTCAGGTCCCGCCCGACCGCGTGCGCCAGCACGGAATCGGGCCCGTTCCGTCGCAGCAGCGCCGCCTGCAGCAGCAGCCACGCGACACCGGCCATCAGGAGCACCACCCCGTAGCTCGCCGTGGGTATCGCCGCCGCAGGATTCTGTCCGACCCACCCCGTCGTGAACGGCACGAGCGACAGCCAGAAGAGGAGGTGCAGGTTCGCCCAGAGGACCCGGCCATCGATGTGCTGAGTCGCGTGCAGCAAATGATGGTGATTGTTCCAGTAGATCCCGACAAACACGAAGCTGAGCGAGTAGGTGAGGAAGGAGGGACCGAGCGACGCGAGCGCAGCGAGACTGATGCCGTGCGGCGCCCTCAGCTCCAGCACCATGATGGTGATGATGACGGCGATGACGCCGTCGCTGAACGCTTCGAGCCGACCCTTCCCCATGGAGAGAAACTAACGCACCAAGGGGAGGAGCCAACGCACCAGTCGGTGCGTTGCCCCCCTCGGCGATCACCGCACCACGATCGTGCCCGTCATCAGCTGGCCGTGGACGGCGCAGTCGTACTGATACGTGCCGGCCGTAGGGAACGTTACCGCATACGTCCCGCTCCCGGTCATGGTAGCACTGCTCGCGAAGCTCATCGACCCAACCGATTGCACGCTGTGCGGCAGCGATCCGGTCCAGCTCCAGGTGACTGTACCGCCCGCGGCGATCGTGTCCACGGCCGTGTTGCTGCTGCCGTTGTGGCCGCTCACGAATTGGATGCCGGGGCCAGCCGTCACCGAGCCGACCGGGCCGCCGCCCCCCTCACCCCCGCCGCCCCCGCCGCCGTACATACCCGTGCCGCCGTAGCCACCGC
>Ga0209158_1000802_pt1 | contig 22088 bp, 21 predicted proteins | sample GraSoiAngelo_140_FD_185897 | JGI IMG/M metagenome (GOLD analysis project Ga0209158, IMG submission 185897) | Grasslands soil microbial communities from the Angelo Coastal Reserve, California, USA - 14_0929_12_30cm (SPAdes) (version 2) | ecosystem: Environmental > Terrestrial > Soil > Grasslands ...
CTCGCATTCGGGAAGGTCGAGCAGATCTCGTGGCACTCCGGCGACGGACGCACCGTCTACGGCGTCCTGATCACACCGCCCGACTTTCGCCCCGGCAAGCGGTATCCCACGGTGGTCCATGTCCACGGCGGGCCGGAATGGGCGTGGTGGGTAGGGTTCTACGGCAGCTGGCACGAGTGGGATCAGCTGCTGGCGAGTCACGGCGTCGTGGTGCTGCTCCCGAACCCACGCGGCTCCGACGGACAGGGGCCCGATTTCGTGGCAGCGAACAAGGGTGATTGGGGCGGGATGGACTGGCAGGACATCCTGGCCGGTCTCGATGAGCTGGTGCGTCGCGGGGTCGCCGACACGGCGCGGCTCGGCATCGGCGGATGGAGCTACGGCGGCTTCATGACGGCGTGGGCCGTCACGCACACCTTGCGCTTCAAGGCAGCGGTGATGGGCGCCGGGGTGAGTGATTTGATCCGCATGCAGGGCACATCGGACATCATTCCGTCGTTTCTCAACGACTACTTCGGCCCGAACCCGTGGGGCGACCCGCGCGCGCGGGCGGCCTACCGGGCGCACTCACCGATCGAGTTCATCCAGAATGCGCGCACGCCCACGCTGGTGTTGCACGGCGGGTCCGACGTGCGGGTACCGACGCCGGAGGGGGCGGAATTCTATAACGCCCTGCGACAGCAGGGCGTCGAGGCCCATATGGTGATCTATCCGCGCGAGCCCCACGGGCCGCGGGAGCGGATGCACCAGCTCGACATCCTCACCCGCGTGCTCGCGTGGTACGAGGCCAAGCTGAAATAGGGCTACTCCACCGCCCGGAGCAATACCCCTTTCAGATATCCGGTCTCCGGCACGTTCACCAGCTCCGGGTGGTCCCGGCCCGCCCCCCTGACGGCGAGCAGCTGGAGGCGGCGGCCTGCATCCCGGGCGGCGTCGCCCAGCATGTCGAGGAAGACGGCCCGGCTCACGTGGTAGGAGCAGGAGCAGGTGAACAGCACCCCGCCGGGGGCGACGAGGCGCATGGCGCGGAGGTTGATCTCCTTGTAACCGGCGAGCGCGCGGGGAACGGTCTGTTTCGACTTGGCAAAGGCGGGCGGGTCGAGCACGATCGTGTCGAACAGCTCTTCCCGCCGCACCAGGTCGCGCAGCAGATCGAACGCGTTCGCCTCACGCCAGGTGATGTTCGTGAGCTCGTTGAGCGCGGCATTCTCGCGCCCCCGGGCCAACGCCTCGGCGCTCGAGTCCACCGCCACCACCTCGCCGGCGCGCCGGGCGAGGTGGAGCGCGAACGAACCGTGGTAGGTGAACAGGTCGAGCGCCCGGCCGGCGCCCGTGTGCTCCGCCACCAGGACGCGGTTCTCGCGTTGGTCGAGGAAGGCCCCGGTCTTCTGGCCCGTACGCGGTGCGGCGAGGTACCGAACGCCCGCCTCCTCCAAGGCCACCGTGTCCGGCACGGTGCCGCGGGCGGGCAGCACTTCGAGCGGCAGCCCCTCGTGGCGCCGCACCGTGGTGTCGTTGCGGAGCAGGATCCCCTCGGGCGCGAGGGCGGCGCCGATACCGTCAAGCACGTCCGCTCGCACGTGCTCGAGGCCGGCCGAGAGCAGCTGCGCCACGACATAGGGCCCGTAGCGATCCACCACGAGGGACGGCAGGCCGTCGCCTTCGCCGTGGACCACGCGGAACGCGGTGGCCGCGATGCCGGCGCGCCGCCGGGCCGCCGTGGCGATCCGGTCGGTCCACCAGGTCGCGTCGATCGGCTCGCGCCCAGTGGTGAGCAGGCGCAGCCGGATTTCCGACTTTGGTGAGTACAGGGCCTGGCCGAGGTGCCGGCCGCGACGGTCCGTGACGGTCACGACGCCGGGCGCATCACGCGGCTCGTCGTAGAGGTCCGTGCGATAAATCCAGGGATGCCCCGTTTGCCAGCGTGCGGCGCCCTTTGCGGACACGATTACGGCGCGCGTGGCGACTCCCCCGTCCGACCGTGCGGCGGTCCGACGGTCCGTCACGTGGTCCGATCCGGGCGCAGCTTGGCCGCGTCGCGCAGGTACATATGTTTCAGCTCGCGTTGCGGCTTGGCCGTGTAGAAGTGGAGCAGGACGCGGATGCAGCGCGGTAGCCCGTCAGGGACGGCGACTTCCGCGGCTCCCAGGAGGGGCACATCCCTCCAGCCGAGCAGGCGCGCGGCGCGCGCGGGGTACTCGGCCGTGAGATCCGGGGACGAAGTGAAAATGGCGCTCTCGACGTCCTCGGGCTGGAAGCCGTTCGCTTCCTGAAGCCCGCGCAACAGCTCGGCCGTCGCGTCCAGGATCGCCTGACCGGTATTGGCCGCGGCGGTCGTGGCGCCGCGCAGTCCACGCAGGATCTTGCTCATGGCACTCGATCGTCAGTTGCGCTTGATGGTGATCACGGACGCGGGCGTTCTCAAGGGGCGTGATCCGGTCGAAGCGTGCCGCCGAGTCGTGGCCGGCGGAGCCAGCATCATCCAGGTGCGCCTGAAAGATGCACCGCCCAGCGAGATGGTGGCGCTGGCCCGCGCGCTCGTCGGCGCGCTCGCGGTGCCGGTGATCGTGAACGACCGCGTGGACGTCGCGCTCGCGGCCGGCGCGGCGGGGGCGCACCTGGGCCAGGAGGACCCGCCCCTCGACCGGCTCCACCCCCACGTGCCGCCCGGCTTCCTGCTCGGACTGTCGGTCGGCTCACCGGCCGAGGCCGAGCGGGGCCGCGCCTGGCCCGCGGACTACTGGAGCCTCGGCCCGTGCTTCGCCACGGGGAACAAGCCCGACGCCGGCGTGCCGCTCGGGGTCGAGGGATTCGGGCGACTGGCGCAGCTCGCCCCGGCCGGTACGCCGGTGATCGCGGTCGGCGGCGTCACCGCGGCCAACGCTCCCGCCCTGGTGCGCGCCGGGGCGGCGGGCGTCGCCGTCATCGGCGCGGTGTGGGGGGCTCGCGACCCGGCCGCTGCGGCGCGCGCGCTGCGCGACGCAATTGCTTGACGCGTTGGATCGCTGCCAAATGCTCGGCGTAGGTTGCCGAGAAGATGTGCTTGCCGTCGGGCTGCGCCACGAAGTACAGGAACGGCACGTCGGCGGGGTAGAGCGCCGCGGCGAGGCCGGCGCGGCCCGGCTGGCCGATGGGGCCGGGCGGCAGGCCAGCATGCAGATACGTATTGTAGGGCGAGCGCACCGCCAGGTTCTTCTCCCATACGCGCCTGAGTCGTCGTCCATAGGCGTAGCTTACCGTCGGGTCGGCTTCGAGCCGCATGCCCCGTCGCAGCCGGTTCTGGTAGACCGCGGAGACGAACGGCCGGTCGGGGTCGTAGCGCACTTCCGCCTCGACAATCGACGCCAGGGTGACGAGCTCGTGCCGCGAGAAGTGCAAGGAGTCGAGCCGGGCCTGCCACTCCGGGCTCCACTGTTGCGTGAACTGATGCGTCATGACGCGGACCAACTCCCGCGCCCCGATGCCGAGCGGCAGCAGATAGGTCGTGGGGAAGAGGTACCCCTCGGCGCTCGGTGCCTCGGCGGGGAGGCCGACGCTCACCAGCAAGCTCGAGTCCTCGGCCGCCGCCAGGAAGGAATCCCGGGGGATCTTGAGCTGCGCGCGGGCGAGGTCGGCCACCTCCGCGAGTCGCAAGCCCTCGCGCACGGTGAAGCGCTGCTCGACTCCTCGACCGCGCTCCAACGCCGCCACGACGTTGGACCACGCTTCGTCCTGTTGCAGCAGGTAGACGCCACTCTTGAGCGAGCCTGCCAGCCCGCGCAGCCGCGCGTACAGCCGGAACGAGCCGGGATGATCGATCACGTGGTTGGCGGCAAGGGAATCGACGGCGGCGTCGAGGGAAGCACCCGCCGGAATGGTCACGGTCACACGCGGGCCATCGGAGCGCCCGCAGGCGGCCAGCGTGGCGGCGAGCAGAACGCGGAACGCGAAAGTGGGAACGCGGAACAGATCCTCGGAGGTCGGGCGTCTGTTCCGCATTCCGCGTTCCGACTTCCCCGTTCTCACGTGGCCGATCCTCTCCTCGCGTCGAGATAGTGCTGCAGCAGCAGCGTCGCCGCGAGCGCGTCGATGTCGTCCTTGCGACCGCGGGTCGACCCGCCCATCGTGCGCACGGCCCGGAGGGCGCGCGCCGTGGTGAGCCGCTCATCCCATAGCTCGACCGGTTGTCCCGAGTGGCGCGCGATGTCGGCGGCCAGCGCCCGCGCGGCGGCAGCCGCTTCCGCCTCGGCCCCCTCCGAGTCGAGCGGCAGGCCGACGACGATACCGGTCACCGCGTGGTGCTCGAGCAGGGTGAGGAAGTCCCGCATCGGGAAACGTTTGCCGGGGCGTCGGGTGAGCGTGGTCAGGGGTTGAGCGAGCGTGCGCGTCTCGTCGGAGAGAGCGAGGCCGATACGGCGCTCGCCCCAATCGACGCCGAGCAGCCGGCCCGCGTCGCGGCCGCCCGTCACCCCTGCGCCATGGTCGCGAAGAACTCGTTGTTCGTCTTGGTGCGCTTGAGGCGCTCTAGCAGGAACTCGATCGCTTCGACCGGCGGCATGTCGGCGAGGAAGTTGCGGAGCAGGTACACCTTGTTGAGCTCTTCCTTGGAGAGCAGAATCTCTTCCTTGCGGGTGCCGGACCGTTGCACGTCGATGGCCGGGAAGGTGCGGCGCTCGGCAATGCGCCGATCGAGAATGACTTCCATGTTGCCGGTACCCTTGAACTCCTCGAAAATCACCTCGTCCATCCGCGACCCCGTATCGATCAACGCCGTCGCGAGGATCGTCAGCGAGCCGCCGCCCTCGATGTTGCGCGCCGCGCCGAAGAAACGCTTGGGTTTCTGCAGCGCGTTCGCGTCGACGCCGCCCGAGAGGATCTTGCCCGAGTGCGGAACCACCACGTTGTGCGCCCGGCCCAGGCGGGTGATCGAGTCGAGCAGGATCACCACGTCCTTGCCGTGCTCCACCAGGCGCTTGGCTTTTTCGATCACCATGTCGGCCACCTGGACGTGGCGGTCTGCCGGCTCGTCGAACGTCGATGAGATCACCTCGACGCTCGGGCCCTTGACGTTCTCCTCCATGTCCGTCACCTCCTCGGGCCGCTCGTCGATGAGCAGCACGATGAGGTAGACCTCGGGGTGGTTCTCGATGACGGAGTTGGCGAGCTTCTGGAGGAGAATGGTCTTGCCGGCCTTGGGCGGCGAGACGATCAGGCCACGTTGGCCCATCCCGATGGGGCTCAGGATGTCCATCACCCGCATCGAGAGGTCGCCGTCCTTGCGCTCGAGCTTGATGCGCCGTTCCGGGTAGCGGGGCCGCAGGTTGTCGAACGCGACCCGGTGCTTGGCCTTCTCCGGCTCGTCGCCGTTCACCACCTCGACCTTCAGGAGAGCGAGATAGCGCTCACCTTCCTTGGGCGGGCGCACCTGACCCATGATCGTGTCGCCGGTGCGCAGGTCGAATCGCTTGATCTGGCTCGGAGAGACGTAGATGTCGTCGGGTCCGTACAGATAGTTCCAGTCGGGACTGCGCAGGAAGCCGTAACCTTCGGGAAGGATCTCGAGGACTCCCTCGCCGCGCAGCACCGTGTCGGAGTCGAGCAGCGATTGCTCGATGCGGAAGATCAGGTCCTGCTTGCGAAGCCCTGAGTAGTTGGTGATGTTCAGGGTCTCGGCCATCGCGTGCAGTTCCGCGACGGATTTTCTCTTCAGTTCAGCGATATCCACGTGTGCCTTTGCTCCGTAGCTCTACGGCGGGCGAAACCCGGGGTGGGGAAGTGAACGCGTCGAAAATGGAATCAGGGAGTTCGAAGGAGTGCGAGAGAGCTATAGTAGGGTTCTCCGCTCGTCGAGTCAAGGGTGCGCCGTGGACCTGACTGAATTTCTGGCTGCATGGCGGACGACGTCCCTCCCGGATCGGGAAGTCATTGATGCGCTTGTACATCCGGCCCACGCCGGGCCCTCCCGGGCGCTCGCCGCCGCCCTCGCCCACTGGCCCGGCAGCTACTACTGGTCGGACGAGCCCGACGGGCGCCATCTCGTGCTCACGCGGCCGCTCGCCCGGCGGCGGGAGCGTTGGGCCCTGCACCTCGTCCTGTTCCTCGTCACTCTGTACACGATTACGTTCGCAGGCGCGGTCCTGGCTGGCGCAATCCCGTACACCGGTCCGCTGGTGTTTTTCACGAGCGGTCACCCCGGCTATCCCGGTTTCCTGCACGCCTGGTCCAGAGGGCTCCCGTTCTCGCTCCCACTCATGGCCATTCTGCTGACGCATGAGCTGGGCCACTACGTCGTCGCGCGACGCTACCAGCTGGACGTCTCCCCCCCGTACTTTGTCCCGGTGCCCATGTTCCCGACGTTCATCGGCACCATGGGCGCCTTCATTCGCCTCCGCACGATCGTGGCCGACCGCCGTCAGCTGCTCGACATCGGCGTGGCTGGCCCAATCGCGGGATTCCTCGTCGCCCTACCCGTTCTCGTGTACGGGCTGACCCTGAGTCACCCGGTCGCTGCCGAAGAAGGTTTCCGGGGGCTGGTCGTGTTTTTCGGCGACGCGCCGCAGATTCCCCTGGGCGACTCGCTGGCGAGTTTCGTGCTGCGTCGGCTGCTGGTCGGTGACGCGGCGATGATCAATGTCCACCCGGTGGCGTTCGCCGGATGGGTGGGGATGTTTGTGACGATGCTCAACCTGCTCCCCATGGGCCAGTTGGACGGCGGACACATTCTCTATGCGCGACTGCCCCAGTGGCACCAACGCGTCGCTCTCGGTTTCTGGCTGCTGGTGGTGGCGCTCGGCACGTTGTGGGTCGGGTGGTACATCTGGGGCGGGCTTGTGCTGCTGTTGTCGCGCGGCCGCCTCGGTCACCCTCCGGTCCTCGACGCGCAACGGCCGCTGCCGGCGTCGCGGCGGACGCTCGCATGGGCAGCGGTTTTGCTCTTTGTCGTTACGTTTGCGCCGGCGCCGTTCCGCCTCTGACGAGGGAGGTTGGTGGAGGTTGTGGAGGTTAGGGGAGGTGGTCCCGAGTCGAACGGGCCTCCCCGAACCTCCCCCAACCTCCTGAACCTCCCCCAACCTGCTGTATTGCGTAAGTCCGCCGTTCTTATATCTTTGCGCAAACCAGCCCTAGGGTCAGCATGCCCGGACAACCGGCACGCTACAACGCACCCGATTCGAACGAAGCGGTCGTCCACGACCTTCCCCCCATCCGATTCGACGGACAACTCATCGCCATTCGCCTCCAGGTACGCCGGTCCGAGGACGGGATCTGGCGTGGGCGGGTGCTGTTCGGGGCACCGGATACCGAAGCGGAGCGCTCCACAGCGGAGATCTTCTGCGCCACCTCGGAGCCGGACTTGTGGCAGGCGGTGCGGGACCTGCGGGATCATCATTTGCGCGATCTCTACCGCTCGCTGCTCTAGATGGTCGACGCGCTGGACCCCATCAGGAAGCTCCGGCACGACCTGTCGAACCCCCTGGCCGCGATCCTCGCCGAGACCCAGCTGCTGCTCCTGGGGGCCGACAAGTATGATGCGGAGACGGTCACGAGCTTGAAGCAGATCGAAGCTCTCTCACGCAAGATGCGCGATATCCTCGAAGCCCTGGACCGACTGAACCGGTGAGTCGGCGGCACCGGCCGCGATTCTCTCCCCCCGCACGGTGGTGGTCCCGCCGCCGCCTCAGCGTGGGGTCGTGCCGGTGGCTCCGGTGGCCGCCACGGCGGTCGCCGCCGCGCTGGCCCGGGTCCTGAGGTAGGCGCGCCCGCTCGCGAAATAGCACGCCAGGAGCACCGCCGACGCGGCGCTGACCGCGAACTTGTAGGCCGCGGGGGCGTCGCTCGCGGATAGCAGGCCCTCGATCGCGCCGGCCACGCTGAGCAGGCACACCACGGCTCCGATCATGCGCACGGCTATGGCGCCTTGGAGCACGAGGGCGTCTTTGCGGGTGAGGTCCCCGGGCGCGACCAGCGCTTGGGCCAGGCGCAACCCCGCTCCACCGGAGATGAAAATGGCGGTCAACTCCAATACCCCGTGCCCGGCGATGAACGTCGCCAGATAGCCTGCGGCGTGGTGATTCGCGAACACGCCGAAGCCGATGCCCAGCGAGAGGCCGTTGTACACGAGCGACAGCACCGTAAGGATACCCCCGACCAGCCCGCCGGCGAGCGCTGCCAGGCACACCATGATGTTGTTGCTGATGATCCACGAAGCGAGCACGGGTCGTTCTTCGTTCTCGGTCTCGACGTAACCGATGCCGCGGGCCTGGCGCTCCGCCGCCTGCTCGGCGCGACTGACCATGACCGGCGGGGCGATCTCTTCGGCCAGTTCGGGTCGCTCGCGCAGCACGGCGTAGCCCACGGCCGCCGGGATCGTGAACAGCAGGAACGCGACCAGCACGTACGGCCACGATTCCACGACCGCGGCCGGGAAGTCCCGGAAGACGTAGGGCGCGATCGGCAGGCGTCGCCGGGCGCGGGCGCGGTAGAGCGCATTGTGACCGGCCGCGACGAGGCGCTCCAGGTATGCGATGACCTCCGGGCTCACACGGTACGTGCGGGCTCGCGCCAGATCGGCGGCGACTTCGCGATATCGTGCCGCGAACGCCGGAATCTCCGCGGCTGCGAGTGCGCGCAGCCCCACGAGCTCGATCCGTGCGGCCGTGCCACGGAACGCCTCCCACGCCTCCTGTTTGCGCGCCACAAAGCGCTCGGCCGTCACGGTAGTGCGGCCCGCGCCGCTCCCGGCCCGGGTCGCGAAGCGACTGCGTCGTTTGCGTCGCTCCTCCTCGAACAGCGCGACCAGATACTCCTGCGGATCGGTGGTGCGGCGCGGCACCCGGCTTTCGAAGCGTCGTGCCAGCTCGACGGTCATCCGCGCCTGCACTCCCGGCGTGAGGTCGGGCAGACGCGCCAGCAGCCGGTCCAGCAGCCGGAATTCTTCTTCGGCGAGCTCCGGGGGTCCTACCTCCACCGGGTCCTCGCCGACCCCCGCCACTGGGGCGAGTCGCCACTCGGTCGTGTGGTCGCGGACCACGATGGTACCGGCGGCGAGGTCTCCCAAGCGCTTGTTACTGCGATGCAGCAGCATCGTGAGCGCCGCGGGCAAGAGCAGGGCGGCGTACTCGCCCGCCCGGACCAGGTTGCGGAGGACCGCGGCCGCCGGCGTGATCGGGCGCCCCGTATCCATCACCACACGAATTCCGAGCAGGATCTTGCCCGGCGTTCGGCCGCTGTTCAGGCCCTCGAACAGGATGTAGTAGGCGAACAGCGCGAAGCTCAGCAGCAGGTAGAGGAGCGCACTGGCCCACCGTCCCAGCGCAGTTTCGAGTCCCAGTTGGTCGGTCGCGATCTGGAGCGGCACGAGGAGCAGCGCGATCAGCACGAGGTCCGTCATCGCCGCGGCCGCCCGCGAGCCCAGTCCCGCCAGCTCGAAGCGGACCTCCACATGCTCCGGCGTTTCCACGCCGTGCTGCTGACGCAGATCAGGCGGGCCGGACGGGATGGGGACTCGCGCGGGCGCAGTCACGTCCTCATCTTATCGCTGTCCCCCCGAGGGAGCGAGTGTCGATGGCCGATCTCAGGCCCATGGGCGTCGGAGAAATCCTCGACGGTGCGTTCACGATTTACCGCCGCCATTTCATCACGTTCCTGGCGCTCGGCGTGACCGTGTTGTGGCTACCCGTCGTGCTGACGGTCTATGTGCAGCTCTCCGGGCCCCGGCAGCACGCCGGAATCCTGTTCCTCGCGGCCATCCTGCAGTACTTCGCGGGTTTGCTGCTCACGGCTGGTGTCATCCGCGTCATCTCCGACTTCTATCTCGGTCGCGAGGCGAGCGTCTCGCAGGCCCTCGCACTCGGCGCGCAAAAGGTTTGGCCCCTGTTCGTGGTCGGGTTGGGCAAGGCGGTCGTCATCGGACTCATCGTCTTCGTGCTCGGGCTCGTGGCGGCGATCTCGATCCCGATGCTCACCAAGACCGGCGCACTCGGCGCGATCATCGCGGTGGCGCTCCTCGCCACCGCGACCTGGCTCGCGGCGTTCGTGGCGTGCGGCTACGGCGTCACGACCCAGGTCGTGGTGCTCGAACGGCTGGGCTCGAGCTTCGACGCGTTCGGCCGCTCGTGGGACCTCACACGCGACCGCAAGCTGAAGGTGCTCGGACTGGCGCTCGTCGCGTTCATCCTCGTGGGGGTTCCTTCGGCCGGCATCGGGGCCGTGGCGGGCGCCCTCCGGTTCTCATCCTCCACGACGGCCGCGGTCCTGCTGGTGGTCGCTGCCGTCCTGCCCGTGATCCTCACGCCCGTGCTGCCCTGCGTGTTCACGTTGATGTACTACGACCTCCGGGTACGCCGGGAAGCCTTCGATCTGGAGCTCTTGAGCCAGCACCTCGGCGCCGGGTGACCCGAGCGCGCCGGGCAGCCGCGCTTGCGCCGCCGCGCCGACGGCCGACGCTGCCGTGACCACGTCGCTCCTCGTAGGCGTGCAGGGCGTGCCGGCGGATTCCGTGCGGCAAGCGGTGCGAGAGGTGTTCGCCCGATCCGAGTACCAATGGGGCGAGCGGTCTCATCTACTGCAATGGCTGATGGACTGGTGGCGGAAGCTGATGTCCGCCGTCGCGTCGCTCGACACGAGCCGTCCCCTCCTCGGGCGAGTGATCTTCTGGGTCGCCGTCGTGGCGCTGCTCGGCGTCCTCACGCACTTCGGGTACGTGGCCTGGCGCATCTACCGGGCGACCGTGCGGCCGCCGCGCGCGTCGACGGCTCCCACCGGCATGCGGCTGGAGGACGCCCGCGCCTATCGCGAACGGGCCGATGCCCTGGCGCGCGTCGGTCGGTACAGCGAAGCGTTGGCCTACCGGTTCATCGCGTTGCTGCTGGAGCTGGAGCGCGCCCGCGCCGTGCGATTCGATCCGTCGAAAACGCCGGCCGAGTACATCGCCGAGGCGCGGCTCGACGCCGAGGCCCGGGCGTCATTCGTCGGTCTGGTGGAACGCTTGTATCGCCATGTGTTCGGCGCCGAGCCCTGCGACGCTCGCGCATACGACGAATTCGGCGCGGCAGCGCAATGGGTCACCCGGCATGTCGCGTCGGCCTGAGCTCGCCCTCGTCGCTCTCTTCGCGCTGGCGGTGGCTGCGGCGACCGTCGCGGGGCTGCGGAACGCGTTGAGTGGGGCCGAAGGAGGAACTCCGTCCGCCTTTCTACCGGGGCCGGACGGCGCGAAAGCGGTATATGAAGTGCTGCAGCACCTCGGTCGGCCCGTCGAGCGGCGCCGCACGCCGCTCTACGACCTTACCCGCGTGCGGCGGCCGCCAGCGCTCCTCGTGGTCATCGATCCGCCGGATGATCTGACGGCGGCCGAGCTGGAGCAGGTGGTCCGGTACGTACGGTCCGGTGGAGAGGTGCTCGCCGCGGGCGACGGCGGGGGGATCACGCACTGCACCGGATGGGACGCGCACCCGGCGTTCCTGAAGGGTTATGCGGGGGATAGCCAGCCCGTGCAACAACCGGTCTCGGCCCTCGAACTGCCCCCAGTCACAGCCGTGCTCCGCCCGCTCGATTCGCTGCTCGCGGTGCAGGGCCACGACTCGAGACGTCGCGTGCGCCGCAATCTCGACCGCGAATCCGGATGCGGCGGTCTGGCGGTCCCGACCGAGGACACACTGCTCCGGACCGAGCACGGGAAACCGGTGATTCTTCGGCTCCGCTACCCTGGCGGCGGCCGGGTAACGCTGGCTGCGGACCCTGGATACTTTCGCAATCGCGCCTGGCGGACCACGGACGTACCTCCCTTCATGGTGCCGCTGCTCACGCCGGGCACGGGGGGGCGGGGGCGGGGGCGGGGGCGGGTCACCTGGGATGAGTACCACCAGGGGTTCGGCCGCGGAGGGTCGCTCGAGGGGGCGGTGCTCGACTGGCTGGCGCGCACGCCGGCGGGCTGGGCGCTGCTACAGCTGGGCGCGGTGGCTCTCGTGGCCCTCGCGGTCGCGGCGATCCGGTTCGGACCGGCGCGGTCCGTCATCGATGGGCGGCGCCGTTCTCCGCTCGAGCATGTGGAGGCGCTCGCGGTGAGCCTCCAGGGTGCGGGCGGAGTCGACACCGCGGTCGCGCTGATCGTGGCTGGACTGCGACGGCGACTCGGGCGGGCGGGCATCGTGCAACCCGACGAGCAGCGCGCTTGGCTCGGCGCGCTCGAGCTGGCGCTGCCGACGACGCGGGCCCGGGATGCCGTCCGCCGCCTGCAGCAGGCCCAGACCCAACCCGGCGGCGCCGAGCGCGTGCTCGTGGCCGCCCAAGCCTTGGAGGACGTGTGGGAGGAGCTTCGCCCGCAGACGACGCGCGCCGGGTCGTAGAGGTGCTGGATCGCGTGGTGTTGGGACAGGCCGCGGCCACGCGCGAGGCCGTGGTGTGCCTGCTGGCTCGGGGGCATGTCCTGCTCGAGGGCGTACCCGGCACCGCCAAGACGCTGCTCGTGCGCACTCTGTCGCTCGCGCTGGACGTCAAGTTCCAGCGCATCCAGTTCACCCCCGACTTGATGCCCGCCGACATCACCGGGGTGACGCTGCTCACCGGAGCGCGCGACTTCACCTTCCGGCCGGGGCCGATCTTCGCCGATCTCGTGCTCGCGGACGAGATCAACCGCGCGCCGGCGAAGACGCAGGCGGCGCTGCTCGAGGCGATGCAGGAACGCACCGTTACGGTGGACGGCACCGGGTACCCCCTGTCCGCGACCTTCACCGTATTCGCCACCCAAAACCCCGTGGAGTTCGAGGGTACCTACCCCCTGCCGGAGGCCGAGCTGGATCGTTTCATGATGAAGGTGCTGGTGGGTTACCCCGACGCGGTGCACGAGCAGGGGATCCTGGCCCGCACCGTGGCGGGATTCGAGGCGGATCGACCCGCGACGTACGGCGTGACGCGCGTGACGGACGCAGCCGGCCTGGAGCGACTGCGTGCGGCCGTCGAGGCGGTGCGCGTCGAGTCCCAGATCGCCGCCTACATCACGGGAATCGTCCGCGCCACGCGGGCGGCGGCCTCGCTGACACTGGGGGCCAGTCCACGCGCGGGGGTGTCGCTCCTCAAGGCGGCGCGTGCGGCGGCGCTGCTCGACGGGCGCGAGTTCGTGATCCCCGACGACGTGAAGGGATTGGCGCCCGCCGTGCTCCGCCACCGGGTGAGCGTCGCCCCCGAGCTCGAGCTCGAGGGGGTGACGCCGGACGTCGCCCTGAAGGCCATCCTCGACAAGACGGAAGTTCCCACCGCGTGACCTTGCTTCAGTGGTTGGCGTACGTCGCCGCTGTCACCGGATTCTGGGGTGTGTGGTATGTCGTCGGCACGTGGGCCGGCATTCTGTGGACCCGGCGCGGCGTGGTGGCCGGCGCAGCCATCGCGCTGCTCGGCGTCTTGGGCCTAAGGTTCCCGTGGGCGCTCGACGCGATGCTGGTTGCCGATGCTCTGCTCGTCGCGGCCGTCTGGCTGGATGCCGTCCTGGCGACACCGCCACGCGCGCCACACCTGCGCGTCTTCCGCGACGCGCCGCCGGCGTTCTCGGTGGGCCGCGCGGCTGACGTCTCCTATCGCTGGGTGAACGCGACCAAGCGGCGGGCGCGTCTGCAGGTGCGCGAGGTGCGTCCCGCCTTGCTCGGGGGCACGCAACCGCCTCACGCCGTAACCGTGCCGCTGCACGGTGAGGTGCGCGAGGCGGTGTCGGTGCACCCCGTGCGGCGCGGCCGCGAGCAGGCGGAGAGCGGGTTTGCGGTGGACTCGATCGGGCCGCTCGGGTTGGGCCGTCGTCGGGCGGCCATCACGATTCCCTGGGATGCCGCCGTGTACCCGCCGCTCGTGACGGTGCGCTTGCGCGCGTCGGTGGCACGGGCACAGCGACGCCACGAGCAGGGGATCACGCCGCTGCGCCGGCTGGGCGAGGGTCGGCTGTTCGAATCGCTGCGCGAGTGGGGGCCGGGCGACGACTTGCGGCACATCGACTGGAAAGCCACGGCCCGCCGCGGCAAAGTCATCACGCGCCAGTACGAAGCCGAGCGCAGGCAGCACGTGTTGCTGGTGCTCGATCTGGGGCGACTCATGACCGCCGAGGCGGCGGGTGTGTCACGCCTCGACCACGTGGTGCGGGCGGCGCTCGAGCTGTGCTACACCGCGGTCCAGCACGACGACAACGTCGGGGTCATGGCCTTCGCCGACGGTGTGCAGCACTTCGTGGCGCCGCAGCGCGGTCGCCTGGCGCTGAGGCGCGTGCTCGACGTCCTCGCCCGGGTGGAGCCGCAGCTGGTCGAGCCCGATTATCCGGGGGCGTTCCGCTACCTCGCGGCGCACAACCGCAAGCGCGCCCTCACGGTGCTCTTCAGCGACGTGATCGACCGGTTCGCGTCCGACGCGCTCGTGGCGAACGTCGCCTCGCTCCGGCCCCGCCATCTGCCGCTCGCGGTCACGCTCCAGAACCCCGAGCTGAACGCCGTGGCGTCGCTGCGGCCCGCCGTCGCGCAGGACGCGTTTCGCAAAGCGGCCGCCGAGGAGCTGCTCCGCGCCCGGGACGAGGCACTGGGGCGCATGCGGCGCGCCGGTGTGCTGGTGCTCGACGTACCGCCCGAGCGCGCCGCCGAAGCGGTCGTGGCCAAGTACGTCGATCTGAAACGCCGGGGACGCCTCTAGGTGCGGCGGATCATTTGGGTGTCCAGGCCGGCCGTTATTACATTGACTGCCACCTCCGCCGGACTCGAGTGCATGCGACGCAGTCGCCCGGTTGCCGTCCTGACGCTGCTCGTCGGTTTCGTGATGGTCGGGACCTGCGCCTACCCAACCGAGCGGGACGCATCGGTCCACGTGAGTGTGACGCCCCTGAAAATTCTGATCCGCGGCAGCGACACGATCGCCACCGCGAGCGCGTGGCAGATGGTGGGGCCCGCCGATTCGCAGCCGATCCCCAATGTCGCGTTTGTCTGGTCGAGCAGCGCTCCCGGCGTCGCGACCGTAGACAACTCGGGGCGCATCGTGGGCGTCAACTCGGGCGTCGCGCTGATCCGAGCGGCCGCCGCGAACTTCGATAAGGGCGCCCTGCTCGGGGAGGACACGCTGCGCGTGACGGCGCCACTCGAAATCGACAGCGTGGTTCCTGATACGGCGCGCTACGGTCAAGTCGTGACCGTCTTCGGCCCCGGCGCCGACCAAGTCGTGTTGGCCTCGATGAAGGGTGCGTTCTTCCTCTACCCATATCCGTTCTCGGCACAACACGACACCGCCGGCTACGGGCAGCAGAAGTTCTGGATCCCGCCCCCGGCCGAGTCCGACCGCGTCACGTTCATCGGCAACGGGATCGTCACGGCGAGCGCCGACTCGACGCACGTGATCAAACGTGACGTGTACGAGCCAAATGAGACGGCACCTCACCGGTTCGACCTCGACGGGCCGCGGCCGTTCCCCTACCCGGGGACGGCCTACAATCTGCTCCTCGTCTACAACCCCGCGTTGTTCTTCGAGCCGTTGAAGCGCGGCGACACCCTCGGGGTCGACTGGTACCGGTTTGGCCACTCGACGGCGCGCGATCTGACGATCATTCTCACCGCGCCGGCGGTGCATGGCACGTTCTCGACGTTCGTGACCGACTCGCTCGCATGGACCGGGACGACCTACGCCCTCGGCCCCGATTCCTGGACGTTCGGCCCGGCCTCCCACGCCTGCCACGGCCGTGGGTTCGCACCCCACGAAGCGAATGGCGATTCCACGATCGTGGCGTTCAAAAATGCGTCGGCCGGCGCGCTGCACGCGATCACGATCTACAGACAGGCGGCGAGCTACGGGATGGCGGTACTCGACGGCTACGCAAGCGAGCTGCCGGCCGACGCCCATGAAGACGACAACTCGTGTAACGCCGCGGACCTCCAAGGCACGCTTCCGGCACCGACGTTCCGCGACACCTTGACGATCGAAAATCCGCACGACGTCGACTGGATAAGATTCCACTACACCAACCAAGGGCTCGGCACGACGGCGCAGGTGCGGCTGCACGCGTTCCCGGGCGTGCACCCGGACTCCCTCAAGGACCTCGATATCTACGTCGCGAAGGTCCCCCAGCCCGGCGATACGCTCGTCCAGGTGGTGGCCGCCGACACGGCCGCGGGCTCGGACGCTGACCTGCGACCGTCACTCGCCACTGCGGACTATTACCTGGCGGTCGTAGACTTCGCGGGGACGACGACTACGTACGAGGTCTGCGTAGGCTCCGTCTCGCTCTTGGCACCGGGGACCTGCAACACCCCGGCTTGGCCGTCGCCACCGGCCACGACCCGGTCCGGGCCACGCCGCCGACGCACGTCAGCGGCTGGAGCTCAATCCCCCCTTGTCCCGAGCCGTCGCCGATGACCAACGGCCTGCTCGAGTGCTTCCGCTGCCACACGCCGATTCCCGAGAGCAGCAAGTTCTGCTCGTCGTGCGGCGCGGACGTCTCGGGCGGTGACGGACCCGGCAGCACCAGTAGCGTCGACATCGTTCGCGAGCGCCTGCAGCGCATCATCGAGGGCAAGTACCGGATCGAGCGCTTGCTGGGCAAGGGGGGAATGGGCCAGGTCTTCCTGGCGCACGATCTCACGCTCGAGCGCGAGGTCGCCATCAAGGTGCTGCCGCCCGACGTCGCCCAGGACGACCAGGTGGTGCGCCGGTTCCAGCAGGAGGCCAAGACCGCCGCCAAACTCGACCACCCCAACATCATTCCCATCTACCGCGTCGAGAGCGAGGGCGGGCTCAACTACTTCGTGATGAAGTACATCTCGGGCACCTCGCTCGAGGATCTGCTCGAACAGAAGGAGCCGCTGCCGGTTCCCGAGATCCAGCGCGTTCTGTGGGAAGCGGCCTGTGCCCTGGGACACGCGCACCAGCGCGGCGTGGTCCACCGCGACGTGAAGCCCGCGAACATCATGTTCGACCACGACGGTCGCGTGATGCTCACGGACTTCGGGATCTCGAAGGCGCTCCAGGCCGCCACGGGGTTCACCGCGACGGGGATGATCATCGGCACGCCGCACTACATGGCGCCCGAGCAAGGGAAGGGCGCCCCGGTGGACGGCCGCGCCGACCAGTACTCCCTGGGTGTGGTCGGCTACCGCATGATCACCGCGGAGCTGCCGTTCAGCGGCGACTCGGTGCATACCATCATCTACAAGCACATCTACGAAGAGCCGCCGCTCGCGAGCACCAAGCGGCCCGGCATCCCCGGCGCGCTCACGGTCGCCATCTCGCGAGCCTTGGCCAAGGAGCCCGACCAGCGCTTCCCCACCATGGAGGACTTCGCCACCGCCGTCTGGCCGGAACAACCCGTTGCCTCGCCCGCCAAGTCGCGAGGCGCCGCTCGGCCCCGCTCCCGGGCCACCGCCGAGGCACCCACCGAGATCACGGGTGCGCCGACGACGCCCCTCGCTCAGCCCGCACGGCGCCGGTCGCGGGCACGCGCCGTGATCGGGCTCGTGGTCGTCGCAGCGGGTGTGGGGGCATACCTGATGTTGGGACGCAAAGGGAGCGGGGAGCAGGCAGCGGTACCCCCCGCTCCCGAAGTCGACACGGTGCGAATTCAGGACACGATCCGCGTGCCGGTGCGGGCCAGCCGGGAGCCGCCGCGCCGAGCGGCGCCAGCGGTCGAGGCGCAAGGCTTCCTCACCATCGCCGCCGACCCGTTCGGCCAGGTCTACATCGACGGGGTCGATGCCGGTCAGACGCCGGTGGTCGAATACGCCGTGAAGCCCGGCCGCCACACGATCCGCCTCGAGCACGCCGGATTCAAGACGATCACCGAGACCGTGCATGTAGACGCGAGTAACACGGTCCGCAAGCGCTACACCCTGCTCCCGGAGTGAGCCGCCTGACCCGGCACCTCTGTGCTCTCGTCCTGCTGGCGGGGTTCGCCCCGCCCGCGGCCGGGAGGGCGCAGGCGGTTCAGAACGCCACGCTGCGCCGCGCGCAGCAGGCTTACGACAACCTCGAGTATCGTCAGGTCGTGTCGCTCGCCCGGGCCGCGCTGCGGGAGCGCCTGACCGGGGCCGAGCGGGCGCGGGCGTACGAGCTGCTCGGCTTCACGTACGGCGCCCTGGACTCGATCCTCAAGGCCGTGGATGCGTTCAAGCAGGTCGTCCTGATCGATCCCGAACGACAGCTCGATCCGAACCGCGTCTCGCCCAAGGCCTACAGCGCGTTCGACGTGGCGCTGCGTCAGGTGCTGCTCGTGCGGCAGCTGCGTATCGACAGCACGAGCTTTGTCGGCGGGCGGGGGGCAGTCCCGATCCGGTTCACCGTCACGCAGCCTGCGCGGGTCGTCACGCGGGCGATCGGGGGGGGCGGGGGGGGCGGGGCGGGAGGGGGGAACTACGTGATCGACTCGGGCGCGTGGAACGGCCAGGTGAACTTGAGCTGGCCCGCCCGGCTCGCGAGCGGCGATCCAGTACCGGCGGGGAATTACACGGTGGTGGTCGAGGCGCGGCTGGGACAGAACGCGTTTTCCGCCTCTCAGCCGATCCGGGTGAGCCACGGCAGCGTGGATACCCTGCCGTCCCTCACGAGCCTCCCCGGCTACCAGTACCTCCCGGAGACGGAGGTGCCGCCACAGAGCTGGCGTCCTTTGGGCCTCGCCTTCCTCTATACAGGGGGTGCCTTGGTCGGCACGCTGGGGCTCGAGAGCTCGAGCCTCGGGTCGAGCTCGAAACGCGAGCTCGCGGTGGTGGGGGGCGCAGCGCTGGTCACGGGCTTCGTGATGACCCTGCGGAAGCCCGCCCCGCGGCCCGCTGCGGCCAATATTCTCTACAATCGTCTGCTGCGTGATCAGATCGCGCGGCGCAACCAGGACATTGCGAAGGAAAATGTGGCCCGGCGTCAGCAGGTGCAGCTCACGCTGGTGCCCCTGCCCAAGCCGAGCGGAGCCGGGCCTCGATGAGCCGCGCGGCTGCGGGCGTCGCGCTGTTCGTCCTGGCTTCCCGGGCGGCCCCGGCCCAGGGGGTGGCAGTGACCGTCGGCCCGCAGTTCGTGCTCGCGAGCTATCGCGAGGTGGCCTCGGGGCTCCGCTATCAGGGCAGCGGATTCGGCGGCGCGGCGTCCGCCCGTTACCGCAAGCTCTCGGCCGAGGTGGGGGTGGTGCGCCTCACGCTCGACCCTGCCACCGGGAGCGCCGCGACCAACGGCTTCACGGCGACGGAGGTGGACGCGTGGGTCGCCTATGACCTCGCGACCTACGCCAGCGTCGAGGCGGGGGTCATCCGGCGCACCGCGGACCCGGAGTTTGATGCGCAGTCGGTGGGGGCGGTCCGCATCGGGGCGCGGTCATTCTACGAGATCGGGCCGGGAGCGACGGTGCTGTTTCGCGCTAACTATCTGGCAGCGCCGAAGTTCTCGGGCGGGGGGCACGCGAGGTTCTCGGTCGACCTGGGGCTCGGCCTGGACGTCCGTCTGGCGGGGCGCCTGCACGGCACGGCGGGCTACACGTTCCAGCGGATCAGCCGGAAGACGAACCCGGGTGGGACCGGGGAGATCGACGCGGCGATTCAAGAGACCGTGGCGCGGGTGGGAATCGCGCTGGCGCTCTAGACTACTTCCAATCCCGTCATGACTCCACGAGGCCGCTTCCTCGCCGCCCGTCTGGCCTACGTGGCGATTATCCTGCTCGCCACGGTGACAGAGCTCCACTTCTCCCCGGATCTCACCGCCGCCGCCGACCGGCTGGCGCGCGCGTTCACACCGTCCCTGGGTTGGCGGGACGCGATTGACGGGTTGCGCAACACGGTCTTGTTCGCCGGGCTCGGTGTCACGTGGGTCATGTCGTCCGTCTCCGGCAGAGTCGGCGCGGAGATCGAGCGGGCCACGCTGGTCGGGTTCGGGCTGAGCGTGACGGTGGAGGGGCTGCAGGTCTTCTCGCCCATCCGCACCGCGAGCATCGTGGACGTGACCACCAACACCCTGGGCGCGTTCGCGGGAGCTCTGGTCGTGGCGCTGTTTCTCGCTGCGCTGCACCGCGCGAGGGGTGCGCGCTCCTACTTCGGTGTGCCGACGTTTGTCCTTACGGGCGCGTACACGTTGGCGGTGCTGTGCGAGGCGCTGACGCCGTTGTTTCGATCAGCCCCGCTGCCCGGGCTGAACGGAGGGCCGCTCGACCGGCTTCGCGGGGCGCTGGGCCTCGCCTTGCCTCTACGACTGGGGGCGGTGCCATGGTCCGACGTGTTACTGTTCGCGCCCGCCGGGTTTCTCGTCGTCATGCTGCTCACCGAGCGCGGGCGCTCGGCGCGCCGGACGTGGCAGCCCGTGGCGACCGCCGGCGCGGCGTGCGTGTTCGGGGCGGAGCTCGTTCACGGGCTGGTCGGGCTGTCGATCCGATGGGAGGCGGCCGCGACCCACGCGTTCGCCCTGGGCGCCGGAGCCTGGTGGGCGAAGCGCCGCCTCGCGTTGCTGTCGCAAACGCTGCGCGGCGAGACACGGGCGCTCGCAGGCCTGGCGGCCTACGCAGCGCTGCTCGTCGTCTGGGGGTTGCGACCGTTTCTGCCGCAGACGGAGATGAGCGCGATCGCCCAACAGCTCACGCTGGCTCACCTCGTGCCGCTCGCGTCCCTGGCGCAGCGCATGGATGTCTTCAGTGTGCTGCATGTCGCGCAGCAGTTCCTGCTCTTCTTGCCCCTCGGCTGCGTGCTCGCCGTCTGGCCGTTGCGGCTCCGGGGGCGCTGGTCGCACCTCTGGCCGGCGATCTGGCTGGCCTGGGGCATCGAGGCGGCGCACCTCGTGATCGCCGATCGCTACTTTGACGTGACGAACGCGCTGATTTCCTGCGCCGGGCTGGGGATTGGTTGGCTGGCGCTGCGGCGCTCCGGATTCGCTCCGCATGGGGAGGCGCTGGCGCCGCTGATTCCCCGCTAACCGGCGTGCTGACATGTTCCGGTCTGAACCCTGACACAATCTTGACAGAGAGTGCTCCCCGGGTAGTATCACGCGAGACAAGAGCCCTGAAGCGCAGGTTCTATATGTAGCCCTTCCTTTCAATAGTGCCGCACGAGACCGGGAGGCACGATGGTCAGGGGGTTCCTGAGGGGCGCCGGGAGTGTGCAGGGGTCGTGGCTCGTGAGTGGGGTGGTGACGTGCAGATCTTGGCCCCGCAGCACGTCGCCGTCGGCCAGGATGGCGGCTCGCTCCAACGCATTGGCGAGCTCGCGCACATTGCCGGGCCAGGCCGCTTGGAGAATGCGCTCCCGTGCGCCGTCGTCCAGCCGGAGCGGTGGGCGCCCCAGCTGGGCACTGATGCGGGCCAGCAGCCCACAGTCACCATGAGGATGGCGGTGACCCCGAGGGCCGCGGCGAACGCGGACAGTGCTGCTTGGGACGCTCTCATAGCATTTTCCGTTGAAGTTCGACGGCGCTTAATGCACGCGGCGTACCGCTCGGGAATGCGTTTCGATTCAACGGGTTGCGCGTCTGGACGAGGCTGCGGGACTGCGAAGTCTGCAGCCTCAGCTGCGGGATCTGCAGTGAAGAGGGGAGGCCGACCTACTGGCGCTCAGTGACCTGGCGCGTTCCGGCTGGCCGTTCGCAGCAGCCACCACGCCCAGAAACACAAGCTGCCGCTCACGGCAAAGACGAGGAGGTCCATGGCCAGGAGGCGCCCCCTGTCGATGACCTCCCACAGGTGGGCGGCGGCGATGAGGCCGAACAGGGCGCCGGACGTAATGAGATAACGCTTCACGGCGTCGGACGGCCGAGCGCGGGGGCGGGGGCGGGGCGGGATCCCTTGACCGCGGCCACTCCCAGCCAGACGAAGAGCACCAGCACGAGGCCCTGCGTGAGGGCAAACGGCGGCTCTGACTGGGTCGGCGCCAGGAGGAACAGCACCGGAATCCGCTTGAAGAGCTGCGCGACCAGGACGAAGACGTTCAAGTACGTGGCGAGGACGACGCCGACGGCGTAGGTCCTGCGCCACGCGCCAGCCCGGTGTTTGACGTAGTCCGCGACGATCACGGCGGCCAGAACTACCAGGGACAGGGCCCCCACGACGTGGGACGGCAAGAGCTTGACGAAGGGAAAGCCGAATCCGCTCGCATTCGCGAGGACGGTGGTGACGAGAAAGACGGCGGCCCAACGGTCCAGTCGGGTCC
>Ga0209158_1000811_pt1 | contig 21981 bp, 10 predicted proteins | sample GraSoiAngelo_140_FD_185897 | JGI IMG/M metagenome (GOLD analysis project Ga0209158, IMG submission 185897) | Grasslands soil microbial communities from the Angelo Coastal Reserve, California, USA - 14_0929_12_30cm (SPAdes) (version 2) | ecosystem: Environmental > Terrestrial > Soil > Grasslands ...
ATTTATTAAGGGCAAACCCGTCGGCTGCCCTGCCAAGTAGCGCCCTCGCACGCGCAAGATTCTCTAGAAGATGTACCGCAAGCCGACGTACAAGTTCCGGGAGCCGCCGTTCGTGCTTTCCTGACGGGCAAACCCGGTGTTGCTGATCCGCGCCTCCGGAATCCCAAAGTTCCGCGTGTTGCTCACGTCAAACATGTCGAGCCGAATCTGGAAACTCTGGTGTTCCGTGATCCGCGTAGTCTTGGAGACGCTGATGTCCACGTCCTTCAGCCGGTTGCTCCGCAGGATGTTGCGGCCGACGTTGCCAAAGCGCTCGCCGGGAGCGCAGGTCAACGACGTGCCGATCTGGGTGCACCCTGCCAGTTGCTTGAAGAGTGCGGCGCCCCCGTTCTTCAGGACGTCTGCTGAGGACATCCCGAAGACATTCAGGCTGGTGTTGAGGTCCGGACGGATCGCGCTTCCAACCAGGCCGTCGATCCCTCCCAGCGCGTTCGTGGGATCCACGCCGTTCAGCGGTGACCAGGGCGAACCGCTTTGGAAGGTGAGGAATGATGCGATCTGCCAGCCGCCGACAACATGTCCCGTAAAACCGGACTGGCCGCGGAAAAACGGCAGCTCGTATACAATGTTGGCAGAAAGCCGCTGCGGACGGTCGTAGGTCGAGCGGCCGCGGTCGGCGCGGAGGTTGAAGGATTGCTGCGCAATCGCGACTTCGCCGCGCGCCGAGGGATTGAAAGTATCGGAGGAACTGTCGATGAACGCGCTCCAGGTGTAGTGGGCGCCGGCAGTCAAGCCATTGGCGAACCTCCGGTCGTAACTGATCTGCAGCGAGTGGTAGATGGACGATCCGGCGTTGGCGCGCAGCCGGATGACGCCCAGCGTCGGATTTACACGCGGGCAACCCAGCGGCGTGATGGCTCCGGTCTTCGCGTTCACTGTGATGGGAACGGCCGAACAAAGCGTTCGGGGATTGCCGTCGAGTGTCTGGAAAAGCCCGGTGCCTTTCGTGCCCACATAACCGACTCGGAAGATGCTGTTGGCTTTGATCTGTCGCTGAATTTCCAAAGAGAACTGCTCAGCGTCCGGGCTGCGGAAGTCCCCCCCGAGCACGGTGCGGGTGAGCAGGGCGACCTTGGATGGGTCCGAGAGATTCGGGACGGTCTGCGGCAACTGGGTGAAAGCGTTGGCCAGAGGGCCGCGGCTGCTCGCGGCGAGGAACGGGAACGAACTGGCAACGTTGAGGGCCAGGTTGATGAACGCGTAGTCGTTTGTGCGGGCATAGCCCCCGCGCACGACCAACTTGTCGCTGCCGGTCAGCCGGCCTAGTAATCCTCCGTTATTGAAGCGCGGGTTCCAACTGAAGCCGACGCGCGGCTGGAAGTCGTTGAGGTCGCGGCCCGGCCGCGGGCTGAGCAGGAATCCCGAACCACCACCGTTGGTCCCGACGATGCTGTCGTTGAGAGGATAGAGGCTGGCCAGAGCATTCCCGGGGGCCTCGTACCGCAGGCCGTAGGTGAGGGAAAACGTGGGCCAGACGCTCCAGGTGTCCTGCCAGAAGAAGTAATAGTCGTACCACCGGTAGTGGTTGATTGTGGCGCCGCCCGGCAGAGCCTGGTTAATGTCGGCCACGGAGGCGACGTCATCCACAAAGTTCTGGAGCGTGGGATACGACAGCCGGCCACGGATGGTCGGAACGAAGAAGCTCTTCACATCCACGCGGCGAAAATCGATCCCGAACTTCATGGCGTGTGAGCCCTTCGTCCACGAGAATGTATCCTGAAGCTGATACGTATTGTTGAAGCGGAATTGCGGCTGGTTCACCGCGAGACCAATCGCGGTCCGCGAGACGTCCGAGTTAAACCCGGTAAGGCCCAGCTCTGCTATCTCGATCGAGGAGATAGAGAGCGAGGCCGGATCGGTCGGCGTGGTGTTCGACGCCAGCCGCTGCCAGGAGGTGCGCAGCTCGTTGACCGTGCGCGGCGTGAGATTGCTGGTGAGGAAGGCCGTGAGCGCCTGCGTGCGCTGGAGGTTGCTGGTGGCAAGCCCCGGAGGTGTGGCCTGGCCGATGCCGGCCTGCGTGCTGTCGCTATAGAGGTAGCGGCCGCCCAGACTGTGCTTGTTATTGAAGCGGTGATCAATGCGGCCGGAGGCCTGCCAGTTGTCAAAGGGCGAAGAGATCGCGCCGGTGATCGAGCCAGTGGGAATATCCACACGCGTGCCGCCGGTGCAATTCGGAAGCGACCCGCCGCCATTGCAGAACGAGGCAAATGTGGGATTCCCCGACTTATCGACCCCTTGCCTGGCGGCACCGGGCACAAACTTCAAGAGCGCAGCCACCTGTGGCCGCGTGCCCACGGTGGATTGCAGAAGCGAATCGCCGGCGGTGGTGGGCACACCGGAAATCGTCGTGCCCGAGCCCAGTCTGCGAATCGTCCAGCGCTGAAGTGAGCCAAAGAAAAAGGTCTTATCCTTGATAATCGGCCCGCCGGCGGTGCCGCCGTACTGGTGCTCGTTGTAGAACGGCGCGCCGATGAAGCCCGCGGCCTTGTCGAGATTGGTCGGAGCATTCATGGCGTTGCTGCTGTAAAACCAGAAGGCCGACCCGTGATACTGGTTCGCGCCGCTCTTGGTGACCACATTCACGACGGAGCCCGCGGCGCGGCCGTACTCCGGCGCGAACTGATTGGTGATCAGCCGGAACTCCTGGACGATGTCCGTATTGTTGATAACCTGCTGGCGGCCGGTGACGCTGGGGTCGTTGGAGTCCTGTCCATCAATGACGAAGTTGTTGCCGCGCGGGCGCGTGCCGTTCACGGAAAAGTTTGTGCCCGTAGCAAAGGTCGAGTTGCCGCTGTTGAGCTGGCTGACGCCCGGCGCGGAGAGCGCAAAGGCGAACACGTCGCGGAACCCACCAGCGCTGCCGATGCCGCCCGGCGGGTTTGTCGGCAGGTCAGAAATTCGCTTGGAGTCGAAACGCACGCCGACTTCGGGATTGGTAGTGTTTAGGAGCGGAGCATCCTCGGTGACGGTAACGGTCTCCGAAACTGTCGCGGGCTTCAGTGTGACGTTGACCACCGCCACCTGGTTCAGCAGCAGGACGATCGGGCCCTGCTTATATTTGCCGAACCCGGCTTTCTCAATGGTGATTTCATACGGCCCCACGGGCAGGCCAGGGAAGTTGAAGCGCCCGTCCGCCTCGGTCGTGACCGAGTGGGTGGCGTTAGTATCGAGATTTCGCACGGCGACGACCGCTCCAGGCACGGTTCCGGGCGTTGGATCGCTCACGACACCCGAAATGGTCCCCGTGGTCGCCTGGCCAAACACACCGCGGGGGATGGCGAGCCCGAGCGGCAAACTCAGGCACACCAGCACGAACCACTGCACAGATTTCCTCTGAAGACGCATCTTCAACCTCCGGCAAACAAGGTAGGACAGCAGGCGACCACTCCGTGGTGAGCCAACCGTCCGCCGAGAACACTAAACCTTGCCGCCGGCTGAGCGGCGGCGAAGAAGATATTGCAGTTATGAGGAAAGAAGCCCCATCAGCACCCGTCGGCGCAGATTTTGATCTGGCAACCGAAGGAATGTCAAGTCCTAATGGGTCAATTTCACAGCAATTAGATTCAATTTAGATTAAATACTGGCGACATCCGAATTGGTCGCAGATGTCAGGCTGTGCCAGAGCCATTTGAGGCTGTGAAAAAGCTCTCTGACCGGGTTAAAAGCCCCGTTCGATTGCAGTGTTTTTTTGTCGGAGCTGAGGCTCCAACACCTCGCGGGCAACTCCTCGGGAACAAGAACGATGGGGGCACGCCGTCGTCGGTTTCTTTGACTGGAAGCAGAGCGCGCCCCGCCTTGTTCTAGAGAATTGGGAACGAGGCGAGGACCGGAAGCAGATGACTTGAGGTGATGTCATGTGGGGAGGTCCACGCATGTTCCCGTGGCCGCCCACGCTGCTCGGCTGCGGTCATCTGGTTTATCAGCGGTGAAGAATCTCTCACTAACTGCTTTCATCCTTGTGCTCTTGCCAGCACTTCGATTCGTTCCATCGATAAGTGCCGGTCACCGCGTGGGTATTGCTCCACTGCGGTTTCCCGGCCGCGTTTGGGACATATCCCCGGGTGGCCGAAATCCACGTCCTATTTGCCCGATCCTAATGGTTATTCATAGGCCGAGTCGCGTTGCCCTATGAGAAACTGTGGATTCGGGACGAGAGTGACTTCTGATGCGCCCGTAAGTGACTGACAATAAACGCCTAACGGCATCTGCTTGGACGGCTATCAAATTGCTATCCTGGCAGCGGATTGTCCCTGAAAGCAAGGGAAAGTTGTCTCACACGCAGAAGCAAATCCGCCATCAGGAGAGACTCAATGTTTAACGCCCGGAACACAGCCGCAAGGTGGCTCGGCGTGCTCGCTGCGGTCGTGTTGTTTCTAGCGACCGCGGGGACCGCTTTTGGCCAGCGACTGGACGGTACTTTGCGCGGTGAGGTCACTGACCCGTCCGGCGCGGTCGTGCCTGACGCCAAGGTCACCGTCACCAACGTCGGCACAAGAGTTTCGCAAACCACCAACACCACCAGCGCCGGGACTTACACCTTCCCCAACCTGCTGGTCGGCACGTACACCGTGACGGTGGAGAAGTCTGGATTCAGCAAGTACACCCGCACCAACGTTCAGATCTCCTCCAACCAGGTCACGGAAGTGAATCCCAGGCTGACCGTCGGCGCAGGGGCGACTACGGTGGAAGTGGTCGCTGGCTCCGAGGTCCTGCGCGTCACCGATTCGCAGCTCGTCAACACGTTCGATTCCACGCAGGTGCTCTCGCTCCCGCTGCCCCCAGCTCCAGCCGGTTCGAATGCCGTCCTGAACCTCGCCATTCTGGCGCCCAACACCACCACCCAGGGCGGCGGCGTGTTGGGCCAAGGCGGCTCGATCGGGGGTGCTCGTCCTCGCATGAACAACTTCACGGTGGACGGCACGGATGACAACCGCGTCGATATCACCGGCCCACAGTCCAACATAATTGGTGATGCCGTGGCCGACTTTACGCTGATCACGAACATGTTCAGCGCGGAGTATGGGCACTCGGCGGGTGGTCAGTTCAACATCACCACCAAGTCGGGCACCAATAACTTCCACGGCACCGCGTTCATCCTGAACAACAACCGCAACTACAATGCCTTCGACAACGTGGAGAAGGTGGCACAGTCTTGCGACACTAATCCCAACTGCGACAAGACTCGCTTTGACTTCAACACCGTGGGCGGGACCATCGGCGGCCCCATCAAGAAGGAGAAGCTATTCTTCTTCGCCGGGTACCAGAGGGTCTTCGCCGGGTTCAGCGGCACCTCCGTCGTAATCGATGCACCAACAGCGGCCGGCTTGGCCGCGCTGAAGTCGGTGGCTGAGGACGCGCCGGTTACGGACATCCTGAACCAGTTCCCCACGGCGCCCAGCGCGACGAAACCCTCCCAGACTGTCACCAACACGCGCACCGGGACGACCGTTACAGTGCCCATCGGCCAAACGGCGCTGCTGGCGCCCAGCTTCTATGACGAGCACGATGTGCATGCCAACGGAGACATCAACATCTGGTCCAAGCACCAGATTCGCCTCCGCTACCTCTACAACCGGCAGCGCAGCCCAAACGTCTCCGAATCGCCACTGGCGCAGTTCACCGGCAACCAGTTCTTCGATGTAAATCGGGCGACTGCGACTGACGCTTGGACCATCAACTCCCGCTGGGTCAGCGACATCCGCCTGGGCTACACCCGCCAGTTCAACGGCTTCGCCGTCCCCGGTCAGTTCGCAAACTTCCCCAATGTTTTCGTTAACGTTCTGAGCAACTTCTTCATCGGCCCGGAGCAGAACTCACCTCAGGGCGGTGGCCAGAATGTATACCAGGTCCTCGAGCAGATGACTTACGTCAAGGGCCGTCACACCTTGAAGTGGGGAGCGGAATATCGCCGCTGGATCGCGCTCAGCAGCTTCCTGCCCCGGGCGCGTGGCGAGTGGCAGTACAACACCCTCTCCAACCTGATCAACGACACGGTGCCCATCGACTTCGCCAAGCGCGGCGCCGGCACGGAGTTCTTCGTCGGGAACCAGACGGGGGCGTCCGGCTACTTCCAGGACGACTGGAAGGTCACGTCCAACGTCACCCTCAACCTCGGCCTGCGGTATGAGTGGATCGGCATTCCGAGGGATTCGAAGCTTCAGGACCTGAACGGCCTATCCAACCTGCCCGGGACTCCGTTCATCTTCCGCAAGCCCAAGTCGGACACCAACAACTGGGCGCCGCGCTTAGGCTTTGCTTGGGACCCGCGGGGCAATGCCAAGTGGGCGGTCCGTGGCGGCTTCGGGGTCTCCTACGACCTCATCGCACAGAACTTCCCGCTTCTGTCACTGCCTCCGCAGTTGCAGAGCGAGCAGGACCCGGATATCTCCTGCGCACTGCCCAACCGGCCGTCGTGGTGCGCCAGCTTCCTCAATCCAGCAGACGGAACCGGGCGTGGCTTCCTGGCGGGCGGTGGCCTGCTGCAGGTCAACGTCCCCTGCGACAACACCGCCGATTGCCGGGCTGCGACGCAGGGCAAGATCCCTGACCAGATCATGCCCAAGGTCTATACCTGGACCGTCAGCGTGCAACACGAGCTGTTCAGGAACAGCAGCCTCGAGTTGCGCTACCTCGGCACTCGCGCCTCCCAACTGTATGTTCAGACGCAGCTCAACGCCGCCAGCGCCTTCGACCGTGGCGCCAAGCCGCTTCCGGTGTTCTTTAGCCAGTCGGCTGTGCCCGCGTCCTTCGCGGCGACCGCGCCCACGCTTGCTGCCTTCAACGCTATCGCGGCAATTCGGCCGTTCCAGAGCGCAGGTTTCGCAGGCGCGGTCACCACCTTCACCAGCAATGCCGACAGCATCTACCACTCCGGTTCGGTGGACTTCACGCACCGAATGAGCCGCGGTCTCTTCTTGCGGGCCAACTACACGTGGGCCCACACTATCGATACCGGCACCAACGAGTTGTTCAGTAGCCTGGTGAACCCGCGGCGACCCGAGGATGCCAACCACGTCGACCGTGAGCGTGGTCGGTCAGTTCTCGACATCCACCACAAGGCTGCCATCAGTTGGGTCTACGAGTTGCCCAATATTCATTCGGACAGCCTGTTCGTCAAGACTTTCCTGCATGGTTGGGGGTGGAATGGCACCTACCTGGTGCAGACCGGCCAGCCGGTGAACGTGCGCTCGGCCACCGACAGTAACGGCAACAAGGACTCGGCGGGCGATCGGGCCATCTTTAACCCTGGCGGTGACCCCTTCAAGTCCTCCGACGTCACCACCGTCTGCTGGGACGGGACAGCGCGCAGCTTTGGCTGCTCCACGGCCAGCCAGATTGTCGGTTATGTCGCGAGGGACTCCACCGCGGGCTTCATCCGCGCGCGGGCGGGCGCACTGACCAACACCGGCCGCAACACCATTACCAGCCCTGGACGGAACAACTTCGATATGTCGCTCTTCAAGAACACGAAGTTTTCGGAGAGGTTCACGCTGCAGTTCCGGGCCGAGACGACCAACATCTTCAATCACCGCCAATACAGCTTCTCCAACCCTGGAGTGTTTCCGATCCGTGGTATTGACGATTCGGCCATCAATGCTCAGGCCTTCGTGAACGCCAACGGCAACTCGGACTTCCGGAACCCACAGCAGCTGAACGGCGGTTCCCGCAAGATGCAGCTCGGACTGAAGCTGCTCTTCTAGTTCTCAGCTGGATCTCAGAACCTCATGGGGCCCCGTAAGGGGCCCCATTTCTTTGTGCGCCGAGCATGTCCGATTTGCTCGGAGGTGAGAGTCCTCTTCGCAGCCTGATGGAGGTGAAGTGATAGCGAAGCGCAAGGGGGCCGCCGCGAGGCGGGGTCTGTCTGAAGGAAGCAGTGACCAAACGTAAGCAGATAGACAAGAACTGGAATTGAGGACTCGCGTCCTCCTCTGTCGTGATTTCGCGACCACGGGGCAGATCTCCCTTGGTAAGCTCAATCACCTTTCTGCCGACAGTTCGAGCCGCTGCTAGACCACGTTCTGGTCCACCCGACGACAAAGTCGCCCTGCGGGTGGAAACCTGCAGTAGTCGGATATTAGGGGCGATTCGCGGATCAGATCGGCGTGCCCGCGAAGCCGGTCGGGGTTCCCGTCGGAGCCGGCAATCTGAAGATTCGAGCCGTTCGCATTCCTTCGGCGGTCTTCGCGAACTTGATTGCTGGGTGAGACTAACCCATCCGGGAACAAAAACGATGGGGGCACGCCGTCGTCGGCACCTACGCCTGCAGTTTCTAGAGAACGAGAACGAAGCGAAGACCGGAAGCAGAGGACTCGAAGTGATGTCATGAAGCACGCGAACCGGCTTTCACCAATCTTGTCTGCAAGTTAATGAGGTGATGGGTTGCCCTGGGGAGAAGAAAGTTCTGTCTCGATAATTCTTTCAAACGCAGCCTGCGGTTGGGCGCCGCTTAGGAGAACTCCGTTGATGAAAAACCCCGGAGTTCCCTTGACTCCGGCCCTCATTCCCTCTTGCAGGTCTTGCTCAATTTGCGCTTTGTACTTGGCACTGGATAGGCAAGAATCAAACTGTTCCTCGTCGAGCTTCAGACTGCGGGCGTGTTCAACCAAAACCTCTTGGGTGACCCTATCGGGGTTTGTGAAGAGGAGGTCATGGAATTCCCAGAATTTCCCCTGCTCGCCTGCGCAGCGGGAAGCTTCAGCGGCCAGCTGAGCCTGTCGATGGATCGGAAAGTCCCGATACGCCAAGCCCACCCGGCCTTCATACTTGGCAAGCAAGTTCTTTAAGGTCGGCTGGACCTGCCGGCAGAAGGGACACTGGAAATCAGAGAACTCGACAATGATGACCGAGGCCGTGGCGTTTCCCCGAAGCCGGGCAGCATCATAAGCGACGTCGACTCTGCGCGGTCGCAATAGGACGGGCACTCCAGCTTGCTCCCGAAGGCCCTCCGGATTTTCCTGCCGAGCCTCTTGGAGTTTGGAGGGTTTCAGTGCCTGCCGCGCAGCGAGTTTTTGGCGAACGCGCTCCAGTTCGGGCAGGTCCGGGTCGGCCTTATTCCAGAGCTTTTCTGCAGTGGCAAACTCCTGGCGGGCCCAGGCGGCATCGCCTCGGTGTTCGGCCACCAGGGCGAGCGCGTAGTACCCGCCCGCGTAGCCGGGGTCTTGCTGGATCATTTCCTGCGCGGTGAATTCGGCCAACTCCCAGTCGCTTGTCTCCCGAGCTATGCGCGCAATGGATTCGAGTTGGAACAGCGCCTGGCTCCGCGCATCGGGACTGGGCGTTGCGCGAATCCTCTCCGCGACTTGCTTCATCAGCGCCGCCCCTTCCGCCCATTTCTTCTCGCGCAGCAGGATTTCGGCCCGCAGAGTCTCGGCATACGGCAGTAACCGGACAGCATTGGCGCCAAGCCGCTCCACTTCCTGCTCCGCCAAGGCCATCTCGCCTTTGGCCTCCTGCATGCGATTCATCCCCAACAGGGCCCGGCCGAGCAGCGTATGCCCTGCAAAGCGCCCCGTTGCCCGAGGGCTTTTCGCCAAAGCCTGCGATGCTTCTAACGCTTCCTGAGCCCGGCCGCGCTCGAGCAAGAATTCCGGCCATTCTCTGCGATTGAACTCCGCGAGGTCGCCGTGGGCCGGCAGCGAAAAGGCTTCCCGGAGCAGTTGCTCGGTGGCCTTCATTTGCCCCAGAAGTTGATAGCACATGGCCAGCAGGCTGAGGTTATGGGAGTGGTGCCAATCGTACTCGGGAGAAATGTGCTCCGCGCGATAGTAGGCGTTTTCTAGTTCGTCGGCCTTGCGGAACTCCTGGATGGCCTCCTCGATGCGTCCCGCCCGCCGAAGTTCATGCCCGCGCATATGGTGGGCGTGAGGAATGGAGGGGGCCAGTCGGAGGTAGGCTTCGCTGTGCTCCAGTGCCTCTTCGGTCCGGCCGATGTTTTCAAACGAGTGAACCAAGTAATGGTGGGCGGCAGAATTGTCTGCGGACAGCGCCAGCGCGGTCTCGTAGAACGCAATCGAGTCCACATCGCCGGTCTGGCCGTGTCCGGCCCCCGGTCCTTCGTCCGCAAATCCGCGGAGGATCCAGAGTCCAGGGTCGGCGGGATTGGCCATCAGCGCGTCATAGATCGCTTTGCGGTAAGCTAAGAACTTCTGGATGTCCTGTGTGTCCTCGAGAAATTCAACGTGACGGGCGCGGATTGCAATCCGCTGGCGCTCCGACTCGGTTATCTTGGCGGCGAGCGATTGCGCCTTTTCCAGGGCAGCGCGCGCCGCCGGGACATCCTCCAAAGCCACGTAGACATCGCACAACCCGACATAGGCCATTACCAACGTCGGGTCCAGCCGCAGCGCCTGGTGAAACGAGCGCGCCGCTTCGACCCAAACGTACGAGTGTAGGTACGCCAGCCCCTGATCGTAGAACGCCTGCGCCTGCGGCGAGGAGGTGGCTACCTTCTCGTGATCGTTGCCGATGCCCTGCCGGAGGGGAACCGGACGCTCGAGAACCTCGCCCGGCACCCAGCCAATGGCCTTTTTCGCTTCGTGACCCTCATGCTGTGCCGACCCCGGCGCTACCGCCCCCCCGAGAAAACAGAGGGCACAAAATGCGAACCAAGTTATCCCGCGCATTGCCCCCCTCTCGTGTCAGCGGATACTAGCACTTCCTTCTCCCCCGTAGCTCTAGTGCGCGGATATGGATCTCGGCTATGACCCCGCCGGAAGCTCGCCCGCCCTCGTTGGCTTTTCATGGCCGCGACAATATTCTCAGACTTCTGTGATCTCAACGGAACGAAGATAGTAGCCAGTATCCAGTCGCCTGGTTGGAACTGGAGGATCTTTTACTCTGAGCCGGATCATATAAATACCTGTCTTCTTCGGCGTCCATGCGTGAGTCCAGAAACTCCAAGGATCGTTAGCAGCCTGCTTAAAGCTGTCCACAGGAGCATAGTCCTCGTCCGGATTGAACCGTATCTCCAACACATTCACGGGACGCGACCCCCCCCACAGCAGGCCAACAACACGGTATGTGATTTTCCCGTTGACAGCCCACTTCTCAACCCTGATAGGCATGGCCGCTTGATCGATGGATGCTGGTCTGTAGTCCTTGGCTAAGCTCGGCACGCCTGGCTGATGGGTTCTTGTCGCGTATTCTTGCATCTGAGAAGTTACTTCAACATCGTCTTCCACTAGCGTGATCTCGTTTACCCATTTGATGCACGTGCACCCATACCAGCCAGGTACAACGAGGCGAACTGGCGCACCGTGGTCCTTGGATAGCGGCCGGCCGTTCATCTCAGTAGCCAGGAATGCCTTACAAGACTTGACTTCTTGAAATGTGAATACCCAACTCGCACCAGGTATGGAGGTCGTCGATCTCGTCAAATAGCGGTCAAAACCCGAAATCAAGACTCGGGTTGCCTGAGACTTGATCTGGACCATGTCGAGGACTTCAGACATCGGTGCGCCTGCCCAGTCAGCAACGCTAAGCATTCCGAAGCGGGTAGCACGCGCATTACCGGCACACTCCATCAGGTGTAAGCCAGTTGGCCTCACCATGCTCTTCAGGTCCTCTAAGGTCAGATTCAATGGCTGCTTAACGAGCCCACCAAGCCTAATCAACCAGGGCTTCTGGTTTTCGAGAAGTTCGGAAGCGCGCGTGCGTATGTAGAATTTTTCGATTGGCGTAACTAGATTTTCCGGTGTCGGACTCGAGAGATCTGAATATAGTCGTCCATCCAGACCTGCCCCGAAGACTGTATCGAGTGGCGACCGGCTTTCTCCCACGAAGTCAAGGATGCCGAGCTGTTTGCCCCCCTGAAACAGATCCTTGTCCTCGCCCTTGGAAGGCTCCAGCCAACTCATCCTGTCGAAACCTACTAGCAGGGTGCCGCCGGCAATCAGGGATGCTTTAAGGAAACCTCTGCGAGTCAGCTTTGCTTTTAGTCCACCTATCATGTCGGCACCAAGATCAAACTCTCGCTGGTAAACTACGAATCAATTGAGTTCAATCGCGACGGTTTATTGTACACACTTCGAACCGGCTCTGTCTTTTTGTCCTGGCCCTGAAGGAAAAAGATCTGCCCTTGACAGAAAACGGATGCAGGATTAGTCTTCCCGCAATCATAGGGGACGAGCGATCGTTTTGGATCCGTTGGCCAAGGGGTGACACAGGTGTTCGGTCGGCGCCTGGTTATAGCGATTCTGGCATGTGAAGTGAGTCTTTCTGTTCTGGCATTCGGACAACGGAGCAGATCCTCAGGTACTAATTCCGAAATGATTGTTCATGTCCGCGCGCCAACCGGGGAGCCACTCAGTGTTCCAGCTATTGTCCTGTTGTTCAAGTCTGACGGGACGCCCCATGGCAGAACCACCGCGCAGGGCATCGCGCCGGTTGTCTTCTCAAACCTTGGGCCTGGTGGCTACTACGTTGAAGTGTCCGCTCCAGGCTTCCAAACCACGCGGGAAGAAGCCAGTGTGATCATTCCCGTCACCACCGAGGTGCACGTTTTCATGCGGCCGGAGGCATCGGCAGTGCCCTCGGCCACTCCTGCCGGTCCGCCGATCTTGACTCCGAAGGCGCGCAAAGAAGTGGACCAGGGTCTGGAGGCGCTGCGGGGGAACAACCTGAAAGAAGCGCAGAAGCGGCTCGATCGCGCGGCAGAACTTGCTCCTGGACATCCCGACATTTTCTATTTGCTTGGCGTGCTCTACGTTCGGCTCGACGACCCCACCCGCGCGCGGAGCGCGCTCGAGAAGGCCACCCAACTCGACCCGAACCACGCGCGCGCTCTGGCTGCGCTGGGAACAGTCCTTTCGAACCAGGGTGAGTATGCCGCCGCCATCCCGGTTCTTAAGAAGGCGATGGAGCTGAATGATCATGCTTGGGAAACGCAGTGGACGCTCGCCAGTGCCGAGTATCACGAGCGTCAATTCGAACAGGCGCGGGATCACGCTCAGCAAGCTTTGAATAGTGCGCAAGGCAAGGCTCCGGAAATTCAGCTCCTGCTAGCTCAGGCGTTGGGCGCGCTCGGGCAGCGAGAAAAGGCTGCACAGCAACTGGAATCATTTCTTGGGAGCCACCCTGAGCATGTGAAGGCACCCTTGGCGCGAGGTTGGCTGGCGAAGCTGCAGCAACAAGGTCGTTAGGCAGTTTGTGAGTGTGGGGAATCGACTTTCTCCTGCTCGCTTGAGCGCTAAGGCTTAGGCTCTCATATGAAAAGGCGTATTTTTATACGGGGAAGTGAAGCGTTTGTCTTGCTCTCGAGGGTCGTTGAGCTTGACTAGGCGATTGAATAAAAAGCAGTTATATGCTTTTTCGAGATTGGCAGGGTGATTGCTAGACGTGCGACGATTGGCTCAGTGGTGGGCATCTTTCCCAGGGAAATCTCTTTGTAACCTAAGGACAGGCATCGTCATGCTGATCGAAATTGATCACGAATTTGACAAGCTTTGTCAAAGGGAGGATATATGCGCAGCCTGAGGGTTGTTGTGACGCTGCTGCTCTTGGTTCTCATCTCCACGGCTGTTTCGGTCTGGGCGCAAACGGCTTCGACATCGACCGTCACCGGCACGGTGTTCGACAAGACTGGTGCAGTAGTCCCGAAGGCCAAGGTTGAATTGCTGGATCCGGCCACGGGCGAAACGACCTCGACCACCACCGGCGATGACGGCCAGTATACCTTTCCTGCGGTACGCCCTGGGAATTACAAGCTCACGGTGACTGCCTCGAATTTCCGGCAGGCAGTTGTCAGCAGCCTGAAAGTTGCCGTGGGAAAGTCTGCCCTGGTCAACGTCACCTTGGAGTTGGGCCAAATGACGCAGGTGGTGGAGGTCCAAGCTGGAGCTGTTGAACTCCAGACCCTGGACGCTAGTATGGGCAACGTGTTGGACTCAAACCTCCTCTCCAACATGCCCACTCTCAGCCGCGACGCCACGGCGTTGCTGATGCTCCAGCCCATGGCGATTTCGGGCTTCAACGGCCCCGGACAAACTGGCGAGACCAACACGAACGGTGGAACGGTGGCGGGGGCGCGGGCCGACCAGAACACCTTTATGATTGACGGCGGCGACGCGACCAGCAACATGGAGGCCAGTGGGGGCTACAACACCGGGTTTGTGGCTACGCCGCATGCCGTGATTCCCACTCCGGTAGAGAGCTTGCAAGAGTTCCGCGTGCAAACGAACAACCAGGGCGTCACCTTCACCCGTTCAGGAGGCGCTGAGGTCCAAATGGTCACGCGCAGCGGCTCCAATGACTGGCACGGTGCCGCCTACTGGTATCACCAGAACGACGAACTCAATGCCAACGATTGGTTTCGCAACCATCGGGGCCCAATCGGCTCCCAGACGTGCCCCTTGCCCTTCAAAACCTGCGAAAACCCCGAATGGAGGGACAACCGCTACGGGGGTCGCGTTGGCGGTCCCATTTGGAAGAACCGGACCTTCTTCTTCCTGCACGAGGAGGAACGCCACTTTTTCACCCCCGCCGTCTTTTCCCGTCTTGTCCCGACCGCGGCGATGAGGGCCGGTATTCTGGAGTTTAGGGATGCCGCGGGTAACATTGTTCCTTATAACCTGAATCCGGTCGCCACCGTGGATCCCGGAGCGTCCTCATCTGATCCCAATGCCGGGAAGACGATTGCCCCCAGCGGCCTCGATCCGCGGAACAAGGGTATAAGTCCCGCGATCCTGGCCGAATGGAACACCATGCCCCTGCCCAACGACTTCTCGGGGGGCGACGGCCTGAGGTCAGCTTTCTTCACTGGATCCTCGCGCGAGGTTCGCAACGAGCACTTTGCTGTACTCCGATTGGACCACAAGATCAGTAGTAAATGGGATTTCTTCGCTTCCTACCGCTACAGCGTATCGGATGTCGTCCCGCCCAGTGTGCAGGTGGACATTGGGGGCCTTACCGCGGGTTGCACGAAGGGTGTGCCTTGCCCAACGGCCAGCCGGCCCTTGCAGCCCCGGTATTTTGTTACCGGCCTGACGAGCCGACTTACGCCCAATCTCACCAATGAGTTCCACTTCAATTGGTTGCGCCACTGGTGGGAGTGGTCGGCCACCGGCGCCCGCACTCCGGTAGTCTCGAAGTCGCTTAGCGATACCATCCTTCAAATCTGGCAAGAAAGCAAGACGAACGGGATGGTGCCCATCAACGTGGATACGCAAAACGCCCGCCAGCGCGACTGGAACGGTAGAGATTTCACTTACATCGACAACCTCAGTTGGCTGAAGGGCAAGCACATGTGGCAGTTTGGAGGCCGGGCGCAGCGCCAGCGCTTGTTCCACATACGTGACGATAAGGTGGTGGGCGGTATTACCACGCCGATCTACTACGTGGCCAGGGGTGGTGACTTCACCAACGTCAGCGTCGGCGCTGCCTTCAGGCCACCTGCCTGCCCTAGCGGTTCCACCACTGCCACCAACTGCCTGAGATCTAGCGATAGGACCAACTGGGTACGCGCCTACATCTCCACGCTGGGGCTGGTGGACACCGCCAGCCAGGTGTTAACGCGCGATGCGAACCTGAAACCCAATGCCCCGTTTACAACCATCACGCAGGACGCCATCGTTGACAGCTACGAGCTGCACTTCGGTGACACCTGGCGGATATCACCATCATTTACGTTTACCTACGGCCTGACCTGGGGTGTGCAGATGCCGCCCTTCGAGGCGAAAGGCCTGCAAACCATGATGGTAGACGCTGGCAGCGGCCAGATCATTAACGCCGGTGATTTGCTGAACGCGAAGCGTGTGGCCGGATCAAGCGGTCAGGTTGTTAACCCGACGCTCGCCTTTGTACCCATTGGGGTAACGGGCCGCAAGTATCCGTACGATCCCGACTATAGCAACTTCGGGCCGCGCTTGGCGGCGGCCTGGAACCCATCGTTTACCGGTGGTTGGCTGGGCAAAATCCTCGGAGAGCGTAAGAGTGTGTTCCGCGGGGGCTGGGCGCGGGCTTTCGACCGCGTCAACGGCGTCGGGATTGTGTTAACTCCCGCGCTGGGGATAGGCTTCGGCGATCTCTCCGTTTGCAGGACTCCAGGTCTTACAGGTGCCTGCGGCGCAGGCGGGGATCCTAACAGCAACTTCCGCATCGGGGTTGATGGTAACCATATCAGCGTCCCCCCGCTGCCTGCGGTGAACGGTTCGTTCATCATCCCTGGTCAGGGGGGTGGTGTCGCACCGACAATAACTCCCAACAGCGTATTCGAGAACAGAGACTTCCGTATCGATCCCAAGCGCACAGTCGGCGCTACCGACATGATTGACTTCAGCATCCAGCGCGAGCTGCCTTGGAACCTGTTTATGGAGGTGGGGTATGTCGGCCGTTTCTCCCGCAACCTGTACCAGAACATTGATCTGAACCACATCCCCTACATGTTCACGCCAAGGGGAGTCAACCAGAGCTTCGCCGATGCGTTTGACAAGGTGGCAGCTCAACTCCAGGGCGGCGCCGCAATCACCCCTCAGCCCTGGTTTGAAGCCATGTTGAACCCCAGCTTTTGCGCTGGGTCCCCGTCCTGCACAGCTGCTGCGGTCAACGCGGACTCGTCTGGCTTCTGGCCGGCTCACGGCGCCGGGGCCATTTGGGGCCTGCTCGAACCAAACTTTAGGACCGGTCCGATGACCGCCGCCAACACGCAGATCGCTTCGATGGACTGGACCGTAAGCAATGGGTATGCCAATTACAATGCCGCGTTTCTCACCCTGCGGATGCGTCCCTCGCATGGCCTGCAGTTCGACTTCAACTACACCCTCTCCCATGCGCTGGACATCGTGGGCCTTACCCAGGAGAACACCTGCGCCGTTAACGACGCCTTCTTTCCTTCCAGGACCTACGCGCCCTCGTTGTTCGACCGGCGCCATGCCTTCAACCTGCTGGTCAACTACGAGCTGCCGTTGGGCAGGGGCAAGCTTTTCGCCACTGGCGGTGTCGCGGACAGGGTGTTCGGCGGCTGGTCTGTTTCGGGCATCTACACTGGTGCGACGGGGCTGCCTCAGATGCTTTTCGACTCCTCGGCATGCGGGACGGAGTTTGGCAGTACGTCCGCAAACGGCGACGACGTCGGGTTGATTCCCCTAAGTTCTGGTGTAATCAACATGTCCCGGGTCAACAACCCGACGCTGTCCTCCTCCGGTTACGGGGCGAATAGCAGCGGAGGGGTGCCCAATGCCTTCTCTAACCCGGATAGCGTACTTACTAAGTTCCGGTACCCGACATTTGCCGATAAACGCCTTGGCTTCGGCGCCATTCGGGGTTTCTTCCGGTGGAACGTTGACTTCGGGCTGGCGAAGACGACCCGCATCACCGAACGCATATCCACCCGCTTCGACCTGCAGTTGGTCAACGCGTTCAATCACCCGATGTTCGGAGGCACCGGAGCCGGTAGCGCATTCTTCTCCAACGAGCCGGGCGCGGATATATCGAGCCCGCCGCAGTTTGGTGTTCCCAACCAGCAGTTCAACTCGCCGCGGTTCATTCAGGTTGGGCTGCGTATCGACTTCTGAGTCGCGACTTGCGCGAAGTCGTTTCCGGGGGTTGGGCCAAGGGGCCTAACCCCCTTTTTGTTTTGCGGTTCGGGATAGCTGATTTGGCGACTTCGTGCTTAGCGGGGCGCGTTCTGCGTTTGCCGTTGTTGAATCCGTCCTGCTATTCCCATCTCGCGTTCTGCCTCGTCGGGCCGGCCAGTTTCACGGTAGACCCGGCCCAGAAAATAGTGCGCTGTATAGCTGTTGGGGTCCATGGCAATGGCACGCCGCAGAGCTCGCTCCGCGAGGGCGAATTGGCCTTTTCTTACTAGCACCTTTCCCATGATCACGTGAGGCTCAGAGGTGGTCGAGTCTAACCAGATGGAGCGTTGCAGCACTTTCTCCGCATCGTCGTAACGCTCAAGACGCCACCAGACGTCGCCGAGCCGGGTGAGGGCGGGAGCATAGCCGGGGTTGATTACCAACTCCTTCTCGAACTCCTGAGCTGCCTTCGCATAATCAGCCTTGTATACGTAGAACTCGCCCCGCGTGAAATGCGCCAGCGGCAATTGCACCGAAAGCGATAGCGCCTTGTCGACCTCCCCCTCCGCGACGGGGTCAAAACCCTGCCGTAGCAACAGGCGACCCAACAGCAGGTGAGCGGCCGCGGAGTCGGCGGGCACGCCGTAAAGCCGTGCGAAGGTATCCAGTGCCTGGGGATAGTTCTTGGTCACCATGTAGCAGAGCCCCAGGATGTAATGAGCGTCCATATTCGCGTTCGGATACCAGGAGCGAGTCTTCTCCAACGGCGGAATGGCCTCCGCTGGTTTGCCGCCGAAGTAGTGGGACAGCCCTAACAATTGTACGGCGTCGCGGTCCTCCGGATTTTCCTCCCAGGCCTCCGTAAGGTACTTGGCGGCCTCCAGGAACTCGCCCTTGCGGTAGTAGGCGACTCCCAGTTCGTGATTGATCCCCGTTATCCCGGGGCGGCGTGCTGCCAGCGCCTTGAGCTGGGCGATGGCTTCATCGTTCTTGTTCTGCTGAATGAGGGAGCGGGCGGCGGCCAGCGCCTCATCTTCCTGCTGAGCAGCAGCGTCGACGCCCAGCGCTAGCATGCACAGGAGAATGGAGGCCAGCGTCACATGTGTTTTCGAAAACATGGCGATCTTCCGTTCCGGATTGGTGAATCCAGTTTCGATGTTCGAAGTTGCGGGCACAGCTAAGACCCGTGGCCTTTACCGAAAAATCCAGCGCGGCAGATCGAACGCCGGCTCTATTTACGCGGAGTCTCCTTCGCAGGCTCGACTGCTTCTCCCAAGCCTTCCTTCACGGTCACGATGCTGTCCACGGGCGGATTACGGAAGCGTTCCACAAGCCCGCTGGGCCAGTGCACTTCGAGGTGTTCGATCTTGGACGTGGCGCCTAGACCGAAGTGGACGCGCATGTCGCTGTTCGAAATGTAGCTGGAGCCGCTGCGTACCTCATCTACCTGCGTGCGGGAAGCAGTCTTCAGCGCCAGGCGAGCCCCGATGCCGCTGCGGTTAGAGCGCGTGCCCACGGTTTTGATCTCGATCCAATGGTTGGGATACATGATCCGATTCACCAGCAGGCTGGGCGGCCCGTTGCGGTTGACGATCACCGCCGAGAGGCGTCCGTCGTTCCACAAGTCGCCCACCGCCAGCCCGCGTGCCGGTGCCGGTGTGGTGATGCCCGGTCCTGCCGCGCGCGAGAGGTCGGTAAACGTGCCATTGCCGTTGTTGTGGTACAGCAGCTTGGTCTCACAGTAATCGATGCCCAGCTCGAGGGTGTCCACTTCCGGATAGACGTGGCCGTTCGCAAGCAGCAGGTCGGGCCAGCCGTCGTTATCAAAATCAAAGAACATGGTGCCCCAGCCAAGATACTGAGTATGCGAGCCCAGGCCGGCGGAATAGGTGACATCGGTAAAAGTGCCGTCCCCGTGATTGTGATAAAGCGTGGAAGTGTCGTCGGAGAAGTTGGTACGGAACAGGTCGAGATTGCCGTCGCCATCGTAATCGGCCACCGTGGATCCCATGCCCGACTGCTCGCGACCATCAACGTTGTAGGCCACCCCGGAGAGAATACCGACGTCGGTGAATGTGCCGTCGTGGTTGTTACGGTAGAGGATACTGGGCGCGCTGTCGCAGGCCACGTAGATGTCAGGCCAGCCGTCATTGTCAAAGTCGAGGGGCGAAACGCTGAAGCAGAAATGGCCCATGGTGCGGTCAATGTGCGCGGGCACAGTCACGTTCTCGAAGCGGCCATTTCCGAGATTGTGATAAAGAGTGTTCTTGCTACCAGCCAGGCCCCGCGGCCCGCAGAAGACGCCGATGCCTTTCCATTGGCAGGCAGGATACTTGCCCGGAGGAACAGCGTGGCCGAGATCGAAATCCGCATAGTTCGCGACAAATAGGTCCAGCCGCCCGTCACGATCGTAATCCAGGAAGGCACAGCCGCTGCCCCAGGTCTTGCCGTCGCCCGCCACACCGGCCTTCTCCGCTACCTCCTCAAACGTGCCGTCGCCGCGATTGTGGTAGAGCCGGTTCTTTCCATAGTAGGTGACGTAAAGGTCTTCCCAGCCATCGTTGTCGTAATCGCCGGTACACACGCCTTGGCCCCAGCCAGTGGCGAAAAGGCCCGCCTTTTCCGTCACGTCGGTAAAAGTTCCATCGTGGTTGTTGTGATAAAGGTGGTTGGTAGGCGCACTTCCCGCAGGGAAGCCTTCCAGCGTGGTGCCATTGACGAGGAAGACATCGGGCCAGCCGTCGTTGTCGTAATCGAAGATGGCCACGCCCGTACCGGTGCTCTCCAGGATGAAGGTACTGCTCTTCTTGCCGCCATAAACGTTGGTGGCGGTAAGTCCGGCCTTCGGGGCGATATCTACGAAATCGGCGATCGGTGCGGGTTTGCCGGAGGCAGGCATCCCCTGTTGGGTGAGTATCTGTGCCAAGACAACCGGAAAGGCAATGAAAAGGATCCAACCTGCCCGCACGCGCCCTGTTGGCACAGAAGCCCTTCGTCCTCGGGATCCGTGATCAACAAGCATGGCGAGGAGGTACTTATATCCCGGATGGTGGAGAAACGGAACACGATTCGAGCGCCCTGGGGCTGGGCGCCACGGTATGGACAAAGAAGTCCGTCGGCCTCGGAAAGGTCGGCCAAATTTGTAACACGGGGAGCGCTCACTGGCTGTCTTGTGAAGCGTAAGAAGGCTCGCCTACCAAATCGGGCAGGTACGGGCTTAATTTCCCTGCATTATTTGCTTGCACTTCGTGCGATCCACGGGTAGATTGGCCTATTCGTGGGGCAAAAGAAGGCAGCCGCACTATATATAGTTATCCGGTTGCCAGCCCGGGAGGATGCGTTTAGCCGTCCCTGGACGGGGCGGGCCTATATGACCGCTATACTGACCATCGCCAATCAGAAAGGCGGCGTGGGGAAGACCACCACCGCGATTAACCTCTCTGCCGCCATCGCCCAGCGGGGCAAGAAAACCCTGTTAATTGATCTCGACCCACAAGCCAACTCAACCATCGCGTTCTTCGACGCGGCCGACGTGAAGACCTCGATGTACGACGTCCTTAGCGACCATCGCGCTGAGTTGGCCAGCGTGATTAGGCCGACCAAGGATGAGATGCTTTTTGTCGCTCCAGCCAAACTGGCCTTGGCCAAGCTGGAACAGCAACTGGCGGGGCAGTTCGACTCGCCCTTCAAGGTCAAAGACGCGCTCGCGCCGATCCAGAAGGACTACGAATATGTCGTTGTGGATACGCCTCCCGCGCTCGGCATCCTTACGGTAAACGGGTTGGTGGCGGCCACGCACCTGCTGGTGCCCATCCAGGCGGCCTACTTCGCCATCGAGGGCACTGACGACTTGCTGGAAACTTACGAGCGCATCCGTGCCCGGCCCAACCCCGACCTGAAGGTCTTGGGCGTTGTCATCACGCTCTTTGACAAGCGCACCAACATCTCACGCGACACCCACGAACAGATCCGCTCGGTGTTCGGTTCGGTGCTGTTCAAAACGCGCATTAGTAAAAACGTGCGCCTCGAAGAAAGCCCGGCCTACAAGGAAACCATTCTGACGTTCGCGCCCAAATCGCCGGGCGCCACCGAATATCGCAAGCTTGCCCTGGAGGTCATCCAACGTGTCGAAGAGGATCGGATTGCCCGTCACACTGAAGATGCGGCATGACGCCCACTACGTAGAGACGCTCGCCAGCTATAGCGGCGCCGCGGTGGGTCGTATGATCCCGGTCGATAAAATCCGGCCGAATCCGGATCAGCCGCGAAAGGTCCTGGGCGACCTGCGCGAACTGAGTGACTCCATCAAGCAGAAAGGGGTGCTGGAGCCTTTGCTGGTCCGCTTCGTCCCGCGCGAGGATTGCTACTTCATTATCTCCGGCGAGCGCCGCTACCACGCTGCCCGCGCCGC
>Ga0209158_1000813_pt1 | contig 21964 bp, 20 predicted proteins | sample GraSoiAngelo_140_FD_185897 | JGI IMG/M metagenome (GOLD analysis project Ga0209158, IMG submission 185897) | Grasslands soil microbial communities from the Angelo Coastal Reserve, California, USA - 14_0929_12_30cm (SPAdes) (version 2) | ecosystem: Environmental > Terrestrial > Soil > Grasslands ...
GAACCACAGCAGGTCCCCTGCGCCGAGCCCGAGCCCGCTGCGATGGGTGACGAGATCCCGCACGGTGAACTCGCGTGTCACGTACGGGTCGTACAGTTGAAAGGCCGGGAGGTGCTGCGTGACGGGATCGTCCCAGGCGAGCTTCCCCTCGTCCGCCAGCATTGCGAGCGCCGCGGTCGTGAACGCCTTGGTGTTCGAGGCGATCTGAAACAGCGAATGGGCGTCGACGCGGCCCGTGTCGCCGAGCGTGCGGACGCCGTAGCCCTGCGCGAAGACGAGCTTGCCATCCTTCACGACGGCCACCGCGGCGCCGGGCACCTGCAGCATCTGCAGGCCGCGTCTCACGTAGGCGTCGAAGTCTTTTTGACGGAACTGCTGAGCCGGTGCCGCCGGCGCGCCGAGCGCCAGCACCGCGGCGACGAGGCAGATTTTCACGAACGCCCTTTCTGCGCGGAGTTATTCGAGCGACAGCCGCAGCACGACGTTCCGGCCCGGATCGAGCGCGAATTCCTTGTACCGGCTGAGGAAGCCGCGGTACGCCGTGTTCCCGACGTTGCGCACCGCGAAGTCGATCCGGATCCCGCGCCCCCACAGTGGCCGATCGAGGCCTGCCTCGACGTTGAGGACGGCGTATCCCGCCGTCGGGACGTCGAGCGGGTTGAGCCGCGTCTGCCGGGTGACGAACTCTCCCTCGACCGCGAGCCGCGCCCGCTCCGCCCAGCCGAGCGCGCTGCCGTGCAGCTCCGCCCCCAAGGCCACGCGGGCGGGCGGAATCAGCGGCAGCGGGTCGCCCGTCGCCCGGTTCGTGCCGCGGACGGCGTCGGCGCGGGCGCGGAGCGTGAGCGGGCCGGCGACGTCGACTTCGACCGCGGCTTCCCCACCCAGCAGCCGCGCATCGGCTTGTTGGTAGCGATACGCGCGCAGGGAGTCAGTGGAGCCGACGTGGACGAATGAGTCCGTCGGCGTGATGTAGATGAACCGCCCGATCGAGTTCCGATACCCGGCGAGCTCGAGCCGGACCCGAGCGCCCTGCCAGCGCACCGTCCCATCCAGCTCCGTCCCGGCCTCCGGGTTGAGCCCGGCATCTCCGATCTCGTAGCGCGCCTCGCCCAGATGTGGCCCGTTCGAGAACAGCTCGAACAAGGTGGGTGCGCGCCACGCGCGGCCGGCGTTCGCGGCGAGCGCGACCGTCTCGATCGGCCGGTACACCAGGCCGACGTCTCCCGACCACGCCGTGTAGTCGCGCCGCTGCGGCGCGAGGGCGAGTGTGGCGTTGCCGTCGGCGGTGAGCCGCCGCACGTCGACCCGGCCGCCGGCGAGGGCGCTCCAGCGCCCGCGCGTCACCTGCTCCAACACGAACCCCGCGGCCGAGCGCACGCGCGCGTCGGGGACGAGCGGGATCGGCCCGCGCGTGTCGTTCGTCTGATACAGCCCCGAAACGCCGACCGTGCCCCGTACGGTCGAGCCCGCGCCGTGATGCGCCAGCACGTCGAGCGACGTTGTGTTGAGCAGCAGGTCGAACGCCGTCCCTTCGAGTGGCGCGCCCATCGGGCTGGTGCCCGTGTCGGAGACTTCGACGAGCGAGTGGCGCTGCCACTGCGCCTTGGTCTCGAGACGGAGCGAGCCAACGCGATAGTCGGCCGTCGCCTGAACACGATCGTCGGAGAGTTTGCGCTCGGGCCCACCTGCAGACGCGCCGCTCGGTGGCTCGTCGGCCTCCAGCAGCTTGAACTCGCCCGCGTATCGCGTGTACCGCAGCGTCGTGCCGCCCCGGGCGCCGCGGCGGCCGACGACGGCCTCGCCGTTCACGGCGCCGAAGCCGGTATTGTCGAGCTCCCCCGTGGGCGTGTGCAGGCTGCCGGCGGCGCGCCCGATTCCGAACACGCGCCAGGCCCAGGGGCCGCTCGCGCCTTCCACACGAGCCGCGGCCTCCAGTTCCGCGTTGTTCGTGGCGCCGGAGAGCTCGAACCCCGTGCGGATCACGCGTGGCCCGCCGTTCGCGTCCGGCAGCTCCGCGGGGATCACGTTCACGACCCCTCCCAGCGCGTCCGATCCGTAGAGCACGCTGGCGGGTCCGCGGATCAGCTCCACACGCTGGGCCAGCCGGGCGTCGACCGACGGCCCGTCCTCGTCACTCCACGAGTAGTCCTCGAGGCGGTTTCCGTTCGCGAGCACCAGTACCCGGGCGCCCGCGAGGCCCCGGATCATCGGCTTGCCGATCTGGGCACCGGTGGTGCGCGCATTGACGCCGGGGAGGCGAGCGAGAGAGTGCGCCAGCGACACGCTCTGGTCGCGGCGCAGCCCGTCTTCCGACAGCGCCGCGGCGGAGAGCGGCGAGCCGAGCACCGCGCTGGGGGCGCGGGTCGCGGTGATGCTGACCGGCTCGATCCACACGGGTGTGCGGCGCAACGTGACGGTGAGGCTCGTGGGCCCGTGGACGGAGACCTCACGCGCGAACGGCGCAAACCCGACGTGGCGGACGATGACCGTGTACTGTCCCGGCGGGACATCGGCGAGCTGGAAGGTGCCATCGGCGCCGCTCGTGGCGACTCGATGCAGCTCGGAGATGAGGACGGCCGCGGAGGGAACTGCGGCGCCGTCCGAGTCCGTGACGCGGCCGGAGAGGGTGTCGCCGGAGGTTGGCTCGACCAATAGAAGCGCCAACGCGAGGAGGTGCATACCCGTCACCATATCCGTACCCGGGAACGGTGGCAAGACGCGTAACTAGGAGCGGTCCGTCATCCCCTTGAACATCCAGTACTCCGGGCCCGCCGCGTGCTCCGGCCAATCGGCGAGATGCTCGTCGCCGCGCCAGGCCTCATCGTTCCCGCGCCACGCCTCACGCTCGAGATGGACGGCGCCGCGCCACGCCTCTCGGCGCTCGGCGAACCGCTCGTCCCACTCGTCGTGGTCCGGCTCACGCTCGGGTAACCATGGGTCTCGCATGCGACTATTCTGAGCGCAAGGCCCGTGCCCATCCCAAAACCACTGCCGCAAATGGCGCGGCGGCATGAGGATAGACGGACGATTGGACGTGGCTCGAGCGGCCAGCGGGGTAGCAGTTGGGGGGATGGCGCGGCGCAATGACACTGTAATGTTGGTGTGACGGGCATCACCGGAATCAGGACCGTCTATCTCGTCGGAGGAACCGCGACGTCATGACCGTCGTCTCGATCAACCCCACCACCGGCGAGACGCTGGACACGTTCGCCGAAACCACGCCCGCGGCGCTCGAACGCCTGCTCGACCAGGCAGTCGCTGCCTACCAGAGCTGGCGACGCTGCTCGTACGCACAACGCGCCCCGGCCATGCGGGAAGCCGGACGGCTGCTGCGGGCGCGCAAAACCCAGCACGCCCGTACGATGGCACTCGAGATGGGCAAGCCGCTGCCGCAAGGGGAAGCGGAGGCGGAGAAGTGCGCCTGGGCGTGCGACTACTACGCCGAGCATGCCGAGCGATTTCTCGCAGACGAACCGCGCGAGACGGACGCCTCGAAGGCCTTCGTCCGTTTCGATCCGATCGGTCCCGTGCTCGCGATCATGCCCTGGAATTTTCCGTTCTGGCAGGTGTTCCGTTTCGCCGCGCCGGCCCTGATGGCGGGAAACGCGGGACTCCTGAAGCATGCGCCCAACGTCACGCGCTGCGCACTCGAGATCGAGGCCATCTTCCGCGAGGCGGGCTTCCCTGAGGGGCTGTTCCGGTCGCTGATCCTCTCGAACGAAGCCGCCGCCCAAGTCATCGCCGACCCGCGCGTGCGGGCGGTGACGCTCACCGGCTCGGATCGCGCCGGCAGTCAGGTGGCCGGGCACGCCGGACGGCACCTGAAGAAGACGGTGCTCGAGCTCGGTGGCAGCGATCCGTTCATCGTGCTCGAGGATGCCGACGTCGAGCAGGCGGCTCGCACCGCCGCGGAAGCGCGGCTCCTGAACAGCGGTCAGAGCTGCATCGCGGCGAAACGGTTCATCGTCGTCGAGCCGGTAGCGGACCGGTTCCTCGACGCGTTCGTCCCCGCGATGCGCACCCGGCGCATGGGTGATCCGCTGGCGCCCGACACTCAGGTCGGCCCGCAGGCGCGACACGATCTGCGCGCCAATCTCCACCGCCAGGTCGAGGAGTCCGTGCGGCGCGGCGCACGGTTGCTGCTCGGCGGGTCGATCCCCGAAGGACCGGGCTTCTTCTATCCCCCATCCGTGCTGGCGGCGGTGGAGGAGGGCATGCCGGCGTTCGACGAGGAGGTGTTCGGACCCGTGGCCGCGGTGATCCGCGTGAAGGACGAGCCGCAGGCGGTGCGCGTCGCCAATGCCTCCCGCTACGGCCTTGGTGCTTCGGTGTGGACCGCGGAAGCGGTCCGGGGCGAGCGGCTGGCGCGCGAACTCGAGGTGGGCTCGGTCTTCGTCAATGGGCTCGTGAAGTCCGACCCCCGGCTCCCGTTCGGGGGCGTCAAGCTCTCGGGGTATGGGCGCGAGCTGTCGGAGTACGGGCTCAAGGAGTTCGTCAACATCAAGACCGTCTGGGTCGCGTGACGATTCGCGTCGGGACGTCGGGCTACAATTTCCCCGAGTGGAAGGGGACGTTTTATCCCGCGAAGTTCCCCGAGTCGCAGATGCTCGAGTACTACGCCCAGCGGCTCGCGACGGTCGAGATCAACTATACCTTCTACCGGATGCCGAACGCGAAGACCGTCGCCGGTTGGGACGCGGCCACGCCGGCAGGCTTTACGTTCGTGCTCAAGGCACCGCAGCGCATCACCCACATCGCCCGGCTCAAGGGCATCGACGACCCGCTGCGCTACTTTCTCGAGACAGCGCGCAAGCTCGGCTCCAAGCTCGGGCCGATCCTGTTCCAGCTGCCGCCCAACTTCAAAAAGGACCTCGACCGGCTGAACGATCTCCTCACGCAATTCCCGGCGGACCTGCGGTGCGCCTGGGAGTTCCGTCACGCGTCGTGGTTCGCAGACGACGTCTATGAGGCGTTGCGGGTGGGGAACGCCGCGTTGTGCGTCGCGGACACCGAGGAGGGGCATACCCCGCTCGTCGCCACTGCCGACTTCGGCTACATGCGGCTGCGCGACGAGGGGTACACACCGCAGGATCTCGAGCACTGGGCCCAATCGGTGAAGACGCTGGGGAAAGAGTGGCAGGACGCGTTCGTCTTCTTCAAGCACGAAGAGTCGGGCATCGGGCCAAAGCTGGCGCAGGAGTTCGCGACCCTGCTTGCGTCGTCCTCGCCGTGAGCGACGTCCCTTCCGGTCTCAGCGCGGCACTGGCGGGCCGCTACCGCATCGAGCGCGAGCTGGGTCGAGGCGGCATGGCCACCGTCTATCTGGCCCACGACCTGAAGCACGACCGCTCCGTCGCCTTGAAGGTCCTGCGGCCCGAGCTGGCTGCCGTGCTCGGTGCCGAGCGGTTCCTGCGGGAGATCGCCGTCACGGCCCGGCTCGACCATCCTCATATCCTCACCCTGATCGACTCCGGAGCAGCCGAAGGGTTTCTCTTCTACGTTGTCCCCTACGTCCGGGGCGAGTCGTTGCGTGAGAAGCTGACGCGGGAGAAGCAGCTGCCGCTCGAACAGGCCCTGCAGATCACGCAGCAGGTGGCCGGCGCGCTCGACTACGCTCACCGCCAGGGGGTGATCCACCGGGACATCAAGCCCGAGAACATCCTGTTGCACGAGGGAGAAGCGGTGGTGGCGGACTTCGGGATCGCGCTCGCGGTGACGCAAGGCGCGGGCGATCGACTCACCGAGAGCGGGCTGCGGGTCGGGACCCCAGCCTACATGAGCCCGGAGCAGGCGACGGGGGACCTCCGGTTGGACGCGCGCAGCGACGTGTACTCGCTGGCGGCAGTGCTGTACGAGATGCTGGCGGGCGAGCCGCCGCACACCGGCCCCACGGCGCAGGCCATCATCGCGAAGCTGCTTACGGAGCCGCCGATGCGACTCAGCGTCGTGCGGGGCGACGTACCCGCGGGGATCGACGCGGCGCTCGCCAGAGCGCTGGCGAAGCCGCCGGCCGAGCGGTTTGCCTCCGCGGCGGGCTTCGCCGAGGCACTTGCCGGACCGCCGGCGCGCGCGGCGTTGCGCCACGGACGATCACGCAACCGTCGTGCGCTCACGGCGTCCGTCGCCGTGGCGACCGTGCTCGTCGCAGGCTGGGGCTGGCTGCACTCGCGCGCCGCGCATCGCCCGCTGGTGATCCTGATGGACTCGCCTCACCCGGCGCGCATCTACGATGAGGAGACGATACGGGCCAGCGGGACCAACGCCGACGTCATCAGTGATATCCTGGCCGACCTGCCGATCGTGCGGCAAAAGGAGTCGGGAGGACCAGCGTGGCACCGCTACGATGAGGTCGTCCGCTTCGATCCCGACCTCATCGTGATGCACTATTCGACGTTCCGTGGCTCGGACGCCGACGATCCGCGACCGGGGCTCAAGACGTTTCTCCGCTACTTCGCCGACCGGCCCACGCGTTTTCTCATCTACACCCGTTCGTCGGAAGCGGCGGTGCGACACGCCGTGGATTCCCTGATGGCGGACGTGGACGCGCAGCATCCGGGGCTCCTGGCGCGCATCACCGTCTTCGGGACGCCCGATCACGGGGGCGGCCCCCACTGGCGCGACCCCGTGACGGCCGGCGAGCTGAAGCTCGCGGTGAAGCGGATCTTGCGGCTCGAATAGGGAAGCCGGACCTCCGCGCCGTCACTCGTCCCCCGCGAGTCTCCGGTAGGTGGAAAGGTGCCGCAGCGCCGCCGCTTTCTTCCCCGCCTTCTCGTACAATCGCGCGAGGTTGTAATGCGCATCGGCGAGCCGCGCATCCGTGGCCAGGGCCGTGCGATACGCGTCGATCGCATCCGCCGGGCGGCCCAGGTCTTCGAGCGCGATCCCCAGATTGAAGGCCGCCGTGGCGTGCTCCGGGCTCTCCCGCAGCGCCGACCGGTAATGGCGCTCGGCTTCCTCGACGAGCCCCTGCTCGTGCAGCAGCCGGCCGAGGTTGACGTGCGCGTCCGCGTGATGAGCGTCGAGCTCGAGGGCGCGCCGGTAGGCGTCGCGGGCTTCCGCCGGCGCGGCCACCTCGAGTTCCAACCCGAGGTCGTACCAGTCCTGGGCGGAGAGGTCCTGCTCGACCAGCCGAGCGGCCCGCGCGGTGCGCCGCGCCATCGGAGCCGCCCGCGTGGCGAGGTCCGAGATCGCGAAGTCGAGCTGCATCTGGTCCGACTCGGGGCTCCAGGTGGATTCGCCGTCGCTCACGACGATGCGGTCGTCTTCGGCCGTGATCCGCAGCTCGGCGAGGGAGCGGCCGCGGGGCAGCTCGGTCCGGAGCCGGCGCAGCGCCCGCCGGATGCGGCGCGTGGGAATTCGCGCGGCCACGAGCCCCTTGGCGGTGCGGAGGATGACCAGGTCCTGGAAGGAAAACAGCAGCTCACCGCGGCGGCCGCGACCGGGCGTCAAAAAACCGTCGCGCGCGAAGCCTCGCACCTGCGCGACGGTCAATCCCAACAGCTTGGCGACGTCTCGGGAAGTGTATCCCTTCATCCCGCACTAACCCCTAACCCCTAGCCCCTCCTACCTTACGCTTGGCGGCGGGCGCCGCTTTCGCCCCCTTGCCCTCGACTCGCTTCGCGGGCTTCCGCTCGCCCGTAGCCCCTTTGCCCTTGAGGCTCGCCTTCAACGCCTCCATCAGGTCGATGATCTGCGTCTTGGGCGCCTCGGTCGGCTCCTCCGTGATCTCCTTGCCCTCCACCTTCCGCTGAATCTGCTCGAGCACCCGCTTGCGGACGTTGTCCTCGTACTTGTCGGGCTGGAAGGCTTGGGACGCCGCCTGCTCGACCAGCTGCACGGCGAGCTGTAGCTCCGGCTTCTTCACCTCGACCTTGGGAATCGGCACCTCTGCGATCGAGCGGATCTCGTTCGCGTAGCGCAGCTGCTCCATGACGAGACCGGTTTCCTCGGGACGCACGGCGATGAGGTACTGCTTGCCGCGCGCCGCGTACTGTCCTACCGCTACGCGCCCCGTCTGCTTCAACGCCTCCGCCAGCAGACGATAGGCCCGGTCGCCGCCCTTGTCGGGTCCCAGGAAATACGACTTCTCGACGTATTTCCTGTCCACCTGGTCCGCCGGCACGAACTCGGTGATCTCGACCGTGTTGGTGGACTTCTCTTCGAGGGACTTCAGCTCCTCCGGTGTGAAGATCACGTACTGGCCCTTCGTGAACTCGTAGCCCTTCACCATCTCGTCCTTCTCAACCTTGTCGCCGTCCTTGGAGCAGACGTACTGCTGCTTCAGGCGAGCGCCATCCTTTTTGTGCAGCCAGTTGAAGCTAATGGCGGCTGAGGATTCGCCGGTCGAGAACAACTTGATCGGCACGGAAACGAGGCCGAAGGACAGGGTGGCGGAGCCAAGCGGGTGTGCGCTCATGGGTTAAGATTTCACCCTTATGCCGGCAAAACGGAAGCCCGGGTCCGATCCGCTCAGTGCCTATCGAGCCAAGCGGTCGTTGGACCGCACGCCGGAGCCCGGCGCTCGTCCCGCGGCCGCAGCCCCCTCCGCCGGCGGCCTGTTCGTGGTCCACATGCATGCCGCCCGGCGGCTGCACTGGGACCTGCGCCTCGAGATGGACGGCGTGCTCCGGTCCTGGGCGGTCCCGAAGGGGCCCTCGCCCGACCGTGCCGACAAGCGGCTCGCGGTCCATGTGGAGGACCACCCGCTCGAGTACGGCGACTTCGAGGGGATCATCCCCGACGGCAACTATGGCGCGGGCGCCGTGATCGTGTGGGACCGCGGTCGCTGGGTACCGCTCGAAGACCCGCACGAGGGAATGAAGAAGGGGAAGCTGTTGTTCGAGCTGCACGGCTACAAGCTCAAGGGCAAATGGACCCTCGTGAAGCTCAAGAAAGGCGAAAAAGAGTGGCTGCTGATCAAGGAGAAAGACGGCTACGCCGCGGCGGACGGCGGGGGCGCCCTGCCGCCCGAGTCGGTGCTGTCCGGGCTCACGGTCGACGAGCTGAAGGCGGGGAAAGACCGGGCGGCGCCCGTGGTGAAGGAGCTCGCGCGTCTCAAGGCGCCCAAGCGCGCCGTCACGCTCGAGCAAGCCGAGCCGATGCTCGCCGAGACGCGCGAGCAGCCGTTCTCGAAACCCGGATGGCTGTTCGAGCTCAAGCTCGACGGGTACCGCGTCCGCGGCGGCCGCGAGGGAGGAGAGGCGCGGCTCGTCACGCGTAACGGACACGACATCGCGCCCGCGTTCCCCGAGATCGCCCGCGCCCTGACGGCCCTCCCGTACGAGGGGTTCATCTTCGACGGCGAGCTGTGCGTCCCGGACGAGGCAGGCCGGCCGAGCTTCCAGCGCCTCCAGAACCGCGCCAAAGTGTCCCGGGCGCTCGAGGTGCGGCGTGCGGCGGTTGAGACCCCTGCCGTTCTGTATGTGTTCGATCTGCTCGCGTTCGAAGGCTACGACGTTCGGCCGTTGCCGCTCGAGCAGCGCAAGGCCCTGCTCGAGCAGCTCGTGCCGCGCGTGGGTCCGATCAAGTATCTCTCGCACTTCGAGAAAGACGGCGAGGCGCTGTACGAGCAGATCGTGAAAATGGGGCTCGAGGGGATCGTCGCCAAAAAGGCGGACTCTGCCTACCGCGCCGGCCGGTCGCCCAACTGGCTCAAGATCCGCGCCGACCGGGTCGACGACTTCGTCGTCGTAGGCTTCACGCGGCCCAAAGGCTCGCGCTCGGGGTTCGGCGCGCTCGACCTGGGCGCGTACGAGAACGGGAAGCTGGTGTATGCCGGACGAGTCGGCAGCGGGTTCACCGCCGCGGAGCTCAAACAAGTGAGCGCCGTGCTGGAGCGCGGCATTCGCCCGACGCCTGCCTTCACTGGTCCCGTCCCCCAGGACCCCGGGCATACCTGGGTCGAGCCCACGCTGGTGGTGGACGTCAGATACAAAGAATGGACCGACGAGGGGCTGTTGCGGCAGCCGGTGTTCGTCCGGTTCCGCGACGATAAGAAGCCCGAGGAGTGTGTGAAACCGGGAGGCGGGAGGCGGGAGCCGGGAGACAAAGATCCCGCCGCGGCGCCTCCCGCCTCCCGCCTCCCGGCTCCCGATGAACGGAGGGAGATACGGTTCTCTAATCTCGACAAAGTCTTCTGGCCGGAAGAGGGCTACACCAAGGGCGACTTGATCGAGTACTACCGGGCCGTATCCCTGTGGATGCTGCCCTATCTCGCCGATCGGCCCCTGGTGCTCACGCGCTTCCCCGACGGCATCACCGGGAAGTCCTTTTTCCAGAAGGACGCCCCGGAGTATGCCCAGGCGTTCGTGCGAACGGTCACGATCTGGAGCGAGGACTCGCAGCGCGAGCTTGACTATTTCGTGTGCGACAACGAGTCCTCGCTCCTCTACATCGTCAACATGGCGGCGATCCTGCTCCATGTCTGGTCGTCCCGCGTGTCGACCCTGGAGACGCCTGACTGGTGCATCTTGGACCTCGATCCGAAGGAGGCCCCGTTTACGGACGTGGTCACCGTGGCGAAGGCAGTCCGGGCGTTGTGCGACGAGATCGGCCTGCCGACGGGCATCAAGACGAGCGGCTCGACCGGCCTTCACGTGCTGATCCCGTTGGGTCGCCAGGTCACCTACGAACAATCCCGCACGCTGGGCGGACTCCTGGCACGGGTCATCGCGGCCGAGCTGCCGGAAATCGCCACAGTAACGCGGCAGGTCCAAAAGCGGGACGGCAAGGTGTATCTCGATTACGTGCAAAACGGTCACGGGCGCCTGCTCGTCGCGCCCTTCAGCGCGCGGCCCTTGCCCGGCGCGCCGGTGTCGATGCCGCTCGCGTGGAGCGAGGTGACGCCCAAGCTCGATATCCGGAAGTTCACGATCGCCAACGCGCCGGCCCGCATGAAGAAGCTGAACGACGACCCACTCCGTGCGGTGCTCGAGGAGAAGCCCGATCTTGTGAGCGCGCTCGAGCGGCTCCATGCCCGTCTCGGCTGACCCGGTCGCGATCACCGTCGGGGATGGCGCGGCCGGTGTGTCGGGCCTGCTGATGCGCCCGCCCCACGCGCGCTGCCTCTACGTGCTCGCGCATGGCGCGGGCGCCGGGATGCGGCATCCCTTTCTCGAAACCATCGCGCGGGCCCTCGCCACGCGCGAGGTGGCGACGCTGCGCTACCAGTTTCCCTACATGGAGCGGCGGGCCAGCCGGCCCGATCCACCGGCGGTCGCGGGGGCGGCGGTGCGGGCGGCGGTGGCCGAAGCGGCGCGCATCGCACCGGGGCTACCCCTGGTGGCGGGCGGCAAGTCGTTCGGCGGACGCATGACCTCGACGGCGCAGGCGGAGCAGCCGCTCACCGGCGTGCGGGGGCTCGTCTTCCTTGGCTTTCCGCTGCATCCTCCCGGGCGGCCCGGCGATACGCGCGCGGAGCATCTCGCGCGGGTCGACGTTCCGATGCTCTTCTTGCAGGGCACCCGTGACGAGTTCGCTGACCTGAAACTGCTCGAGCCCCTTGTCCAGCGGCTCGGCCAGCGCGCGACGCTGCATCTTGTGGAGGGAGGGGACCACTCGTTCCACGTGCTCAAGCGGTCGGGCCGGACGGATGCAGAGGTGCTCGAAGAGCTGACAGTGGCTGTGGGGGAATGGGCGAGGAGACTACTGTGAGGGGGGACCAACCCCGGGGCCATGCCCCGGGGAAACAGGGAGGCGGAGTGCCCAACTACTGGATCGTGAAGACCGAGCCGTCCACCTACAGCTTCGACGACCTCGCCCGCCAGAAGACGGCGGTGTGGGACGGCGTCAAGAACAGCCTCGCTCTGAAGCATCTGCGCGAGATGAAGCCGGGTGACCGGGTGCTGGTTTACCACACCGGTGACGAGAAGGCCGTGGTAGGGGTGGCCGAGGTCGTTTCCGAGGCGTATCCCGACCCCAAGCACAAGGACCCGAAGCTTGTTGTGGTGGATCTGAAAGCCGGCGAGAGATTGCCGCACCCGGTCCCGCTCGCCGAGATTAAGAAGGAGCGGGCGTTCGCCGATCTGGGGCTGGTGCGGATCGGACGGCTGTCGGTGATGCCGGCATCCGCGGACCAGTTCAAGCGCCTGCTCGAGCTCGGTGGACGGAAATAACGGACGACACCAGGAGGCTGATCTCATGGGCAAAGGCGATCTCCGCACCAGGCGGGGCAAGATCTACCGCGGCACGCACGGCAACGCGCGCAGCCGGAAACGCGAGAAAGCCCGGAAGCGCAAGCGCGGCAAGGAAGGACCGGTCTCCGGGAAGGTCGGGGCGAAGCCCGCATGAGGGCTGGGCTCGTCGTGTGGCTCGGCCTGATCGCCGCGCGGCCCGGCGTGGCGCAGGACCGGTGGCAGTTGACGCTCAATAGCGGCACGACGCTGTGGGATCTGCGGCTCGTCAAGCTCGCCGGTGATACGCTCGTCGTGCGCCGCGCCGACTCGACGTACGCGTTCCCGCTCGCGGAAGTCGACGAGATCCGTCTGGTCCAGAAGTCCACGCGGCACATCACGCCCGAGGCGGGTCGCTACGGAGGGGTGCTGGGCGGGATGGACGACGAGGTCCACCGGCTCACCCTCTACTCGCTGTCCGAGCGGCGCGACATCGTGCGGCAGATCTTCCAGGCCCACCCACCCGGGGCGGGTCCCTGAGCTCCTGACCACTCGCTCGCCGGATCGCCGCATTCTGCTGGTCGACGCGGACGCGTTCTACGTCGCGGTCGCCCGGCTCGTCGACCCAGCCGGTGCGGGGAAGGCGCCCCTGCTGATCGTGGGCGGCTCACCCGAGCGCCGCGGCGTCGTGACCTCGGCGTCGTACGAGGCGCGCGCCTACGGGGTCCACTCCGCCATGCCGATGGCGCGTGCCGTGCGCCTGTGCCCCAATGCCACGGTGGTGCCGGTCCCCTGGGAGGCGTGCGCCCGGAAGAGCCGAGACATCAAAGAGGTGTTGGAGCGATTCACCCCGGCCGTGGAGCAGGCGTCGAGCGACGAGTTCTACGTCGACCTGACCGGCACGGAGCAGTTGTACTCGGGCGAGCCGCTCGCGGCGACCGCACGGCGGATGCGCGAAGCGGTGGCGCGCGAGACCACCCTCGTCGTCTCGATCGGTGGGGGTACATCGAAGCTTGTCGCCAAGCTCGCGGCGGGAGTCGCAAAGCCGCGGGCCGGGACGCCGGCGGACGGCGTGCACGTGGTCGCTCCAGGCGCGGAGCTCGAGTTCATGCGACGGTTCTCCCTCGCCGACATCCCCTTCATTGGACCCAAGTTCCAGGAGCGGCTCGCGAAGCTGGGCCTGCACGCGGTGAGCGACGTGCTGCGGTATGAGTCGGAGACCCTGATCGGTTGGCTCGGGCGGCGCGAAGGCGAGTGGCTCGCCGAGCGGGTTCGCGGCATCGATGCCACGCGGGTCGAGCCCCATCGCGAGCCCAAGTCGATCAGCCGGGACGAAACCTTCCCTCAGGACTTAGTGGAAGACGACGCCCTGGCCACGCGGCTCCTCGCCCTGGCCGACCGCGCGGCCGCCGACCTGCGGGAGGCCGGCCTGCTCGCCCGCACCATCACGGTGAAGCTGCGCGACGCTGACTTCACCACCCGCCAGGCCAGTCGCACGCTCGCCGACCCGGTACAGTCGAATCGGACGGTCTACGAGGTGGCGCGCGAGCTGCTCCGCAGGCTGCGCGCCGCGCGGCGCGTGCCGGCGCGTCTCCTTGGCGTCGCCGTGTCGCAGCTCGTAACGCCGGACGCGAGGGCGCAGCTTTCCTTGCTCGATGAGGTGCGGCCCCTCGAGACGGAGCGCGACCGCATCATCTCCCGCGTGATCGACGAGGTGCGGGAAAGATTCGGCCCCGACGCGCTGGGCCGGGCCCGGAGCCACGGTTCTGCTTGACGTCTCTGCGTGACGCCTTTGCTTGACGCCTTTGCGTGACGTCTTTTTGTCTACATGGCTCCCACTGCCAATGCGGCCTTTACGACGTCGCGCGGCTTCACCCAGAAGATCGCGCCATAGCGGCTCATACCGGCGCAGACGGCGCTCAGCGCGGTGACGTTGATCTTGGCGTCGCCCAGCCGCCCCATGACGCTCGCCAGCGCGCCGACTCGGTCGTCCCCTTCGACGAGGAAGACCGTCTTCGGCTTCGAGAGCTTGATCTTCGCGGCCTTCGCGGCGGCTTCGAACGCCGCCGCGTCCGCCGGGACGAAATCGGCCTGTGACTTGCGCGCGCTCGGGAAGGCGTGGAACGCGAGCAGGTTGACGCCCGCGTTCCGCAAGGCCTGGAGCAACCGGGCGCCCTCGCCCGGTTTGTCCGGCGCAGTCGTGTAGTAGTAGCTCACCTTCCGGATGGTGTCGGCCATATCGGCCTCCTGGGATGGGTCGGGCGATGACTATCGCCCCTGGGGCGCCGTCCAGCAAGTCTATCGCACGTAGAACGCCGTCCGCCCGAGCCGGCCCCCGCGCTCGAACCACACGGTCACGGCGCCGCCGCCCGCGGCGGTCGAGAAGGCGCGCCGCAGGTCCTCGGCGCCGGCGACCTTCGTGCGGTTGATCTGGAGCACCACGTCACCGGACCTCAAGCCCGTGGCCTGCTGCATCTCGTCCGGGATGTCGTAGATCAGCGCCCCGTGGTCGCTCTGGATGCCGCGCTCGGCGCGTACGGCGTCCGTAACCGTGACCACCTTCATGCCGCCCAGAATGGCCACCTTCTCGGCGAGCGTGGTGGGAAGGTCCGTGACCGTGAGTCGCGCGGTGAGCGCCCGGCCGGCATGCTGGTAGGAGACGGTGAGTGAGTCGCCGGGACCCGTGTCGAGCAGGACTGCCTCCCAGTCGAGGAAGGTGCGCAGGCGATGTCCCCTCGCAACCAGCAGCACGTCTCCCTCGGCGATCCCGGCGCGTGCCGCCGGACCGTTCCCGGCCACCTGCGTCACCCGCAGCCCACCTACCCGCTTCCAGCCGCGCAGGTCTTCCGCACCGGCGACGTCGAGTCCCACCCAGGCGCGGCGCACCGTCCCGAAGCGGCGGAGCTCGTCGGCCACGCGCACCGCACGCTCGATCGGGATCGCGAACCCCACTCCGACCGAGCCGCCGCTCGGCGTCAGGATATTGCTGTTGATCCCCACGACCTCTCCCAGCGCATTCGCGAGCGGTCCTCCCGAGTTCCCCGGGTTGATGGCGGCGTCGGTCTGGATCATCCCCACGTAGACACCGGATTGTCCCTCGGACGGGAGCAGGTTCCGCCCCACCGCGCTCACCACGCCCGCCGTGACCGTGGGCTCGGTGTTTCCAAGGAGATATGCGAAGGGGTTGCCCACCGCGACGACCCATTCACCGATCTGCAGATCCGTGCTCTTGCCGAGCGGCGTAACGGGGAGGCCTGCCCCGTCGATCTTGAGGACTGCGATATCCGTCAGCGGGTCCTCACCGAGGATCTTTGCCGGGAAGTCACGCCCGTCGCGCGCCGTCACGACGATTTGCTCCGCGCCCTGAGTCACGTGCTGGTTGGTGATCACGAGACCGTCCGGCGAGACGATGAATCCGGACCCGTACCCCTCGACCGCCTGCTCGTAGCCGCGCGGCATGAAGAAGAGGTCGAACGCGTCGGCGGCCACGCGACGCTCCCGCCGCAGCACGTTCACGCTCACGACGGCGGGCGCCACGCGGGCCGCGGCGGTGACGATCGCCGTCTGGCGCGAGCGGGGCGCGTCTTGCGCCCGCGCCGCTGGGCCGGCCGCCCCCAGCGCCGCTGAAAGCCCGCAGACCAGAAGCCCCCGCATGGGGGGAATTCTATCACTTGCGGGTCCGGAGCGGGCGGGTAAAGGGCCGCGGTCAGGCTGCCGCGGGGCGCGGCGCCTGGCCCTTGCGCCACCGCCGCACTGCGAGCCAGCCGAGCGTGGTGACTGCGCCCAACGGCACGACGACTCCGAGCGACCCGATGCACCAGGCCACCAGATCGACGAAGTTCCGCCACGCCTGCTTGAACGCCTCGGCCACGACGCTCGAGCCGGGATGGCCCACCACGGGAACCGGCTCGTGTACACAGATCGTGAGCGTGCTCAGGGCGGCGTGCGCCTGGAGATAGCGGAGCCGCCCCTCATAGCGCTCGATCTCCTGGCGCACTCGTGCCAGCGCTTGCTCGACATCCAGGACATCCTTGAGCTTTCCGGTTCGTGTGGCGATCAGCTCGATCAGGCGGGTCTCGAGTCGCCGCGCGTTCGCCATGCGGGCGGTGGCGTCGGTGAACTCCTCGCCGACGTCCTCGGCGCTGACGTTCACCGACTCGAGCTTGCCGATCGGTGCGAGGCCGCCCAGCCCTTCGTCGAAGCGGGGCGCCGGGATCTTCACCTCGAGGGTCGCCGAGCGGAGCTGGCCGCGGCCGGTCTGCATCGCCGTGTTCGCGACATAGCCGCCGAGCTGACGGGCGAGCTGGCGCACCAATGCGACCGCGGGCTCGAGCGAGTCCACCTCGATGCTCGCCTGGCCGGTGCGGATGATCATGGCCGAAGTCACGTCGCTGGGCCGGATCGGCGGGAAGTCCGATGGCGCTCGCTCCCGCGCGGCGACGGCGAGGCCCTGAGTTTGTGCGCTCAGGCTGGGGCGTTCCGCGTATCCGACCACTCGATCGGCCGCGCGGTCGCCGGCATCCGTGCGGGCGGCGCGCTCGAGGCACCCCCAGGAGGCGGTCAATGCAGTGGCGAGTGCCGTCGCGACGAGGATCGGTCTGCGCATGCCGAATATCCCGGGGGTTTGGGTCCCATGAGAGACGCATGAAACGCGGCCGCTTGCACAGCAGAGGGAACCCGCGAGCGCCACGCCCCGTAGGGCCGGCCATGGTGATCCGGAAGCTCGAGCTGGCGGCGCTGCGGCAATGGGAGTGGCTGGAGGCGCGCATCGCCGCGCCCGGACGGCCGCCACAGTGGCGGCCGCTCGCTCGCCGCGCCCTCGCGCTCGCCGGGAAGCTCGGCGTGCTCGCCGTACTGCCGTTCTTCGTGCTGGTGCGGGGCTCGGTGTTTCTGTACGCGCATAGCGGCTACGGGCCGTGGCTCGCGCTGGCGGGCGGCGCCGGGTGCACGCTGGTGGTCGTGACCGCGTACGCCGCCTGGCTCTCGCACCGGCTGACCGGCCGGGTCAACGTGCTGTCGCTCGCTCGGCGCGTCGCACTGCCGCTCGTGCTCGCCTATTGCGGCTACGCCCTGATCTACCTCTCGAGCGGCAACGCCAAGTCTGACCAGGTGCGCGCGTACTACAGCTCGCTCCATCCACTGCTCCGCGTGGCGCTCAGCACCTGGATCCTCGTGGACAGGGATATCGTGATCACCGACGTCGCCCGCCAGCGGTCCGATTACGCCGCGATGGGGATGCGGCCCAACGACGGGTCGCTGCACTACGTGCAGGAAGACGGCTACATCCACGCCGTCGATCTGCGCACGCGCGGCCGTAGCGCGGTGAAGAACCGCCTGGTGCAGCTGTATTTCTGGACCGCGGGACTCGGGACGCTGCGTCACGTGGGCACGAGCGACCACCTGCACGTGGAGTTGCGACTGCGCTGACGGGCAGTAGCTTCTCCGGTCGTTCTTCACCTTCCGAGACACCACGCACATGCGCGCTCACTTGCCACGCGGCGGCGCGAGCTCCGTACTCGCCGTCGTCTGCACCCTCGCCGTTGCGCCGGCCGACGCGGCCGCCCAGGTGGCGAAGTACGACACCAGCCTGTACCGCGGTTTGGTGTGGCGCGAGGTCGGGCCGTTCCGCGGCGGCCGCGTGACCGCGGTCGCGGGGAGCTCGGCACAGCCCCTCGTCTATTACATGGGTGGCACAGGGGGCGGCGTGTGGAAGACGGTGGATGGCGGGCTGACGTGGCTGCCGGTCTCGGACAAGTTCTTCACCGCCGGATCGGTCGGTGCCCTCGCGGTGGCGCCGTCCGATGCGAACGTGGTCTATGCCGGCACGGGGGAGTCCCCGATTCGCGGCAACCTCTCGCCGGGCGACGGCCTCTACAAGTCCAGCGATGCCGGTAAGACGTGGAAGAAGATCGGGCTCGCCGACGCGGGCCAGATCGCCCACATCGAGGTCCATCCGCAAAATCCCGATCTCGCATACGTCGCCGTCCTGGGCCACGCGTTCGGCGCGAATCCGACCCGCGGCGTGTTCCGCACCAAGGACGGCGGCAAGACTTGGGACAAGGTGCTGTATCGGAACGACAGCACCGGGGCGATCGACTTGGCGCTCGATGCGGTCAACCCACGAATCCTCTACGCGGGGCTCTGGCAGGCGGTGCGGCGCCCCTGGGAGCTGGTCTCGGGTGGGGCGGGCAGCGGGATCTTCAAGTCCACCGACGGCGGTGACAGCTGGACGGAGGTCACGCGCAACAAGGGCCTCCCCAAGGGGATCCTCGGGAAGGTGGGCCTCGCCGTCTCGCCGCTCGACCACGAGCGGGTGTGGGCGCTGGTCGAGGCGGATTCGGGCGGGCTGTTCCGCTCGGATGACGGCGGCGCGACCTGGACCCGCACGAGCGACGACCACGAGATCCGGCAGCGGGCTTGGTATTTCACGCACGTGTTCGCCGATCCGGGAAACGTGGACGGCGTATACGCGCTCAACACGGCGCTGCTCAGGTCGGTGGACGGCGGCAAGACGTTCACGACGCTGCGCGGCTCCCACGGGGACCACCACGCGCTGTGGATCGACCCCCGCGATCCCGCGCGCATGATCAACGGCAACGATGGCGGCGCGACCATCAGCGGTAACGGCGGTGCGACCTGGACCACGGAGGGGAACCAGCCGACGGCCCAGTTCTATCATGTGATCGCCACGACGCATTTCCCGTACAGGCTGTGCGGCGCGCAGCAGGACAACAGCACCGTGTGCATCGCCGCACGGACCGATGGGATCGGGATCGGTGAAAAGGATTGGTACGACGTGGGGGGCGGCGAGAGCGGCTGGATCGCGGCGCGTCAAGACGACCCGGACATCGTGTTCGCGGGCAGTTATGGCGGGCTCATCACGCGCTACGACCACAACACCGGACACGAACGGGCGATCAACGCCTGGCCCGACAACCCGATGGGCTGGGGCGCCGCGAATCTCAAGTATCGCTTCCAGTGGACGTTTCCGATCGTAGTGGCCCCGCTCAATCCCAACGACCTGTTCATCGCCGCGCAGGTGCTGTTCCGCTCGACCAATGAGGGGCAGAGCTGGCAGGCGATCAGTCCGGACCTGACGCGTAACGACAAGAGCAGACAGGGCCCGTCCGGAGGCCCGATCACCAAGGACAACACGAGCATCGAGTACTACAACACGATCTTCACGGTGGCGCCGAGCCCGAAGGATTCGAACGTGATCTGGGTCGGCACCGACGACGGCCTCGTGCAGGTGACGCGTGACGGCGGGAAGTCGTGGCAGAACGTCACGCCCAAGGACCTGCCGGAGTGGGCGCTGGTGAGCACCGTGGAACCATCGCCGCACGACGCCGCGACGGCCTATGTCGCAGCCACGCGCTACAAGCTCGATGACTTTCGGCCGTACGTGTACAAGACGAGCGACTACGGCCGCTCCTGGAAGAAGATCGTGACCGGGATTTCCGAGACGCATTTCGTGCGCGTGGTGCGCGAAGATCCGGCGCGCCGCGGGCTGCTGTTCGCCGGCACCGAGTTCGGGATGTATGTGTCGTTCGACGACGGTGCGAGCTGGCAGACCTTGCAACTCAACCTGCCCGTCGTGCCGGTCCACGATCTCACGGTGAAGGACCATGACCTGGCTGCGGCAACGCACGGGCGCGCGTTCTGGGTACTGGACGACATCACCCCCCTCGAGCAGCTGTCGGAGGAGGTCGCGCGCGCGGACCGGCACCTCTTCACCCCGCGCGACGCCGTGCGATTCCGCGGGCCCGGCTTCGTGCCGGTGCGCAGTCTTACGGGGCTCGGGGCCAACCCGCCGAACGGCGCGACGGTGTACTTCTATTTGAAGCAGAAGCCCGAGGAGGAGGCGACGCTCGTGTTCCTCGACGCGCGCGACTCGGTGGTGCGCCGGTTCTCGAGCCGCCCGAAGGAGCCGGCGGACTCTCTCAAGGCCGAAGCAGGGCTGAATCGGTTCGTGTGGGACCTGCGCCATGCCGACGCACACCGCTTCAAGGGTCTCGTGTTTTGGGCCGGGAATACGCGGGGTCCGCTCGCGGTGCCGGGGAGCTACAAGGTCCGGCTGACCGACGGGGGCTGGTCGGAGACCCGGGGCTTGAACGTGGTGAAGGACCCGCGGGTCAAGGCCAGCCCGGCCGAGCTGCAACAGCAGTTCGACCTGCTCGTCCGGATCCGTGACCGCGTGAGCGCGGCGGACGACGCCGTGCAGCAGATCCGTGACGTGAAGGAACAGATCGACGCCGCCGCCAAACGCGCGAAGGGACTGCCTGCCGGGAAGGGTGCCGCCATCGCCCGGGCGGCGGATTCGCTCCAGGCGAAGCTCGGCGCGGTCGAAGAAGCCATCTACCAGGTCAGGAACAAGAGCAACGAGGATGCGCTCAACTTCCCGATCAAGGTGAACAACAAGCTCGCGTCGCTCGCGGGGGTCGTGGGCAGCGCGGACGCGCCGCCCACCGATCAATCGTACCAGGTGTTCGACCAGCTAGCGGCTGAGCTGCAGGGCTATCTCGACCGGCTGAAGACGATCGTGGAGACCGACGTGCCGGCGTTCAACCGCACGGTGCGAGAGCAGGACATCCCGGCGGTGCTGGGCCGGTAGGGACCCCGTGCCGTTCACGCGCGACGACATCCGGGCCGCCGTGGAGCGCGCCGGCGACGAGCACTGGAAGGCGCTGCGCGATCATCACGAAGACGCCTATCCCGACCCGAAGCCCACGCCCGGCGACGTGTGCAAGGCCGAAGCCGAGCGACTCAATGCGATGGGTTTGGGCGACGCCAACGAGTTCGAGCTCGTGGAGACCCGCGTCGAACGGGTGGGGGCCGAGGTGCGCCTGACCCACGTGTTCCGCTACAAGCCGCTCAACATCCGGCTCCTGACAGAGCCGTTCCAAGGCTACCGCTAACGGTGGCTGCTCCTGCCGACCGCGCCAAGCTGTTCGAGGAGATGCACCGGCGCGGGGAGCCCTTCGACTACAGTCGCCGGGCCGCCGAGCTGCTGCGTCATCGGTTCGTCGGTGAAGCCGTGCGGCGGCTCCACGCCCACCCGACGCGGCTGCTCGACATCGGCTGCAGCATGGGACAGCTCACCGCGCAGCTCGCGGGGCTCCCAGACGCCTTGTTCGCCGTGGATCTGTCGCCGACGGCGATCCGGGCGGCGCGGGACCGGCTGCGCACGGTCGGTGTGCCCGCCCGGTTCGTGGTCGCGAGTGCCATCGCGCTGCCGTTCCGCGACGCGACATTCGACGTCGCCGTGCTCTCGGACGGGCTCCACAGCTGGCAGCTCACCCCCGAGGAGCGTCAGCGGGCTCTGGCGCAGACGCATCGGATTCTGAGACCGGGCGGCTGGGCCGTACTCACCGAGTACCTGCAACCCCGCGCCTTTCCAGCCTTCGTGACGCAGGTGCGCGCCAGTCCGCTCGCCGTGGTGTCGATCGAATACCTGCACGATCGCTTGTGGTACCAGGTGGAGTCGTGGTTCAAGGCCGTGCGCGATTGGCGCTGGGTGCAACGCCTGTTCGGCAGCATGGCCTTGGCGCGGCTGCTCCGCTCGGTCGCGCGGCCGCTCGGACCCTTAGGGTCGCGGCACATTCTGGTTATTGCCCGCCGATCTGACGAGGTGCCGCAGTGAGGTGCTGCACTTGTTGCATCGGTGTCACACGAAATGTGCATAATCTGCACGGTCATTAGTACAGTCTAGCAAGCCTACCTGAATGGGTGGTTGCGCGCTGTGGTCCATTTTGTGCATCTTTTGCGCGAAATCGAAGACAACATTGCACCCTCCACCCCCGCTCGGGAGACTGTATGAGACGCGCTGTTGGGCTTGGCTTCCTGGTGATGGCGGC
>Ga0209158_1000814_pt1 | contig 21938 bp, 21 predicted proteins | sample GraSoiAngelo_140_FD_185897 | JGI IMG/M metagenome (GOLD analysis project Ga0209158, IMG submission 185897) | Grasslands soil microbial communities from the Angelo Coastal Reserve, California, USA - 14_0929_12_30cm (SPAdes) (version 2) | ecosystem: Environmental > Terrestrial > Soil > Grasslands ...
AGATCGCCGTCGTGTCCTCCTTGGGAATCGCGGCCTTTGGGGCCGCGAAGAAAAAGATCTCCAGCGTGGGCGCGGCGCGCCCCAGCAGCGTCGAGTCGACGTGCACCACGCCCTTGTACGCGAGCGCCGCCACCGCCTTGCTCCCCTGGACCCCGAACACCAGCTGACCGGGACGCTCGTACTCCACCGCCTCGGCCACGCTCACGAGGCGCCCGGCGACGACCTGTTCCGCGTCGTACAGGCTCTCCGCCAGCTCACGCTCGGCCTCCGGCACCGCCGCGAGCCGATCGGAGGGGATCGGCTTGGTCGTCGCACCCGGGCACGCCGCGAGCAGCGCCACGCCCGCCGCGAGCAGCGCGCGCCTCATCGGCTCACCCGGGCGATGGCGTCGATTTCGACGCGCACCGCCTTGGGGAGCGCCGCCGCCTGGATCGTGGAGCGCGCCGGCTTGTGACTCGTGAAGTGTCTCGCGTACACCTCGTTCAGCGCTGGGAAGTCGGCCATGTCGACGAGGTACACCGTGGTCTTGACGACCAGATCGAGCCTGGAGCCCGCGGCCTTGAGGATGGCCGCGAGGTTCCGGAAGACCTGCTCGGCCTGCTCCGCAGTCGACTTGCCGACGATCGCGCCGGACGTGGGGTCGAGCGGAATCTGGCCCGCGGTGTACACCATCCCGTCCACTACCACCGCCTGGCTGTAGGGGCCAATCGCCTTGGGGGCATTCTCCGCGACCACCATGGTCACGCCTTGGAGTCCCATCAGAACAGTCCCTCGATCGTTCCATCCGGATGCACCCGGATCTTTTCGGCCGCGGGCGTCTTGGAGAGCCCGGGCATCGTCATGATATCGCCTGCGAGCGCGACCACGAACCCCGCGCCCGCGGACGGAAGAATGTCGCGCACCTGGAGCGTGAACCCGCTCGGGGCGCCGAGCTTCGCGGGATCGTCCGAAAACGAGTATTGCGTCTTGGCCATGCATACCGGCGTTTCGCCCAGGCCGAGCGCCGGGAGCTGCTCCAGGGCACGCTCCGCCGCCGGCGCGAACGCCACGCCCGCCGCACCGTAGATCTCCCGCGCGATCGTCTCGATTTTCTCCCGGATGGGACGCCGCTCATCGTACAGTGGCTTGAACTTCACCCCCCGCCCTCCGCCATCCAGCAGCCTCAGGACGGCTTCGGCCACCGCCACGCCCCCCTCCCCGCCCTTTTCCCACACCTCGCACAGCTCCACGTCAACACCCTCGGCCGCGCATTCCACCCGTACGGCTTCCAGCTCGTCCTCCGTGTCCGAGACGAACCGGTTGAGCGCCACGACCACCGGAACGCCGAATTTCTTCACGTTGCGGATGTGGCGGCGGACGTTGGCCGCGCCGCGCGTCACGGCGGCGACGTCGGGCCGAGCGAGCCCGTCCTTCTTGACGCCGCCGTGCATCTTGAGCGCGCGCACCGTGGCGACGACGACGGCCGCTTCTGGATGGAGACCCGCCATGCGGCACTTGATGTCGAAGAACTTCTCCGCTCCGAGATCGGCCCCGAAGCCGGCTTCCGTGAGCACGACGTCGCACAGGCTGAGGGCCAGCCGGGTGGCGACCACCGAATTGCAGCCGTGCGCGATGTTTCCGAACGGGCCACAGTGGATGAACGCCGGCCCGCCCTCGAGCGTCTGCACCAGGTTGGGATTGATGGCGTCCTTCAAGAGCAGGGTCATGGCCCCCTGGGCCTTGAGGTCGCTGGCGCGCACCGGCCGCTTGTCGGGGGTCAACCCGACGATGACGCGGGCGAGCCGCTCCTCCAGGTCGTCGAGGCCCGTCGCGAGCGCCATGATCGCCATGATCTCCGAACCCGGAATGATGACGAAGCGCTCCTCGCGCGTCGGGCCGGCGTTCAGGCCGCCCAACCCCACGATGATGCTCCGCAGGGCGCGGTCGTTCATGTCGATGGTGCGGGGCCAGGTGATGCGGCGCGTGTCGAGCCCGAGCGCGTTGCCGTGATGCAGGTGCGCGTCGAGCATGGCCGACAGCAGGTTGTGCGCGCTCGCGATGGCGTGGAAGTCGCCGGTGAAGTGCAGATTGATGTCCTCCATCGGGACCACCTGCGCGTAGCCGCCCCCCGCGGCCCCGCCCTTCACGCCAAACACCGGACCCAGCGACGGCTCGCGGATGCAGAGCGCGGCGTTCTTGCCGAGCCTGCGCAGGGCCTGCGTGACGCCGACGGTCACGGTCGACTTGCCCTCGCCCGCGGGCGTCGGGTTGATCCCGGTGACGAGCACGAGACGGCCGCGCGGCTTGCGGCGCGCCAGCGCCGAGAGCCGCACCTTCGCCTTGTACTTGCCGTACAGCTCGAGCTCATCGGCGTCGAGCCCCAGCTCGGCAGCGATATCGGCGACCGGGCGCAGCTTGGCCGCCTGGGCGATGGCGATGTCGGTCGGAACTTTGGCGGCCGTAGTCACAGGCGCGCTCCGAAGACCCGGCGGGCGTTCTCCGTCGTCCGTTGTGCGATCGTCTCGAGCGTCTCTCCACGGGCCCGCGCGAGCGCTTCCGCCACCGCGCGCACGAAGGCCGGCTCGTTGCGCTTGCCACGATGCGGGACGGGCGCCAGGTACGGCGCGTCGGTCTCGACGATCAGCCGGTCGGGCGGACAGGTGGTCAGGCAGTCGTTCATCGTCCAGTTCTTGAAGGTGATCATTCCGGAGAACGAAAAGTACGCGGCGATCCGCATTCCCGCTGCGAACACCTTCGCGCCCGAGCTGAACGAGTGCAGCACGACCGCGCTTCCCGCGGCGCCGAGCATCGCGGCCATATCGTCGTCCGCCGCGCGGGCGTGCACCACCACCGGTTTGCCGGCTTCGGCCGCGAGACCCAGCTGCGCCTCGAAGGCGCGCCGCTGGTCCTCGCGCGGCGAGTGGTCGTAATGGTAATCGAGCCCCGTTTCGCCCAGCGCCACGACTTCGGGCAGGGCCAGCAGGTCTCCCAGGCGGGCCGCCGCTTCGGGCGACCAGCCACGGGCCTCGTGCGGATGCACGCCCGCCGTCGCGGAGACCCCCGGGCGGGTCCGCGCGAGCGTCACGGCGCGGTCGCTCTCCGCCAGGGTCGCCCCGATCACGACAACGTGCGTCACGCCGGCCGCGCGGGCCCGCGCCAGCACCGCGTCGCGGTCGGGGTCGAACGCCGGGTCGCCCAGGTGGCAGTGGGCGTCGACCAGCACGTCAGACGGCCGCTTTGGAGCGGGAGCCTCCGGCCGCCGGGGGCGAAGGGGGCTGCGGCGTGTCGAGCGGAACGGTGCCCGCGGGGCGGAACGCCCGGGCGCCGCGCGCGTCCTGACCGGGCCAGCGCTTCTCGATGTACATGAGCAGCGGCGCCGCGATGTAGATCGAGGAGAACGTACCCGTGAAGATGGCGAACGTCATCACCAGCGCGAACGGGCGCAGTATCTCGCCCGCGAGCAGGACGAGGGCCAGCGTCGTGGCCATCGTCGTGCCATGGGTGAGCACCGAGCGGGGCAGCGTCTCGTTGATCGACAGGTTGAGGATCTCGTACAGGTTCTGACGGCGGTACTTGCGCAGGTTCTCGCGCACGCGATCGAAGATAATGATCGTGTCGTTCAGCGAGTAGCCGACCATCGTGAGCACCGCGCCGACGACCACGAGGCTCACTTCGAGGTTCAGGTAGCGGATGAACGCGATGGTGGTGAGGATGTCGTGAAACGTCGCGAGCACTGCCGCGAGGCCGAAGCGCCACTCGAAGCGGACCGCCAGATAGATGAGCGTGACGATGAACGAGAAGAAGATCGCGAGGAACGCCTTGCCCTGGAGCTCGCGCCCGACCTTGGGGCCCACCGCCTCGGTCCGGCCGATCGAATAGCGGCCCGCGCCGAGTCCGTGCGCGAGCGCGGAGTCGACCGCGGTCGCGGTGGCCTCCGTGGTGCCCTCCGTGGTGGTGCCCGCCGCGCCGAGCCGCGCCCGCACCACGTACTCGTTGGGCGCGCCGAACTGCTGGATCTCGGCATCGTGGATCCCCGCGGCGTCGAGCGCCCCGCGGATGCGGTCCGTCCCCACCGTGTCCGGCGTCCGGACCTGGATCAGCGTGCCGCCCGTGAACTCGATCGAGTAGTTCAGGCCGTGTACCAGAAACAGCGCGAATCCGGGGATGATGATGGCGGCCGTGAGGCCGTAGGCCCAGCGGCGCCACTTGATGAAGTCGTAGTTGGCGTTGGCGAAGAGGCGGATCATGTCAGACGCTCAGAGTGGCCATGTCCGGCCGGCGCTGCAGCCAGATCATGTAGAAGGTTCGTACCACGAAGATCGCGGTCACCATCGACGCGGCGATACCGATGATGAGCGTGATCGCGAAGCCCTGCACCGGTCCCGTTCCCACGAGATAGAGAATGAAGGCGGTGAGGGCCGTGCTGACGTTCGAGTCGATGATGGCGCTCATGGCGTGCGTGAAGCCCTCGTCCACCGCGGTGCGCACCAGCTTGCCATGCTGCAGCTCCTCGCGGATGCGCTCGAAGATCAGCACGTTCGCGTCCACCGCGATCCCCACCGAGAGCACCAGCCCGGCGAGCCCCGGTAGGGTGAGCGTGAAGCCGAAGGCGGCTAGTCCGGCCAGCGTGAACAGCACGTACAGTGTGAGCGCCGAGACGGCGAGCGCCCCCGACCACCGGTAGTACACCACCATGATCAGCACCACCAGCACCACGCCGACGATGCCGGCGCGAATGCCGTCGGTAATGGAGTCCTTCCCGAGCGACGGGCCGATGGTGCGCTCTTCGATGATGGTGAGCGGTGCCGGAAGGGCGCCCGCCTTGAGCACCAGCGCCAGATCCTGCGCCTCCTGCAACGGCTTCGCGCCGAGCTCGATCTGGCCGCGCTGGCCGATCTGGCCCTTGATGACCGGCGGCTGACCCTGCACCCGGCCGTCGAGGATGATCGCCATGTAGTCCTGCACATGCCGACCGGTCTCGCGCTCGAAGATGCGCCCGCCGCGGCGCGACAGCACGAAGTTCACCACCGACTGGTTGGTGAGCGGATCACGCGTGGCCCGGGCGTCCTGGAGCTCCTCGCCCGTGATGATGGGGCGGTCCTCCACCGCGTAGAGCGCCCGGTAGCTCCGCGCCGCGCGGGACGACACCTCGTTGCCCCACTCGAGCTCGATGCCCCGGGGAATGATCCGTCGCACGTCGGGGCGCGCGAGCAGACTCTCGGCCACCGGCACCTGCTCTTCCGGCACCAGGTACTCGCCCGCGATCTGGCCCTGAAACAAGAGCGACGACAGCGCGCCCGGCGCGTTCGCCTCGGTGGTGTCCTTGGCCGCGGGCTTGCCCTTGGCGCGCTTGCCCTTCGCTTTCGCGGTGTCGGCGCCGAACAGCTGCGTCACGCTCGCCGCCGCGGCCGCCTCCCCCGCCGGCTTGACGCCGGCCTGCCGCAACGTCTTATCGATCTCGGGCAGCGCGTCGCGGAACAGGTTCTTCATGTCGGTGATGCGGAACTCGAGAAACGCGGTGCGCTGGATGATGCTCTTGGCGCGCGCCGGATCCTTCTCGCCGGGAAGCTCGACGATCAACCGGTTGTTGCCCACCACCTGCACCACGGGCTCGGTGACGTGGAACTCGTCGATCCGGGTGCGCACCACACGCTCGGCCCGCCGGATCGCGTCGGCGGGGTCGGGCACGGGCCCTTTCGACTGATCGACTTCGAGCGCGAGGTGAATCCCCCCCTGCAGATCGAGGCCAAGGTTGATGGGCACGCGCCGGATGGTCGTGTCCTTCATCCGGCCGGTCGCTACATCGCGTACCCGCTGCGTGGTGTTCGTCGGGATCAGCGCCCAGATGCTCAAGACCAGGAGGATGCCGATCGCGATCAATCGTGAGCGCACCGTGTAGAACATCGCGTCCTCTACTCGTTGAGGACCGAGCGCGCCGCGACTGCGTCGCGCTCGATCTGGTCGACCAGCGACTGGCGCGACGGGAACGTCTGCACGTCCCGCAGCCGCCGCACCCACTCCACCGTCACCACCTGACTGTACAGATCACCGCTGAAGTCGAACAGGTGGATCTCGAGCCCGCGCGCCTGCACGCCGAACGTCGGCCGCGGTCCCTGGTTCATCATGCCGCCGTACCGCTTCCCGTTTCCCGTCTCCCGGTTCCCGACTTCCACCCACACCGCGTACACGCCGTCCGGCGGGAGCAGCTTGCGGGGATCGGGCGGCGTGAGATTGATCGTGGGCACGCCGATCGTGCGGCCGCGCCCCGCCCCACGCTCGACCATCGCCCGCAGGCTGTAGCGGCGCCCCAGCCCCCGCTCGGCGGATGCCAGGTCGCCGTGCGCCAGCGCCGTGCGGATCAGCGACGACGAGATGGGCTGGCCTCCGTCGGTCACCGCCGGCACCACCTCCATGGCGAACCCGTCCTGACTCGCGAGGCGCCGCACCAGCTCGATGTCCCCGGTGCGCCCCCGCCCGAACCCGTGATCGTACCCCAGCACCAGCGTCTGCATGGCGAACCGCGCCCGCAACACGTCTCGCACGAATTCCTCGGGGCCGAGCCGCGCCAGCTCCGGCGTGAACGCCAGCATCTCGATCCGCTCGACCCCGAGCGCCGCCGCCTGCGCCCGCTTTTCGTCGGGCAGGCTGAGCAGGCGGGGCGCCGCGCTCGGGTTCACCACCTCGAGCGGGTGGGGATCGAACGTCACCAGCAGGCTCACCAGGCCGCGGGTCCGGGCGCGCCGCACCACGTCGTCGAGCACCGCCTGGTGCCCGCGGTGAATGCCGTCGAACGTGCCGACCGTCGCGACGGTCGCCTTCATTCCTCCGCCACGACGACCCGGGGCTTGAGCAGCTCGCCGGAACGCTCCGCCACCGCCAGCAGTCGCCCCCGCGCGAACAGGGCCACCCGTCCCGCTTCCCCCGTCCCGCTTCCCGCCGGGACCGGCCGGCCGTGAATCACGGCCGCCCGACCGGCCTCGTCCAGGTCCCGGCGCGGCAGCTCGCGGACGAGCTCCGCGCCCTCCCGCAGGTCGCCGGGCGTCACCGCCTCGGGCGCCACCGCCTCCCCGAGCCGGTAGGAGCCGACCTCGGTACGGGTCAGGGCCGCGAGATGCGCGCCGCATCCCAACGCCGCACCGACGTCGCGTGCCAGGCTGCGGAGGTACGTCCCCCCGCTCACCCGAGCCCGGAACGAGACGTCGGGCGGCGCGAAGCGGACGAGCACGAGCTCCGCGACCTCCACGCGCCGCGCCGGGAGAGCGACCGTTTCGCCCCGGCGAGCCCGGCGGTAGGCGCGCTCGCCGGCCACCTTGACCGCGGAGTACGCGGGCGGCCGCTGGTCGTAGGCGCCGCGGAACGTCGCCAGCACCCGCTCCACCTGCGCCCCGTCGATGTCGCGCCAGGCGTCCGAAGTTGCGACGGGCTCCCCCGTCGCGTCGTCGGTGCTGGTGGTCGTGCCGAGCCGGATCACACCCTGGTACGCCTTGGACCACGCCGCCGCGAACGGCGCGAGTCGCGTGGCGCGCCCCACGACGATCACGAGCAACCCAGCGGCGAACGGATCGAGCGTCCCCAGGTGACCCACGCGGTCGGTGCCGAGCGCGCGACGCACCGTATCGACGACGTCGTGCGACGTGGGCCCCACGGGGCCTCCCGGCTTCGCCACGAGCGCCACGCCCGAGATCAGCCCGCGCCCTCCTTGAGGTTCCGCAGGACCTGGTCGATGCGTTGCGCATGCTCGAGCCCGCGATCGAGCTCGAAGTGGAGCTCGGGCGTCGTGCGCAGCGGCAGCTCTTTAGCAACCTGGGCGCGGAGGAAGCGGGCCGCGCTCGCCAGACCTTCGAGCGACTTCGCCTTGTCCTCCTCGCTCCCCATCACGCTCACGCGCACGCGGGCGTGGCCCAGGTCGGCGGTTACTTCCACCGCGGTGACCGTGACGAACCCGACGCGCGGGTCGCGCACGTTGCCGGTGAGAAACTCGGCCACCGTCTGGCGGATCGCCTCGGCCACGCGCTCGGGGCGGTGGCTCGGTCGTTGCTTCATGTCAGAAAAAGCTCGTGCTCGTGTCCACGATCCGGGCGCCGTCGGCGGCCTCCACCAGATGGTCCGCCTCCCGCAGCACGCTCTCCGCGTGCCGGCGATCGGTCGCCACGACGCACGCCGTCAACTCGGCGCGCTGCCACAGGTCATGGTGGGCCGTCTCCGCGGCCGAGACGTTGAAGCGGTTGTGGAGACGGTCCTTGAGGCTCTTCAGGACGTGGCGCTTGTCTTTGAGGGAGTGACACGCCGCAAGATGCAGCTCCCACGTCATGACCCCGACGATCACGCCGGCGTCAGCGAGCGCGCGACCTCCTCAATGCGATACGCCTCGATCAGGTCGCCGACCTTCAGGTCGTTGAAGTTCTCGACGCCGATGCCGCACTCGAAGCCCTCGCGCACTTCGCGCACGTCGTCCTTGAAGCGCTTGAGCGAGGCCAGCGTGCCGTCATACACCTCGACGCCGTCCCGCACCACCCGCACCCGCGCCGTGCGCGGAATCACGCCCGAGCGGACGAAGCTCCCGCCGATCGTCCCCACCTTCGCGATCTTGAAGATCTGACGGACCTCCGCCTCGCCCAGCACCACTTCCTTCCGTTCGGGCGCGAGCAGGCCCGCCATCGCCGCCTTTACCTCCTCCACCGCCTCGTAGATGATGCGGTAGGTGCGGATCTCCACCTTTTCCCGCTCGGCCGAGGCGCGCGCGTTGGAGTCGGGCCGCACGTGAAAACCGATGATGATCGCGTTGGAAGCCTTGGCGAGCAGTACGTCGCCGTCCGTGATCGCCCCCACGCCCCGGTGCACGACCTCGACCTTCACTTCGGGTGTGGACAGCTGCGCCAGCGCGTCGGCCAGGGCCTCGGCGGGACCGCCCTGGTCGGCCTTGATGATGATGCGCAGCGTGGCGGCGCCGCCTTCGGCCCGCTCGGCCATGAAGTCCTCGAGCGTCTTCACCCGACCGGTGCGGCGGTGCTGCGCCTCGCGCTCGAGCCGCTGGCGCTTCTGGGCGATGTCGCGCGCCGCCGCGGCGTCCGCCATCACCTGGAAGGTGTCGCCCGCCTCGGGCACGCCCTCGAAGCCGAGCACCTGGACCGGGGTCGACGGGCCGGCGGCGTCCACCGTCTGTCCGCGCTCGTCGTACATCGCGCGGACGCGCCCGTAGAACTGGCCGCAGATGAAATCGTCCCCCACCCGCAGCGTGCCGTTCTGCACCAGGATCGTGGCCAGCGGCCCTTTGCCCGGATCGAGCGTCGCCTCCAGCACCGTGCCGTGCGCCTTGCGGTCGGGGTTGGCCTTCAGGTCGAGCAGCTCCGCCTGCAGCAGGATCTGGTCGAGCAGCTCCTGCACGTTCGTCCCCACCTTGGCGGAGATCGGCGTGGCGAGCGTGGTGCCGCCGAACTCCTCGAGCACCACCCCGTGCGCGAGCAGGTCCTGCTTGACCTTCTGCACGTTGGCGGCGGGCAGGTCGATCTTGTTGATCGCGACCACGATCGGCACGCCGGCGTTCTTGGCGTGCGAGATCGCCTCGATGGTCTGCGGCATGATGGCGTCGTCCGCCGCGACCACGAGCACCACGATGTCGGTCACCTGCGCGCCGCGGGCACGCATGGCGGTGAAGGCTTCGTGCCCCGGCGTGTCGAGGAACGTGATCGAGCGATTGTCCTTGAGCTTCACCTGGTACGCGCCGATGTGCTGCGTGATCCCGCCCGCCTCTCCCGCCACCACATTCGCTTTGCGGACGTAGTCGAGCAGCGACGTCTTGCCGTGGTCGACGTGCCCCATGACCGTCACCACCGGCGAGCGGGGCTTGAGCGCGCCGGCCTCCTCCGTCACCGTCTCTTCCTGCGCCGCGACCGCGTACTCCTCCTCGCGCACCGCCTGGAAGCCGAACGCGGACGCGATCAGCTCGATCATGTCGAAGTCGAGCCGCTGGTTGATCGTCACCATCTGCCCCAGCTCCTTGAAGGCGAAGGCGACGATCTCCTTGGCGGGGACCTTGAGGCTGTTGGCGAGCTCGGAGACGGTGATGAACTCGGTCACCCGCACGAGCGTCTTTTCGCGCTCCTTCTCCTCGCGCCGTTTCTCGTCCTGAATGTCGCGGAAGCTCGGACCTTCCTCGCGGCGGTGGCCACCCTTGCGGGCGACCGGGCCTTTGATCGACGCGAGGGTGCGCGAAATGTTCTGCGCCACGGCCTCCTGGTCCACCAGCGACTTTTTCCCCTTCTTCCGCTTCTTCCCTTTCTCACGCCGCCGCTCTTCCAGCGGGCCCGCCCCGGGGGCGGCGGACGCGACCGGTCGTGGCGGCGCGGAGCCGCCGGGCGCGGCGCTCGCCACCGGCTTGGGGCGGACGGGTGTGGGGATGAAGGGCCGCGGCGGCGGCGCGGCCAGCCCGGAACTACTCGTACTGGGGGGCGAGGCCGCTGCGGCCATCGGCGCCGCGAACGGGCTGCCGGCGAGCGGCTCGGGATGCGCCTCGTCGGCGGCGGGGAGCTCCTTGAACAAGGCGGCGGCGCGCTCCTCGAGCGACGGTTTTTCTTCGGCTTCGGCCGCTTTCGCGGCTTCGAGCGCCTCACGCGCCTTGAGCTCGCGCTCCGCCTCTTCGACCGCCGCCTCGGCCTGCGCCTCTGCCTCGACGGCGGCCATCTCGGCGGCCGTGCGGCGGCGCCGCTTAGGACGCTCCTCCGGCGCCACGGCCACCGGCTCGGCAGCGGCTTTCACGGCGCGGCGCCGCTTGGGAGGCGCCGGCGTCTCCTTCTGCTTGCGCTTCTCGCGCTCCCAGCGCGCGCGCATCAACGCCACCTGCTCCGGCTTGAGCGGGGAGAGATGGCTCCGCACGAAGATGTCCAACTCCTTGAGCATGCCGATGAGCTGCTCCGAGGAGATGCCGAACTCAGCCGCCAGATCGTGAATCCGCGTCGTTGTCACTCACTCCTCCGAAGACCCTACCAAGCCGCGCGCCAGCGCGGCGTCGGCCACGCCGACCGCCTGGACCGGCGGGCGGCCGAGCCCGTGGCCCAATTCGAACGCCCCGGGCCCCCGTACGATCGGCACCCCGCGGGCCCGCGCGAGGCGCTCCACCTTCTCCACGGTGCGGGCGCTGGCATCGCGCGCCAGCACGACGCAGCGCAGCCCGCCGCGCTGCAGCTGCGCCCGCACTCCCCCGACACCGACCACCACCCGCCCGCCCCCACCCCGCAGCCCCAACCCCAGCAGCCGGACGACCCGCTCGCTCACGCCGCCGGGGCGGGCGCTCCGCCCGGCGCCCCCGCCGGTCCGGGCTCCGGTTCGTCCTCGCCGCCCTCTTCGGTCATTTCGTTGAGGAAAGCCATGAGCTTGTCGGCGAGCTCGGGCGTCATGCCGGCGAGCTTGTCCACGTCCTCACGCTCGAATTCGAGGATGTCCTGCAGCGTCTTGTGGCCCGCCTGCGCCAGCACTTCGACGAGCTCCACCGGCAGCCCCTTGAGCTCGCGCAGCGCGACGTTGGTCGTGGCCTCTTCCTCGGCGCGCGGCAGCGGCGCAAACAGCGGTCCTTCGCCGCCCCGCTCCAGCCACTCGCGGCTCGAGTACAGGTCGATCTTCCAGCCGGTGAGCTCGGAGGCGAGGCGCACGTTCTGGCCGTTCCGCCCGATCGCGAGCGAAAGCTGGTCCTCGTCCACGATCGCCTGGATCGTCTTGGTGTCCGGGTCGGAGAAGACGCGGGCGACGCGTGCGGGCGCGAGCGACAGTTTGGCGAACCGCTCCGGATCGGGCGACCAGGGCACGATGTCGATGCGCTCGCCGTTGAGCTCGTTCACCACGGCCTGGACCCGCGAGCCCTTGAGCCCCACGCACGCGCCCACGGGATCGATCGAGTCGTCGCGCGAGGACACGGCGATCTTGGTCCGGCTGCCCGCCTCGCGGGCGGTGGCGCGGATTTCCACGATCTGCTGCTGGATCTCCGGCACCTCGAGCTTGAACAGGGCCTTGACGAACAGCGGATCGGCGCGCGACAGGATGAGCCGCGGGCCTTTCGGCGTCTCTTCGATCCGCTTCAGCACCGCCCGGATCGTGTCGCCCTGATGAAAGTGCTCGCGGTGATTCTGCTCGCGGTAGGGGATGATCGCCTCGGCCTCGCGGAACTTCGCGAGCATGACGACGATCTTGCCGCGCTCGATCTGCTGCACCTCGCCCGACAGCAGCTCTCCCACCTTATCGGCGAACTCCTCCCGAATCCGGGCCCGCTCGCCCTCGCGCACCCGTTGGATGATGCGCTGCTTGGCGGCCTGCACCGCGGTGCGGCCGAACGCCTCGAACGGCACCTCCTCTTCCAGCACATCGCCCACCTGGAAGTTCTCGTCCTCGAAACGCGCTTCCTCGAGCGTGACCTGGGAGCCCGGGTCTTCCACCGCCTCGACCACGGTACGCAGGACCACGATCCGGATCGTACCCTTGAGCTCGTCGATGCCGATCTCGGCCCGCACGTTGGGGCCGTAGCGCTTCACCAGGGCGGCATGGAGCCCGTCCTTCAAGAGGTCGAGCAGCTCCGTCCGCTCGAGCTGCTTGGTGGTGGTCAGCTCGCGGATCGCGGAGACTACGTCGCTGGTATTCGTCGTCATGAGTTCCTCGTCACCAATCCACCGCCAACCGCGCGTCGCGGATCCGCGCGAGCGGTATCGGCTGCGCCTCCGCGCCCTCCCGCTGCAACACCACCGTCGCCTCGTCCGGCACGGCCACGATCCGCGCCCGCACGCGGCCGAGCCCCGCCACCGTCGCCTGCACGTTGCGGCCCACGAACCGCACCCAGTGTCGGTGCCAGCGCAGCGGGCGCTCCACGCCCGGGCTCGACACCTCGAGCACGTAGCGGCGGCCCAGGGGGCCATCCGCGTCGAGCCATGCCTCCAACAGGCGGCTCGCCGTGGCGCAGTCGGCGACCGTCACGCGCCGGAACCCGCCGTCCGGCGGCCATTCGATGCGCACGTGAACGAGGGGCCGCTGCGACGTGCCGCCGATGCGGAGGTCGGCCAACTCGAGACCCAAGACTTCCAGTCGGGACCGAAATGACTCGACGAGGCTGTCGGAGAGCATGACCAAACGCAAAAAAAAGCGCGGGCCGAACTTCGCCCGCTTCAGAGGCGGAATTTAGCCGCCGGCATGCGGCTGTCAAGCTGCCGTCAGGGGCAGCCCCACATACGCGATCATGCGTCCGTCGCGCCCGCCCGAGGCGCGGTGCGAAAAAAAGTGCTCGCGGTCGTGGGCACTGCACCAGGGAGACGTGCTGATGTCCCCGATCCCCAACGCGCGCCCCTGCTCCACCAGCACGTGGCGCAGATCCACCCGGCCCGGCTCGGTCTCGGCGCGACCGGAGAGCTGCGCGAGCACTTCAGAACCTACTTCATAACACGAGCCACAAATGCCTGGGCCACAATGCATTACAATATCGCTCGCGCGCACGAACGCCTCCCGCTTCACGAGCTCCACGCCGCGCTCCAGAACCCGCCCCACCGTGCCGCGCCACCCGGCGTGCAGCAGCGCGACCACGCGCTTGGCCGGCGCCGCGAGGTACACGGGGATGCAGTCGGCGACCGTGATGGTGAGGAGCAGCCCTGCTGCGCCCGTCGCGTGGCCGTCGATGCCGTCTAGGATGAGCCAGCCGGAGGTGGGCGCGCGGTGCCAGGCGACGGCCGTGCCGTGAATCTGGTGCGAGAGCACCAGCCCCGGGAAGCGGGAGCCGAAGGCCGCGCGCACGGCGCGCCAGCGCGTCATCACCTGTCCCACGTTCTCCTCGCTCCAGAGCCCCAGCGAAAAGCCGCGCCCGCGCGTCGTGATGCCGGCCACGACGCCATGGCGCTCGGCCCATTCGCGCAGCTCCATGCGGGGGACGGCGGAGTCGCCGACGGGGACCTCGCGCAACACCGGCGGTGGAGGGCGATGGAGGGCGGTGGAGGGCGGCAGGGTCATCGGATCCCGTCTCGTCGCTCGATCTGCGCCCCCAGGGCCCGCAGCCGCTCGTCGATCCGCTCGTAGCCGCGCTCGATCTGCCCGATGTTGTGGATCACCGACTCGCCCTGGGCCGCGAGGGCCGCGAGCAGCATCGCCATCCCGGCCCGGATGTCGGGGCTTTCGACGACGCCGCCCCGCAGCGACGAGGGCCCGGCGATCACGGCGCGATGCGGGTCGCACAGGACGATGCGCGCCCCCATCCCGATGAGCTTGTCCACGAAGAAGAGCCGCGACTCGAACAGCTTTTCGAACACCAGCAGCAGCCCCTCACATTGCGACGCGACCACGATCGCGATCGACATCAGGTCGGCGGGGAACGCCGGCCACGGGCCATCCTCGAGCTTGGGAACGTGCCCTCCCAGGTCGGGACGGATGCGCCGCTCCTGACCTGCGTCTACCACGAGCGTCGTACCGTCGAGCCGCGGTCGCACCCCCAGGCGCTCGAACGCCAGCAGCGTGGCGCGGAGGTCGTCGGCGCGGACGCCCTCGATCGTGATCGCGCCGTTGGTGACGGCGGCGAGCCCGATGAACGAGCCGATCTCGATGTGATCGGGCCCCAGCGTAAACGCCGCGCCTTTGAGCGGGCGGCCGCCCTCCACCGTGAGGGTGTTGGTCCCGACGCCCTGCACGTCGGCGCCCAAGCTCGTGAGAAAGCGGGCGAGGTCCTGGACGTGTGGCTCGCAGGCGGCGTTGCGCAGCGTGGTCCGACCGCGGGCCGCGACCGCGGCCATCAGCGCGTTTTCGGTGGCGGTCACGCTTGGCTCGTCCAGAAAGATGTCGGTGCCGACGAGCCGCTTGGCCTCGACCTGGTAGGTGGCCCCGACGGTCACCGCCGCGCCGAGCTGCTCGAGGGCCAGGAAGTGCGTGTCGACGCGGCGCCGCCCGATGACGTCCCCACCCGGCGGGGGCAGGCTCACCCGCCCGAAGCGGGCGAGCATCGGTCCCGCGAGCAGGATGGAGGCGCGGATGCGCGCGCCCAGCGCCGGATCGAGCTCGCGCGGCTCGGCCCGCGCGGCGTCCACCTCCACGCTGTTCGGTCCCGTCCACGCGACGGTGGCGCCGAGGTGGGCGAGCAGCTCCAGCATCGTCTCCACGTCGCGAATGTGCGGCACGTTCTCGATGCGGCAGGGGCCGTCGGCGAGCAGGGTCGCCGCGAGGATGGGGAGTGCCGCGTTCTTGTTGCCCGCCGGACGGATGGTGCCTTTGAGCGGTCGGCCGCCCGTGACCGAGAAGGACGGAGGCATGGGTGAGGCAAGCTATGCGGCGCCTTGCGCCGGCGTCAAGCGCGCGCGAACGTTCGCGCGTGAACGTGAGTCCCGTGCTCGCGCTCGCGGGACTCGCCGCGATCGGCCTGCTCGCAATCCGGCTGCCGCGCCCGGCGTGGCGTCGTGTGGCGAGCCTGGACCCGGTGGTCGCAGCGGGCGGTCCGCTCGTCGTCGTCGGCCTGGTGCTGGGCCCGGGCATCGGCTTCGTGAGCCCGGCGCTGTTGCGCGCGCTCGCGCCGGTCACGGCGCTCGCGCTCGGCTGGATCGGCGCGGCACTGGGCGCTCGGTTCGAATGGCGCTACATGCGGCGCATTCCGCGCGACGCCTGGCTGGTCGCCGCGCTGTCGACCGCGAGCGCCTTCGCCGCGGTGGCGCTCGCCGCCGCGCTGCTCGCCCGGCTCGTCCCAGCACTGGGCGCGGCCTGGACGCCGCGGCTGCCGGCGGTCCTTACCCTGGCGGCCGTCGCGGCCGTGTCGGGACCCGGCGCCGTCACGCTCGTGGCCCGGACCCTGGGGCTCGGCGAGCTTGTCGCCCGCCGCATCGCGCGGGTGGCCGTGCTCGAGACCGCGGCCGGCGCGCTCGCCATCACCCTGCCGCTCTGGTTGCACCGCCACCATGCGGACGGCGGCGCGGGCGGCGCCGAGCTCGGGTGGCTAGCCTCGCTCGTCTTCGCCGTGGGCAGCGGCGCGCTCGTCGGGATGGCGTTCCTGTCCATCAGCCGGCTGCGGCCGGCGCCTGCCGGCCTGGGCTTCGCGCTCCTCGCCACGCTGGCGTTCGGTGCGGGGCTGGGGTATGCCGCCGACCTCTCGCCCTTCGTGGTCTGCGCGCTCGGGGCGGCGCTGATCGTCAACGTCTCGCCCCGACGGCACGTGGCCCGCCGGGCGCTCGCCGATGGGGCGCACCCCCTCTCCGCCGTGTGCCTAATCGTGACGGGCGCGCTGCTCACCCTCCCGACGGCGTGGATTCTCGTCGCCGCGCCACTGCTGGCGCTGGTCCGCGTGGCCGCCCAGTGGGCCGCCGTGCGCCTCGGGCGCGATGCCCTGCGATTGCACGATGTCCCGCCCCAGGTGGGACTCGCCACGGTGGCGCAGGGCACGACCGCCATCGCCCTGGGCGTCACCTTCTTCATGACGTACGGTGGTCACGGGACCGATGTGGCGGGAGGCGCCGCGGTGCTCGCCACCGTGGTGGGGGGCGTGGCCGCCGCGCAGCTGGCCGCGCCGACGCTCGTCACCGTCGCGCTCCGAGCCGGTCCCCCGCCGTTGACACCCGCGGCAGAGACGGCCGAGCTTAGTCCACGATGATCCCGACTTGGGTGGCGGTGGTAGCGGGGATTTCGCTCGCCATTCTCGCGCTCTCCGCGATCGCCATCGCGGTCTCGTCCGTGGCGGCGGCCCTCGATGTGCGGGCCTTCCTGCGCGTGCTGCGCGACCTCGCGGGCCCCGCCGTGGGGGACGTGCGTCAGCTGGTGGGGACGATCCGCGGCGAGGCGGAAAGCCTCGTCGGCACGTCGCGCGAGCTGCGGGAGCGCATCGTGAAGGCGGCGGACGCGGCGCAGACGCGTCTCGCCGACCTCGATGCCCTGTTCGAGGTGGTGCAGGAGGAAGTCGAGAGCACCGTCCTCGACGCCGCGGCCAGCGTTCGCATGGTGCGCCGCGGTCTCTCGCTGGTCGACTGGGGCCGGCGGGCGCTGAAACGCGGGAGGAAGCACTGACGGGGGGAGGGCGGCGCCTCCTCGCCGCGGCGGCGGCCGGCCTCGCCGGCGTGGTGCTCTTCCCCGCCGTGGCGCATGCCTGGACACCGGGCACCCACGTGTACCTGGGCGAATCGGTGCTCGCGAACCTGCACCAGCTACCGGCTCTGGTGGCCGATCTGCTGCGCGCCTTCCCGTACGACTTCCTGTACGGCAACATCGCCGCGGACACGTCGATCGCGAAAAAGTACGCCCCCGTGGGACGGCATTGTCACGCCTGGCACGTGGGACAGGAGATCTTCGACCTGGCGCCCACGGACCCGCTCAAGGCGTTCGGCCTCGGCTACCTCTCGCACCTCGCGGCCGACTCGGTAGCGCACAATTTCTTCGTGCCGCGCCAACTCCTCCTCACCTCCAGCACGACCGCGTTGGGCCACAGCTACTGGGAGAGCCGGTTCGAGACTCATCTGGGGGACGCGTACGCCAGGGAGGCGAAAGAGGTCATCCTCCGGGACCACGCGCCCAGCGACGCGCATCTCGACTCCATCATCTCGCCCACGCTCTTCAGCATGGGCACCAACCGCCGGCTGTTCCGGGGCATGGTGCATCTCACCGAGAGCGAGAGCTGGCGCTGGGTGTTCCAGCTGCTGCTCGAGAACACTCGCTGGGACCTGCCCGAAGACGACGTGGAGCGGCACATGGCCGTGGCGTTCGAGTACGTGATGGAAATGCTGGGCGAGCCCGACGCGGCAGCGCGGCGGCTCGATCCAGCCGGCGATCAGGCGCTCCGCCTCGCCAAGCAGATGCGACGCCAGGCCCTGCAGGAGGGTGGCCGCGAGGACCCCGAACGGATGCTCGAGACGGCGGAGCATCACTTCGGGCTGCCCACGCCGCCGCTCGCCTACTGGGGGCAATCGCAGTCGCAGCGGCCCTGGCGCGACCGCGAGCGGAGCGACTAAGCCGCCAGCCTCTCCTCGAGCACCCGCTGCGCCAGCTTCGGGTCGGCTTTGCCGCGCGACAGCTTCATCACCTGTCCCAAGAAGAACTGCAGCAGCTTGGTCTCACCGCTCTTGTAGCGCGCGACTTCGGCGGGATGCGCCCCCAGCACGTCGCTCACCCAGCCGGTGACGACCCCGGTATCGCCCACCTGGATGAGGCCCAACGCCTCCGCCACGTTGCGCGGCTCTCCCCCGTGGCCGGCCACCTCGCCGAACACGCGCTTCGCCGCCTGATGACTCAACGTGCCGCCCCGCACGAGACCGATGAGGTTGGCCAGAGCCCCCGCCGGCACGCGTAACCCGTCGCCGTGCGCCTTCGCGTCCGCGAGGACCTCCGTCATGACCCAGTTGGCCGCCACTTTGGCGTCGGCGCCCGAGCCTGCGTGCACCACCGCTTCGTAGTAGTCCGCCACCGTCCGATCGGCGGTGAGCACCGCCGCGTCCGTGACGCTGAGCTGGTACTTCTCGACGAAGCGCTCGCGCTTCTTCGCCGGCAGCTCGGGCAGGAGCGCCTGCTGCTCCGCGATGAACTCCTCTCCCAGCACGAGGGGCGGCAGGTCGGGGTCCGGAAAGTAGCGGTAGTCGTGGCTTTCTTCCTTGGCGCGCTGCGGGCGCACGCCATTCGTCTTCGCGTCGTACAACAGCGTCTGCTGCTCGACCTTCCCCCCGGCTTCGAGCAGGGCGATCTGGCGGTCGCGCTCCACGGTGAGCGCTTTCTCGACGTAGGCGAACGAGTTGATGTTCTTTACTTCGGTTTTTGTCCCCAAGACGGCTTCACCAACACGGCGCACCGACACATTCGCGTCCACGCGCAAGCTGCCTTTTTCCATGTCGCAGTCGGAGGCGCCGGCGTACTCGAGCACCTGCTTCAGCGTCAGCAGGTAGGCGCGCGCCTCCTGGGGAGAGCGGAAGTCGGGTCCGGTCACGATCTCGATGAGTGGCACGCCGCAGCGGTTCAGATCGATGGCCGTCTGCTTGGGAAACCGGTCGTGCAGCGACTTGCCGGCGTCCTCCTCCACGTGCAGTCGCTGAATGGTGGCCAGGGCGATGCCCCGGTCCGGCGACAGGTACGAGAGCGACCCCTCGGTCGAGAGTGGCTGCTCGAACTGCGAGATCTGGTAGCCCTTGGGCAGGTCGGGATAGAAGTAGTTCTTGCGCGCGAGCACGCTGCGCGGGTGCACCGTGCATCCCAGCGCCAGGGCCGCGCGGACCGCGAGCTGTAACGCCAGCCCGTTCGGCATGGGGAGCGCCCCCGGCAGGCCCAGACACACCGGGCAGACGTTCGTGTTGGGTGGCGCGCCGAACGCCGCGGAGCAGCCGCAGAACATCTTGGACACGGTCCGCAGCTGCACGTGCGTCTCGAGCCCGATGACCGTCTCCCACTCAGGCGTCGCCGTCCCCGCCATCAGGCCTCCTCCGTCGCCGGCACGACCCGCTCCAGCGCGTAGGCCGCCTCGAGCATCTCGTCCTCGAGGAACGCCTGGCCGATGAACTGCCCACCGATCGGCAGACCCTTGATGCGTCCGATGGGAATCGAGATCGCCGGCAGGCCGGCGAGGTTCGCCGTCACGGTGAAGATGTCGGACAGATACATGGCTACCGGGTCGTTGAGCTTCTCGCCGGCCTTGAAGGCCGGGCTGGGCGTCGTCGGCGTGAACAGCAGGTCGACGCCGCGGTCGAACGCGTTGCGGAAGTCCTGGGCGATCAACGCCCGCATCTGCTGGGCCTTGCGGTAGTACGCGTCGTAGTAGCCCGACGACAGCACGTAGGTGCCGAGCAAGATGCGGCGCCGCACCTCCGCGCCGAACCCCTCGCCACGCGTCGTGCGGTACAAGGCCCGCACGTCTGCCCTGCCGTCGAAGCGGGGACCGTAGCGAGCGCCGTCGTAGCGCGCCAGGTTGGACGACGCTTCGGCCGGCGCCAGGATGTAGTAGGTCGGCACCGCGTACGCGGTGTGGGGCAACGCCACCTCGCGCACCGCCGCCCCCAGCTCCTTAAACAGCCGGACGGCGCGGTCGCACCCCCGCCGGACGGCGGGGTCCAGGTCGGCCGGGAAGTATTCCTTCGGGATGCCGATCACGAACCCCTGCAGCGATTCGGGCACGTTGGGCAGGCGCAACGGGTCGCGGTCCTCACAGGTCGAGTCCTTCGGATCGCGGCCGCTGATCACCGCGAGCACGCGGGCCGCGTCGTGCACGCTGCGGCCCAGCACGCCGATCTGGTCGAGCGAGGAGCCGAACGCCACGAGCCCCCAGCGCGAGACGCGCCCGTAGGTCGGCTTGATCCCCACCACACCGCACAACGACGCCGGCTGGCGCACCGAGCCGCCCGTCTCGGAGCCGAGGGCCGCGGGCACGGCGCCCGCCGCCACCAAGGCGGCCGAGCCCCCGGAGGAGCCCCCGGGGACCCGCGTCTTGTCGAACGGATGCAGGGTCCGTCCGTAGGCGGAGTGCTCCGTGGACGAGCCCATGGCGAACTCGTCGCAGTTCGTCTTGCCCGCGATGAGGGCGCCCGCCGCTTTCAACTTCGCGACGGCGGTCGCCTCGTACGGGGAGCGATAGGCCTCGAGGATCTTCGACCCGCAGGTCGTGGTGAACTCGAGGGTGCAAATGTTGTCCTTGACGGCCACCGGCATGCCGTAGAGGACCCCGGACGGGTGGGCGGCCTGGGCTTGCGTGACCAGCGCCTTGCGGAGCTCCCGCACGGGCGTCAGGCAGGCGTTGAGGCGCTTGGCCTTGACGAGGCGATCGGCCGCGGCCTTGGCGCTGGCGAGCGCTTCGCTCTGATCGCTCACAAGTCGGCACCCTCGAACGCGCCGAGCTTCGGCACCAGGAAGAAGCCGTCCTTGAAGGCGGGCGCCAGGGTCTCGGGACCGAACGCGAGGGGTATGGGCTTCACTTCGTCGGCCCGGAAACGCAGGGCGTCCGGTCCGGGCACGAACGGCTTCACACCTTCGCTCGCGGGCACGGCGTTGATCTGGGCGACGTATTCGAGAATCCGCGACATCTGCTCGGCCAGGAGCGGCAGCGCTTCCTCACTCACCTCGAGCTCCGCGAGGCGCGCGATCTTCAGCACTTCGTCGTGTGTGACGCTCATGCGCTCTCCCACTCGCGCTCGAGCCCTGCGTAGGCGACGAGCAATTGCTTGGTGCCGATCTCCCGATCGTCGAACTCCACGGTGACCTTCAGATCCCGACCCGCGCCCGAGACGGCGCGCACCACGCCGCTCCCGAACTTGCGGTGTCGCACCCGCTCGCCCGCGGTGTAGCGCGGGGCGTCCTGCGACGCCTCGACCTCCCAGTCCAGGTCCGCCGGCGCGGCAGCGCGCGCTCGCGCGCCCGCTCGACGCGCCGTCCGCTCGCCGCGGTCCCACAGCGGCGTCGTGCTGCGCTCCTCCAGCGCGCCCGCCGGAACCGCCTCGAGAAAGCGGGACGGCTCCGACAGCTCGAGCCGGCCGTTCCGGTAGCGAGTGCGCGCCCATGAGAGATACAATTTTTCGCGCGCCCGCGTGAGCCCCACGTAGCACAGTCGTCGCTCCTCCTCGAGCCCCCCCGGCTCACCCACCGCGCGCGCGAGCGGGAACAGTCCGTCTTCGAGACCCCCGAGCGTCACCACCGGCCACTCGAGACCCTTCGCCATGTGGACGGTCATCAGGGTCACGCCGGTCGGGTCGCCGCTGCCCTGATCCGCGGACGTCACGAGCGCCGCCTGCGTGAGATAGCGCTCGATGAGCGTGGACCCTGTCTCGCTTCCCCCTTCCCCGGCCTCATCCCCGGCTTCATCCCCGTCGTCGGTCGCCGTCTCCGCCCACGCCGCGGCGCCCGCGATCAGCTCCTGCACGTTCTCCAGCCGCTCGATCCCCTCGGGACCCTCTTCCGCGAGGTACTGCGGATAGCCCACGGCCGCGATCGCCTGCTCCAACGCGGTGGCCGGGTCCGCCTGCCCGTAGCGTGCCCGCAGGTCCTCGAGCAGATGGGCGAGTCCCAGG
>Ga0209158_1000819_pt1:0-2500 | contig 21888 bp, 12 predicted proteins | sample GraSoiAngelo_140_FD_185897 | JGI IMG/M metagenome (GOLD analysis project Ga0209158, IMG submission 185897) | Grasslands soil microbial communities from the Angelo Coastal Reserve, California, USA - 14_0929_12_30cm (SPAdes) (version 2) | ecosystem: Environmental > Terrestrial > Soil >...
GACCAGAACCTCCGCGCCGCGCCCAGCCAGAAGGTTATTGCGTCGCGTCCTTGACCGTGTCGGCCGTTTTCCCGGCGGCCTTCTCCAGCGTGCCCTCGACCGCACGGGACTTGTCCAGCGGAGCCTTGATGCTATCGACCACCGCCTGCCCCGCTGAGTCCATCGCCGACTTGCTCGGCGCCGCCGGCGAAGACGTGGCCGCTGGCACACTCGTCTTCGGCGCCTCCTGCCCACAACTAATAAGGCCCACCATCACCACCCCGACCATCATCGCCAGCCAGTCTCCCTGCCTCATCATCGCGCCCTCCTCCCAAAAGCAGCCTATCCCCTTATTACTCACCAGTCCAGCTCTTGGCTGAAGATTTCCAGATCACCCCCGTTGAGCAATTCCGATGTCGAATTTCAGCTAGGTTGGGCACGGCTTGCGATGCGACTTTGAAGTGCGCCTACCACCCGGAAGGCGAGCGGATTAAGCGTAATCGAGAGAAGTGCACCAGCTAGGATCAGATCTCGCGCAAGAGCTGGCAATATGTCGAGTGCGATTGAGAGTCCCGCCAGAATGAATGAAAACTCGCCGATCTGAGCTAGGCTGGCTGAGATCATTAGGGCTGAGCCCAGGGGATACCGGAAGGCGAGCACAATCAAAAGGGCAACAAATGACTTACCGAAGATAATAATCGCCAAAACTGCAAGGACCTGAAGTGGTTGCCGGACGAGGATTGCCGGGTCGAATAGCATCCCGACCGAAACGAAGAAAAGCACCACAAACGCATCTTCAAGAGGTAGCAATTCCTTTCTCGCACGACGACTGTGATCAGACTCGTTGATTACAACACCTGCGAAGAAAGCTCCCAGGGAAAGTGAGACCCCAAAAAGTTTTGCGGAGCCGAAGGCGATGCCAAGGGCGGCAACGACGACGCCGACCGTGAACAGTTCACGCGAGCCGGTGCGGGCGACTTGATCAAGCAGCCACGGCAAAAGGCGGACGCCAACTACTAGCATCACAGCGACGAAGACGCCGACCTTGGCGAGCGTCATTCCAAGCGCGACGAGTACACCCGTACTCATTGTATGCATACCGAACGGCACAGCAATCGCTGGGAGAAGGACGAGCGCAAGCACCATGACAAGATCTTCAACGATAAGCCAGCCAGTGGCGATTCGCCCATCCATCGAGCCTAGAGCTCCTCGTTCTTTCAGCGCGCGCAGCAACACGACGGTGCTTGCGACTGAAAGGGCGAGTCCGAAGACGAGACTGGCAACAATGCTCCAGCCCCACGCGAGAGCTGTAGCAGCGCCGAGTGCTGTTGCTGCCACGATTTGAGCGACCGCACCCGGCAGAGCAATTGAGCGAACTGCTAGAAGATCGGAGATCGAAAAATGCATGCCGACGCCAAACATGAGTAAAATTACACCTATCTCGGCAAGCTCTCCGGCTAGTTTTATATCCGCCACGAATCCGGGAGTAAACGGCCCAACCGCGACCCCCGCTAGTAAGTATCCAACGAGCGGTGACAAATGAAGGCGGGCGGCGATGAAACCGCCCACAAGCGCATACGTTAGCCCTACAGCGATGGTAGCGATCAGGGCTGTCTCGTGGGGCACGGCCTTTCGGATTTCCCTTCTGGCGAGGAGATGAGGAACAGGCACAGGCTACTTTTTCTGGCGAGCTGTGTCAAATTAAGCAGGTCGCAGGCAACAAAAAAGCCCGCTGATCCGAAGACCAGCGGGCTTCTAATTAAACCCGGCAGCGTCCTACTTTCCCACAGCCTTACAGCGGCAGTATCATCGGCCCTGGAGGACTTAACTTCCGTGTTCGAGATGGGAACGGGTGTGACCCCTCCGGCATGGCCACCGGGAATTCGTGAAGACTGTGTCTACCAGAGGCAAATTAATAGTTAAGCCGCACGGCCGATTAGTACTGGTTGGCTACGGGCCTTACGGCCCTTCCACGTCCAGCCTATCAAACTCGTAGTCTTCGAGTGGCCTTTAGGGACCTTACGGTCCGGGAGATCTCATCTTGAGGCCGGCTTCTCGCTTAGATGCTTTCAGCGATTATCCGTACCGAACATAGCTACCCGACAATGCCGCGGGCGCGACAATCGGCACACTAGAGGTCCGTCCGTCCCAGTCCTCTCGTACTAGGGACCGCCCCTCTCAAATCTCCTCCGCCCACAACAGATAGGGACCGAACTGTCTCACGACGTTCTGAACCCAACTCTCGTACCGCTTTAATGGACGAACAGTCCAACCCTTGGGACCAGCTTCAGCCCCAGGATGCGATGAGTCGACATCGAGGTGCCAAACCTCCCCGTCGATGTGAACTCTTGGGGGAGATCAGCCTGTTATCCCCGGCGTACCTTTTATCCGTTGAGCGATGGCCCTTCCACACAGAACCACCGGATCACTAAGCCCGACTTTCGTCCCTGCTTGACCCGTCAGTCTCGCAGTCAAGCTCCCTTCTGCCTTTGCGCTCTTCGGCTGATTACCGACCAGCCTG
>Ga0209158_1000819_pt1:7500-21888 | contig 21888 bp, 12 predicted proteins | sample GraSoiAngelo_140_FD_185897 | JGI IMG/M metagenome (GOLD analysis project Ga0209158, IMG submission 185897) | Grasslands soil microbial communities from the Angelo Coastal Reserve, California, USA - 14_0929_12_30cm (SPAdes) (version 2) | ecosystem: Environmental > Terrestrial > Soil >...
GACAAAATCGGAGTCGCGACGTATCCCTGCCAAGAACGCGACGGCTACGTCTGGGTCTACCTGCCGGATCCCTCCGACAAGGCTTCCGCGCCGCCGGAGGTCCCGCGGTTGCCCCTGCTCTCGGAGCGGTACCGCCGGCTGCACCTATCCACCGCGCTACGCTGCGCGATCGACGACGGGATCGTGGGCCTGATGGATCCCGCGCATGGCCCTTTCGTTCATCAGAGCGCGTGGTGGCGCAGCCGGGACAGCATCCACGAGAAGGCCAAAGAGTTCGAACCGATTCCGAACGGGTTCCGGATGAAAGCCCACGAGCCCTCCCGGAACAGCGCGCTGTACAAGTTGCTCGGCGTCTACGGAGAGCGGATCACCACCACCATCGATTTCGTGCTCCCCAACCTTCGCTACGAGCTTGTGACGTGCGGCCCGTACTGGTTCTCCTCTCGCGCCACCGTCACGTCGATCACTGAGCAGGAATGCCGGATCGACTTCTGCGCGGCCTGGAACGTGTTCCGCTGGGTGCCGTTGGCCACCACCCTGTTCCGCCTGGTCGCCCGCCATTTCCTCAACCAGGACAAGCGCATCATGGAGCGTCAAGCGCTCGGCCTCCGCTACAAGCCTCCCTTGATGTTGCTGGATGACGCCGACACTCCCGCCAAGTGGTACTACAAGCTGAAGGCCGCGTGCCTGGAAGCCCGCCAGAGCGGCCGTCCGATGGAGCATCCCCTCAAGGGGCCGACTGTGCTTCGGTGGCGGAGTTAAGGGCGAGGCTCTTGCGCCGGCCGGACGACCAGAGGATAATTTCATCATGACGATGCGCTGGTCGCGACGAGACCTGCTGAAGATCGGCGGACTAGGCCTGGCGACAGGCCTGCTGGGGCGCAAGGCAGAAGCCGCTGCGGTCTTCGGCCGGATGTTCGCCGTGCCGCCCCGCGAGACGACCTACTTCACGCCCAACGACACCTTCTACGTGGTGAACTACTCGGACTCGCCGTTCAGCCTCTCCCGTGACGTCAAGATCGACCAATGGCAACTCTCCATCACGGGCGCCGTCAAGAAGCCCGTGGTCCTCCGCTACGGCGACCTCCTCAAACGGCCCGCGGTCGATCGCGCCGTGACCCTCGAATGCATCGATAACCTCCCCGGCGGCGACAGCATGGGTAACGCCATGTGGCGCGGCATCTCGCTCAAAGCGCTGTTGGAAGAAGTCGGCGCCGATACGGAGATGGCCCGCGACGTCGTGTTCCGGGCCGCGGACGGGTACGATGACAGCATCCCCTTCGAACGGGCCATGCGGGGGGACGTGCTGCTCGCGTACATGATGAACGGGGTCACGCTCCCGAAGATGCACGGCTTTCCGCTCCGCGCCGTGGTGCCCGGGCTCTACGGCATCAAAAACGTCAAGTGGATCACCGAAATCGAAGTCTACGAGGGGGACTACAAGGGCTACTGGCAACGGAAAGGCTGGACCGATGACGGCACGATCAAGATTACGTCACGCATTGACAGCCCCGGTCATTACCAGATTCTCCGCGGGAAGGAGCACTTGTTCAAAGGCATCGCCTTCGGAGGGCCGGAGACCATCAAGAAGGTCAAGATCAGTTTCGACGGCGAACGGACCTGGCAGGACGCGCCGTTCGAGTTGCCGCTCTCCCCATTTACCTGGGTGATCTGGTACTACAATTGGGCCCCTCCCAAGGCCGGCACCTACCAAGTCGTCGTCCGCGCCATTGACGCCAAGGGCCAGGTCCAGACCTCGGAAATCGTGCGCCCGAGCCCCGCCGGGGCCAGCGGACTCCATACGATCGTGACCATCGTGGACCACCTCTGAGACCGATCCGACCGACCAGCCGCCACTCGCCTCCGAGCAGCGGGCGATGTTCAATTTGAACGAAAAGTTGCGACGAGGCTAGTCGAGCTTGTCGAGCTTGATGGAGAGCTCTTTCAGTTGCTCAGGCGTGACCGGAGAGGGCGCGTCGGTCATGGGGCACTGGGCCTTCTGAGTCTTGGGGAACGCGATCACGTCGCGGATGGAGTCGGCCCCGCCCAACAGCATGACCAGACGGTCCAGGCCGAACGCGATGCCGCCGTGGGGCGGCGCGCCGTAGTCCAGCGCGTCCAGCAGGAAGCCGAACTTCTCTCGCGCCTGCTCCTTCTTGATACCGAGCAGGTCCAGGATCTTGAGTTGGACCTCGCTGCGGTGGTTCCGGATGCTCCCGCCGCCGATTTCATTGCCGTTCAGGACAAGGTCATAGGCTTTGGCCCGAGCCCGTAACGGAGCGGAATCGAGCAGCGCCACGTCTTCATCAAATGGCGCGGCGAAGGGGTTGTGCACGAACACATACCGCTTGGCCTCTTGGTCATACTCGAGCAGCGGGAACTCGAGCACCCACACGGGCCGCCACAGCGTGGAATCAATCAGCTTCAGCTCATCACCCAGCAGCAGCCGCAGGCGTCCCAGCACGTCGTGCGCCACTTTCGGCTGATCGGCCACACAGAGCAGGAGATCGCCTGGCTTCGCCTCCGGCACAGCCTTGAGGAGCTGTTTCGCATCGAGGAATTTCGCGATGACCGAGTCCAGCTTGCCGTCGGCAGTGATCTTCACCCACGCCAGCCCTTTCGCGCCGAAGCTTTTGGCGGTCTCCCCTAACGCATCGATACGCGTCCGGGTGATCGCCGACCCGCCCGGCACGATGAGCGCCTTGACGATCCCCCCCTTCGCCACCGCCTCTCGGAAAACCTTGAACTCGGTCTGCGTGGCAAACCCGCTCAGATCATGGAGCAGCATCTCGAACCGCAGGTCAGGCTTGTCGGACCCATAGCGCCCCACCGCGTCTTGGTACGTCATCCGCGGGAAGGGAATCTTGAGCTCGACCCCCGCCGCCTCGCGACACACGTGACTGATCAGCCGCTCGACCACCGACAGGACCTGCTCCCGATCGACGAAGGACATCTCCAGATCGATCTGCGTGAATTCCGGCTGCCGGTCGTTGCGCAGGTCCTCGTCGCGGAAGCACCGGGCAATCTGATAGTAGCGATCAGCCCCACTCACCATGAGCACCTGCTTGAAGAGCTGGGGAGACTGCGGGAGGGCGAAGAAACACCCTGGATTCACGCGACTGGGGACTAAGTAATCGCGCGCGCCCTCCGGCGTGCTTTTCGTCAGGATCGGCGTTTCAATCTCCAGAAAGCGCTCCGCATTCAGGAACGCCCGGACGTGCTGCGTAACCCGGTGACGGAGTTCGAGGAAGCGCTGCATCTTCGGACGTCGGAGATCGAGGTAGCGGTACTTGAGCCGCAGCGCTTCCGTGACATCCGCCTCGTCTTCAATCATGAACGGCGGCGTCTTCGCCTCATTGAGGATTTCAATCGAGTCAGCCAGCACCTCGATCGCGCCAGTCGAGAGGTCAGGATTCGCGGAGCCCTCCGGCCGCGGCGCCACGATCCCGCTCACCGCCACGACATACTCGCCGCGAAGTGCATGGGCGTTCTGATGCGCCACAGGGTTTCGCTCCGCATTGAAGACGACCTGCGTGACCCCGAACCGATCCCGAAGGTCGATAAAAAGAAGGCTGCCGTGATCGCGCCGGCGTTGCACCCATCCCATCAGATGGACGCGCTGGCCGATCTCCGTGCGCCGAAGCTGGCCACACGTATGCGTGCGCAGCGTCATGACGCCAGCCTCCTCCCCACCCTCACCCTCCCCCTCGAGGGGGGAGGGGCAGGGAGGGGGTGATTTCCAGAGCCGACAGCAACTGCCCTCAAGCGGTGGATTTCCGCATCGGTCAGAAACCGATACTCGCCGGGAGGAAGCCACCCCAGCTTCAGCGGCCCGAACCGGAGCCTCTTGAGCTTCAGGACCGGATGCCCCACCACTTCCAGCATCCGCTTGACCTGGTGGGTGCGCCCTTCGGAGATGGTCAGCTCGATCCAGGAATTCTCCTCGGTCTTCCTGACTTTCCTGACCTGAGCCGGGCCCGTGAGACCATCCCTCAGCCGGACGCCCGATTCCAACGTCCGGATCTGCGCGTCATCGAGGACCCCTTTCACCTTCACCAGATAGGTCTTCGAGACGTGATAGCGGGGATGCAGCAGCCGTTGCGCCAACTGGCCATCGTTGGTGAGCAGGAGGAGCCCCTCGGCATCGTAATCCAGCCGGCCAACCGGAAACACGCGCTGCCTGACCCCGCGAAGAAACTGCTGCACCGTGAAACGGCCCTCCACTCCAGGGCCTTCAAGCGTGGTCAGCACGCCTCCTGGCTTGTTGAGCATCACATAGGCCTTGGGCGCGGCTGGCTTGAGGTGACGCCCGTCGACCTTCACATGGTCGCGGGCAGGATCCACCTTGAGACCCATCTCCGTGGATACCCGGCCGTTGACGGTCACCCGCCCCTGGCGGATCAGCTCTTCGGCCTTCCGCCGCGAGGCCACCCCCGCATCGGCGATCACCTTCTGCAGCCGTATTTCCATAGACGTTAATCGTTAACCGTTATTCGTTATTCGTGAATCGAAGGATTCCATTTTCCTGCGTTTAACGTATAACGAGTAACGTCCTATTCCCATTCTATGGTGGACGGTGGCTTCGAGCTGATGTCGAAGACCACCCGATTCACCCCTTTCACTTCATTGATGATCCGCGTCGAAATGGACGCCAGCACCTCGGTAGGCAGCCGCGCCCAGTCAGCCGTCATGCCGTCCACGCTGGTCACCGCGCGCACGGCTACGACATTGTCATAGGTTCGCTCATCGCCCATGACGCCGACGGTTCTAACCGGGAGCAGGACCGCAAAGGCCTGCCAGATCTTCCGATAATAGCCTGCTTTCCGGATTTCCTGCTCGACGATGGCGTCGGCCGCCCGGACGGTGGCCAGCCGCTCCTTGGTGACCGGCCCGAGGATGCGGATCGCCAGGCCCGGCCCCGGGAAGGGCTGGCGCCAGACGATTTCGTCGGGCAGCCCCAGCTCCCGCCCCAGTTCGCGGACTTCATCTTTGAATAGTTCCCGCAAGGGCTCGATGAGCTTGAACCGCATGCCCGAGGGCAACCCTCCGACGTTGTGGTGGGTCTTGATCGTCGCGGACGGGCCCTTGAAGCTCACGCTCTCGATCACGTCAGGATAGAGCGTGCCCTGGACCAACCATCCTGCTTCGCCAGCCTTGCGCGCGAAGGCTTCAAACTCCGTGATGAACAACCGTCCAATGATCTTCCGCTTGCGTTCGGGATTGCTGACGCCATTAAGAGCTTTGACAAATCGAGCGGATGCGTCAATGAACTTCAACTTCATCTTAAAGTGTTTGGCGAAGGTCTCACGGACCAGTTGCGCTTCCCCTTGCCGCAAGAGCCCGTGATCGACGAACAGGCAGGTCAGCCGATCCCCGACGGCGCGGTGGGTCAGCGCCGCGGCCACCGACGAATCCACGCCGCCGCTGAGCGCGCAGAATACCCGCCCGGTCCGCGCCTGATCCCGGATGGCCGCAATGGCATCCGTCATGAAGGACCGCATGGTCCAATCCGGCTTCATCCCGCAGATGTCGTAGACAAAGTTCTTCAGGATCGCCGCCCCACCCTCGGTATGCGCGACTTCGGGGTGGAACTGAAGGCAGTAGATCCGACGCCCGGGCGACGTCGCCTTCATCGCAGCCACTGGCGAATTCGACGTACGCGCGATGGAGCGGAACCCCTGGGGCATCTCCTCAATCCGGTCGCCGTGCGACATCCAGACGGTCGGGTGCGCCCGCCCCTCTTCAAACCCCTTGAACAGATCCGTGGCGTCGTCGACCAGCAGCGTGGCCGGGCCGTACTCGCGCTGCGCAGCCCGTGCCACCTTCCCCCCCAGGACCTGCGTCACGAGTTGCATCCCGTAGCAGATGCCCAGGATCGGGATCCCTGCCTCCAGTAACGGGGCCGGGATGCTCGGCGCCTTTCGATCGTAGACGCTGGCGGGGCCGCCGGAGAAAATCAGGCCAGCCGGGCGGCGTTCCAGGATCTGCGCCAGCGGCACGTTGCACGGCAAGATTTCGGAGTAGACGTGGGCTTCGCGGATGCGGCGGGCGATCAGCTGTGTGTACTGGGAGCCGAAGTCCAGGACCAGGATTCTCTCGTGCGCGGAACCCATCGCATTTGGAAGCAGGTTAGAGCTCAACCTCGGCCCGGTAGTTGGGGGCTTCCTTGGTGATGATCACGTCGTGGACGTGGCTCTCGCGCAGACCGGCTTGGGTGATCCGAATGAAGCGGGCCTTCTTCTGCATCTCGGCGATGGTGCGGCAACCACAGTACCCCATGCCGGCGCGCAACCCGCCGACCAGTTGGTACACCACTCCCGACAGCGTGCCGCGGTACGGGACGCGCCCTTCGATGCCTTCCGGCACCAGCTTCTGCACTGGCTCATCCCTCTGCGCATACCGGTCGCGCCCGCCGCGTTCCATCGCGCCGAGCGAGCCCATGCCCCGGTAGACCTTATAGGTGCGGCCTTGAAAGAGGACCGTTTCGCCCGGGCTTTCTTCGGTTCCGGCGAAGAGCCCACCGATCATGACCGATGAGGCGCCGGCCGCGATCGCCTTGGTCACATCGCCGGAGTACTTGATCCCGCCGTCGGAGATGATCGGCACCTTCGCGCGGGCGGCCGCCGCGCACTCCGCCACGGCGGTCAATTGCGGCACGCCCGCGCCCGCCACGATCCGCGTCGTGCAGATGGAGCCCGGCCCGACGCCAACTTTGATGGCATCCGCCCCGGCCGCGATCAGATCCCGGACCGCCTCCTTCGTGGCCACGTTGCCGGCCACGACCTCCGCCTCGGGAAGGCGGCGCTTCAACACGCGCACGGTGTCCAGCACCGCCTGGCTATGGCCGTGCGCGGTGTCCACCACGACCACGTCGACGCCTGCTTTGACGAGCAGCGCCATGCGCTGCTCGGCATCCTCCCCGACTCCAACCGCCGCGCCCACGCGCAAGCGTCCATGCTCATCCTTGCACGCGTCGGGGTACTGGATCCGCTTGGCGATGTCCTTGATCGTGATCAGCCCCTTGAGCTCGTAGCGGTCGTTGACCACCAGGAGCTTTTCGATACGATGCTGGTGCAGAATCTCTCGGGCCTTATCCAGCGTCGTGCCTTCCGGCGCCGTGATGAGGTTCTCCCGGGTCATGACCTGGGAGATCTTGAGATCCATGCGTGTCTCGAAACGCAGGTCCCGGTTGGTCACAATGCCGACGAGCTTGCCGCCCTTGGTCACCGGAATGCCGGAAATCCGGTACTGCTCCATGATCTTGTGCGCGTCGCGGATGGTATGGTCCGGCGAGATGGTCACCGGGTTCAGGATCATGCCACTCTCGGATTTCTTGACCTTGTCCACTTCGGCCGCCTGGTCTGTCGGCGAGAGCACTCGATGGATGATCCCGACACCGCCCTCACGGGCGATCGCGATGGCCAGCCGGGCCTCGGTGACCGTGTCCATGGCGGCGCTGACGATGGGGATGTTGATCGTGATGCGGCGGGTCAACCGCGTGCGGGTGTCGGTTTCGGCCGGCAAGACGGAGGATTTGGCGGGGACCAACGCCACATCATCGAAGGTCAGTCCCACCGGCAAGGAAGGTTGCAGCATGTCGTTATTGTTTCGGCGTCGACCAGAGATGCGTGCCCGGAGTTTCCTGTTGGATCGTCTTCTTCTCCTCCAACGCGGAGGATTCGGACTCGGCCACCTCGGCCTGCTCGCGCAGTTGCAACTCCCCTTCGTCGGCCGTCATGAATTGCTGCACCCGGAAATTGGAACTGTCGAGCACGAAGATCGAGCCTCGACGGTCCACCCCGATGCCATAGGGGAAGTTGAACTGTCCGCGTGCGCTGCCGAACCCGCCCCACTGCGTTTCGAAGTTCCCGTCCCGATCGAACTTCTGGACTCGGTGGTTACCGGTGTCCGTCACGTACACGAAGCCGTCCCGATCGACGGCGATCCCCCAGGGATTCCAGAACTGGCCGGGTTCCTGCCCCTTGGTCCCCCACTTCACGAGAAGCTGCGGGAGAAAGTTCGTGCTGGTGTCGAACTTCTGGACCCGATGGTTGCCCATGTCCACGATGTACACCGCCCCGTCGCTTTCGTCCACGGCGATGCCGCGAGCGAAATAGAGTTGGCCGTCCGCGTTGCCGAAGCTGCCCCACGCCATGACGAACTCGCCGCTGCGGTCGAACTTCTGAATGCGGAAATTGGCGCTATCCACGACGTAGACATAGCCCCGGGTGTTGTCAACCGCTACGCCCCAGGGGGCATTGAACTGCCCCTCGCCGCCGCCCTGCCGGCCCCACTTGGACAGGTAGCTACCCATCTTGGCATCGAACCGCTGGACCCGGTGGTTGTTGGTGTCGCAGACGTACACGACTCCTTTATCGTCCACGGCGACGCCGGTGGGATTCTGGAAGTTCGAGGGGGCGGTGCCGAACATGCCCCAGAGGTGGACGAAATTCCCCGCGTTGTCGAATTTCTGGACCCGGCAGTTGCCCGTGTCCACGACATACACGTTGCCGGTCTGATCGCACACGAGGCCGAACGAGGGCGTGCCGAATTCTCCGCCATGGAGGAGGTGGGCGCCACTGCCGGCCTTCCCCCAGAGATTCACACAGACATAGCCAGAGGTGTTGAGGAGGATGGAATTGGTCGCCGGCGCAGAGATATTCCCGTACCCGTCCTTGAACCAGACATAGACGGTCTTTTTGCCGTCGCCGGGCGAGAGGGTATAGGGCACCGTGGCGCCGAACTTGCCGACCGGCTCCACGTTAACCCACCCCGGGGTCGACGCCGTCGGCGTGGTGGGCGCCTCCGAAATGAAGTAGCCAGCGACCCCCGAATCCACGTCGTGGGCCGAGACCGTCAAAATCGCGTCGGGGAGGTTCGTCATGAACGCCCCATGGTTGATGATCATGTAGGGGTTCTGCGGCGCGGCCAGGTCGATCATCGTCGGCGTCGCCTCGACGACAGGCGACGGCGGGCTCTCCGTTCCCTCCGCGCTGACCGCTGTCAGCATGAAATAGTAGCTGGTGCCGTTGGCCAGCCCCCCGTGGGTGTATGGCGAAGCCACGCTTTCGACGCAGGTCGCCGTCTGGGGTCTCACGCTCGCTTCGGTGTGATAGTAGAGGTTGTAAGACGCCGCGCCCGGCACGTCCATCCAACTGAGGGTCACTTCGGTGTCGCCCGCCTTGGCGATCAGTTCGGCGGGTGCCGACAATTCCGTCGCGCCTTTATCCGTCTGGACCTGCGGGGCGGGCTGGGTGCCTTCCACCGGCGCGAACTTCAGGACGCGGGCATTGCCGCTATCCACGACGTAGACGAAGCCTTCCCGGTCGACCGCGATCCCGTAGGGGAAGTTCACCTGGCCCAATGTATTGCCGCGGTTGCCCCATTGGCAGATGAAGGCGCCATTGCTCGTGAACTTCTGGATCCGGTGGTTGCCGGTGTCCGTCACATAGACGTTGCCCAGCGCGTCGATCGCGATCCCCCACGGGCCGTTGAACTGCCCCGGGCCATTCCCTTCCTTGCCCCACTTGGCCAGGAAATTCCCCCGGCTGTCGAACTTCTGGACGCGGTTATTGATCTCGTCCGTGACGTAGACGTTCCCGGCGAAATCGATGGCGACATCCCGGCAGTAGAAGAACGCCCCTTCAAAGGCGCCTTCCTTGCCCCACATGAGGATCGGCTCTCCGTCGGCCGTGTACTTCTGGATTCGGTTATTGAGGGTGTCGGCAATGTAGACGCTGTCGTCCTTGTCGACGCCGACGCCCCACGGATTGTCGAAGACCCCGTGCGAAGAGCCTTTCCAGGCGAAACCGAACTTGCCCCAGACGGTCAGGAAGTTCCCGTCCGAGTCGAACTTCTGGACGCGGTGGTTGTTGGCGTCGATGACGATCAGGTCGCCTTGGGAGGTGCAGGCTAGGCCCCGAGGGTAATAGAACTGGCCTTCGGCGTCGCCCGGCTCGTCGCCCAGGCGCATGAGGAACTTCCCATCCTTGTCGAACTTCTGGATGGTATGCGTGTCGGTGTCGGCCACGTAGATCTTGCCCTCCCGGTCCAGCGCAATCCCGGTGGGCGACTTGAACTCCCCGTCATCAGAACCCTCGGTCCCGAAGTGCATGACGCACACATACGGGGCCGGGATACCCATGACTTCTTCGGATTCGGGGCTCTCTCCATTCTTCGTGACCGCCGTGACGACATAGTGGTAGCACATGCCGTTCGCCAGGTCGGTATGGATGTACGGCGGCGCGGCCGTGTCGATCAGGGTTCCGTTCTCCTTGGTCACCCCGATCTTGGTCTTAAACCGTTCCATGCCGACGGCGTCGTACTGGAACCGGTCGAATTCCTTGCCTTCTTTGGTTACGCCACGGGTGGTCTTGTAGTAGATGTTGTAGAAGAGGGCGTCGGGAACGGGCTCCCAATCGAGCGTCAGCTTGCCGTCCCCGATCTTGACCGCAACGTTGCGCGGTGCCCGCGGCAGGTCAGATTGCTCCGCTGTCGTTCCCCCGCCCGGTTGCGCGGAACCCTCGACGGTCAGCGCGAACCGGACACGTGGATGCAAGTCGCCGTCACGCATCGCCAAAGCACAGGCCCCTTACGAAAATTGTTGAAAAGATGAGTGAGTCTAGCATCCGTTTTGCAATGAAGTCAAGGAAGCCAGCGCGGCCGTAGCGGCTTACAGATACGAGACTGGACGCTTGGTCTGAGCAGGGGACTGCCCCGCCGGCGGAGGCCCGCCGCGGAGCCGATCGAGACGATCCTGGGCGTCGCCAATGGAGGGGATATCCGTAAAGAGTCGGGCGGCCTTGTCGGTCAAGCCCTCCTCCTCGTACAGGACGGCGAGATCGTACTTGACGTAGGGCCCCCCCGGCCCCACGCACCGGGGATCGGCCAAGGCGCGCTCCAGAAGCGCGATCGCCGTTGTGTTGCGCCGCTGGGATTTGTAGCACGCCGCAATCATGGCACACGCATCGACGAATCGCGTCGGCCCGCAGGCGGCCTGCTGGAGCTCTTCGATGGCTTCGTCCAGGAGACCCATTTCCTTATAGGCGACACCCAGATCATAATGCGTCTCATACTTGCCGTCGCGTGCGTGCGCCTTGTCCCGTTTGCGGAACTCCTGGAAGAGGGCTTCGACGTCCGGGTCGAGGCCCCCCGCGGACATTCCCGTCGCCGCAGCCGGTACGGACTCCTCAGCGAGAACCACCGCCGGCTCCACTTGCAGGACAAGCGGCTTCTCCACCTCCGCCGGTGTCACTTTCGGGCTTGGCGTTTCAGTCTTCTCCGCGGCCGGTTCCTGGGTCACTCGAGCCTTGAGTTGGAGAAAATCGTCGTCGTCAGGTTCCGCCATGAGATAGGCATCGATCAGATCCGACGCCTCTTCACGCCGACCCTTGGTGAGCCAGGCCTTGGAGATGGGGTACAAAATGTCGTAGGCAGGAGAGAGTTGGCCCTTCTTCAAATAGACGAGCCCCAGGACCGCCTGGTACTCGCGTTGATCCGGATCTTCAAGTAGGAAGGCCCGGACCATCCGCTCGGCTCCGGCAAGGTCACCGACCGCAAGCAAGCGGCGGGCCTCCGACAAGGAGCCTGGTGTGCCCTCAGCGCCAGACGCTGGCTGTAGGGGGGCCGACAGCGTCGATTCAGGGAGGCTCAATTCGATGCCTCCCTCCACCGTTTCCTCCTGTACCACATCGGCGACGGTCATCTCATCGGGCTCCGGTGTGGCGGCCGCCGGCGCTTCCAATTCAGGCTGATAGGGGGTGTCCAACCGCCGGCGGACCTCCGCATGGCCCGGCGCGAGCTTGAGGATCTTGTCGTAGAGCGTGCGGGCCTCACCCCCACGGCCTTGGCGCTGAAATTCCTTGCCGACGCACAGGTACTCCTCGATGGCCACGTCCTGGAGATTCTCCTTCAGGCAGAGCTCCGCCACGCGCAGGCGCACATCCGTATTCTGGGGATCGACCTTGGCAATCTTGCGAAAGAGCGTCAGCGCGTTCATGGTCTTCCCGGATTTCAGGAAAAGCTTGGCGCTGGACAAGTAGTCGGCAATGGCGTTGTTCATCAGGCCACGGACGACATTCAGGTCGCCGAGCAGCGTGTAAATCTCACCGCGGGCCGGTTCGAGTTTGAGGATTTTCTTGTAGACGGCGATGGCTTTCAGGTGAAAGCCTTCCTGAAGGAAAAACCGGGCGGCCTTGTTGTAGGCGTCGATCGCTTCCGCGTTGACCCTGCTCTTGACCGACAGGTCCCCGATGGTGTTGTACACATTGGCATCATTGGGGGATTCGTCGAGCAGTTGGCGCCAGACTGCGATGGCCTGGGCATACTGGCCGGTGTCCGCGAGTTGGCGGGCGCGCTCGATCGCCGCTTCCTTTTTGTCAGTCTTATCAGGAGCCACGCTCACTCCCTCACAGCTAACAACCTGGCGTAACCTAGCGCGGCTCGGCCCATCAAGTCAAGAATTGCACCTGGCCAGAAACGACAAGGGCCCACCCCCCCGGAATGGGCCCTTGCAGACCAAAGACTGTGGCAAGGTGTGGCGCCGCCACACCCTGCGTGGACTTAAACGACCTTCACGACATTCGAAGCTTGAGGCCCCTTGGCACCCTCCACAACCTCAAACTCGACGCTTTCGCCTTCCTTGAGGCTCTTGAACCCTTCCCCCTGTAGAGCTGAATAATGGACAAAGACGTCCTGTCCGCTTTCCATGCGAATAAATCCGAACCCCTTGCGATCATTGAACCACTTGACAGTGCCTTTGCTCTTCACACCGCCCTCCTTTCGTGACACCAGCCCCACGGTCCCACGACCCACCGTGCTAGGCCTCCATACCTGAGAAAGCCCCCTACGAAACAGCGGAACAATTGCGTGCGGGTGTGCATCTACCACAGCCCCTCACGAGTGTCAAGTGGGGCGTCGCCGCAATTTGCTTTGCCCCAAGCCTTCCAGTATAACTGTCGCCGGGAGCGCTGTTTTCGCGTGCGGACGATCGACCGGTACATCCTGCAAGAGCTCGGCGTGCCGTTTGCGCAGAGCCTCGGCGCGCTGACGTTTATCCTGATGACGCGGGAGATCCTCCGGCTCATCGAGCTCCTGATCAACAAAGGCGTGGGGCTCCTGCCCCTGCTGAAGACCTTCCTCCTGCTGCTGCCGTCCTTCTTCGTCCTGACCCTGCCGATGGGCTGTCTGATCGCGTCCATCAGCGCGTTCAGCCGGCTGTCCTCGGACCGGGAACTCACCGCAATGCACGCGACGGGGGTCAGCGCGTGGCGCCTCCTCCCCTCCGTCTTCCTGTTTTCGTTTGCAGTTTTCCTGATGACCCTCACGCTGGCCCAATTCGCCCAGCCCTGGACGGGCCAGTCCCTCAAGAAGATGGCGCTGGGCATGCTGCGCGACCAAGTATCGCTGGCACTCGATGAAGGGGTCTTCAACACTCCGACGGACAAGGTGGTCATGTACGTCGGCGAGCGCAGCGTGCCGGATGGTCCCTCCGGGATCTTTATCTCGGATACCCGGACCAGCGGCGAGCCTCGGATCATCGTGGCCCGCAACTGGAAAATCATCAACGATCCCCTCCACAACCGCCTTGGTCTGACGCTTCAGGACGGCACCATCCATGTGAATCCAAAGGATCTCGACCAGTACCAGACGATCCGCTTCACCACCTACGATTTTAAACTGGACCTCACCGAAAGCCTGGCCCCGGAACCCGAAGGACGATTGTCGCTGTATGAAATTCGCCAGAAGATCGCCGAGACCAAGGGACAAGATCCTCGCTACCTCCGCCTCCTGGAAGACTACTATAAGAACATAGCCTTCCCAGTCTCCACGATCCTGTTTGGCTTGATCGGGATGCCGCTCGGGATCGTCATGAAACGGTCCGGCCGGGCCGGTGGCTTTGCCGTGGGGATTCTGATCATCGTCCTCTTTTATGTCCTGAGTGTCATCGGGGACTTCTGGGTCTCAGCCCGAGTCCTGAGCCCCTTCGCCGCCGCCTGGTTCCCTGATGCCGTCTTTGTCTTAGTCATCGTCTGGCTGTTCCACCGGCGCATGCGCCTGTAGCTCATCCGAGGGACCCCATGTCGCTCCTCATGACCTATCTCCTGCGCGAGTACCTCCGGGTGTTTGCGACCTGCCTGGGGGGCTTGGCCGTCGTGTACCTCGTCGTCGACTTTGTCGAGAAGATTCGGAAGTTCGTCGGCTACCAAGCCGAACTTCGCCATATCCTCTGGTACTTTGTGCTGAAGTGTCCCGGCATCCTTTTCCAGATCACACCGCTCGCCGTCCTGATGTCCACCCTGCTGACAGCCTCGATCCTGTCTCGGAACAACGAGATCACCGCAATGCGCAGCAGCGGCATCAGCCTCTACTGGGTCTCCATCCCATTCC
>Ga0209158_1000820_pt1 | contig 21884 bp, 17 predicted proteins | sample GraSoiAngelo_140_FD_185897 | JGI IMG/M metagenome (GOLD analysis project Ga0209158, IMG submission 185897) | Grasslands soil microbial communities from the Angelo Coastal Reserve, California, USA - 14_0929_12_30cm (SPAdes) (version 2) | ecosystem: Environmental > Terrestrial > Soil > Grasslands ...
CACCGTTGAAAGTCCTTATCTGATTTGCGCTTCCATTATGAGCAAGAAGCTGGCGGAAGGAATCGACGGACTTGTGCTCGACGTGAAAACCGGTTCCGGCGCGTTCATGAAAAAAGAAGAAGACGCAGTCTTTCTCGCCGAACTCATGGTCGAGACCGGCGAGCGCATGGGAAAGCAAGTCGTCGCGTTGATCACCGATATGGATCAGCCGCTGGGGCTTCTGGTGGGGAATTCTCTTGAGGTTGCCGAGGTAGTTGATGTGCTGCGCGGCGCCGGGCCGCAAGATTTGCGAGAACTCTGTCTGGAGTTAGCAGGATGGATGTTTCTGCTTGGTGGCGCGACTGCAAGCGTGACACAAGGCAAGCAGACGGCGGAGCAGCTCCTTCGCTCCGGAAAAGCGCTCGAAAGGTTCGGGCAGATGGTGGCGCTGCAAGGCGGCGATAGCAGCGTGATCGACCATCCCCGCCGTCTGCCGCAAGCGGAGCACAAGCTCGATGTACTCAGCTCGCGATCTGGCTGCGTGATGAAGATCGACTGCGAAGCCGTCGGCATCGCTTGCGTGGTTCTTGGTGGTGGGCGCGAGAAGAAGGAAGATTCTGTGGACCCATCGGTCGGACTTGCTTTACACAAGAAAGTTGGAGACAGTGTGGTAGCGGGAGAACCGCTGTGCGCTATTCACTATAATTCCGAAGCTCGCGCCGCCCGCGCTAAAACGTTGATCGAAGCAAGTTATCAAATTGGCGAGACGCCTCCCACCAAAAGACCTCTCGTCCATCGCGTGATCGGAAAAACTGGAGACCAAAACTGAATGGGCCGATTCACTGGCATTCTCGGCATTTTGACTATGCTCGGCCTGGCATTCGCTTTCTCTACAAACCGCCGCGCTATTCGCGTTAAGACCGTCGCCTGGGGTTTGGGGCTGCAAGCGGCCTTTGCTGTTTTTGTGTTGAAAGCCGATATTGGCCGCCGCGTGTTCCAAAAGGCCGGAGACGCAGTCAACCGCCTGCTTAGCTATGCGTTCGCCGGGTCGTCATTTGTTTTCGGAGACCTCGGCAAACAAGGCTCCCACCTTGGCTTCTACTTCGCTTTTCAAGTTCTGCCGACGGTCATTTTCATCGCAGCGTTTTTTGCCGTGCTGTACCACTATGGGGTGATGCAGTTCATCATCAAGCAAGTCGCGCGAGTCATGACGAGTTTCATGGGCGCAAGTGGTGCGGAGTCGCTCAATGTCGCGGCCAGCATTTTCATGGGACAGACTGAGGCTCCGCTGACCATTCGCCCCTTTCTGCCGGACCTCACCCGCTCAGAGTTGATGACCGTGATGACAAGCGGCATGGCGCATGTTTCTGGCGGAATAATGGCCGCATACATCGCATTTGGCATCGAGCCCAAGCATCTGCTGAGCGCGGTGATCATGACTGCACCGGGGACGATTCTGATTTCCAAAATGCTGGTACCGGAAACCGAGCAGCCAAAGACAGCTGGGCGGGTCGTAATGAATGAGAAAGAAGTTGAAGCCGAAAAGCACGAGAATGTGCTCGGCGCCATCGCGCGTGGCACGACTGACGGCTTAAACCTGGCGTTGAACATCGCAGCTATGCTGATCTCATTCCTCGCTCTGATCGCGTTATCGAACGGTATTCTCGGTGGGATCCACAACGCGCTCGCACATTTCGGCTTTCTATGGTTTCCTTCCAGTTTGGAGCGAGTCTTTGGGACTCTTTTCGCTCCGGTGGCATGGGTGATCGGCATCCCTTGGCACGATTGTCCGATTATCGGCAACCTGCTGGGCACGCGAATGGTGCTGAACGAACTGGTGGCGTTCTCGTTGCTTGGGACTCAAAGAGCAGCCCTCGATCCCCGCTCCTTCACGATTGCCACCTTCGCGTTGTGCGGGTTCGCGAACTTAAGTTCCATTGGGATTCAGATCGGCGGAATCGGTGCGCTCGCGCCAAACAAGAAAGGGGAACTGGCGCGTCTCGGAGTACGAGCCATGTTGGCGGGAACCATGGCGAACCTGATGTCGGCTTCCATCGCAGGAATGCTGATATAGCGCGCCGGCGAGATTGTCACGACTGATTCGTCACGCTTCAGCCGGACTGCAAAACCTCGTAGTGCGTGACCTTGGGCTCGAGTTCTAACAGGAACTTCTTGTCTTCGGGATAGTAGACGGCCCGCTCGTACTCAGAACCAGCAAAGGCTTTGATCGCATCCCACGAATCCCACAATGATATGAGTGTGAACTCAGCCTTACCTTCATAAACGCGCCGCAGTACCCAAACACCACGATTGCCGGAGGTTGAGGCGTAATCCTTCAAGCCTGTTCGCTGTAGATATTCGAAGTAAGTATTCTGGTCGGATTCACGAGTCCGGCCTCGCCAGATGCGGGCAATCATCGGGGTTGTAGCTCCTAGCTAGTTCAAAAGCATTGGCCACGGATTTACGCGGATGAGCACGGATTTTAGCAGTTTGTCAAAAACAGGTCGTTCTGAGGTGTGCGGACCTGCGGTTTTTCCTGTCTCCGCGATCCTTGGAACAAACCGTTATACTCGTCACAACGGAGAAACTAATGCCGATCAGCGAACTGCTGTTGCCTGAATTTGATGAAGAGATGAAAAAGACGCGTACAACCCTGGAGCGGGTTCCTGCGGATAAAGCAGATTTTGCGCCGCATCCCAAATCCATGCCGTTGGGCAAGCTGGCGCCGCACATTGCGCAGCTTGCGGGTTTTGGCTTCAGCATCCTGACCACTCCTGAGCTCGATTTCTCCAAGGGTAGCTACAAGCCAGTGCCACTCGAATCTGCCGAGCAACTCGTACGCGTTTTCGATGAAGGCGTGGCTAAAGTTCGCGGTGCACTGCTAAGCGCGCCGGACGAGGCGTGGAAGGAAAGCTGGAAACTCAGCTTTCAGGGCAAGGCCCTTTTCAGCGGATCGCGCTTTTTGGCGTACCGTCAGATGTACCTGAATCATCTGGTGCATCATCGCGCCCAGCTTGGCGTTTATTTGCGGCTGAATGGCAAGCCAGTTCCTTCCATCTACGGGCCGTCCGCGGATGAGACGCTGGGATTCTGATGGCTAGTAGACGCGAATCTCAGGCTCGGTAGTTTAACGCCTTCAGTCCCAGAAATCTTGCGCTACATCCCAGTTCTTCTTCGATCCGTAACAGTTGGTTATATTTCGCGATGCGGTCCGTGCGTGATGCCGACCCGGTCTTGATTTGTCCGGCACCGGTGGCAACCGCCAAATCGGCAATGAATGTGTCTTCGGTTTCACCCGAGCGATGAGAGATCACGGACGTGTAGCCGTTGCGGCGCGCGAGGTCGATGGCGTCGAGGGTTTCACTGACGGTGCCGATCTGGTTCACTTTGATCAGAATCGAATTGGCGACATGCTTATCGATTCCTTCCTGCAGGCGATCCACATTCGTCACGAATAAGTCGTCGCCGACAAGCTGGATTTTTTTCCCAAGTTCTTTCGTCAGCAGCGCCCAGCCATCCCAATCATCTTCAGAGAGGCCATCTTCGAGAGAAACAATCGGATAGTCATTCACCCACTTCGCCCAGAAGCGCACCATATCTTCGGAACTTTTCGACGACTTATCCGATTTCTTGAAGACATATTTCCCATCCTGATAAAACTCGCTCGCGGCAGGATCGAGCGCGATGGCAATCTCCTCTCCGGGCTTGTATCCGGCCTGCTGAATGGCTTCAAGCACGACTTCAATCGCTTCGACGTTTGATTTGACCGAAGGCGCGAAACCGCCCTCATCACCGACGGCAGTGTTGTAGCTGCGCTTTTTCAGAACGCCCTTTAAAGTATGAAAAACTTCGACTCCCCAGCGCAGAGCTTCAGAAAATGATTCGGCGCCGACGGGCATTACCATAAATTCCTGGAAATCGACATTGTTATCCGCGTGTGCGCCGCCGTTGAGGATGTTCATCATAGGGACTGGGAGCACATTTGCGGCCGCGCCGCCGAGGTAGCGGTAGAGAGGAAGCTCATAGCAATTTGCCGCGGCGCGAGCAGCCGCCATGGAAACGGCGAGAATGGCATTCGCGCCAAGACGGCTTTTGTTTTCGGTACCGTCGAGCTCGATCATTTTCTGGTCGAGTGCGCGCTGATCCGCGGCCTCGAAGTTGGCAAGAGCGTCGGCAATTTCCCCATTCACGTTCTCGACCGCTTTAAGCACGCCTTTTCCGAGATAGCGTTGATTGTCCGCGTCGCGCAGTTCGACGGCTTCGTGCTCGCCCGTAGATGCACCGCTCGGAACAATGGCGCGGCCTTTTGAGCCATCGGCTAGTGTGACTTCAGCTTCGACCGTGGGATTGCCGCGCGAGTCGAGCACCTCGCGGGCATGAATATCAGAAATATTAGTCATGGGATGATGCCTTCCCTCGCTGGAATAAGTGGTCTTGAAATCGTCGTCTATTTTGATCCTTGAAACCGGATCGCTGCGAAAAAAGTAAGGCGGCCGCCGGTAAGCTCGCCGATGCCGCTATAGGTCCTCGACATTGGCGGCGATTATAAATCAGGAGCAAAAGCAACCTTTCGGCTGAGGACTGGTGTCCTCCTAATATGAAGAACCTGTCAACCATCGCTGGAGAGACTGGTTATGGACCCTAGTACCTGTCAGAGGCTGAAGCCGGTACTTGTTCAAACGGCTTACGCGGCGCTGAAAGCGCCGCTCTTCCACACGAATCCTGCTTCGGCTAATGCTCAGCTATTTTTCCGCGCAGCTTTTCCTCGCGCTCAGACGTATCTGCTGTGGTTCCGTTTTTCTTTCTTAGATTGTCGCCGACTCATCCCTGCTTTACAGTCGCTTCAAGATGCAGGATCACACGGAAACTCTGAGGGTTGGCTCGCCAAAGTCGCAGAGAAGACTTCAGGAGGCACGATGAAGAGAGTGATGCTTACGATGATGTTGCTGGCTTCAGTTGCGGTGGCGCAGACTTTGCCTGCGGGCACAGCTCTGAAAGTGAAGCTGGAAAACAATCTCACAACTTTTTCAAATAAGGCAGGGGATCCGTTTTCGGGGCGGGTAACGGAGGCGGTCACGCTGGGTGGCAAGACAGTGATTCCGATCGGAACGACGGTGCAGGGTCGGGTGACAAAAATTAACGAGCCGCGGCGAATCGCGGGGAAGCCGACGATCGGCATGTTTCCCGAAACTATCGTTTTGCCGAATGGTGAGCGCTACATGCTGAATGCAGCGGTCGTGGATACGAATCTGCGGAACGGAACTGATGTGAATACAGAAGGACAGTTCAAGGGTGCGGGGCATGATGGCAAAGATTTGAGCGAGATTGGATTTGGAACTGGCGGTGGGATGCTGGTTGGTGGGTTGATCGGTGGAGGAAAAGGCTTGCTGGTCGGCGGGACGATCGGCGCCACGGCGACTGTCGCTCATTGGCTGGGAAAGAGAAGATCGGCGATGCTGCCGGCCGGGACTGAATTAACTATGGAACTCAGTCGTCCGTTAGCCATGACGGCGGCGAGTGGGGGGCAGTAGGAAATCGGCTGCAAGTTTGTCTTCACGCAGTTTTCAGTTCTGAGCGTTTCGAGGCCGGAGCCCACCTTCGGCCTTTTCTTTGCGTACTGATTGCAAGTCAGGCTACTATCTAGGGTCCTGATGATTCGGTATTTCCGACTTTCTCCTGCACTCCGCCCTCCGTTACGAATCGGCCTTCTGCTTGATACTGCGAAGGTTTCGGCCTTTTGCGCCCGAGTCATCGAGGATATACAGTGTTCCAACTTCGCAAGAATAGAATTGGTGGCCTTTCGCAAGTCACCCGCAAAACCTGTTGTTCCGAATCCGTCCGCGTCGCTTGCCAACAAGCTGGCACGGCGTTTGATTGATCCTAAGCTTAGAAAGCACATTCTTTACAATGCCTACCTTCAGCTCGACCGACGGAAGAAGCCGGCCAACCATCCGCTCGATCCGGTGGACTGCTCTGCTCAGCTCGCGGGTATCGACAGCATTGAGGTTGAGCCCATAGGCCAAAACTTTGTTCAACGTTTTCCAGACGTCGCTCTGGAAAAGCTCCGCTCTAAGAATCTTGACGTTTTATTGCGGTTTGGCTTCAACATTCTTCATGGTGGCGTTCTGCAAGCTGCACGTTTTGGCGTGTGGTCGTACCATCATGGCGACAACGACTTCTATCGCGGAGGTCCATCTCACTTTTGGGAACTGGTTGAAGGATCTTCTCTTTCTGGGGTAATTCTCCAGGTCCTGACGGAAGAACTGGATGGTGGCCTGGTCTTATGTAAATCACTGTTCGCCACCCAAGACACCCTCAGCATTTCGAAAAACCGTTTCGGTCCTTATTGGGGAGCGACTGATCTGGTAATCCGCAAGTTGAATGAGTTGCACCAGTTTGGGTGGGAATACGTGCGGCAGAAGGCGCTCCCGCCTGCCCCTTATATGGGCAAGCGGAGAATTTATCGCAGTCCGACCAACTCGGACATGATTCGCTGGCTGGGTCCCATCCTTTGGAAGAAGGCGGTCAAGTATCCGTTCCGGAAAAAGGCGGTGGACCACTGGCGGATCGGCATTCGGCAGGGCGCGAAACCACTCTTCGATGCCGATTCCGACCTGGCGGGGTTCCGCTGGATTGAGCCCTCGAAGGGGCATTTCTGGGCAGATCCTTTCGGCATTGAACACCAGGGCAAGTACTGGGTATTTTTCGAGGAGTACTCCTACGCAGAGTCGCGCGGATGGATTTCATGTGCCGAAATTTCTCCCGATGGAACGCTGATTTCTCCAGCGCGATGTCTCGACAACCCGGATCATCACTACTCATATCCGCTCGTTTTTCGAAGCGGGACTCAGCTTTTTATGATCCCGGAAGCGTTTGACTCCGGCTCGGTCGACCTCTACAGGTGCGAGGAATTCCCGCACCATTGGACAAAACAAACGACTCTTTTGGAGGGCAGGTTCGTGGATACAACCGTCTGGCAGGATCAGGGACTTTGGTGGCTAATGACAACGAGTGCTGAGCCCGACCCGCGTGCCGCCTGTTTACTTCTTTTCTATTCGGAATCTCTCGACGGTTCATGGCATTTTCACCCTGCCAATCCAATCTCGACTGACGTTCGCAACAACCGCGGGGCTGGAAGGGTTTTCGCGGCGAATAACCGGCTGATCCGGCCAAGCCAGAATTGCTGCCCGGTGTACGGTTCCAGTTTTTCTCTGAACGAAATCACTGAACTTTCGAAAACGCAATACAAAGAACGGTCGTGCAAGACGGTCACGTCTTGGGACAGGCTCGCCGGTGTCCACACCTATAACTTCGTCGGGAATATCGAATTGATTGACGGCAAGATTGTAACTCCCTTGAAGCGCTTGCTGCCCGCGCGATCCGGAAGGATCCATCATCCACCGGAGCCGACAATGTTGAGTGAACGCGCCTGAACGTCTCAACGCCCCAAGGCCATCAAATTCTCTTCACTTAGAAGTTGCAACTCCATCCATCCCTCCACCGGAAGGGCATCCACCGGAAGACCGTTGTGCCAGATGCTAAAACGGAGGCGCAGCCTGATTGCGACCGGGCTGGAGACTCTGGCGGAAATGTTGTGGTTGGACGAAGTCACAGGTGTAGCCAACAACCACGCCAGCGGTAGCTTGAATTCGAAATTTCGGGCAAGAACCGCTGTTGCTTCAGGCGATGGCGAGTCTGAAGAAGCGAGCGGGATCTCCTCCTCGGGGGCACTTACCTTCCAAACGGCAATCTTGCGGGATGTGATCACATTGTGAAGCCGCACAGTCCGGCGCGGGCGCTGCGCGTCGGCAGCCCAGGATTCTAAGTTAACCACCAGTTCAAAATCCATTTCAGGGATTCTGCCGCCGATGAAATCCAGCCTACCGTAGACGTTGCTTTCATCGATGCCGGCGTACACCGAGTCCATCAGGAATTGCTTGCCGTGCATGGCCCCGGCGCGGCGATCGGCGGTGTAAACCGCTGCGCCAATCCATTCGAAGTACCGGACCGTGTCTCCGGTAATGCGCGGATGTATGTACACTGTTTGCGGAACAAATGATGGGCGAGCCGTGCCGCCAATGATTGGCTGAGCGAGGTAATCGGGCGGGCGCGCGCCCAGCGCCTGGTAGACATTTGACAGGTGCTTGCGGTAAAGCTCATCGAATTCGCGATCATTGGCAGAATGGTGCTCCGGCCCGTACCACCAGTTCCAATCACTGCCTTCGGCAATAAGAATTTCTTCGAAAGCCAGTTCGCGCTGGGCTTCGCTGGCGCGTGCGGCACTCTGCGAATAGAACTCGCGCGCATGATAGAGGTAGTCCCAGGAGCGATTGTCTTCGGGAGCGCCGATCCAGATGTTGAAGTTGGCGTTGATCCACGAGCCAGGGACAAGGGATGTGAGGTTCGCAAAATTCTTGTGGCGCGAAATTGCTTCGGAGACGGTAACGGCTTCGACGCTGGGATCGCGCTGCAGCGCATCGTAGAAGCGGCGAAGAAGTTCGCGGCCGGATCTTGGGTAATATTCCCAGGCGTTTTCGCCGTCAAGAATAATTGACACGACGGCGTCTTGACCTCGGTCAAGAACTGGTTGCGCACCTTGCTTAATGTTGGACATTAAGTGATTGGCAGCGTCCTGCGGAGGCATGCCGGAATAGACAAATCCCACCAGGTCGGAGATAGTGTGGTCGCGGAAGACCAGATGCACTTGCGTCTGGCCTTTTTCGTAGCGGTGAATATCGTAGAGATTTTCGGCGGCTTGGTTTGGGAGGCGTCCACCGCCGTCGCGTGCGAAGTTGAGACCGGCAGTGCGGCCGAGGACACCTTCATCAGTGGCCATCCAGTTCACGCCGAGGCTGTGCGCGATCGAGAGAACTTCTTCAGAAACGCTGCCTTCGGATGGCCACACGCCCTTGGGCCGAATACCAAACACTTTTTCGTGAAGATCGAGGCCGCGCTGAAGCTGCTCGCGAGCATCTTCTGGATGGCGAAAGCGATTTTGTGGCAGGGGCAGGCCGGGGGTGGACACTGCGCCCTGATTGGTGTCGCAGATGAGCGGAAGAATTGGGTGGTAGAAAGCCGAGGTTGAGATTTCGATTGCGCCGCGCTGGGCGGCGTCGGCGTGAGCCGGAAGCACTTTGGCGATCAGTTCGCCTTCGCGAGCGATAACAAAGCGCTGATCATCGAGGGAATAATTTCGTGTTTTTTGGATCAGCGCAGCGATTTCGGGTTCCTGGAGGAAGAACTCATCGAGCCAGGCGATTTGCGAGAGCACTTGGAGATCAGTGAAATCCTGCGGCTGAAAAAATTTTTCGGCACGGTCAGGAGACTCGCCGGAGCTGCGGAAACGCTCCCACAATTCGCGGTAGCGCGGGTAGCGACCGATCATGTTGACCGGGTTCGCCTGAAAGAGATATTGCAGGGCAAAGCGGCGCTCGTCCGAGGTGAGGTCTTTGGCTGGTTTGGCTGCAACGTCGAGAAACGGATCGCGCGCAGTTCCAGCGACGTAATCCTGAATTTGCGTGATCAGACTCGGAACAAGATTGAAATTTTGGTGGACATTGGGGAACTCGTCGAGAAGCTTCACCATTCCGTAATAATCTTTTAGCGCGTGAAGACGTACCCAGGGGAGGCGGTATTCGCCGGTAACCAAGTCTTTATAAAAAGGTTGGTGCTGATGCCAGAGGATGATGACGCGGAGGGTGGGCATGCGGAAATTCAGTCTAGCACGCGATGGAGAAAGGAGCGGATTGGCTTAGTGTTTCGCCAGCCGCACGAAAGTCTATCGGCAAATTTTTCGCTACAGCAGGCCAGGATCACAGGCTAGGCCTTGACCGCGGAAGTTCGGTGAGAACATCCGCGGAATCCCGAGAGGGGATTCAGCAGCTTCCCAAGAAAATTCGGTGTGACGCTGCAGGGATGGTCCAACCCTTCGCGTCATCCGGTACACTAAACTGAAGTACGTTATGACACCTCCGGTAGCATCTCCGCGTGAGGTAAGGCTGATTACAAGTGAGGACCTTCATCTTTTCAACGAAGGAACGCACTATCGCGTCCACGAGAAACTCGGGGCGCATCTTCTACACGACAATGGGGAGCAGGGCACGGCGTTCGCCGTGTGGGCGCCCAACGCGCGTGAAGTTTCGGTGATTGGCAGCTTCAACGGATGGGACCGGCAGACGCACAAGCTGCAAGCACGCGGCAATTCGGGTATTTGGGAGGGATTTATTTCCGGAGTGGACAAGGGCGCGCTTTACAAGTTTCATATTCGCTCTCATCAACACGCGCACGTCGTAGACAAAGCCGATCCGTACGGAATTTTTCATGAAAAGCCACCCCGTACGGCGTCAGTGGTTTGGGATTTGAACTACGAGTGGGGAGACCAGGAGTGGATGCGCACGCGCGGCGGACCCGACTCGCTGAATGCCCCGATCTCGATCTATGAAGTTCATCTTGGGTCGTGGATGCGCGTGCCGGAGGAGCACAACCGCCCGCTAACATATCGCGAAACGGCGCCTCGGCTGGCGGAATATGTGCAGCGTATGGGATTCACGCATGTTGAGTTTCTGCCGGTGATGGAGCATCCCTTTTACGGATCATGGGGATATCAGACCACCGGATATTTTGCGCCGACATCGCGCTATGGGACTCCGCAAGATTTTATGTATCTGGTGGATTACCTGCATCAGCGCGACATTGGCGTGATTCTCGATTGGGTTCCGTCTCACTTCCCTTCTGACGCGCACGGGCTCGCGTACTTCGACGGCACGCATTTGTTCGAGCATGCCGACTCACGCAAAGGATTTCATCCAGACTGGAAGACGCACATTTTTAATTACGGGCGGAATGAGGTGCGCAGCTTTTTGCTCTCGAGTGCGATGTTCTGGCTCGACAAATATCACGCCGACGGCTTGCGCGTTGATGCGGTGGCTTCCATGCTCTACCTTGACTACTCACGCAAGCAAGGCGAGTGGATTCCAAATAAATTCGGAGGGCGCGAGAATCTGGAGGCAATTGATTTTTTGCGGCAGTTCAACGCTGAAGCCTATAAGGAGCACGGAGACATTCAAACGATTGCAGAAGAATCCACCGCGTGGCCAATGGTTTCGCGGCCGATTTATGTTGGCGGCCTGGGATTTGGTATGAAGTGGGATATGGGCTGGATGCACGATACGCTGATTTACTTTTCTCACGACCCGATCCATCGCAAATTCCATCACAATCTGCTTACATTTCGCATGTTGTATGGCTTCACGGAAAACTTTGTTTTGCCTCTTTCGCACGATGAAGTTGTGCATGGCAAGGGATCGTTGATCGGCAAAATGCCGGGGGACGAATGGCAGAAATTTGCCAACCTGCGCCTGCTGTACGGATACATGTTTGCGCAGCCGGGCAAGAAGCTGCTGTTTATGGGCGACGAATTCGGACAGGTGCGCGAGTGGGCGCACGACACCAGCCTGGAGTGGCATGTGTTGCAATACTCCGTGCACAGCGGGGTACAGAAATGGGTGGAGCAGTTGAATCGCGTTTATCGCGAGCAGCCTGCGCTGCATGAACTGGATAATGATCCGGCAGGTTTCGAGTGGGTGGATTGTAATGACACGGCGGCCAGCGTGGTGTCTTTGCTGCGCAAGGGACGATCACCGCGCGAGACGATCCTGGTGGTGTGCAATTTCACGCCGGTGGCGCGGGAGGCGTATCGAGTTGGCGTACCCTCCGACGGCTACTGGCGGGAGTTGTTGAACAGCGATGCGAGCGAGTACAGCGGAAGCGGGGTTGGTAATTTGGGCGGGGCGAAGGCCGAGGCGCATCCTGCGCACGGAAGGCCATGGTCGCTCACCTTGAGGTTGCCGCCTCTGGGAGCATTGTTTTTGAAAGCCGAATAGCTGGCAAGGTATGCCGAGAAATCGGCATTGGACTTGGGGCGAGCAGTTCTCGACTCGTGAAGTCGCAAGCTGCGAGATCAGATCCGCGCGAGTTCACATCGTCACCAGTTTCAAGAAATGGAGAACGCGCTCGCTTCCCGCTTGAGGCAGAGCAAGAATTCGATTCGGGCAAGGATTTCCTCGACGGGAGCGCCTTTCGAAAGCAGAATGTCGACGTTATGGCGTATGTTGTCCAGAAGCGGAAGGCACCCTGAGATCATGATTACTGGAAGGCTTGAGTTGTAGCGTTTCAGCTCGGCTGCCAGCTCGATGCCATTCATGCCGGGCATTTCATAGTCAGAGATAACCGCATCGATTTCCTTTACTTTTTCCTGAAAAACAGCTAGCGCTTGCCGGCCGTCTTGCGCAAGCAGGACATGGTATCCATTACTGCCCAACATGGTTTCATAGAATTCGAGGATGCCGAGATCGTCGTCGACGCACAGCAGCGTAGAGTTCTTCATCCGGAACCTGCCAACACAAATTTCGCCTGAGACGGAAGGCGAGATAGTGGAACAAAGGCGTTGCATGCGGCATACCAAAAACTGGGCGCAGTCGCGGAACCAAGTTGATGCCTAACGCTTTCATGCTGGCGGGTGAAAGGGCTCTCGCCCGACACAGTAGGCGCTACTGGTTTAATTCCCGGAATGATACAGTTTGAAAATAAGGCACGGCTTCGATGCGCATTCTGACCCGCTATATTCTCGGCGAGGTGGTCTCGCATGCAGTGATCGGCATGGCCGTGTTTACGTTTGTGCTGTTTACGCGCGATCTGGGGCGCATTCTCGATCTCGTAGTACGGAACAGCGCGCCTCTCCCTAGTATTCTGCAGATCTTCTTTTTTACTGTTCCGGTGGCGCTCACGTACACCATTCCGATGGGCGTACTTGTGGGCATTCTGATCGGGCTGAGCCGGCTGGCTGCCGATAGCGAGATCACGGCGATGCGGGCCAGCGGTATTGGGGTCTGGACGTTCCTGCGGATTATTTCGCTGTTCGTGGTTGTTGCGTGGATGCTGGCGCTGGTGAATGGACTCTATGTTGCGCCAGAATCGCAGGCGGCGCTGGGACGTTTGCAGGATCGGCTGAAATCCTCGCAGGCTTCGTTTGAGGTGCAGCCTCGCGTGTTCTACGAAGGGTTCCCCAAGCTAGTGCTTTATGTGAATGATGTTAAGAGCGCCCGAGGAGCAGCAATCTGGAAGGGAGTTTTCATTGCTGATATGAGCACACCCTCGGCACCGCGCATAACCCTGGCACGACAAGGGATTCTGCTGAGCGAATCGCCAGAGACGCTGCACCTTCATCTGAACGACGGGGCAACGCATGAAACTGATCCGGCTGCCCCCGAGAAATATCAGATCTCGACATTTCAGCAGACTGACATTCCTATCCCAGTGCCGCAGGCTGACACAAAAGAGCAGGAACCGGCGCCAGCCTCGCAGTTGAAGACCTGGGAACTGCTCCGGCAGGCAGGCAAGGCCGACAAAATGTCGGCACGATGGGACCTGATCGAGTTTCATAGGCGGTTTGCTTTGCCGACTTCCTGCCTGGTCCTGGCGCTGGTAGGAATTCCATTGGGACTCTCCTCGAAGAAGAGCGGCAAGTCGGGCGGATTTGTGCTGACTATCCTGTTGGTGTTCGCTTACTACTCGGTCACACTCATTGGGGTTTCGCTGGCTCGGCATGGAGAGATCTCGCCCGCCGCGGGGGCGTGGCTGGCGGATATTGTTTGCTTTGTCTGCGGGGCATTCTTGCTGTGGCGCGCAGAGCGCAGGCCGCTGGGACTGGGCGCACTGCGGGGACATTGGAATCTCTTTCCCCAGAGGTCATCATTTGGCCCAGGCCTGATGCGCCTAGGCCGGGCGGAAGATGCGTTTCAAAAAGCGGCAACTCGCCGACGCGTGTTCAGCGCGCGCTTTCCAATGCTGCTGGATGATTACGTCCTGCGGGATTTTTTTGTTTATCTGGCCATGATTGTGGCAGCGTTTCTGGTCCTGTTGCTCGTCTTTACAGTATTCGAGCTGCTGGGAGATATTCTGCGCAATCACGTTTCGCCCTTGACGGTCGGCGAATATCTGCTGAACGTCACGCCATTTTTTCTCTATAACATCACGCATTTAAGCATTCTGCTGGCGGTGCTGATCACTTTTGGACTGATGCAGCGCTCGAATGAGATGACGGCGATCAAAGCGACGGGCATCAGCATTTACCGAGTGATCGTTCCGGTGTTGCTGGCCGCATGCATTTTCGCCGTAGGATTGTTCTTCTTCGATCAGTTTTATCTTCCGCGCGCCAACAAGCGGCAGGATGCATTACGCAATCAGATTAAGGGCAAGCCGCCGCAGACTTACTTGAATCCCGATCGCAAGTGGATCTTTGGGCAGAATTACAAGATTTACTTCTATCAGTTGTTTGATTCTGACCGGAACCAGTTTGGCAATCTTTCGGCCTTTCAGTTCGATCCGGCGACATTCCAACTTACGCGGCGCGTATATGCGGACCGGGCGCATTGGGAGGAGAGGTTGCAGCGGTGGGTTTGCACACAGGGATGGGAGCGGAGTTTGCGGGGATCGGCGATCCAGGACTTCCACACGTTTGATGTAGCGACCTTTGCGGCAATCAGCGAGCCGCCATATTACTTCAAGAAAGAGGTGCGGCAATCTTCAGAAATGAATTATGAAGAGTTGCGGCGATACATTCGGGATTTGCAGCAGAGCGGGTTTGATGTGGTGCGCCTGCGGGTGCAATTGTACGAGAAGTTCGCCTTCCCGCTGATCACGTTGGTGATGGCGGTTTTGGCGGTTCCGTTTTCGCTTTCGACTGGCAAACGCGGGGCACTGGCGGGAGTGGCGGCGGCGGTTGGAATTGCGGTGATTTACACCACTGTATTCCGGCTATTTGAATCTATGGGGAATGTGAGCCAGTTGCCTCCGATCCTGGCAGCCTGGGCGCCGGATCTGATCTTTGGATTGGCGGGCGGATATCTGATTTTGAAAGTGCCGACGTAACCGATGCGGATGATTAAGGGCTACTTCGGCGAGGTTATTTTGTGGCAACAGTTGATGGCTGTCCGCACTGCGCCTGAAAACATGCGACGCTCACCGGAGGGACGACCAGGCCTAACTGGCCGATCGTTGAATCGTAGCTGAAGATAGATATTGTGCCCGATCCGCTGTTTGCGACGTACACGAAATTGGTCGTGCCGCCGGTAGACTTCACGCTCGTAGTTCCAGCACGGACGGCTACCCACACCGGAGTTGTTCCCGTACCGATCGACCCGGGTGAGATGGATGTCAAGACACCTGTTCCCGTCGAAACCCTGTATTGCGACAGAAGATTGGATCCCTCATCGACGACATATAAAAACTTTGATGAGGGATCGAGTGCCATGGCCACTGGGCCGGGCTGGGCTGGGAACGGTGAACCTGCGACGGGCGTAAGCGCACCATCGGGTGTGAGGCAAGTGGTGGATTGATTGTCGCAAACGCTGAATGCACTGACGTTATTGGAACCAAAGTTTGCGACATACAAGAAATTGCTGGTGTCAGCAGATCCGTTTTTCAGATCGGTGATGATAAGGGCGGCAGGAGTTGTGCCCACAGAATAAGGAACTGGCTGGGACAGGTTACCCGAGGCGTCCACATTGTACTCGGTGACGGTCCCGCCGACCTTATCCGTAATGTACAAAAACTTCCCGTTAGACGTAATCGCGACTGCCGACGGGTCGGTGCCGCTTGTCGCCGTGACTGTAGAAAACAGGGCAGGCCCCATGAGGCCCGTTCCAGACACAGTGAATATCGAAATGGTGGCGGATCCCTCGTTTACGACGAACAGGTGTCCGCCGGAATCCATGGCCATGCTGACGGGATCGATGCCTTGGGTTTGCGTCGAACCGGCGGCGGTCAATGTCCCGTCAGAGTTGACGGCGTAACCGGTGATACTGTTGCTGGCGCTGTTGGCCACGAAGAGTGCATCCCCCTTCGGCGACAGCACAACCGCGGAGGGCATGCTGTCTGTCGCGACCGCTTTACCGTTTGCTGTGAATTTTCCCGTGCTTAGGTCAATGGTGTAGGGGGTGATCAGGCTATCTCCCTGGGTGGTCACGAAGAGCGCGCCCGTGCCGCCGGTGTTAGATGAATTCTTAGTGCTGCAAGCAGTTAAAAATCCCAGCGAAATCAAAACCGGCAAATACACCAACGCGCGAAACTTCATCCGCATTCTTTCTCCCTGGGAAGTAAAGCCATTTATTGTACCCATTTGTGTATCAGGAATACGTGGGAAGAGCAAACCTTGACCCGAGTAGTTGGAGCATGGGTTGCGGTTGTAAAGTTGCCTCGGACGATAACCGTGCCGCTGCATGTCGCGCCGCTTCGCGGCTGGAAACTTGGGGCTTGCCACGCTGCGGGGCACATGCTTCTCGGATCGAATATGCCGTCAACATGCTTCATCTTTCCAATTCCGCGGTGCTTGTTCCCCTGTCGTCCGCATTGCTCAGACAAGCCAGGCACAGTATTATTCTGATTGCTTCCGGCATTCCGCGACTATGCTGCAAAGGCGTATCGACGATCAACCTGCCATCTCTCGAAAGATGATTGGTGATTTATGAGACCTGCGAAGACCGCCGCAACAAGAGCGATGGGAAACGAGTGATATAAAAAGGTATGCCCATCTTCTGCCCTGGCTGCGGTACCGAAATGCCCGACGAATCATCGTACTGCCCGGGCTGCGGCGCGAGCACAGGCACTGCTGTCCCGGCCACAGCCGTACCGTGCGGGTTCACCGCCGGAATTGGCGACAACATCGCCGGAGCACTGGCTTACTTCTTTTTGCCTGCCATTGTGTTTGTGCTGGTCGATCCGTTCAAAAGGAGCCGCTTTATTCGATTTCACTCTTTTCAAGCGCTCTTCCTTGCGATCGCGGCGATCATCGCCGGGCTCGCTCTGCGCCTTATTGTTGCTGTGTTGGGGCTGATCCCGGCTTTGGGTCAGTTGATTGTTTTATTGATCATGATGACCGTCGGTATTGGCTGCCTGGTCTTTTGGGTCGTGCTGCTGGTAAAAGCGCTCCAAGGTGAGTTGTTCAAGCTGCCGTTCATTGGCGCAGTTGCGGAGAAACAGGCGGGCATTGCGGTGGCACAGTAGCCGATTGAAACAGGCCGCTCTTGCTTGACAGAACCTCCGAGGAATGGCATTCCTATTAACTTTTACCCACATTGCAAGGGGAACGCTTGAGAGTTCGGGTTTTCTACCACGACAGGTGTTTTGATGGGGCTTCTTCGGCTGCGCTGTTCTCGCGATTCTACCGGGAGCGGATTCGCAATAATGTTGAGTTCGTCTTTTCAGGCCTGCTGCATCGCGCCGGATCTCTGTTCGATGAAAAGCAATTTGACGGCGACGAGAATGCAATCGTTGATTTCAAATATTCCAGTTCTCCAAAAATTACCTGGTGGTTTGACCACCATCAAAGCGCATTTCTTACCCCCGAGGATGCTGCGCATTTCGAGCAGGACCAGAGCAACCGAAAATTTTATGATCCGGATTTTAAGTCCTGCACCAGCTTTATCGCCGCTATCGCCGAGCAGCGCTTCGGGTTCAATCCGGCTCCGGTTTCGGATTTGACTCACTGGACTGACATCATTGATGGCGCCATGTATCCCGACGCGAAGACCGCGGTTGAGATGAGAGAGCCTGCGATGAAGCTGACGATGATCATCGAATCGGCGCAGGATTATGGATTTGTCGCGCGCCTGATTCCGCTGCTTGCCACAAAGCCATTGGCGAACATCCTAGAGGAGCCGTTTGTCGCGCCGCTGCTGAAACCCCTGCTGGAGAGGCATGAGCGGTCGATTGCAATTCTGAAGGAGCGTATTGAATCGAAAGACGGAACGCTTTTCTTCGACATCACTGATCAGGATCTCGAGGGCTACAACAAGTTCATTCCTTACTACCTGCATCCCGAGTGCACATACAGTGTAGGCCTGAGCAAGAGCAGCTTCCGCGTGAAGGTCTCGGTCGGCTCCAATCCGTGGGCGGAGAAGGCACCCGTGGTGAATTTAGCCAAGATTTGCGAGCGCTACGGCGGAGGCGGCCATGCACGTGTCGGCGCGATCTCTTTCGATGTAAAACAGCATGCGGCGGCGCGCAAAGCTGCTCAGGAGATTGTCGACGAACTGCGCGCTAGCATGCGAGGCTGAAAGAGAGGCACGCCGGCGCCGCCCGCTGCACAACTCATGCTTCAGCCCGGACGATGAATCTCAAGCCACGCATCTTTCGGCATCGCCACCGCACACCGCAAGAGCGGCGAGAGCTGCATCACCTAGAGGCGTTGCGAGCCATTGCCACGGTTGAGTTCGCGAAGGGCGTGATTGTGTTGCTTCTGGCTTTCGGGGTCCTATCCCTGGTGCGTCGCGGCAATCTGTGGGACTTCGTCGAAGGCATTCTCGATTTTCTCCACGTCGACCTCGATGGCCGTTTCGCGCAGCGATTCCTCGACCTTGCTGATCGTCTCAGCGACACCAGACTCTGGGTGCTTGCAACATATGCTGGAGCCTATTGCGCGCTGCGATTCGTGGAAGCGTACGGCCTGTGGGAAGCGCGTGTGTGGGCGGAGTGGGTGGCTTTGATTTCGGGAGCGATCTATTTGCCGTTTGAGATTTATGAACTATTTCGGAGGATCACAATCGTTCGGGCCAGCGTGTTGATCGTAAATCTCGCGATTGTGCTTTATATGCTCTACCTGCGCACCATCGCGCGAAGTAAGCAACCCGAGCCGGCTTAAATGCGACTCGTTCAATGCGGGCAAACCCTCCGCGAGTATCATAGAACTTCGGTCGTCATGCTCCCCTTCAGACTCATTTACAGTGACGATTACTACCTCCCCATTGGCGCGCACGTCTTTCCTGCTGAAAAGTACCGGCTTGTGCATCGGCGGCTCTTGGACACGAAAATCGCGGAACCCGCAGATTTCCTCATTCCCCAGCCCGCCTCGGACCAAGACATCCTGCTGGTACACAAGCCTGAGTATGTGAACAAGTTGAAAAACGGCACGCTCTCGCCGCTTGAAGAAATGCAGATGGAGATTCCCTACTCGCCGGAACTGGTGCAGGCCTTCTGGCTATCTGCGGGCGGGTCCATCCTGGCGGCTCAAAATGCGTTGAAGGATCGAGTCGCCTTCAACATCGGCGGCGGATTTCATCACGCCTTCCCGGACCATGGTGAGGGCTTCTGCATGATCCACGACGTGGCGGTCGCCATACGCCGCATGCAGCGCGATGACAAAATCCGCACTGCCATGACTGTCGATTGCGACGTTCACCATGGCAATGGCACGGCTGCTATTTTCGCCGGCACGCGCACGGCGAGCGAGCCGCTGCCGTCGGTCTCGGCTTCCGCCCTTAAGTCATCGGGGGCGAAAATGCGCGGAGCGCACGCAGGGGATGTGTTTACGATTTCGCTGCATCAGCACAACAATTACCCGGCATGGAAACCGCACTCATCAATTGATGTCGATCTGCCCGACGGCATTGGTGATGACGATTACCTCGCCTGGCTCGACAATGCCCTCAGCTCTGGCCTGCGGCAGTTCGAGCCGGATTTGATCTGCTACATCGCGGGTGCCGATCCGTATCGCGAAGATCAACTCGGCGGACTGGCATTGACGATTGCGGGATTGAAGAAGCGGGATGAACTGGTGTTCAATGTGGCAGCGGTGCGCGGAATTCCCGTCATGGTGACTTTTGCGGGCGGATATGCGCAGCGCGTGGAGGATACAGTGACGATCCATTGCAATACGGTTGTAGCGGCGAAAGGAGGTGTTCGGTGATCCAGCGTAGAGGCTGTATCTGGAAGAACGGGTCTGTTGCGGCGTGGAAGAGCGGCTCTTTAGAGCCGCGTAAGCGAATCCCAATCAATCCGCCCTTTAGGGCCTCGAGCTAAAGCTCGCTTCATAAAGTCTTCGATCTTACGCGGCCATAAATGGCCGCTCTTCCACGCGTCATGGCTGCAAATCGGCTGTTAGAATGATCTGTCCGAGTTATGTTTGAGAATCTCCAAGAAAAACTTCAGCGCGCGTTTAAAACCCTCCGTGGTCAGGCTGTCCTGAATGAAGAGAACATTCAGGAAGCGCTCCGCGAAATCCGTTTAGCGCTGCTTGAGGCTGACGTCAACTTCAAAGTTGTAAAGCAGCTCATCGACCACATTCAGGAGAAAGCCGTCGGCCAGCAGGTGGCGACTGCGCTCTCGCCGGGCGAGCAGGTCATTAAAATCCTCCGCGATGAGCTGATTGAGACTCTAGGCCGTGATACGGCGCGCTTGAAATTTGCATCACAACCGCCGACGGTCGTGCTTATGGCTGGCCTTCAGGGGTCCGGCAAGACCACAACTTCTGGCAAGCTGGCCAGTTGGCTGAAGAACGGCGGGCATCGACCGCTGCTGGTTTCTGTTGACGTCTATCGGCCCGCTGCACGTGAGCAGCTCAAAGTTGTAGCGCAGGCGATTAAAGCTAATTTGTACGAAGGCGAAGTCGGAGAAGCGAACACAGCAACAGTCGAGCGCCTCGCCAAAGAGGCGCGACGTGAAGCCATCAACACCGGATCCGATGTTCTGATCGTGGACACCGCGGGCCGTCTCCATATCGACGACCAACTCATGGACGAAATGCGGTCGCTGAAGCGGCTGCTGAATCCCCAGGAAATCTTGTTCGTGGCCGACGCCATGACTGGCCAGGATGCAGTCCGCTCGGCGGACGAATTCCACAAGAAACTTACGCTCACGGGAGTGGTGCTTACGAAGATGGACGGTGACGCACGCGGTGGCGCGGCGCTCTCGATCCGGCAAGTCACTGGTCAGCCGATCAAATTCATCGGCGCCGGCGAAAAGTATGACGCGCTTGAGCCGTTTCATCCCGACCGTATCGTTTCGCGCATCTTGGGCATGGGCGATATCCTCTCGCTGATTGAAAAAGCCGAGCAGAACGTTGACAAAAAAAAAGCCGAGGAGATGGCCAGCCGCGCTCTAGCCGGCGACGGGTTTTCTCTGGAAGACTTCCGCGATCAGTTACGCCAAGTGAAAAAGATGGGGTCATTGCAGAGCCTCATGGGCATGCTGCCCAGCATCGGACCATTTGCCGGTCTCCAGAAGCACGCGGACAAAGTCGATGAGAAGCAGCTCAACCGCGTGGAAGCGATCATCAACTCGATGACCGCGCATGAGCGTATTCACCACGAAGTCATCAATGGCAGCCGCCGAAAGCGCATCGCGCGCGGATCGGGCACAAGCGTGCAAGAGGTAAATAATCTGCTGCGCCAGTACGCGCAAATGCGCAAAATGTTCAAGCAGATCGGAAAAGCCAGCTTCGCGCGCAAGCTGGCCGGAATGAAGTTGCCTGGGATGTAGAATCCAACTTCTGTTTGCGGAACAGTTTCATACATCAGCGCGCGAAAGCGCCACATCAGCTTTATTTCATCGCCATGCGCGTGGACAATCGGAAGGCGGTAGCTATGAACAGACCCCGATTATTTCTGCTAGTTATTCCGCTCATCTTTTTAGCAGCAACATTAGCCCAAGAGCGCCTTGCTTCCAATTCAGCCGCACGCCCTGCCGACGAGTTCGCGGCCGAAATGCAGAAGCTGCGCGACACCTGGGTTCAGGAATTCAACGCTGGGCACGCCGATAAACTCACTGCCTTGTATGCTCCCGAAGCCGTGCTGATGCGCTGGGACGGATCGGTACACGGCACCGAGTCGATTTTGGCGGAGTTCAACAGATCAATCAGTGGCGGAGCGCACGATTATGTAGTGCACAGCTTGCACAACGAACGATCGGGAGACCTTGGCTACGATACCGGCGCCTACAATGTCAGTTTGCGCGATAGGCTGGTAGAGGGAAATTATCTCATTGTGGTGAAGAGGCTGAACGGGCGATGGAAGATTGTTGCCCACTCCAGTGTGGCGAATCCGCGAGAAGCTCCGTAGTTGGTTCGCTTTCTC
>Ga0209158_1000821_pt1 | contig 21832 bp, 16 predicted proteins | sample GraSoiAngelo_140_FD_185897 | JGI IMG/M metagenome (GOLD analysis project Ga0209158, IMG submission 185897) | Grasslands soil microbial communities from the Angelo Coastal Reserve, California, USA - 14_0929_12_30cm (SPAdes) (version 2) | ecosystem: Environmental > Terrestrial > Soil > Grasslands ...
ACGCGCTTCCGCGCGACCTTTACTCAACCCGGCATCTACCAGTACAAATGCGTGCTGCACGATGAGTTAGGAATGGTGGGAGTAATCATCGTCCTGCCGTAGCCAAGAACCTCCAAGCGTAATTGGAGGCGCCATTCTTGATTACCTCGTACGGGATTGGGCGGCTCATGCGAGGGATGTGGTATGGCATCGGCTCGCTCGATCCAATCGCCTTTAGCGCTGTGGCGGCGGTGCTGATGTTGTCGGCCTTGCTGGCCTGTTACATTCCTGCGCGCAGGGCGACGCAGGTCGATCCGATGGCCGCATTGCGCCAAGACTGACACGCCAGGACTCCCCCCTTGGTACATCACGAACGGGCGGGGGAACTCCGGTGATCCACCGCCTCTGGTCCGCCCGCACCCGACCGTCGATGGTTATGTTGCACCGAATGTGCTCAAGCGCGATGTCGGCACCGAATTCAACCGCGCCGCTGATGGAGTTAGCGCGAGAAATTTCTGATAAATGCTCTTCGAGCAGCAGAACCGAAAGCTCAAGACAATTATGTTTGTTCCCCCGCCACATGGTCGCGAAACGGGGTTCGAGGATTGCGACCTGTAAAGCTGTTGGAAATGATTGTTTGACAAGGAGGACCTGATCAAACCGTGCATCCCATCGCACGTAGCCTACGAGGTCGGAGGGGCGAGGCAACAAACCGCTCGAAGCCCTCGGACAATGTACCCACATCCGCAAGAATGGCACCGAAACCGTGAGGCCACGGTGTATCTGCCAGCATAAGGTGGAGAGGGCCTAGGCTTGATAGCATCGTCAGAATACACAAACGTTCGTAAACGTCGTTACCCCGAGAGAGCCTAATATGCTGAGCGGCTCTTTTCGCAGTGAGCACAGAGGCTTCCTCGTACTCTGTCATGGGTAAACAACACTGCCGGCGGACAGAACAGACCTAACCTATCGCGTCATTCCAACGGAACAGGGTAAATCCGAATCGCTCCCCGAAAGGGGAAAGAGCATCGCGAGATGCACCGATGGCGGTGCGGACAACAGATGAGGGAGAAAGCGAATGCCGCTCTGTAATGGAGCGGATATCGGTTGCGTCAGCTACACCGACAACATCACCGGACGCGAAAGCGGGCGGACTTCCCTTCATGGTGCTTCACACGAGAGAACTTGATTAATCGGCTCATGAGGCAAAGCAGATGACGACAGCGCAAGCTGTTGGTGCGGTCTCACGCGAAGCGGCGGAATGGCACGCCATTGACTGGCGGGCCATAAACCGCAACGTTCGCCGACTCCAAGTGCGTATCGTGCAGGCAACGAAGGAACGCAGGGTGGCTCGAATGGGAATCCCTATGGTGGCTACTTCTAGTGATAGTGCGTTACACATCCGGTGAGGGTAGAAGGTGGCGGGCGAGGTTTCCAAGGTTATAATCACGGCCACTTATGCTTCTCGCTCCAGGCACACAGCTTGGCCCCTATGAGATCATGGTGCCGCTCGGCGCGGGCGGGATGGGGGAAGTCTATCGCGCTCGCGATACGCGGCTCGGCCGCGATGTGGCCATCAAAGTTTGCACTGAACGTTTCAGCGAACGCTTCGACCGCGAGGCTCACGCAATCGCAGCTCTGAACCATTCCAATATTTGCCATTTGTATGACGTTGGGCTGAACTACCTTGTGATGGAGTACCTCGACGGCGTGCCGCTGAAAGGGCCTCTACCGGTCAAGAAAGTGCTGGAATACGCGGCGCAAATCCTCGATGCGCTAGACGCCGCGCACGGCAAAGGAATTGTCCATCGCGACCTCAAGCCCGGTAATATTCTTGTGACCAAACAAGGAATTAAGCTCCTCGATTTTGGCCTAGCCAAGGAGTCCGGTCCGTCGAAGGATGCAGACGTCACTCAATCCATTACCCAGCAAGGTCAGATTGTCGGAACGTTAAATTATATGTCGCCGGAGCAGTTGCAGGGCAAAGAAGCCGACGCGCGAGGTGACATCTTCTCTTTCGGCGTTGTGCTCTATGAGATGCTGACTGGAAAGCTCGCGTTCGGGGGATCGAGCGCAGCCAGCGTGATCGCTGCGATTCTGGAACGAGAAGCGCCGTCGATTGCTGGAGTTGCTCCGGCGGCGCTCGACCGTGTGTTGCGGCGCTGCCTCGCCAAAGATTCGGAGCAGCGTTGGCAATCCGCGCGCGATTTGAAATCGGCGCTGGAATTGGCGGTTGAGCCGCAGGTTACGGCGCGACCAAAAAGCACTACACCTTTGCCGTGGATTATCGCCGCATCTACGGCGATCGTCGCGGTTGTAGCGCTCTTGTTACTTTGGCGCCAACCCCAGATTCAAGAACGACCACTTCAATTCAAGATCGACCCGCCTCCGGGAACCGAGTTTCTCCTTGGCGTTGGCGGCGGCAACGCAATCTCGCCTGACGGACGCACGCTGGCTTTCGTGGCCGCCTCCGCGGGCAACCCGAAGCTATGGGTCCGGCCACTCGACTCGACCGTCGCGCGCGAGTTACCCGGCACGGAGGGAGCACAGTTCCCATTCTGGTCACCGGACTGCCGGTCGGTCGGTTTTTTTGCGAATGGCAAGCTCCAGCGAATCGATCTTGCAGGCAGTCCTCCTGTGACCCTCGCCGACGCTCCTAACGGCCGTGGGGCAGCGTGGAACTCGCAGGGAATCATTGTGTTTACCCCTTCGGCCGCTAGTAGTCTTCTGCAGGTGGCTGCCACTGGAGGTTCGGTGGCAGCTTTGACCACTCTGGATCCGGCTCGGGGTGAAAACACGCACCGCTGGCCCCTGTTTTTGCCAGATGGCCGGCGTCTTCTTTATCTTGTCCGCGGCGACAGGCCCCACATCAGTGGGATCTACCTCAGTTCTCTCGAACGGCCGCAGGACAAAACCCAGGTACTCGAGACTTCGACGGCCGCTGCTTACTCACCTGCACACGGAAAGCACCCGGCGTACCTTTATTGGGTCCGCCAGCAAACACTACTGGCGCAGCCTTTCGATACCGAGCACGCACAATTTTCCGGTGATGCTGTGCCGGTGCCAGGCGCACACATAGTCGCTTTGGCGCCGGGATACGGTCACTCTAGTACCTCGGTTTCCAGCGATGGCACAATTTTTTTTGGTACAGGGAGCGATCGGTATCAATTAAGCTGGTTGAGCCGCGAAGGCAAATTGCTCAGCACGGTCGGCGAGCCCGACCGTTATGCGGCTCTGCGTATCTCACCGGACGGGAAGCGGATTGTCGTCGTGCTTGCGGATTCTTCCGCAAACCCGGATACCTGGGTTCTGGAATTGGCACGCGGAATTCCGAGCCGCCTTACTTTTAGCGGGTCGTTCGGAACTGGGGTGTGGTCTCCTGACGGCCAGCGGATTGCGTACCACCTTCTCAATAACACAAAGCTTCTGGAGAAGAGCGCGAGTGGTGCTGGCCACGAAGAGACGGTGCTGCAATCGCAATATACAGTCTATTTGAACGACTGGTCTCCCGATGGCCGTTTTCTGGTGTACACACAGCTAAGTCCGGAGGGGCGGTCTGAGTTGTGGTTGCTGCCACTGGGCGGCGATCACAAACCTGCGCCATTCTTGAAGAGTGCGTTTAACGAATTCCAAGGGCAAGTTTCGCCCGACAGTAAATGGATCGCTTACACCTCGGATGAATCAGGCCGCAACGAAATTTATGTTCAAAGCTTTCCGGCGACCGGCGCCAAATGGCTAGTTTCAAACGGCGGCGGCAATTTCGCGCGCTGGCGAAAAGATGGGAAAGAGCTGTTCTACCGCGCGCTCGGCGGAAAATTGATGGTCGCCTCGATTCGAAATGTTGCGCGCGGCCTGGAATTCGGGACGCCAGCGGCCCTTTTCCGAGTCTCGGAGCCACAGGGACAGTTCTCCTATGCTTACGATGTGGCGCCTGATGGGCAGAGGATTCTCGCGCTCGTGCCCGCTCAAGTCGCTGGAGATAACGCGTCGTTAACCGTGGTAATCAACTGGGACGCGAAACCAAAGCCTTGACGCATACAGCGCCTGCGCACGGAGTATGCGAACCTGCGGTGGCTGTGGCGGGAAACAGTTCTTCTACGTCGTTCACTTTCCACCGATTATTGAAGCAGGAAATTCCATGAATGTCTGCCGGCGATTCTGGGAGGATGACGAGGCTCGGACCTTATCAGCTCGTCCGTCGGATTAACGCTAGTGTTGACCGAACCGATCAAGTCCCGGATGGGGGGCTTCGTTCAAACGTTCTGGGAAGTTCGCAGCGAACCCTTCGGTTCTTGACTATCTCAGGATGCCAGTAGCAAAAGAACGGCCCCGGCTCTGTAAAACGTGAGTCGGGGCCATTCTTTTTTTGGGGTTCACCCCATACCAATCCACAACTGACCTCAAGTTCCGAATAGCCCGTCATACGTCCATTGACTTCGATTGCCTTGATTCGCCCGGCTTGATCCCGGCTTGACCAGGGCACACGTTGACTTGAAAATCTAAGAACTCTAACATCAGCACCGATGGCCGACTCCGATCCACTTCTTGGAAGTACTTTTTCACACTACCGCATTCTCGAGAGAATTGGTGGCGGGGGGATGGGTGTTGTCTACAAATCCCAGGACACGCGGTTGGACCGGTATGTCGCCGTGAAGTTCTTACCTGAAGACCTATCCAACGACAGCCAAGCATTGGAACGATTTCGGCGCGAAGCTAAGGCAGCTTCTGCTCTGAACCATCCCAACATCTGCACGATACACGACATCGGGGAACAAAACGCCAAAGCGTTCATCGTCATGGAATTCCTAGACGGCATAGCCTTGAAGCATCGCATCGCGGGCCAGCCGATGGATTTGTCAACCATTCTCTCCATCGGCATCGAGATTGCAGACGCTCTTGATGTTGCCCATGCAGCCGGGATCGTCCATCGTGATATTAAGTCGGCGAACATCTTCGTCACCCAGCGTGGCCGCGCCAAAATCCTCGATTTTGGCTTGGCAAAGGTTTCAACTCACACAGGGGCTTCGAACGATATCGACAACAGCGAGGCACCGACTCAATCCATTGACCAACAGCAACTCACCAGTCCTGGCACGGCACTCGGGACGATTGCCTATATGTCACCCGAGCAGGTCAGGGGCAACGGCCTGGATGCGCGTACCGATCTGTTTTCCTTCGGAGTCGTGCTCTATGAAATGGCGACAGGATCACTGCCGTTTCGTGGCGGCACTTCAGGCACGATCTTCGCTTCGATTCTCCATCGCAGTAGTACGCCTGCAATTCGGTTGAATCCGGATATCCCGGCCAGCTTGGATCAGATCATCAACAAGGCGCTAGAGAAGGACCGCAATCTCCGGTACCAGAGCGCGGCTGAAATGCGCACTGATCTGCAGCGCCTCCGGCGGGATTCGGAGTCTGGCAGGATTTCACTTGCAGATGACGGAGAAGAATCCAGGACTTCGCTAAGCTCGGAGACCGCGAATCAGTTGATCGAACACCGGTTCGTGCTTACGGAACGCGTGTGCCGCAAGCTTGACCGAGCCACTCTCGATCCTCGAATTATCGGCGATCATCTGCACTATGTGGACAACCAAGTACGTTCGGACGTGCTTGTCTTTTTTCTTCATGGGCTCGGTCTCGATCACGGAGATTTTGAGCCGATCCTCAAGCGTTTGGCGTATCGCGGCCTGAGTCCAACGCTCTACGGATGCGAACCGGATCGCCGCGGACGCGTATCATTGTCACTTGCAGATCATGTCGTGATCTTGCGCGAGTGGCTGTGGGAAATCGCTGAACGATTCAAACCCGAAACGATCGTGATGGTCGGGTTTTCGCTTGGCGCGGACATGGGTTTCGAGCTGCTTTTGGGGCCGGCTGACGCGCAGACACCGCGCATTGACGCTTTCCTGTCGCTTGAGCCCAATTTGTCCCTCGATACCTGCTTATGTTCGCAGGTGCTGGCAGGGATTGCCGCCGACCGGCCCGAATTGTCAATCGCCGAGCTGAAGAGGCTTGGCGACTCAGCCAGCTCGTTAGACGACTGGCTCAACATGCAGGATTATTTGGTGAAAGTCCTGCGGAAGTTCCAGGGCGATATTGGCTTGTTGCAGCGAGCTGCCGCCGATATTGTCCGTCCATTCAAGGAAAGGCCAGGATTCGATGTGTTTGCGCGATGGTTCAAAGGCGCTCGCGAGCGCGTAGCGGTGCTGCGGCTTGTTATCTCGAACGATTCCAGCTATCAGGCCGCGCTGGCGCGTTTGAAATTAGAAAACCTCGACAACGGCATCCTGGGAGAGGAATTCCCGGAAGACATGATTACCGTATCGGGGAGCGCGGACCACTTTGGCTTAATGGCAGCGGAACGCGTCTTGCGACAAGTGGACGAGCTTGTCGCCGAAACGCGCAATCGCCGAAATCTTTCAGGCAAACCTAGTTAACGGCTTTCCTTCCACGTCCGATTGTTACCTCTTGGGTCTTGTCAATCTGAGGATGCTGCGATTCCGGACGAATTGTGGCAAAACAGGAAGTGATCCGTTACGTGAAGATTGCCCGTCACCCCCATGTAGAAGTTCTTTGCGACATAGATCTACGCTGGGCGACCAGGGAGGACCAAACATGCCGACACTTTGCGTCTCGACTCCCCGATTTTCGCGCCCAGGCCGTCACGCTCGGACTCCCTCGACGATGCTCAGCGGGCACTTGGTTGGCACGACCCGGGTCAGCTTCAACCCCGCATCCCTGAAGATCGCGGCGAATTCGTTCTTGGTGCGCTCGCGCCCACCGATAATGAGCATATTAATATCAAGGAGCTTGCCCCAGCCGGGATCGTTGCCAGGCGGGATGACATTGTCGACGACCAGAACCTTTCCATTCTCGTTCATGGCGGCGCGGCAGTTCGCGAGGATCTTTACCGAGCGCTCATCGTCCCAATCGTGGAGGATACTTCATGATGTAGGCATCGCCGCCCTTCGGTACCGACTCGAAGAAGTCTCCGGATTCGAGCATGCAGCGTCCCGCGATGCCTTTCGCGGTCACGTGCTGATCTTTCCCGGCGGGGGCAATGACAGAAGGCTGGTCAAAGAGCACCCCCCTCAGCTTCGGATTCGCCGTGAGGATGGTGGCCATCAGGCTGCCGTGTCCGCCGGCCACGTTCACGAGCGTCCGGAGCCCGGAGAACTTGTAGGCCGCTGCGATCGCCGGGTTCTCCGTCCCGGAGACGCTGGTCATGGACTCGCCAAAGAGCTGGAGGTCCTCAGGGTGCTGCTCGAGATACTCGAAGATCGGAACACCGTGGGCCTTGAGGAACGGCAGCTCGCCGGCTTTGACTCCGTGGAGGAGTTGGTTCCAGGCGTCAAACCAGTAGTTCTCGACCATCATCATCGCCATGGCGCGCATCGAGCCGGTGACGCCCGTCCGGAGCGTCGCCGCGAGCGGCGTGAGTTTGAAGCGTCGGTCCTTGGTTTCCTCGAAGACGCCTACGCTCGCCAGCGCGCGGAGGACGCGGTAGAGCGCGGGCGCCTGCACGCCTGCAGCCACCGCTAACTCTTCGACGGTGCGGGGGCCGTCATTGAGACGGTCCGCCAGTTCGAGTTTCGCGGCGACGTAGATGAGCCGCGATACCCAGTATCCGATAATGAGGTTAAGCATGATCGCAGTTGGCGGCGATTTCTTGGCCATTGCGGTCCTCCCCAAATTTGACGCGTCTACATGACGAGGCCCAGGGGTTGTCACGAAACTGGGTCAAGTTAACAGTGTTAACCGAACTAGCAAAAAGATCGTTATGTCTCCGGTTGGCTGCGAAGCAGGCGGGCTCGCAGTTCAACATCAGGGATGTGGATAAACGGGAACAGCGGGCATTGGGTTGTCATAGTCCTGGCCGTATTTGTTTTTGTGAGCCTTGGGCGTATTGCGCTGCTCCGTCAAACGCAAAACTCCGAAAGAGTGCGAAACTTCGGATACGAGTATCGCTTGGGTGAGAGTATCGAGCAATTCGGGCAGGGCACGCTCGTGCCAGACCCGAAGCTCATACCTTCCAAACGGCACGTTGGGAATGGCGATTACGCCTCTGCGATCCGATGTCCCATAGTAGGGGGTCTTCACGGCCAGGACCACGCCGCTCATGTCTGGGTGGATGTTGCAAAGAATGTAGCTGATTCCTTCGCGGTCAAAAACGACCGTGCGTGAGCTGCCTGCTTCATATAGGCCGAGATCAAACCTCTTCCCTTCGAAGAGTGAAAACACATTATGGAAGAACGGATCCTTGTTCGGGAATGCCACCGAGACTCCCACTCGCACGACGAGTACGTGTGGAAGGAAATTCTTGTTCTTCTGCACAAGTTGCTGACGCGATGATCCGGCCACAGCTTGCGGTTCTCCCGAATCCCCAAGGGGCATCAACCACACGACTGCATCGGAAGAATCCTGTCGCTGAGCGATTCCGTCACGAAACAGTTCGATTCTTCCCGTGACTGCGACCTGCTGGCTAAAGCAGGCGCTCGCCACCGTTGCCGTGATGCAGAACAGTGCACAAAGGCGCGGATACAGGCGCAGCCTTCCCCCTCTTTGTTGGGTGGCAAATCTCATAGACCCAGACTTTTTCGCCTCAGAACAGAACTCCCATACTGAGGTTAATGTGTCCCCCCTTCTCAGAGTTCCCGGAAACAGAGAGAGTCCGCAGACGCCTGTATTCGACCGAAAGCAGCAAATCGGAGCGAGGCCTGTAAATGAAATTCAAGAAGGCACTGCGATTTCGCGCCAGCGAGGGATCAAAGTAACTCTGGGTCGAGAGTGGGAAAAGGCGCAGATCTCTTGCAAACGAACTGTCCTGGCCAAAAGCCCCGTTCCATTCGAGCTTTTGAGTCTGACAGAATTTTAGCTGTGCCCAGCCTCCCGTTGCATTCAGGCCGCGCACTCGGGTACTCGAGTCCGTAATTGGTCCGCTGAACACAGCGCTTCGGCCGATTCCTCCACCCAGACCGCCTACCGCGCGTCCTCGGTAAAACTCGCCGGAGATCTCCCACTGGTCACCCAGCGGGAGCGTCCAGTCGGTTGTGCCAGCCCACGCATCCACATTTCGATGGAATTCCCAGTTTTGGCGGCTGTAGTAACCGCCAACGCCAAGAACAAGCTCATGATGGAACAGACGGTGACTCCATGCGGTTCTCGCAGCGTACGCCGGTTGCCGTGAGGCTTCGCCTGCGTCTGGAGTTCGAAGGTACAGGGAAGTGGGAGGTTCGCCCGTTAGGGGATCGAGCAGCCCTCCCTGAAGGAGGAAACCGGAGTCCTCTGTAAGATTCACGCGATGTTCAAGACGAATCTGAGGAGTCCACGTCCACAGATTTCCCGCATAAGCGAAAGCAGGAAGAGCAAGGGATGCAATCGAGCTCGGCGAGAGAGGAGAAAAGAAGGGCGCGTCCTGACCGGCCACTAGAGTCGTGCGTTGTCCTGTAATGCGAACGACCCCGGTCCGAAGGCGCGCTAAACCGAGGGTGACGCCATCGGGCGCATTTGGAAAGCCTCCCGCAAAGTCAAATTGTAGATCCGCGCTCACGCGAGCTCCCTTGATTTCCGGACCGAAGACCTCAAGACCTAGCAGCGACTGCCGCAAACTGGCTCCGAAGCTGCCCTTTGGATCGATTGGACGGTCCGCCGGCACCAGGGATGGAAAGTCCAAATTATCTACTAGGCCGATATTGCTGATCAGACTCAGAATTGCTGCTCCCGAAAGCCTGACACGATACTTGGAGGCGCTTTCAACTTTCGTCTGATTTTGCTCTTCCACCCTGGCATTGGAAAGTTGTTGTTCTTCTTCCAGCTTCTGCACACGCTGTTCGTTGCCCGTGCCAGCCTGAGAACTGGCTACAGGCCCCGGCAACAGTGCTTCACTCTTTGGCCCCGAGACGTTTTCGGCAGGGAGACGAGCAGCTGGCAATCCGCGGCTGGCTTCCAGCTCTCGTCGCAATTCGGAGGCCTCCGCGCGGGAACGGAGTAAATCCGCGTGCATGACCGCCATCATGGATTGCATTCCACTCATCTGCTCTTGCAGATTCTGCAGGCGACGCTCCAAGGCTTCCGTTTGGTACTCAGGTGATGTCCTAGTGGGTTCTTGTCCCCTCACGACCGCAGCATTCATTGTGAAGAGCGCCACCAGAGCCAAAAACTTCCTTGCCCACGCCGCGACAAGCGAAACCATAGTGTACCTCCTTGATAAAACATGCGAGAGGTTCGATTCTTGATTGCGCAAATTCAGGCGGGCTGGACTCCATCCCCTGAAATCAGAATGGGCAGAGTTAACTTGAAGACTGTCCTCCCCACCTCGGTGCTCTCCAGACAAACCTCCCCGCCATGATCCTGGATAATCTTCTGGCTGATGGTCAGACCCAAACCGATGCCATTTTGTTTCCCGTAGCTGGTGAACGGCTGGAAGAGTCTCCCGCGGATCGCCTCGGCCACTCCCGGCCCGTTGTCCATGATGCGAATCTCGACTCCGTCCTTTCCTTCGCGTAGGTTTACGTCGATCCTTCCGGATTCGGGCGAGACGGCTTCACAAGCATTCACCAGCAGGTTCGCAAGCACCCGCTCCACTTTCTTCTGGTCAAACCACGTTTCGCACCTTCCTTCGCGCAAAACTGAAATGTTCAGGCCGCGAAATTCCGGGCGAGCCCGTACTGTATGGACGGCCCGCTCAAGCGTAGCTTCAATGGGGCCAAACACGCGCCGAAGTGATTCTCGTACCTGAGAGAACTCGAGCAGGGAATCGACCAAATCCGTCATTTGGTCGACGGCGGCACGGATTTCCCGATAGAGCTCTTCCCGCTGTTGCGTGTCCAGATCGCGCTCGCAAAGGAACTCGGAGTTGGCCACAACAGCCGTCAGTGGATGACGCAGGTCGTGAGAAATGGACCCGGCTACACGGCCAATGGTCGCAAGCCTCTCAGCTGCGAGAAGTTCCTGTTGGCTGCGTTGCAGGTTAATTCGCATCCGTTCGAATGCTGCTGCAACTTCCGCGACCTCATCGCCAGAACGGATTGCAAGCGGGTAGGCGAAATCGCCAGTTTCTAGGGCGCGCACGCCCGATACCAGATTTGCCAGCGGCTTTGTAAACGTATCCGAGATCAGAAAAACCATGCCGCTTCCTGCCACGACCGCCAGCAGCCCAAGCCCCAGGAGCACACGATTCAGGCTATCCAGAAAAGCGGCAGACTTGTCATACGATTTCAGGACACTGAGACGCACGAAGGGAGGAATGCTGGGAGCTAACTCCACGGTGGTGGCCAGAAACTCCTCTTCGCCAAGACGGAATCCCTTTGGGATGGGCCCGGAAAGATCGGAGGGATTCGGAGAAAGACGCGCGAGCCCGGATTGTTGTTCCGGTTGAAGGGTGCTCACAATTAGCGTGCTGCCGTAGAAAAAGGCAACCTGGCTCGACGCGATCCGGCTGAGTTCCATCGCTAATCCTTCTGAAATCTCGTGACCAATGCAGAGGACCCCAAGAAGATTGTCGTTCTTCGCGGGCCCAAAGTAGACAGGTTGCAGGAAAACCTGGTAAAGATGTCCGGCGCCGTACCACCAGAAGCTCGGTTGATCTGCTTTCAGGGAAGTCTTCAACAATTCTTCGGCGGCACTGCGAGTAATGCCCGGCACCGTAGTCTGAATGGCCAATACTTTGCCGACAGGATTTGCGAGAACGAAGACATCGCTGGGCGCTAGCCGCCCGATTTCACCCGACGCGTCCTGAATCGTAGCGGCATCCCGAGATGTCATCAACGCTTTTAGGCTGGGAAGATTGGCGAGTAATTCCGCCGATCGCGTCAGCGTGATCTCGCGCTGGCGCTGAAAATCCCGGAACACAATCACCGAATTCTGCAGGTCCTCGGCAATCTCTTTTTTGAGTTGAACACGAACGCTGCGGTGCACCAACCAGAGTGTCGCGAAGGTCAGGCTGGAGGACACGGCGAGCAGCGAGAGCAGAAACTTGGTTCGCAACCGAAACTTGGTCATTGACGCCCCTCGTGGCATCAACTGGTTCATTCCAATGAATGCCAGTCGCAAGCCGGTTTACGGGACAAACTTATAGCCGGCGCCATGGACGGTCTGAAAATGTACAGGACTTCCTGGATCGTCCTCCAGCTTCAGCCGTAGCTTCCAGATATGATTGTCTACTGTTCGCGTGGAAGGATAATTCTCGTACCCCCAGACTTCGTTCAGAAGACTTGAGCGCGAGAAGACTCGCCCTGGATTTTGAGCAAAGAATTTCAATATTTTGAATTCCTGCGTGGTCAATGCAACCGGTCGACCTCCTCGCGTCAATTCCATCTTCGCGAAATCTGCCGAGACGTCGCCGAACACGAATAACTCCGCGGGTTCTGTGCGTTTATTACGACGCACCGCCGCCCTCACGCGGGCCAGCAGCTCCCGCGGACTGAATGGCTTGGTAACGTAATCATCGGCACCTAGCTCTAGCAGAAGCACCTTGTCTGCCACATCTGCCTTGGCGCTAAGGACGATAACTGGCAACGACGGCGCCTTTTTCTTGATCTCGCGACACAAATCGTGACCCGGCAATCCTGGCAACCGCAGATCGAGGACCACCGCGGAGGGAGGGGAGGAACGAAATGCCTCCAAGCCAGTCTTCCCATCGGGGGTGAGTTCCACAGCGTAATCTTCGGATTCGAAGAGCCGCCGTAATGCTTTCTGAACAGCGAGATCATCTTCCACGACTAAGATCTTTTCCATCCCACAACCTGCTTCGCTTTGTGGCAGCCTTTCGTCAAGCGTCCCCGAAAGCCTTCAGAGCCTCACCCTCTCCGTGGATCGCTGCCCGGGTCTACGCTATCAAACCGTCTGGTTGGAACAAACCGTTTTCGGTCTCCGGACATCTTTATCGCGTCATCTTCACGAGACATCCAGGAGACAATTCCCTGACGACCCCGGTTTTCCAACCCGCGTGCGTTTTCCTGCAGCGTGGCCTGCCCCGTCGCACGGAGATAAAGGAATGTCGGCAGAAAGACATCCTTGTGACAACTCCTGCTCTTGCTTCAATTACCGTGCTTGCGGAATGAGATCACTGGGCGTTCTTCGCACTCTTGGTGGCTCGTTCACAATCGCTTTTAAGGAGGGGCCGATTGCACGTTCAGTTCGGCCAAAGTCCATGCAGAAACACACCAATCGACGTTCGTTCTTGAAGAGCAGCGCTATCGCCGCCGGTGCAGCCACTGTCGGTGTCGGCTTGCTTGCCAAAGAACTTCCAGGCAGCGCTAAAGAGGGTCCAGAAGAGAATAGTGGGCGGCTCACCCCGGGGGACGCAGCGTTGCTTAGGTTTGCGGCCGCAGCCGAAATCCTCGAGACCGACTTTTGGATACAGTACAACGAACTCGGAGGCATACCGAACACCAGCGAGGTCCCGGGGGGAAGTGGCAATCCAGCCTACACGTCCGCTCTTCAGATGCTGGATGCGGACATGGCGCAGTACGTCCACGACAACACCGATGATGAGTTCACGCATCAGAATTTCCTGAACGCATACCTCATCTCGAAGGCTGCCGATCCCGTAAGTCTGGAGGCTTTTCGCACTCTGCCAGGGAGTACGGCAACCGGGTCCAGCGGAAAGCTGCGGCTCACTAACCTCATGCAGCTCACCTTGGATACGAGTTGGTGGACTCGCTACCGCAGCAGCACCCACAACCCCGACCTCGATCCCAATTTCTCGTTCCCGCAAGCGATCCCTGACCTAAACAAAGGGCAGCACACGGCCATCCCCAGGACCGACGCCGACACCAGCGATCCCAACTTCCTTCAGGTCATAGCGAATACGGCAGGTTTCCACTTTCCGACCATCGAACAAGGTGGCACCACCCTTTATCCCGCGATGGCGCAACGCGCAACGCATCCTGAAGTTTTGCGAATCCTGATCAGCATCGGTCCCACCGAGACTATGCATTTCCAGACCTGGGCTGATAAGGCGGGCAACGCACCTCAGAAGACTGCCGTGGATCCATTGACCGGCGTGTCGGTCACCTTTCCGGACCTGAATTCCTCTCCGTTTGGCGGCGAGGATTTTCAGACTAACTTGATTATGCCTGAACCGTGCCCGTTCATTAGTCGAAAGCTGCCGCCTTGTTCCGTCATTCGCCCGACCGAAACAAAGGACATCGCCAAGGGCGTGGTCAAGTTCTTGACGGATATGGGACTCTTCATCGGCCAGTCGCCTGCATTCTTCGCTCTCATGAACGACCTTGCCGAAGACGCAGATGAAGCTCGCCGCCAGCTGTAAGCGGGTAGTCGACAGCCGCATTGGCGCCATTTACGCCGCAAGAAGCGTCAACAGGAGGGCCAGGCATGTGACCCGGGCAGTCTCTCTTTCCGGCTTGCAATGCTTGCTGGCTCAGCGAGATGCCGGAGACGAATCCTTGCCGCATGTCCTGCCGCGAGTCCTGCATTCCTCTTTCACTCTCTTCCATTACATCTAGTACAGCAGTCGCGGCTCGGCATTTCGATTCGAGACGCCACTCGATAACTGCCGGGTTATTGATTCGGAAGTAATCCGGTTGGGCATCGTGCGGATAAGTCCCGGGAAAAGTCGGTACTAATACGACAGAGGAACCAATAACTCCGGATTGCCCGTGACTCGCTCCCAATTTGCGCGCCTCGCAGTTTGAGGCATTCCTGACGATGCTCCGATCCGATAAGATCTCCCGCATGGAACCGAAGGTCCTGTTTAGCGAAGATCCCGCATTTGTCATAAGGAGGGCTGACAAGTTCCTTTCGTCGGAACCAGTTCTGCATAATCTGATTCTGTCGATTCTGCGCTCCCGCATCGCTCAGGGCGACCCAGGTCGGTATTGGATCGCATTGCACGGAGAGGAAGCCGTCGGCGTGGTCGTTCAGTCACCTCTGGAATATCCGGCGACCCTGACGCCCATGGAACCGCGAGCCGTGCTGGCAATAGTGGCTGCAATTGCGGAAGCCGGAGTGACTCTAGCCGGTGTCAATGGGGACGCGGCGACGGCAGCCAGCTTCGCTGGGCAATGGAGTGAACGATGTAAGTCGGCGGCCACACCGTTCCAGGGAACGCGTCTCTACGAACTCTTGGAACTGGGAGAAGTTCCCCGCACCGCGGGTCATTTACGCCAAGCAGGTCCCAGAGATCGCAGTTTGATGATTCTCTGGACCCGTGCATTTCAGGATGAAATTGGGGAGTCTGCAAACGACACCGAGCGTCGCGTAGACCGGGCGTTGGCCGCTGGACAGATCTGGCTGTGGGATCAAAACGGAGAGACAACTTCTATGGCTGTTGGCCGCGAACCGGCGCAAGGCGTAGTTCGCTTGTCTGGGGTCTATACGCCACCCGAGAAGCGAAAGTACGGCTACGCGGCAGCCTGCGTTCATGCGCTGTCGAAACATCTTCGCGACGGTGGGTATCGGTGCATTCTCTACACGGACTTGGGCAACCCTACATCGAATTCCATTTACCGGCGAATCGGATATAAGGCCGTAGCCGAGGCTCTCCGTTATCGCTTTGACTGATCCAGCAAAGCGGCAGTCCAACCCCGCAGGTTACCTGCTGTGTCGGCAACCCTTACCTTATCGCGTTACGTCAGAGTTGCCCGTTAGTTAGCTGGTGATAGGCGGCCCTACAGGCCGGGATACTTGCCCAAGAAAAGTAGCGCGATGTCGATGGTATCGCAGACTCCGTGGGCGACAATCGGAATGGCGAGGTTGCGGCGAGAGGCAAGATACATCAATCCCAAAATCAGCCCGTCAGAACCCTCCTCGATGATGCCGGTGAGGCCCTGCTGGTAATGAGCAAAACCGAAGAGGGCGCTAATCAGGAATAAACTCACGATCCATCCTGTGCGTGTGCCGCGGCCGAGATCTGCGACGCGATTCATTAGGTAGCCGCGATAGACGAGCTCTTCTCCAAAGGCCGCAAGGACCCAGAGGAGGGCGATTATGACCAGAGCGAATCGAAGGTTTCCCTTGACGGCAGCAAAATTCGAGAGGTCGGGCGGCTTTCCCAAGAGGCAGGTGAAAAGCGGCTGCTTGCCGAACAGGTCGAACAGCTCCAGGCCGACCCCACAGACAACGCCAAGCAGAAGAGTCGTCGCCCAGGTGCGATACCGCGTGAAGCCGATCTCTTTCCATTGGACCCCGCGAAGGCGAAGCGAAATCCATGCGAGGAGGAGGAGATACGGCGTAGCGCTAAGTTTCAGAATGTGATGTTGGCGGGCCACGTAGATGGCGACGACGACGACAAATTCGACGAGGACGAGCCATGTGTTGTCGCGCCAAGCCCGGCCACCACTATTGGTGGATCCGATTTCCATTTCGGCCGCGCCTCTGAGGGGCAATACGCCGAGAAACGGGAAAAAGTCTCAGTTAAGACGAAAATCCTCGTGCAAAGTTTCCAAGGGTGTAAGCCGCGCCAGCGAACTCCTGGTTGGCCAACCGGAAGTCCAGATTGGGATATGCGGATCAGTAACGACAAAGTCGGCTTGTAGGAAGCGATCTCCACGCTTGGCATTGATCCTGGACGGATTAAGGAAAGACAGGAAGTAATCGGAATTGGAGAATTTCTGACACCTCTAGACCCGAAACTGCGTATCACATCTTGGCGCAATTAGGGTGCGATCAGAGTTCCCGACAATTACTTAAGGTGCCGAGGGTGGCGATCGCTGCCGTCAAATTACAATCAGCTGCCGCACTGTCACGGCAGAGGCCGCGGGTTGTTCTCCTAATCGGAGCTGAACCGGAGACGGGTATCCGATTAGTTCCGATCGGCTGCTGACTACGTGAAGTATGCCGTGGCGTGGAAGACGGACGGAAGTAATGTTGGGGACATCCTGGGGACAAGAAATAGGTGTTTGGGGATGGTCCGGAAGCTGTTAACTGACGCCAGAGAAACGAGTTATTGGATTTTGAGTTCTCTGTTAACAGCCGAATGCTCTACCGTTGAGCTACCGGGGAACCGCACAACATATTTGTTTTCATTCTAATACAGACTGTTGGATTAGCGCCATGCCAACACCAGGAAGGAACTGACTCCAGCGACCCCGAGATGTGCGGAGTCAAAACGGCTTGCGATCACACCATGAGTCTCTAGGATCGCGCCGAATACTCACACACTCCCAAGTGACGGTTTTTTCGGCCGACACCCGGCCAGGCATTGGCGTAAGGCGCAAACACACGCTCCGCCGTACAGAAGCACTCAAGTAGAATACCCATGCCTCCAAATCGGAGGGCCAAACTACTGAACCAAACGTGCGTCCGATGAAGCACTAAGCTTTCTCATCCAAAGAGATTGCTGCGCTTGCACTGCCACCGGGAGGACGAAGCTTCGAACCCCTTTCGTGCGCATTATAAAACTATTGGGCAGCGATGAAATGCAAAAAGCTTGGTGTTCCCATATTGTTTGGGATTGGCCTCTCATGTCAAAAGAGGACAAATTGATGCGTGGTGGCCACGCGAATGATTGCGAGTGCAAGGGCTTGAACCAATGAAGCGTACAGGGGCCAACCTTAAACGACTTGGAAGCGGGATCTGTCAGAGAGGCGGGAGTCAACTCGGAGACTGTGCGGTGTGGCATAATTCATGCTGCGCCTGATGGGGGCCCAGACTGATCTCAGCGCGGCTTTTTATGCCGTCTTCCAAGCCGTTGAGCGGAGGCGTCCACAACCAGTGACAACCGATGGCGACACGCTTGACACTCGAAAAACTGCGTGAGGCACTGAAAAACTCTACTTAACCGCCGTAAATGGTGCGCACCGCCGAACTCGCAACGTGCTGGAATGTTGTCAATTACCACAACAAATATTGAAGGGCCACGAATCGCCAAACGGGCTGGAAAATGTCGAAAAATCTAAGTTTACAGGCACGCTTGTCTCGCCGAGACTTTGCGAAAGGGCTGGGCTTGATTGGCTTTGGAGGCGCGTCACTCGCCGGCGCCGCAGGCATCTTCGCATGGTCGGATCTTACGTTAGCGCAACGAGGCGCACGCACGGGATCTCCGCAAGCGTTCGAACAAATACTGCCATCGGTCAGTGGGATCACTTGGGTGCACCGTAACGGGCGGTCGGCGGAGATGTTTTTGCCGGAAACTACTGGAGCCGGCTGTGCCTTCTTCGATTACGACAACGACGGATGGATGGACATCTATCTGGTGAACAGCGGCAAGTGCGATTTTTATGATCCGCGTCCGCCGCTTCGCAATGCTCTCTATCACAACAATCGCAATGGCACGTTCACGGACGTCACCGAAAAGGCGGGGGTCGCGGGAGGCGGCTACGGGATGGGTGTGGCAGTCGGCGATTACAACGGAGACGGCTTCCCCGACCTCTACGTAACGCAGTATGGCCGCAGTATTCTCTATCGAAACAACGGCAACGGGACATTTACGGATGTGATCGAGAAGGCGGGGGTCGCAGCCCCGGGCTGGGCTTCCAGCGCCGTCTGGTTTGACTACGATAACGACGGCCGACTCGACCTTTTTGTATGCCGCTTCGTCGACTTCGACAAATCCAAAAACAAATTCTGCGGGGACGCCAAAACGGGCGACCGCTACTATTGCATTCCGCGCGTTTACGACCCGGCAGCGAGCTGGCTGTTTCACAACAATGGCGACGGCACGTTCACCGAAGTGGGACACTTGTCGGACATTGGAAAGTCCATGGGCAAGGCATGGGGGGTTGTGGCGGCTGACATTAATAATGACGGCTGGATGGATTTGTGGGTGGCCAACGACACGGTGCCGAACTTTTTGTTTGCCAACCGTGGCAAGGGGAAGTTCGAAGAAATTGCGCTGCAGGCCGGTGTGGGCTATAGCACCGACGGCCGGGCGCGCTCGGGCATGGGCGTAGACGCTGCGGATTACGACCAGGACGGATGGATCGACTTGTTCGTGACGAACGTCGACCAAGAAATGTACTCGTTTTATCACAACAACCATGACGAGACGTTCGACGATGTCGCGGTTCCCACGCATATTGGCATGGTCACTCGACTGATGAGCGGCTGGGGAGTTAAGTTTTTCGATTACGACAATGACGGCAACATTGATCTGTTCATCGCCAATGGTCACCCTGACGATAAAATCGAAGAGCGATTCAGCGATGTGAAATATAAGGAACCGCTGCTGCTGTTCCACAATAACGGCAAAGCGTTTGAGAACGTTAGCGCGAGAAGCGGAGAAATTTTTGCAGATCAAATGGCGGCCCGCGGATTGGCCATCGGTGACTTCAACAATGATGGCGCCGTGGACGTTTTGGTGGCGCGTAACAACGACGCGCCTCTCCTGCTGCGCAACAACGCGGCGAAGCAGAGTCACTGGCTGGGCGTGAAGTTAGTGAGCAAGAAGGCCAATCCTGACGCCATTGGTGCGCTCATCCGTTGGCAGGCCGGCGATTTGAAACGGCACCTCTACAAGGCGGGAGGTGGGAGCTACCTTGCGTCTCATGATCCGCGCGTCGTGCTGGGGATTGGTACGAAGACTAAACTCGATTGGGTCGAAGTCAAGTGGCCCTTGCCAAGCGGCAAAGTCGAGCGCTTTACGAATCTCCCGATCGACCAATACATCGTCCTTACCGAGGGCGAGGGCGCGCCGGTTAAGGCGGAGTGATTTCCAGGCTCTTTTCGAGATTCTTTTTTTCGATATTTACAGAACTCTGAATCTTTCGGAACTTCGCGAGTATCTCCCTTTCCAATTCTTTCTGCCCGGCTTTCCGATAGGCTTGGGCTAACTGGTAATAAAGGGTTCCATCATCGTCGAGAGGAAGTGCGGTCTTCAGATGCGGGATAGCCTTTTCCACTTGCCCGACTCGCAAATAAGCGCGCGCAAGATCTCTATGGGGCTGCAGCACTGTCGGATCCCCTCTCACTGCTCTCTCCAAGTACGGAACAGCATCCTCTGCCTTCTCTAGACCCAATAATGTGAAGCCAAGCCAGTAGTTGAGCTCCATCGAGTCAGGTGACTGCCTCATAGCCTTCTCCAAGAGGGGTCGAGCAGCTTCGTAGTTGCCGCCAGCGCTGATTGATATGGCGAGCCCTTGTTCATAATAGAAATTCCCGGGCGAGTACTTCAAAGCTTCTCCCCAATCTTTGGCTGCGGAAGCATAGCTCTTCTGGGAAAAGTGAATCTTCGCTAGCAGTTCGTGCACCTCGGCGGAAGGTGGCAAGTCGGCGAGGTGGGAGAAAGCCTGTCGGGCTAACTCATTGTATGCACGCGTTTGCCAGTAATACTCTTCTGCGGTCTGAGCACTCCCGGCAACAATTTTGGCGTACTGGCCAGCATGGAAGTCACATTCCATCTCGGTGGCGCTGTTGTTGCGATAAGCATGGGCGAATGCTGCCGAATTAGCTCGCTCATCTCCCAGACCCTGGCAAGCGCCACAGTTGAGCGGGGGCAGCTGACGTTCCTTTTCTTCCTCAACCATCGCCCAATCTCCATGGCCTGATTTTCTGTAGATGTCGGCTACGGAGCCGTGGACGCCGCGCAAGGTAGGCATCCTGGCGAGAGCTTCACGATAAAGATAGAAGGCGGGAGCATAGTGCTCGGCCATGGCCCTCGTCTCTGCCACCAAAACGAGCCAGTAAGGAGATTCCGGCGCAAGTTTCTCCACTTCCTCGAAGCTTCGGCTCGCCAGTCCTTCGAAGCTCTCTCCAAGCCCACTCCAGGCCTTTGGATTCTCCGGATCTAACTTGGATAGCTCTTGGTATTGTTGCAGGGCCCCATTGTAGCGCTCGAGTGCCAAGAGCCCTTCGCCCAGCAACAGGCGGGCTTCGCGATTGTCGGGCTGACCTTGAACGACAGTTTGGAGCGGCTCTACGGCCTTACCTGGTTGCTTCAAAGCCAAGTAAGCCGCGCCGAGAAACAGCCGCGCCGGCATATGAGCGGCCTCCAGTCTCAGGACTTCCTGAAACTCTTTGACTGCTTCCCGCTCGTGACCCGCCATGTGCAACGCCATCCCTAGATTCATTAGGGGTCCAGGGTTGTCGGGCAAGTCTTTCACTAATTCCCGGTAAACCGGGATGGCCTCCTCGAACCTACCGGCCGCCATCAGGTCCTTGCCGCGCTTGGATTTCAGCGCTAGATCATCGGTCTGACCGTAGGCAAGCGACAGTACGGGTAGCAGGCTTACAGCAAGGCGGATTGCAAATCCCATGAGCGCTATTTAACTCTCAGGAAGTCTTCTTTACAAGGCGAGGCGGCATTGGAGCTTGGATCGGCATAGGGGAAGTGGTCGCCCACTCTCCCCTGCCACACGACCGGACATGCGGGTCCGCATCCGGCGGTTCGGCGGGTTGAACTATCCACGAGCCGTGAGTTCGGGAAGCCCGAGCGAGGCGAAGTAAGCGTTGGACAGAGCGATTTTCAGCGCTGGCGTGTTCGCAAGGTGCCACGGTCCATCGGAGCTACCCGCCGTTTTCGCGGCGTCCTGCGCAGCGATGCCGCGCTTGCGGAGCTCCCGATATCTCGTGGTTCCTCGTTTCCACTGCTTCCAAACCATCGACCGAAGTCGGCGTCGGAGCCATTTCTCCAGCTTGTCGAGCACTTCCGGTGTTTCGCATCGTCCGAAGTAGCCGATCCATCCGCGGAGATATTCCGCTAAGTCATGGACCATTCGGACGAGGCTTATGAACCGTGCCATCGCTTTCGGCGCGAGACGCCTCTTCGGTGGCTTTTGATTCGTGAAGCTGAGTCCCAGGAATTTCCGTTCCCATGGTCGAGCCACTGCACTCTTCTCGCTGTTCACTCGAAGCTTAAGCTTCGTCGTGAGGAGTCGCGTCACGCTTCTCATCACTCGTTCACCAGCTCGCCGACTGCGGACGTAAATGTTGCAGTCATCCGCATATCTCGTGA
>Ga0209158_1000822_pt1 | contig 21826 bp, 26 predicted proteins | sample GraSoiAngelo_140_FD_185897 | JGI IMG/M metagenome (GOLD analysis project Ga0209158, IMG submission 185897) | Grasslands soil microbial communities from the Angelo Coastal Reserve, California, USA - 14_0929_12_30cm (SPAdes) (version 2) | ecosystem: Environmental > Terrestrial > Soil > Grasslands ...
CCCAGTGCGATTGCGAATGCGACAAGGCCCCCGGCGTGGTGTTGGAGCAGGCGATCTGGACCCCGAACCCCAAACGTCAGCCTGCGATTTGCGGCCGTGTTGGCGACCGCCGTGACCACCAGCGCGATGGAGTTGCTCGAGGTCGCGGTTAGCGCGCCGCGCAGCAGCCAGAAGAGACCGGCATAGGCGAGCGTGCTCGCGATACCCACCGCGGCGAAGCGAGCCAGCTGGCCGGCCAGCCGAGGGGGAGTCTCGCGAAACCTGCCTGTTGCCAGACGCCAGATCCCACGCAGGTCTTCCATCGCTGTGGCCACGATGTCGACGCTCGACGACGGGTCGTCGGCCCACGCGACAGGCAGCTCGTGGATGCGAAGGCCGGCCCTCTCCGCGACCACCAGCAGCTCCGTGTCGAAAAACCAGTTGCGATTCTTCACCTGCGGCAGCAGCCTGTGGGCGACATCGGCGCGCATGGACTTGAAGCCGCACTGGGCGTCCCGAAACGTGACTCCGAGGCTGACGCGCAGCAAGAGGTTGTAACAGCGCGAAATGAGCTCCCGCTTGACGCCGCGAACCACGCGCGCGCCGCGAGCGAGGCGGCTGCCAATGCAGACATCGCTGTGGCCCGATATGACAGGGGCGACGAGAGGCAGGAGTGCCGTCAGGTCGGTCGACAGGTCCACGTCCATGTACGCGACAACGCGCGCGTCACTCGTCAGCCATGCCGACGCCAGGGCGCGGCCCCTTCCCTTCTCGTTGATGTGCAGCGGGCGCACATTGGGGATGTCACGAGCCAGCTGCCTGGCGATGAACCACGTTCCGTCCGTGCTGGCGTTGTCAGCGATGGTGATGCGGGCGGAGAAAGGGAACTCGTGAACGAGATATGCATGCAGGCGGCGAACGTTGCGCGCGAGGTCTAGCTCCTCGTTGAAGACGGGGATCACGAAATCGATGACGGGCGCGACCGTCATGACGTCGAGCGCCGGCAGAGCCAAGACCGTCGTGTCATGTGCGGCGTTCATGCCGACAACATCGGCGCGCCACCTTCGGGGCCGATTGGAGAAGGCTCAGAGCTCGCTTAGACGGCTCTTGCCAAATTCACAGCCTCCTCACACGGCGCGCTGAGCGTCCGGCGCCAACCTCGGAGCCAACGCTCGAGCAAAAAATCATCAGGAGGAAGCAAGCCAACATGAACAGAGTTCGTACGGCAGTAACAGCGGCGGCCATCGCCGGGTCGATGGTCGTAGGTGGGGTCGTCGGAGCCGCCCTGTACGGCGTGACCACCCTCAGCGCGGCCGCGGCCACCACCGCGACCAGTCCAACCCCGGCGCCGAGCTCCTCGACGGGCAAGTTCGTGCCCAACGAGACGGCCGCGCACGAGGCCACAGAGAGCGCTGCTCGCGAGGCCCAGGAGAACGCTGGGCAGGTCCCGACCGTACCGTAAAGGTGCGCTCACAGCACGGCAGGGCCAGCGAAATGCTGGCCCTGCCCATTCATTGCTCGGGAATTACATGAAGAATCGGATCCTGATCGCCGGAGTCGCAGTCGTCGCAGCGGTCGGTTTGGCCGGAGGCGGCGCCTATGTCTACTTCTTCTCCGGCCTTCGCTCGACACCGGCCACGCTGGGCCTTTCGGCGACGCCCAACGCCTCCCCCACCGCCACCACGAGCACCGGACTCGCCGGGAGCTGGACGGTGACGACGGGATCCCTTGCCGGGTACCGGGTCAAAGAGCTTTTCGTCGGCCAGTCCTCGAAGCACGAAGCCGTGGCGCGCACCTCGACGGTGAGCGGAACCGTGGCCGTGAGCGGTGACGCGACGAGCGGCTACCAGGTCAGCGCCATCACGATCATGGCCGTGCTCACCGACCTCCACAGCATCGACTCCGTCGCCGGCCGTGACGTCACGCAGCGCGACGGCGTCGTGTCCCGGCAGATGGACCTTCAGCAGTTCCCCAATGCGACGTTCATCGCATCTTCGCTGTCGGTTCCGGGACCGGTGACGAGCCAGACCATCGAACTTTCGATACCGGGCAAGCTGACCATCCACGGCGTCACCAAGGATGTGACGGCGACCGCCAAGGCGCAGGAGGCCGGCGGCAAGCTCGAGATCGCGGGGAGCGTGGCGATCGACATGACGGACTACGGGGTTTCGCCGCCGGCAGTCCCCTTCGTAACCGTCGACTCCCAGGTGACAGTCGAATTCGATATCTTCCTGACCAAGGGCTCCTAGCCGAACATCTGGCGCGCCACGAACAGCACATTGGCGGGACGCTCGGCCAGCCGCCTCAGGTACCAGGCATACCAGGCATCGCCGTAGGCGATGAGCGCTTTGACCCGGTAGCCCTCAGTGGCCAGTCTCGCCTGGTGCGCTGCCTGGATCCCATACAGCATGTGCACCTCGAGCGCGTGGCGGTCCATGCCGATGGCATCGGCGAACCGCGCGATGCGCTCGATGAGCGGCACGTCGTGGGTGGCCAGCACCAGCTTGAGCCGGCCTCGGTTCACATCTGGAAGCATCAGCGCGCACAGCGCCAGGTAGTTCGCGTCGACGTCGCGCTTGGCGGGAAACGCGCGATCCGCCGGCTCGGCGTAGGCGCCCTTGACCAGCCTGACGGCGGGCTTGAACGGCAGCATCCGATGCACATCGGCGGCGGTGCGGTACAGGTACGCCTGCAGGCAGACACCGGTGGCGGGATGTCGTGAGTGCACGCGGTTGTACAAGTCGAGCGTGCGGTCGGTGTAGGCGCTGCCTTCCATATCGATCCACATGAAGCCCTTGACCTTCGCGGCCGCGGCGGCCAGCCGGTTCAGGTTGGCGAAGGTGGCCTCTGGGTCGATGTCGAGCCCGACCTGCGTGGGCTTGATGGAGATCTCAGGCTCGAGGCCGGCCTCCGCTGCTTGTGTCAGCACCATCTCGTAGTGCTCGACCGCCGCGGCAGCTTCGGACATCGCCTTGATGTTCTCGCCCAGCTTCGTGAACACCGCCCCGATTCCCCTGGCCTTGAACTCCACGGCGGCTTTCAGGGCCGACTCGTACTCCTCGCCCGGCATGAACCGCTTGACCGCGCGGCGCACGAAACCCCAGCTCGGCACGTGCTCTGACAGCCAGGGATTCTGCGCGCACCAGAGAAGTAGCCCCCTCACAACCTGGCAATGATATTGGGGCTCGGGGCCGCGCCAGCCACGGTTTCGACCACGGCGTCCCAGCCCTCCGGGTCATTGGCCACGACCGCCGGACGTTCGATCGGCGGCGGCTCTGATTTGAAGCCCGCGCCGGTGTCGAAGACCACGATCCGCTCGTCCGCTTCGATAAGCCCTCGTTCTCGCATCACCGGCAGGGCCGCAAAAGCCGCCGCGGACTCCAGGCTGAGATAGCCACCGCCCATGCGGGCGGCGTACATCTGCATGGAGACGATCTCCGCCTCCGGGACAGCGACCGCTCCCCCGCCCGAGCGCCGAAGGCATTCGAGGATGAGGTGGTCGCCAAGGGCGGACGGCACACGAATGCCCGCTGCGCGGGTGGCCGCTCCTGGCCACGGCTCGGCAAAAGCCGTCCCTTGTTCGAAGGCACGCACGATCGGCGCACAGCCATCCGACTGCACCGAATACATACGAGGCCGCGACGAGCCGATGAACCCCAACGCCTCCAGCTCGTCGAACGCCTTCCACATGCCGATCAGGCCGGTGCCGCCGCCGGTCGGATAGACGACGGCGTCCGGCAGGGTCCAGCCGAAGTCCTCCGCCAGCTCGAAACCAAGTGTCTTCTTACCCTCCACGCGGTAGGGCTCGCGCAGGGTGGCCATGTCGAACGCGCCCGCCTTCTCGCAGACGAGGCGCGCGAGCTTGCCGCAATCGGAGATGAGGCCGTCGAGGAGGATGAGACGGGCCCCGCACACAAGCGCCTCCGCCTGATTGGCAAGCGGGGCGTCGGCCGGCATGACCACCGTCGCCTCCACTCCCGCCGCCGACGCGTACGCCGCCAGAGCGCCCGCCGCATTCCCAGCCGAGGGCGCGACGAGGTGGGTCGCTCCCAGCTCGACCGCACGGCTGACAGCGACGGCCATGCCTCGCGCCTTGAAGGATCCAGTCGGGTTCATGCTTTCAGCTTTCACACGCAGCCCGCCCAGCCCAAGGTTTCGTGACAGGCGACCCCCCGCCAGCAGCGGCGTCGAACCTTCGCCAAGGGTGGTGATGAACTTTCGCGAGCGGACGGGTAGCAGCTCCTCCCACCGCCACAGTCCGCCGCGACGAACCGCGATCGCCTGCCTGGTCAAAGTGAGGCGAGCGCGCTCGAGCTCGTAGCGCGCCAGGAGCGTGCGACCGTCTGAGGGATCAGTGCCGCGGAGCTGATCCGGGTCGTGGCGATTTCTCGAGAGCGCGCCCTCGAGAAAAGCGAGCGTGGATGCTGTGGGGTCACCCCGACTCATAGGCGGAGACTAGACGAAGCTCAGTCAGGCGGGCGGCCGCGAACCTCCGAGCAAGCATTCGACACTGCAGTAGACCAGCGTCCCGCGGAAGACGGCGCCGAAATCGATCGGCCTCGCGCATCCGTCGCAATAGGAGGGTTGGGCATCGATGACTTCCGCACGCTTGACGACGTGTACATGCGCAGGCCCGCTTGCGATGCCCTGGCGAAGCGCCGACCGCTCCGCAACAGGTCTGTGCAGCCGTCCGGCCGGCAGGTGAACAACCCCCATGTCTTCCTCCCCTGGGATACCGCACCAAGTATCTCGCCGCGATCGCAACAATCGCCGTACGAATGTGGGAATTCGCCGTACTACAGAACAGGTCTGCGGCGGGGGACCGCTGTCCCCCGGCGATGATTGCCGTTCTTACGCGGCTACCAGTAGTACCAGCGGCCTCCGCCTTCGGCGGCCCGGAAGAAGAACCCGAACACCCAAAGGATCAGCCCGATGATGAGCAGCAGCCACAACATCTGCAGCCCGCTCGCAATCAAGCCACCCCCACCAAGGAGCAGGAGCAACAGGACGAGGACAATCAACGGGATCACTCTGCGCTGTACCTCCTTTCCCGACCGACCGATGTGGCCAGTCTCAAAATCCGCATCTGTCTACTGAAACCCACCAAATGCGGCGCGGTTACCCACGCGCGCGCCGGCGGCGCGCGCCGGTCTTCCCGCCCTTCATCAGCGATCGCCATCCTCTCGCGTGAATCTCGATCCCAAATTTGCGCGCCGCAGCCCTGATTCGCTTCCAGGCCGTGTCGCGCTCGGCCTCCGTGACGCCCTCGACCTGGTCGAACCGAGCGATCGCATTGCGGACATGACGCGCGTCGGTGATCGGTTCTTTGCGCTTCTTCGTAAATGCGAACTTCTCGGCCGGCAGCCGGTTCTGCTGTCGCGTGCTCAGGCCTGACGTGCGTCTGCGGATGGTGGCACCGCTTGCGCGGCGGCTCTGCACTGTGCGCGCGCGCTTGATGTTTCTGCGTGCGGCTGTCTTCTGCTTTGTCGTCGCCATCAAATCAACCTCCTTTCTTGATTACGCGGCCGCATGAACGAAGAGGGCCGGCCCCTGCACGCGGGGCGCGGCCCTCGGCTCCCCTGAGGAGGGTCAGGAAGGAGTTGCGGACGGTGATGGGTGGGTGCCGCCGCCACCGCCCGGCGCCGGAGCCGGCGAAGTGACGGTTGTCGGGTTCGAAGGTGTCGAATACGGCGCCCTCGTTCCAAACCAATTCCACTGACTGAAGCCGAAGAAGAGGAGGATGAGCACCAAGAGCGCCATGATCGCGGCTGCGATTCCAGCGCCCGCACCGGCTGTCGTCCCCTCGGTCTCCACCACCTCGGAACCCACCGGGCTCCAGTAGCGTCGGACGCTGTATCCGCCGGCTCCCACGAGCGCGGCGAATAGGAGAACGACGAGCAGGATGAACAGTAGCGTTCCCAAACGATGACCTCCTGTTTGGTTCGGGCCCCCTACACATCTTGGATAGGCCTCTTCTATGGAAACGCCCATTACAGCGCGGACTACGCAGCGCCTAATTTTTCGAAGTCGTCACGTATGAGTGCGCGGTAGCGCGGCTGCAGCTATCGAGTTAGGGAGTTCGATTGGAGGACATGAAAAAGTGCGCCTAAATCGCGCGTAAGTTACGTAGTTGTCGTGCGCTTTCGGCGCCGGAAGACCGCCAAATGCCCGAGCATCCTCTTCGCAAACGACGGCGGGGCGAATGGCCGGGACAAAGGTTGGTCTGAAGCCTTGTCCTCGTTGATCACCTCGATTGGCTTGCGAACCTCCCTGGACTCGTGCATCGGGCTCGCGATGAGACCCTTCGTGACCGGCTGACCGAGGCGAAACTCGTTGAAGACAGCGCCAAACAGGATGAGCTCGCTCACGATGTAGAACCACGCGGCGAGGAGGAAGAAGAGGCCGAACTGCGCGCCATATGTGTTGAAGCCGCCGGCGAGGCGCACATATAGAGGAAAACCGAGCGAGAAGACTTCGATCAGGGTTCCGGCGAGGAGCGCGCCTGGCAGCACGTCGCGCACCTCGAACGAGCGGTTGGGGACGAAGCGATAGAGCAACGAAAGCAGCGTGACCATAACCGCCGACCCAATGATGAATCCGGTCACCCATGCCAAGGGGAACAGCGCGGCCACGGCATTCGCCGCCACCGTGATGCCGACGGCGATCACCAGCAGGATCATCATCACAAGGCCCATCAGCTTCTGCCTGACCAGGTTCCGCTGCTTCGTGCCAAAGATCTGCGTCAACGCAAACTCCATGGTCCCGAAGATGCTGCTGGCGCTCCACAGTAGGCCGGCCAGCGACAGCAGACCCAACCACCCGGCCGATTGCCTCACCCCATGGACGGCGTCGAGCAGTTGCGGCTGGGCCGTGGTCGGGAAGACCTCGATGATCAGGGCTTCGGCCTTCGCCTCGAGGCCTGGATCTCGAATCGCGTATCCGATCAGGGAGAGAGCTCCGAGCATCAGCGGGAACATCGCCAGCATGCACGTGAATGCGAGCGCCGAGGCGTAGTTGCTCGCCTGGCTCTGCCCATATGCGGCGAGGACCCCGATCGGCAGCCAGCTCTTGATTGCTCTGATCATTTCGGCGCCGGGCCGCGCCGCTTCACGATGCGCGAGGCAAGCGCGCCGGCCGTGCTGACCGCGACGGTGGTCGCGACCCTCTCGGCGATCGTCCGCCATGGGCTCGGACTGCGAGAGTCATCGGAGCCGGCGACGACGACCTTGACTTTCGCGGGCAGGTTGCGGAGCGCCTTGGTCGCCCTGGTCGGCAGATGACGAATAGATGCCGGCACCGGGTCCTTGACGGGCGCCGCATGCGACCGATGGCGTGTCAACCTGTAGATCGCAAAGCTGACGGCTGCCGCAGACGCGAGGCCGATACCGACCATCGCCGCCACGCGCGCTGCCTTTCGCGCGCCCGACACCGCGCGGCGCTCGAGCAGCTTCAGGTTCGCGTCGAGGCGCTGCCGGGTCTCGGCTATCTGCCGTTCGATCTCAGCTGACGAAGCGCCCACGCCTTGTTCTCCTTCAGTGTTTCGAGCGTCCTGGTCGGCAGCCGCAACCTCAGCCGCGATCTGCCGAACAGGTAGAGCACGCCCGCCAAAACGAAGTAAACCACTGCCCACAGCAGCGCGGCCTGCCAGTGCCAGGGGACGGCCTCGACCACCGCGACGGGTAGGGCGACGAGCAACGCGATCGCGACCACCATGCCCGCGGCGGCCATGGATCCGAGCGCGATGGCGTTCGTGATCGCGAGCTCCTTGAGCTCCTGCCGGGCGAGCATGACCTCGAGGCTGACCAGGCGCTGGACGTCCTGCACGACATCCGCCGCCAGCTCCCTCGATGTCGCCTTGGGCTCGGTAGTTTGCATTCCTTCTTATGAGAACGCCGCGCCGCATGCGGCGACCCGGTGACTCGAATCACAGGATCGCCGCGTAGTCATGCCGCAGACATCAAGTTCGTGCGGGTATTCAGGTCGGGAGGCCGTGACCGGCAACCTCATAAGCCGTGGCGATGTCGGCGATCACCATCACGGCCGCCGCGGACCAGCCGATGACTTTGGTCGGAAGCCGATTGACGTAGTCGCCCATAAGCTTTCGATTCGACGTCAGCAGGAGCATGAGCACGATCAGAACCGGCGCAATGACGCCGTCGAGCACCTGAGAGTAGAAGAGTGCCTTGATCGGATCGATGGCGGAGACCGCAAGCTCCATGGCGACCAGGAACGAAAGACCGATGACGACATAGAACTGCGGCGCGTTTTGCGCGTGCCGCCCGAGGCCGCGTCGCCACCCGGCCAGGCCGGCTACTCCAAAGGCGGCCGACGCGGCGAGCACCGGGATCGCCAGCAGGCCCGCTCCGATGATCCCCACGGCGAAGAGATCTGTGGCATAGCGACCGGCGAAAGGCTCCAATGCGCGTGCGGCATCGGCGGCGGTTTTGATGCTTGCGTGATGGGCGTACAGAACTGTCCCGGTCGACACCATGATGAAAAATGCGGTGACGTTCGACCAGATCATTCCGGCGGTGATGTCGATGTTTCGCTGCGTCATGCCCTGCACGCCACGCCTCTCTTCAACCTCCCCGCTCGCCTGCCAGAAGAACAGGTATGGGGTGATGGTCGTGCCCAGGAGAGCCACTGAGCCCAGCAAGTACCCTGGCGAGAACGAAACGTGCGGCACCAACGTGCTCAGGAGGACATCGGCCCAGTTGGGGCGAGCCAGGAACGCCGCGAGGATGTAGGTGGCGAACACGGCCACCAGCCACAGGAGGTATTTGCTGATGACCCTGTAGTCCGTGAAGATGGTCACGTAGGCCATGAGGCCCGCCAGCGGCACGACCCAGAACACCAATCGCGCGCCGGTGAGGAGCTCCAGCGCGGCGGCCATCGCGAGCAGGTCGGCGCCCATGGTGATCACGTTGGCCACCACCATGAGCAGCACCGCGGGCGTTGCAACGCGCGCGCCATACGTATTGCGCAAGAGCGTCGCGAGGTCGGTCTTGGTCACATTGCCGACCTTGGCCGATATCTGCTGGACGACGATGAGCATCGGCGTCGACAGCAGCAGCAGCCAGTTCTGCGCGTAGCCGGCAGTGGTCCCCACGACAGAGTACGTGGCAATGCCGGCTGGGTCGTTGTCGGCGCCGCCGGTGATGACGCCAGGCCCGATCGCTCTCAGCACGTCGGAGAATCTGAGCCGCCTCTCGTGCGCCCGGCGACGGCGGAGCTCGGTCTCTGCCATCTAGTGAGGCCGCCGGGCCGGAACCGGAGGTGTGACCATTGTCCAGATGCTGCGGGTGTCCTCGTCGAGTAGCTCGCGCGCCTCGAACGCATCGGTTTCGTCGACGCGCGCGAGCAGGATCCCGTGCCCGCTCGAGAGCGCCTTGCGTACGTCCGTCGCAAACTCTCCCACCGACTCCAGGAGCGGATCACCACCAGACATCACGATGCCTGCTGCCTTTGCCCTCAACCGGCGGTGCTGGCGCAGGAATGTGAGCGCGTGGTTGGCGACGGCCCGATTGGAAAACGCGGCGATGATGGTCTGGTCGTAGAGCCCCCGCCGCTGGTCATGTCGCTTGACCTTCAGCCGGCGCGCGTCGACGTCGGCGATTCCCCTCGCGAGGTATCGATGAGCTTCGGCGATCAGCTCCTGGCGGTCCCGAAGCGATTCGAGCTCGCCCGACAGGTGCAAGATGCCGCCGTGCTGCTTGACGTCGACCGCATCCCCATATAAAGGATGGGGCTGACCGGGCTGACCCACCATCACCGTCGTCCACCAGGACTCGATCTGCGTGTCCACACCGCCCGTTCTCCCCATGTGATTCCGGAACGCGGCGGTGCGAGGGGTTACCGGCCGGCTGGGCGTTACGGTTCTAGGATGGAATCCGTCGCGACACCCCCGCAGATACTTCCGCGATCGGTGGACAGGCGCCTGTTCCAGGCGATCCATGGCCTGCCGCACTCGCCCCGCAGCGACCACTACATATCGCTGGTCTCGGACCTCGGCGAAGGCCTCGGCTGGGTGGCGGCGGGAGTGGGCGTGGCGTGGCTTGGCGGTCAGAGGGGACGGCGAGCGGGGATCGCCACCGCCCTGGCTTCGCTCGGGACGACTTACCTGGTGCAGCGAATGGTCAAGCCGATCTTCAGGCGGCGGCGCCCGTTCGTGAGCCGCGAGGTCATGGTCGTCGGGATTCGTACGGCCGACGCCTCGTTTCCATCCGGCCACACCGCCTCATCGTTTGCCGCCGCGACCGCACTTTCCACCTTCTATCCAAATGCGGCCCCGCTGGTCTTCACCCTCGCCACGCTGGTCGGGGCCTCGCGGGTTCACCTGGGCCACCACTTCCCGAGCGACGTCACCGCGGGCGCCGTAATCGGGATCGGGATGGGTACGTTCACCGCGTGGCTGCTAAAGCTCCCGAAATTCCTCTGATCAGCGGGGGCAGGATCACCTTTACGGCGCTGACCTCGGCCGTAACGGTCGCCGGCGTCCTGCCCACCAGCACGTTGTCGGCGTAGACGCGAACGCGCGGCTTGGTCGTCACGGAAACCTTCTTGAAACGGAACACCTGGCCGAGCCCTTCCTCGGCATGCTTCATCAGAAGGGCCGAAGCCAATGCTCGTGCGGCGATGTCCGACCTGGTCCGGCCCGCCAGCACTGCGAACTCGAGGTAGTGATCCCTCGGGGTACTGTCCCCCACCGGCAACAGGGACCCGATCGACGACGTGTTGGTGAAGACGAGAGACATGGCCGACCCGCTTCCCTTCAGGTCGCCCTCCAGCTCGTACGAGAAGCGCTTGGCCGTCAGCACTGACGCAAGGTCGGTGGCCAACGAGCCATATTTCCGATCCTTCAGAGTCTCGCCCAGCGCGATCGTCTCGCCGAAAAGTCCGATCAGGCAGGCCTCGAGGAACACGGTCCCGTTGACGCGTCCCAGCGTGATGGGGCGCGGCCGCCCTTGCTTGACGACCTCGATCTGCGTGTCGAGGTCAGGTGGCAGGCCGAGCGCGAGGGCGAAGTTGTTGAAGGTACCGAGCGAAAGAATGCCCACCGGATGCTTGGTATCGGCCAGCTTCCTGACGACGAACTCCACGCTGCCGTCACCGCCGGCGACGACTATGCGTGCTCGCGGGGTGATCAGCTTTTCAAAATCCACCTTGGGGTCGAACGGTATGACCAGGTGGTCCGCGAACAGTCCGCGCAGCCTGGCTTCGAGCTCGGGCGTCATGTTCCCAGCGCCGGTGCTGAGGATGAGCAAGCGTCTCGCCGTGCGTTCGGTCGACTTCTCGGCACGGGCGCCGGCAGCCGTTTTCACCCCCATATGGTGGAAGAGCCCGGCCCTTGCAGGCCAGGCTCCCCCACCCGGTCAACGCATCGGCTTCGATGCATACCTGATCGGGACACATATGCTCCACGCATGGTTATCCGGAGCGACCTCGAAGGACTGAGCGACGCGGCGGCGCGCCGCGCTCTCGGTGGCCTGCCTCGATCCGATTACGAGGTCGTGATCAAGCCGCTCCGCTACCGCACCTCTCCCCACCTCGCCGCTCGCTGTGAGTTCGAGGAACGCCGGATCGTGCTCCAGGTGCCGGTTCCGTTCCGGCCGTTCAAGGAGCCGGTCATCTACGCCGCGCGCCGTAAGCGAGGGCGCGGCTTGCGCTTTGCCTGGGCGTCCGAGAGCGTGTCCTTTCGCCTGCGCCGCGAGGTGCTTCGATTCCTCTACTGCCACGAGTGGATGCACTGGTACCTCAAAGAGGTGCTCGGCAAGCGCTCGGCCGCGGAGACCGCGTGCGACCGGTTCGCGCTGCGCAACTTCAGGCGGCCCAGGGTTTCGGCCGCGGACGCTGACGCCGCTCTGCGCCGCCGCGCGAGGGCGCGAGCCTAGCCGCGAACCGCAACCGCGGCTTCCTCCTGGGCAAGGTCTGCCAGCGCCGAACGCTCGATCTCGTCAAGGCTTTTGCCACGATCGCGTTCCAGAACCTTCATGCGCTTGTCGAACTGAGAGCTCGCGAAATCGATGTATGTCTGCATGCGCTGCCCGAACGGTGGGTTGGTCTCGTCGTAGGCGTCCCAGAACTCGGTCACCACGCTCAATGCCGGGCCCAGGAGCTCGTTCATGCGAACGTTCATGACGTCCCAGCCTCCTGGCGTGGCGTTGATCAAGCGATTCAGCAGAAACACCCCATAGCGGATGTGGCGGCTCTCGTCGCGCGCGATGAGCCTGATGGCCTCCAGCAGGCCGGGCAGCCTTCCGCTGCTTTCGAGCGACTGCCTGAATCCGTGGTAGCCGGTCTCCGCCAGCACCCCTTCGATGACCATGTTGTAGGTGACTGCAGCTCTGATCTGAGCGATTGCGGACGGATCGTCTTTGAGGCGGCCCAATGCGGAGGGCAGCTCGACCAGGAACAGGTGGCTGTAGCTCGGCGTCAGGAATCGGCTCAAATCTTCGTGAGCGGCGGCCACCGTGTCCAACCAGCGCCGGAACAACTCGACGTGCTTGGCCTCCTCCCAAAGAAAGGACGTGAGGAAGATCTCCTCCTCGAGCCGTCCCTCCTGGGCCACCGCCATGATCAGCGGCAGCAGGTCGGTAGTGACGCCCTCCTCGCCGGCCTGGAACAGCGAGACCGTCCTGAGGATAAAGTCCCTCTCCAACGTGGTCATCGCCGCCCAGTCGGAGCTGTCGCGACTGAAGTCGATCGCTTGCGGATCCCAGGTGCCGAGTCGCTTGGCCTTCTGGAACAGGCGCATCGGCACCGAATCCCAGTCGAGCCCGCGCCCCGAGATGGTCGCGTAGCCTCTACGTGCGCCGTCGACCGTTCCCACACCCCTATGGTGACGGACGAGTGTGACCTTGTGGCACGCGTGATGGCCGCAGCCCAGCCCGCGTCGCCAGCACTGCAAGAACGGCTGCATCGCTCAGCGCCCAGCCGCCTCTGTCGTTGTTGAAGTACGCGAACACGTCGTCGTCCGCGGTCCACATTCGGGCAAGGCGCGCCGCCCACGTGCGCAACGCGGAGCGGCGGTAGCCGGGGGCGTCCGGCCCGGTGCCTTCGTGGAACCTGACCATCCCCCAGCCGGCGGTCCGCCAGAACGGTGTTCTGCGACCTCGAGCGTCCGCGAGGCAAAGGGCTGCGCCCCGCCGCTCGAGAACTGAGCGGACCTCGGGTACGAACCAGCTCTCATGCCTTAGCTCGACGGCCACGCGGACCGAACGCGGAAATGCAGCCAGGGTGGCGTCCAGCCGGCCCGGGTCAGCCTTGAACGAAGGCGGCAGCTGGACCAGGATCGGCCCGCGCTTGCGGCCCAGCCGGCGCGCGCGGTCCAGGAATCGGTGTACCGGCTCTTCTGGATCCCGCAGCCGTTTCAGGTGCGTCAGAAAGCGGCTCATCTTGAGCGCGAAGACGAAGTCCGCCGGCGTCTGCCGCTTCCAGCGGTCGAACACCTCGGGGTCGGGGAGGTTGTAGAAAGTTTTGTTGACCTCGGTGGTTTGAAAATTCGCCGCGTAGTGTTCCAACCACCTTCGCTGCGGGAGCCGGTCGGGGTAGAAGACGCGCCGCCAATGCGGATACTGCCACCCTGACGTGCCGATGAATATCACCGGTTCAGCTTCGTTTCGACGCGCGGCCTCTGTGCTCATCGCTGATCGAGCTCGCCAGGCGCGTCAAGGTCTTGGCGACAGCGCTCGAGGGCTCGCTGGCGACCAGGACCTCTCCCATCACGGCCGCGCGATCGAAGCGCGCGCCGTCATATGCAATTTCCATGTGCATCGGCCGCTTCACCACGCGCTCGGCGTCTGCGCGGGTGACCATGGTCTGGGGCCGGGGGTGGTTCAGGATCAGGCTGACGCGAGCGGGCGGGATGTCGAGCACCGTTTCGAAGATCTGCAGGAGGTCAGCGGTGTCCTTGAGCGTCGGGAGCTCCGCGGTCACCATGACGAGGACTCGATCGGCCCGCTCGAGAACGCCGAGGGTGACCTCGCTCATGGCCACGCCGAGGTCGACCACGATGTATGTGAACGTCTGCTCGAGGACGCCGAGCGCGCGCTGGACCAGGGTCGGCGTCACCAGTTCGGACTGCTCGACACGCAGCGCGCTCGGGAGCACCACCATGCCGGTGTGGTGATGAAGTCCGGCCGCCAGGAGCGCTTCCTCGAAGTGGTTCTCGTCGGGGCGCTCGCTGAGCGCCAGGCAGCCGGTCGGCACGAGGTTCGCCACGAGGGCGGCATGGTTGTAAGGCAGGCTCAGATCGAGCAACACGCATTCGCCGCGGTGCTTCTGGCCGATGGCGGCCGCGAGGTTGACCGCGATTGTCGTCCGGCCCGCGCCGCCTTTGACGGCGTAGACAGCAACGATCATCCGGCGACGCGTCTCAGAAAGTTGGTCACCTCAGCTGTGAGCACGGCCGGGCTGACCGGCTTGACGATGAACCCCTCGCATCCCGCTGCTTTGGCCGACCGCTCGTAAAGGGGCATATTGAGGCCGGTGAGGGCAATGATCGGGATCCTCGCCGTCCGCGATTCGGATTTCAGCTCGCGGGTGAACTCGAGGCCATCCATCCCGGGCAGCCCGAGGTCCATGAGAATAAGCGCGGGCTTGCGTTTCGAGATCGTCTTACGCGCGGACTCCGCCGATCCGCTGCCCGCGACCTCGAAGCCCGCTGCTTCGAGCACGGTCGAAGCGAGCATCAAGCTTGCAGGATCGTCCTCGACGATCAGGATCAGTGGCGACTTCTTCCTTGTCATGCGCGCACTTGCCGGCGCGCCCACACTACGCGGACGGTAGGTACTTCCGTACCTCGTCGGCGAAAGTCCGGGTGTTGATCGGCTTCGAGATGTAGCCCGCGCAGCCGGCTTCGAGAGTGCGCTCCCTGTCCCCCAGCATCGCCAAAGCGGTGAGCGCGACCACGGGAATGGCGGCCGTCTTTTCGTCCCGCTTCAGCCGGCGCGTAAGCGAAAGGCCGTCGACCCCAGGCAGCTGCACGTCCATGAGGATCAGGTCCGGCTTCCGCGCGGCCAGCATGTCGAGCGCTTCTTCCGAGTTGCCCGCCAGCTCGACGCGTAATCCGTCGCGCTCGAGCACGGCGCTGGCAAGCAGGCGATTCGCCTCGTTGTCCTCGACGATCAAGATCATCGCCGGCCCGCTCATAGCGTCACCGGCGAGGAGTCGACGACCTGGCGCAGCAACCCGAGCAGGTCGGCCGCACCGGTCGACCCGCGCCTGAGGATCGTCGACACGTGTCCGTTGAGCTGGCGGATGTCCGCTTCAGTGAGGTGCTTCGCGGTGAGCACCATGATCGGGGTGGACTTCGTGGCGTCATGCGCCCGGAGCGCCTCGACCACATCGAAGCCCGTGACGTCGGGCATCATCAGGTCCAGCATCACCAGGTCGGGTTTGCGCGACTTGGCGAGCTCGATTGCCTCGCGCCCGCCTCGCGCCTGGATCACACCGAACCCGGCCGGTTCCAGGATTCGCTTCAGCCATTCGCGGTTGGCGGCCTCGTCGTCGACGACAAGGATGCGAGGCTTCTCGCCAGCCTTGCGCCCGAACTTGATGCGGCTCAAGCGGTTGATGAGCTCCTTCGCCGGGACCGGCTTGACGAAGTAGTCGAGAGCGCCCAGAGCGATGCCGAGCTCGGGGTTGTCGACCACGCTCACGACGACGACCGGGATGTTGCTTGTCGCCGCCTCGCGCTTGAGGCGTGTCAGCACCTCCCATCCATCGAGGTCGGGCAGCAGGATGTCGAGCGTGATCGCGGCGGGCCCGCGAGCGATCGCTTGTGCGATTGCATCGTTCCCGGTCCGGGCCACCTGGGTGGCGAATCCCGCGCGCTCCAGCTGCCGGGTCAACAGCTCGGCGGCGGCCGGGTCGTCCTCCACAACGAGCACGAGAGGACGCGAGGAGTCCTTCGGGCCGGTGAGGGCGTCGGGTTCTTGAGAGCGCACGCCTTCGGCGCGCGCGGTGATCGGAAGCACGATTGTGAATATGCTGCCCTTGCCCGGCTCGCTGACCAGCCGTACGTCGCCACCGTGAAGCCTGGCGAAACGCCGCGTGAGAGTGAGGCCCAGGCCGGTGCCCGGCTGGGAGCGTCCGACACCCGAATCGACCTGCTGGAACTCATGAAACACCCGCTCCTGGTCCTGGCTGTCGATCCCGATCCCGGTGTCAGTCACGGAAAGCTCTACCGACTCGTCGAGCCTGCGCGTTTCGATGGTCACGATTCCGTTTTGAGGCGTGAACTTCACCGCGTTGGAGACGAGGTTGAGCAGCATCTGCTTCACCTTGCCGGGGTCGGCGGTGATCTCGCCGGCCGAGCTCTCAGTGATGCGAAGCTGGATGCTCTTCTGGGCCGCCAGCGGCTCGACGGTGCTCGCCACCTCGCCGATGACGTCTTTGACGTCGACCGTCTGCAGGCGCAGCTCCATCTGGCCGGCCTCGATCTTGGAAAGATCGAGGATGTCGTTGATCAATCCGAGGAGGTGCTTTCCGCTCGAGTGGATCTGCTCGAGGAACCGTTTGCGCGTGGCCGGCGTGAACTGGCCGTTGCCGGCGTCGATCAACAGCTCCGAGAACCCGAGGATGGCGTTGAGGGGCGTGCGCAGCTCGTGGCTCATGCTGGCAAGGAAGACGCTCTTGTGGCGGTTCGCCTCGAGGAGCTTGCGGTTGCTCTCCTCGAGCTTTGTGATGAGATGCCTACGATCCAGTGCGGTGGCGAACGCACTCATGAACTGCTGGACCCGTCGAATCTCATCTGCGCCAAAGGTCGGGGTGAAAGGACCAGAAAGGACGACCAGGGTGCCCGCTCCGGAGAGTCCCTCGATGGGCAGCTTGAGGACGGTGTGGTCGGTCTCGCCGACGGTCGCACGGCTCACACCCTCGGGCATTTGCGCTATTGCCGCTTGCAGGTCGCTCAGCTGGTCGGGCGTCAGGCCGAGTGCAATCCGCAGCGATCCGCCGACGTCGAACGCCACGGCGGCCGCCCCTCCGACCAGGCGCATCGTCCATTCCATGGCTCGATTGGAGAGCGTGTCCCTGTCCTCGCTGAGGAGCAGGTCCTCCATGAAGGCGCGCAAACCCTCCTCCTCCGATGCGCGCCACTCCCGGCGCAGCCATGACGGCGGCGCGAAGCTGACGTACAGGAGCGGGACGGTGGCGAGGACGACCAGTTGCACGACGAGCTGGACAGCCTGGTTGCCCGAAACCGCCACCAGCGACACTCCAATTGCAAACACGAGAATGCCGACAATCCCGGCGAATCCGAGGCTCAAAGAACGGAGGCGCCACGCCTGGACCACCGGCAGGCCACGAGCTACCAGCCAGAACCGAATAATCGGCTCGACCACGATGGCTCCCCACACCATGATGATCACAAAGGCCGCGACCGTCATCACCTGGGTCGGGGCCTCGAACAGCGAGGCGCCGATGAACAACGCCAGGCCGGTCACCATCGCTGCCACCGCGGCCACGTGCCATGCACGCCGCACTGGGATGAGCGAGCCGCGGAAACGCAGGAGCGCATAGGCCGAGCCGACGAAGAGGATCAGGTCGATCGTGCTGAGCAGCTTGGGGGCCAGGTGCGACGGGATTCGGCTGAGCAGCGAGACCAGCGAGAGCAGCACGATGGCGAGGGCCAGGAATCCTTGCGTGCGATCGCGGTGACGCGCCCACGAGATCGCCACCGCGAGGCCGAGAACGACGAAGGCGGCGGTGGTCAGGTTCTGCAGGAACGACAGGATGTCGGTCAAGGAAGTTGGCTCAGGCGGCGCCCAGCCGGTGGATGGCGGGCATCTCGCCCACGAAAAGCTCGACGACCTCTGGATCCCACTGGCCTCCCGCGCCATCGATCAGCAATGCCAGGGCCTGGTCGACCGGAAGCCGCGCCCGGTACGGCCGGTCGTTCACCAGCGCATCGAATGCGTCGCAGACGGAAACGATCCTGGCCAGGCGCGGGATCTCCCTGCTGCGTAGGCCGTCGGGATAGCCGCGCCCGTCGAAACGCTCGTGGTGGTGGCGGATGATCGGCAAGAGGCTCGAGGCGGAACGGAGCGGCCTGACGATGTTCTCGCCGATGATCACGTGCGACCGCATGCGCTCGGTTTCGGCGGCGTCCAGCGGCCCCGGCTTGAGGAGGATGGCATCCGGAATCCCGATCTTGCCGATGTCGTGGATGATGCCCCCCCGGTAGAGAGCGTCCAGCGCCACCTCGGGCATGCCCAAACGGGCGCCTAGATACCGGGCCGACTCAGCCACGCGTTGCGTGTGCTTCTCAGTGAGGGAGTCTTTCGCCTCCACTGCCGCAGCCAGCGAAAAGATCACCTGCTCCGCGCTGTCGAGCGTGTTGTACAGGGCCTTGAGCCGCAGCGCCGACCTGACGCGGGCGACCAGCTCGACCCTCTCCACCGGCTTGGCCATGAAGTCGTCGGCTCCCGACTCCAGGGCGCGAACGCGGTCGTCGGTCTGGTTCAGCGCTGTGATCATCACCACCGGCAGCAGCCGGCCACGTGGACCCGCCTTTATCCGGCGGCAGACCTCGTAGCCGTCGAGGCCTGGCATCTGAACGTCAAGGAGGACGAGGTCGGGGGGGTCGGCTTTGATCTGTTCGAGTGCGGATTCGCCGTTCTCAGCCATGCGCACATCGCAATCGATACCACTCAGGTAGGCCTGGACCAGCTGGCGGTTGGCGGCCCCATCGTCAACTACGAGTACGACCGCCATGTCATGGCTGTCCGACGGAGGGAGTTGTTAAGTGCGGCACGGAGCAGAAATTGTAGTCCGTAACGTTTGAAATAACGCCTTCTTATCGCGTGTCTCCGAAACGTCTCCGAACGGGTGTCAGGCGGAGGCGGAGCGATCCTGAACCGTCGCCGCGCCGCGGCCGGGAACGAGGTGACTGAGCGCGAGACGCAGCTGCTGGTTGGCCCCGGCGAGGTCACCTCGCTTCTCGAGGATCTCCGCGTACTGGACATGACACCGGCTCAATCGCTCCGTCGCGCCGAGCGCGTCCAGGATTCCCCACGCCTCGCGGAACTCGGCATCGACGCGAGCGTGATCGCCTCGGTCGGCGGCGATGCGGCCCATCCACATGCGGCACTCGGCCAAGGTGGCCTTTTCGTTGTGGCGCTCAGCCAGGGTGCGGGCTTCGCCGGCGAGGCGCTCCGCCTCGTCAGGGCGTGAACGAGCGACCTCCAGCTCGCACAGGCTGAGGAGCACCTCCGCCTTGCCCGTCTCGACACCGCTTTCGTCGAACAGGACGCTTGCGCGTTTCAGGTGGGCCTCGGCATCAACCAGATCGCCGCGGCGGATGAGAACGAGACCCAGGTTGTTCTCCGATCGGGCGAGCGAGAGGCGGTCGTCGAGTGTCTCGTGGATCGTGATTGCGCGCTGGGCGTAGTACTCCGCCATGTTCAGCTGGCCGATCTCGCCGTAAGCGCTGCTCAGGCCGCCGTACATCAGCGATAGGCGCCTCAGGTCCTGGACGACCGAGCCGGTCGCGATCGCGCTTTCGTAGGCCTCGATGGCTGCCTTCCAGTCCTGGTTGACTGAGTGCACGGAGCCGAGCACGAAGAGCAGGCGGGCTTCGGTCGTCTGCGGGATCGGATGAAGAGAACGGCAGAGCTCCAGGGCCCGTTCGGCCAGCCCAAGCGCGGTCGGATCCTGCCCGAGATAGGCAGCCGAAGCTTCGTGGCCAAGGCACTCCGCGGTCATCAGCCGGTCGCCTGTTCTCTCGAAGTGGCCTCGCGCGGCAGCGGCAAGGCGCCGCGCCTCAGCCGGCTGCGCAAGGCGGAGCAGCGCGTAGGCCACGAGGGCTTTGGTGCGCGCGATCGTTTCGGGATCCTGCTCCTTGGCGAGAATCTCCCGCCCGGCGGCAACCGCCGCCTGTGGGTCGTTGGTCGCGAGGAGGAACTCGACCTCGAGGGTGGGCGGTGACGATCGCGGCTCCATCGTGGAAGGCCGGGCGAGGAAGAAGTCCAGCGGGCGCCCGGTCCGCTCGGCGATCAGCTTCAGGGTCTCCATCGACGGTTTGGCCTTGCCGGTCTCGACGAAATAGATCGCCGTTCGGCTGATGGCGCCGTTCGCCACCTGCGCCAGGCTCAGGCCGGCTTCCGCCCTGGCCTGCTTGACCGAACCCGGCCGGATCTCGATGCCGTGGCGCCGACCGCGACGGCCCGAAGGGCGTCGACTTTGGTCGGGGCGCGCATCACCTTCCGGCATTGCGCGCCAGCTTATCTGACGTCACGAAACTTGACAACGATCGATTAACGCCGCTTATGCGGTTTCAGGTCGATCAGCAGCAGTGCGGGACCGGACCGGCGCCCACAGTGGTCGCCAGCGCGATCGCCATCGTCGCCGCCAGGATGGCAGCAAGGATCAGCTTCCTCATCAATCTCACCTCCTCTGCGCATCGAGCGCCAGGGGTCAAGAGAGCGCGGAAGGTGGAGCGGATGAAAGCGATATGCGCTCGCCGGCCGCCGCTGCCAGGCCGCCAAGCGCGGCTTCGACCTTGATTGAAGCCAGGAGCGTTAAGCCGGCTGCGGCCGCAAACTCGAGTGGTACTGTCGAGCCGACCAGGATGGTGAAGCCAACGGCCGCCGGCAGCAGGGCGAGAGCAACGGCGGCGACCGAGACGGCTAGCAGCGCCATCGGGCGCCTAAGCCGCGGTTCGCCGACTTGTTCCAGCTCTTCCCCACCTCTCTCGAAGGCGAGGCCTTCCTTCCCACCAGGAACGACCAGGGCCGGGCAATGTTAACTCAAGCCTGGCATGAATTAACATACGGTTCCCGATAAGTGGCCTGGCAAACTTCCCCCGCCGATCTCGGCCCGGGCCTGCAGGCGTTGACGACCGCCCCCAGCGGCTCGTCCCCAACCTCGCTGGTCCAGTCTTGGTGGCGCCGCGCGCTGACGCCCGAGTGGAGGCGCTTCGCTCTGGCGTCGGCCCTGGTCGCGATCGTGTGCGCGGCCTTCCTGGTCTGGCAGATCTTTCGATTTGGCGGCGACAAGACCACCATCGCGATCGACGACATCGGCGAAGGCGTCGCCGCCGGCATCGCCGCGGTGAGCCTGGCGGTCGCCTCCCTGCGGTCCAAGGGTCGGACGCGCTCGGCGTGGGCGCTGCTCGGAGCCGGGGCGGCCAGCTGGTGCATCGGGGAAGCGATCTGGTCCTGGTACGAAGTGTTCCAGGAGGTGAACGTCCCCTTTCCCTCTGCCGCCGACGCGGGCTTCCTGGTCGAGATCCCGCTCGCCATCGCCGGCGTCCTCGCATTCACAACGGCACCCACCCGCTTGGCCACCCGCGGAGAGGCTGTACTGGCGGGGGCGATCGTGGCCCTGTCGCTCCTGTTCATTGCCTGGGCACTCGGCCTGCGCACGGTTTACGAGCAGTCGCAGCAGTCCCAGCAGGCGACCCTCATCGGGCTGGCTTACCCGATAGGCGACATCGTCGTCATCACCGTCCTGATCATCGCGCTGCGCCGCGCAAGTAGGGCGCAGGTCGGCCGGATGCTGCTCCTAATCGGCGGGCTCACCGCGATTGCCGTGGCCGACAGCACGTTCACGTACCTCACCGCCAACGGCTCATACGGCGCGAACGGCAGCATCGTGGACATCGGGTGGGTCATCGGCTTCCTGCTGATCGCGCTTGCGCCGCTGTGGCCGGCGCCGACTATCGAACGAGAAACAGAAGAGGGGGCCATCAATCTGTGGCAACTGGCGCTGCCCTGGGCCGCAACGCTCTGCGCCGCGGCGGTGGCGCTGGGCATCGCGTCCGCGAATCGCGGCTTGGACCAGTTCCTGACCGCGCTCGCCGGCGGCATCGGGGTGCTGTTCGTGGCGAACCAGGTGCTGACTC
>Ga0209158_1000825_pt1 | contig 21775 bp, 20 predicted proteins | sample GraSoiAngelo_140_FD_185897 | JGI IMG/M metagenome (GOLD analysis project Ga0209158, IMG submission 185897) | Grasslands soil microbial communities from the Angelo Coastal Reserve, California, USA - 14_0929_12_30cm (SPAdes) (version 2) | ecosystem: Environmental > Terrestrial > Soil > Grasslands ...
CTCCGTTGCATTGCAGAACCTTGGTAGTGCCCACCGTCAGAAGAAGGATTGGGCACAAGCCAAGCGCGTGCTCGAGCGCGCCATTGGGTTGAATCCCGATGATCCCGAGGCAAACTACAGTCTCGGCATGGTGTATGCCCAACAGAATGACACTGAGCGTGCCTATGACTATTTGCAAAGAGCTCTGGCGGCCCGGCCCGCTTATCCAGAAGCGCTCAATAACCTGGGAATTCTCTATCTGCGCACACGGCGCCCGGAGGAAGCGAAACGCAGTTTTGAAGAGTCGATTCGCGTAGCGCCAGCGTACGATCAAGCCTATCTGAATCTGGCGCGCGTCTTCGCCATCGAAGGAAACCGGGAGAAAACAAAGAGCGTTCTTCTGGAGTTGCTAAAACAACATCCAGATCATGCGCAGGCCAAAGAAGAATTGAAGCAGCTGGAACAGTAGCCAGCTTTCACGTTTTGGGTAGTAAGTGCCTTCTTTGGTCCCGCTCCACTCGGCCGATTGCGCGGCGTCCGTCCCACCGCTAGAATGAAGTCCGACGCAGTCTTTGGCACGCTGCCGCCATATGAACATCCCTCTGAGCAGATCGATTCGGATCGTCAGCTTCTTTTGCGCTTTGCTGACGATGTTGGCTCCGTGGCTTCAAGGGCAAACCGGGGCCAAGCAAAGCCTCCCCGTGATCGAGGGAAGGGTCCACGACTCCCGAGACCGTCCGATCGTCGGCGCCGTGGTGTACCTCGAGAGTGCTGATCCCGGCCACACACTTGCCTCAGCGACGGATTCTCAAGGTCGTTTCCGCTTCGAGGCAGTATCCGTTGGGACCTATACAGTGCACACAAAGCTGGAGGGCTACCTGGAGGGGAAGGAAGGGCCATTCGTTCTCCACCAGCGAGAAGCAAAATCGATCGTTCTGCTTTTGACGAAGGCTCAAGCAACTGGAACAGCGAAGGACGAATCCAGGGCCTTTGAATTCTCGGACAAACCCACGTTCACCGTGGCGGGTGTCACCGATACGACGGCCCTGGGCGGACATGGGTCTGGCCGTGTCTTGCCGAGCAGCAATACGCTGGTGAAGGACGCAGTTTCTTTGGTGCGAGAAGGAACCAACCAACCTAACGCTGCCCCACGCGATCCTGAACACGCAGGAGCTTCGAGTGAAGCCTCCATTCGAGCCAAGCTTGCCCAGGAAGACAACGCAGACTTGCATGCCCAATTGGCGGAGCTTGAGGAAAGTGAGGGGCGTCCCCTCGAAGCCGTCAAAGAATACCATCGCGCGGCAGAACTGCAGCCGAGTGAGCCTCATCTCTTTGCCTGGGGTGCAGAATTGCTGTTGCATCGAGCATTCGAGCCCTCAATCGAAGTGTTCACCAAAGGCCGGCGCCTTTATCCAAATTCCAGCCGCATGTTGTTGGGATTGGGCGCGGCGAGATTTGCGCAAGGTTCCAAGGAGGAGGCTGGACAAATTTTTCTGGAGGCTTGCGATCTGAACCCCGCGGAACCCACGCCCTACCTTTTTCTCGGCAGGCTGCAGGCAACTGAAAACATCGAACCCCCCGGATGGACGGACAGGATGAAGCGATTCGTCGGCCTGCATCCGGAGAGTGCCATGGCGCATTACTTTTACGCCGTAGCACTGACGAAGCAGATTCGGAACCAGGAAAACTTCGAAGTGGCGGAAACGGAGCTGAAAACGGCGCTCGAGCTCGATCCCCATCTCGGCAATGCTTATCTGCAATTAGGCATTCTGCGTTCGGAACGCCAGGATTTCTCAGGCGCCATCACTGCGTTCCAGAACGCAGTTGAAACCACGCCTTTGCCGGACGAGGCCCATTACCGCCTGGCGCAGGTGTACCGGCGCATGGGAGAAGCAGAAAAGGCCGGCAAGGAGATCGAGCTGTTCAAGCAGATCTCCGAACAGAAAAGCAAGGAAGCCGAACGTGAACGCCGCGAGATTCAGCAGTTTGTGTATACCCTTCGCAAGACGAATCCTTCGTCACCGCCTCCAGTTGCTCCCGATTCGCGTTGAACTAATGAGATTAGTACCGATCCAAAAGTCAACCGCCCCACCGGAACTCCGGTGGGGCGGCGAAGGAAACTTCAGGTCGATTCGATGCGATGTTACCCTAGAAAGTGAACTTCAGCCCGAACTGAACGAGGCGCGGGTTGTTCACCGTGTAGTTTACTTGACCAAAGCCCGGTGCCCTGACATCGTTGACCGGCAAGCCGAACTGCGCGTGGTTGAACAGGTTGAAGAACTCCGCCCTGAAGTTCAGGCCCATATTCTCCCAAGGCAGCGTGAATTGCTTGATGACGGAGAAATCCGTGTTCACGAAGTCTGGACCGTAGACGGGCACGCGCGAAGCATTCCCGAGGTGGCCGACCGCACTGACGAAGCAAGTCGCGTTAATGTATTGGAGACTCTTATGGCTGGCCGCGGAGGGATCACAACCCGCGACTCTGTCCGGGCGATTAAAGTTGTTCCCGTTGCCGCCATTGTTAAAAAAAACTCCAGACTGGTTTAAGGAGTCGATTAGAGGAACGGAAAACCCGGAAGTGATTTTCTCAATCAAAGTTAGCTGCCAACCTCCCAGAACCGAGTTCGTCACGTTATTCCAGCCGTTGCCGAACTTTTTTCCCTTGCCGAAGGGTAAGTCGTAAATGACGCTTGCTGTAAAGCTATTTCTCAAGTCAATCTGCGAAGGTGCCCAATCCAGGTTCTCCCAGTTCGGTAGCGGGAAATAAACGGCACTTAGTAAGGAGCCCAAACCATCGGATAGGCCATTGTCATGGGTGTGGGAATATGTGTAGCCAATCAAGGCATAAAGGCCGTACCTTGACGCTTTGGTTTCGGCTTTGATTTGCAGCGAATCGTAGGTGGTTTTGCCGTAGTCCCCGAACACTAAAACTGAGTTACCGTTGGGTGGCGAGAATGGAGGCACGAATGGAGACCCGTCGGCGTTGCAACCGATTGTGCCTGGGCTGCAATTCGATGGGCCAAACGTGTTGAGGTTATTCCCAGCCACCAGGACGTGGTTGCCGCGTGAACCCGCATAGCCAACTGTGAGCACAACGTTGCCTGGCATCTGGCGTTCCACGTTCACATTGAACTGCTGAACCTTACCGAGCTTGAAGTTTCTAGGTTGGAAAAAAAGCGTTCCAGTGAATGTGGAAAGGTCCGGCGGGCTGTTAATAATTTGAAATGAAAGGCCAGCGCCCGAAACAAATTGGTTGCCAAGTACAGTATGGCAGTACGAGGTCGTAAAGGGGCACCCAGCTCCAGGTATTCCAGACTGTTGGGCAAGGCCAAAGGCATCGGCCTCGGCGAAGAAGGGCGGATTCTGCCATAGCCCTTGGGCACCCATGCTCCAGGCGGAATCGTGATAAATGGCATAGCCGGCCCGGACCGCAGTCTTGTCGCTGCCCAACACCTTCCAAGCCAGGCCAAGTCTTGGCTCAAAAGCCGTCCAACTCTTCTCTATTCCCGCAGACTGCGAAACACCATTCTGACCGGCAACGAAAAGCTTGTTCACATAAGGGTCGTAGTTTGCCATCCGACCAGCGACTTCCGAGATGGGATTGGTTATATCCCATGCCAAGCCGAGATTGAGGGTCAGGTCCTTGGTGATTCTCCAATCATCCTGAACGAAGGGCCGGTAGATTTTCCAGCGGCGGCCGGTGACCGGGCCGTTGTATGTTTGATCGTGAAATGACACACCCACTAGGCCCATTAGAAAGTCCGCCGTGGGATTACCCGGGATGCTCACGCCAGTGCTCGCATAGCCGCTGAAATTGCCGATGGCACCGGGGATCCAGAAACCGTCCTGGAAGGCCTCAGTGCCCACATTCATCTGGTTAGCGCGGATGCCGATACCGAACTTGAAATCATGCTTTCCGCGGATCATGTCGAGAGAATCATTTACCGTGAAGATGTTGGTTCCGCCTTGGAACGGCGTATAGCCGCGATCGCCAAGGGACCAGTAGCCGCCAATCATTAGTACGCTAACCAGGCCGCAGCTGTACGCCCCTGGCGTGCAGGTGGTGCTGCCGGTGGGGCAACCCAGATTCGCGCCGATGATGCCGAGCTTTGCGGATGCACAAGTCCCCGAGCCCTGCGAAATGATGTAGTTGAAGATGCGATTGTAACCAAAGCTGAATTGGTTCACGGTTGACGGCGAAAAGATGTGAGTCTCCCCGATGGCGACGTTTCTCGCATGGTTGAGGATTCCCTGATTGCTGCCAAAGGCATTCTGTTCTGCAAAACCGGGGGCTCCGCCTGGCACATAGGAACTCGCTTGGTCGTAACTGAAGCGGGCGAATAACGAGTCCGCGCCGGAGAAGTTGTGGTCCACGCGTATATCAAACTTGGTTTCATCCAGCTTGCGAACCGGCGCGCTGACAAAGTTAAAACTGGAGTTGCCGGTCGCGTTGGGCTCTGGGTACAGATTCATCATGGCCTGGCCAATCGGATTGATCAGGCCGGACGGAATCTTATTGCAGGCTGTCCCTTGGGGCTGGCTTCCATTTGCGTTTGCTGGCAATGGATTTCCGCTGGGATCGCATTGAAAATAAATATTAGGGTAAACGCTGGGGTTCGTGGACGTTCCGACCATATTCGGATTTGCGATGACCAGCCCGGACGCGGGATTGGCGGAATAATCACCGTTGCGCATGGCGTCGGAAGGAACCAGGCCCGTGAACGCAATGCCGTGGCGCTGATATTTTTGTTCGCCGTCGAGGAAGAAAAATGTCTTGTTCTTTCGGATTGGTCCGCCAACAGACCCGCCAAACTGATTCAGATTGAATTTTTCCGCGGAAGGTAGGAAAAAGTTCTTGGCGTCCAAAGATGTGTTTCGCAAGAATTCGAATAGCGAGCCGTGGAAATTATTGGTCCCTGACTTGGTGGTCAGCAACACCGTCGGACCCGCGCGAGTTCCGTATTCAGCTGAGTAGTTATATGTCAGGACCTTAAACTCCTGAATGGAGTCGATCGAAGAGAGGATGGAAATGCCGCCTGCGGTCAACTCGTTGTTGTCGGCCCCATCGATCAGCCAGTCCGTGCTGTTGGGACGTGAACCACCGACTGAAAGTGAGAACGGTCCGCGGGCAGCCACCTCACTGGTGGCAGAAGTGGTGAAAAAGCTGTTGGGGTTTGTCTCCGCTGTAGTTCCGGGACTGAGCGTCGCAAGCTGCACGAAATCGCGCCCATTCAAAGGGAGCTGAGAAACCTGCTGAGAGGTGATGACTTGGCCGAGGGAGGGATTCGAGGTCTCCACTGCAACTTGGTTTGATACGACTTCAACCGTGGAACTCACGGTGGCGGGGGACAAAGCGAAATCCAATTCGCGCTGCTCATCCACCTGAAGTTTTACATCCTTGCTCTCCACCGCCTGGAAGCCCTGGAATTCCACCCGAATCGTATAGATGGATACCGGCAGCAAGTTGATGATGTAGTGGCCCGCATCATCGGTCTTGGCTTCGCGACTTGCGCCAGTGCCTTGAGAGGTGACCCTGACGGACGCTCCGGAAACTGCCGAGCCCGATTTATCTGTCACTATCCCTAGAAAGCTACCTGTTGCCTGGCCGTACGCCATTTGTCCGCAACAGGTTGCAACGATACAGACCACGACCGCAGTAAGAATTCTCTTGCACATTATCCTCACCTCTCTCGGCAACCCCACCAAACGTATATTCCGGATTCAAAGCCTGAAAAACAAACGAAGTGCCCTCCACCCCCAAGTGCCAGGAACCACGCCGTTCCCAAATTCAGAGGAAAAGCATGAGATGGCGATCTTCAGACTCTCCGTCCCACCAATACCTGACGGCAGGAATCAGACTTTTGATTCCAAGGAAAAACATTGGGGGGAAAATTACTTCTCAACGCCGGCTGTGTCAAGTGGATGTTTATGGAAGCCCGCAACGAAGGGATTCATTTCCATTCAATTTGCTGATCTCGATGCACTTGCTCATTCTTGCCTGCGGTTATATTCTCGCGGCTTGCTGCTGACAGCGGACAAAGTACGGCCAGGTCATGAAATCTACAACTCTTCGGCTGCCGGACGCGTTCGCCTCGCGTCCCTTGAGGAGGACGCCGCCGCGAAGCGGTTTTTGCTAATTGCTCGCAGCGCCGCCAATTTGCAAAAGTCCAGAAACTAGCCAGTCAATTTTGGGAACTTGGAAGCTCCCCGGGTTTGCCATCGATTGTAACGGGCCAGAAGACCGGAATTCCCGACATTACTTCCGGTTTGTCGGCAAGCCGGAAGTGCGCGCTGAGCAGCGCGTTGTTCAGGAGGGTTGAAGTCCCTCTGGCGCTCAAATGAGGGGCGCCATATCCAAGATGCGGGGTTCGCAGCCTCGCTGGCCGGAGAAAGTGGAAGGTATGGAGACGTCTAAACGGGCACGAAGGCGAAAGCTGGATACGGCCAAGACCGACCTAGAGCCACCGCTTGCTGTACTCCGGAGGGCAGGGTGTCCACCGTAAGGTGGAATCCGAAGGGCATGAGGAGAAGTACCGGGCCGTAATCGATGGGGAAACCCAAGATGAACCGGTCGGCCAAAGGTGGGGCAAGGTCGAGTCTGCACTTCTAAGACGAAGGCGTTTCTCATTCACCCACCGCACCAAGGTGTTTGCGGACGGCACGGTACAGAAGAACAGCGCGTGACCTCAGGAGAACTGGCAGAGTCTCCGGGCAGCTCCGGAGTAAGCAGACTTATAAGCGCAAGCGAAATGGCGAGCGATGCTCTGTCAGTAGTCCGACGGCTGAATAGTACCTGAAGCGTGATGAAAGTCACGTGACCGAGCGATCGGCGACCAGAGTGGGTCGGGGAAGTCAGCCGGCGAAGATGGTCAGGAAGAGAAAGGAAACCAGATGAGTAAAGATGAGGGAGGAAGGAACAGTTCCTTTAGCGAAAAACCCGTACGCTCTCGTCTGAGGAGACTGGTGGATTGGATCAACCTGATGGGTGCCAAGAAGGTCCATTCATTAATCGACAAGGTGTACAAGCGGAAGAATCTGGAGATGGCCTGGGAGAAGGTGAAGGAGAACCGGGGCAGTGGAGGAATAGATGGGCAGAGTCTCGAGGCTTTTGAAGCACAGCTGGGCCCGCAGTTAGCTCGGCTGCAGCGGGAGCTGAAAGAGGACACCTATCAACCTCTGTCGGTGAGACAACACCCGATTCCGAAGAGGGACAAACCAGGAGAGTATCGCATGCTCGGCATACCTGCGATCTATGACCGCGTGTGCCAACAAGCGCTGCTCAATCGGTTGGAACCCATCTTCGAGCCGGTATTCGACGATGCTAGCTTCGGATATCGGCGAGGGCGGTCGACAAAGGATGCACTACGCAAGATCTGGAAGGAGATTCAAAGCGGGTCGGAGTGGATCGTGGATGCGGACCTCCGAGACTTTTTCGGGTCCGTTGATCACGAAAAACTTCTCACGCTGGTAGCCCAAAGGGTAGCGGATGGCCGAGTGCTACGCCTCATCAAGGCAATGCTCAAGGCGGGAAGCTACGGAAAGGGGCAGCTCTTTCCATCCGAGCGCGGAACTCCTCAGGGCGGCGTAATTTCGCCGACGCTCAGTAACATACTTCTGACGCCGTTTGATCGGGAGATGCGGCTGAGAGGGTATCAGCTAACGCGGTATGCCGATGATTGGGTGATTACCTGTAAATCGGCAGCAGAGGCACGAGCTGCAGTGGATGCGGCCGGCCGAATCCTGAAACAACTAGGCGTGGAGTTGCATCCGCAGAAGACGCGGATCGTCCATGTCCGGTACGGCTTCGAGTTCCTTGGCTACAAAATCAAGCGCGGGTACAGAAAGCTTCATCTGCCCGAGAGCAAGATTCGTAGTCAAGCTCGACAGGATGCGCTGTATGCGTATCCCAAGGCGAAGTCGATCAGTCGTTTCATGGACCAGGTACGGCAGCGAACCAAACGGACGATGCCTTTGCCCACCAAGGAGCTGATTGAGGAGCTAAACCCGCTCTTGCGAGGGTGGGGCGAGTATTACAAACGCGCCCACATCCGAAAGCTCTTCCAACGTCTCGACGGCTGGGTCCGGCGGCGCATCTGGTCGCATCGCTACAAGTGTTGGCGCAATGCTGGCTGGAAACGGCTGCCTACGGCCCAGCTTTACGGCGAGTACGAGCTTGTTCGGTTGATCGATTTAATTCCTTCTTTGGCCTCTCGGCTTTGCTGAGTCTTCGTGAAAGCTGCCTACCCGAAATGGGTACGGGCAGTTTGGGCGGCGGACGGAGGCCAGCGCGTATGCGCGCCTCCTCCGACCCGAGAATTCGGTTACTTCCGCATCGCCCGCTACTCAGGAAGAGCAACCTGTCAGAGCGAGTTGCGCTTCCTTCTCTCTGCTGGCCGTCGATCGGCCCACTTCAGGATGGCGTCAAGCGTAGGACAAAGGGATTGGCCCCATGGTGTCAGACGGTATTCAACCTTCGGCGGCACCTGAGGATAGGACGTACGCAGAACGATTCCGTCCACTGCCAAGCTGCGGAGCTGCTGCCCCAGCATCTTCTGAGTGATGTTAGGTATCGCTCGTTCCAGGTCGGAGAAGCGCATCACCTTGCCTCCGAATAGATGGAACAGAATCACGAGCTTCCATCTTCCTTCCAAGAGACGGAGCGCGGCTTCTACGTCTGCCGCTGCGGATGTGGGCGTATAGCGTTTCGGCATCGATATTCCCCAAACGCACTTTTTCGTGCGTACTTCCTATTTTATCAGTGTGATGCGAAACTCCGGACTGTGCAATGGCACGGAGGGAATACGATGACTCTCGACGCACCCGAACCGATTGCCGCATACCTGGCCGCCGAAGAGGCGAAGGACGCGGACGCGCTTTCCCGCTGCTTCACCGAAGACGGCACTGTCCACGACGAGGGGCGGGATTATCGCGGTCGTGACGCGATCCGCCAATGGAAGCAAGCGGCGGACGAGAAATACCGATACGTTCTGCAGCTGGTCAACGCGCAAACGCATGGAAACAAGGTGACCGTGCGTGCCCGACTCACCGGCGAGTTCCCTGGGAGTCCCGTTGAACTGGACCACATCTTCAAACTTTCCAACAACAAGATTGCTTCGCTGGAGATTCGATCATGACGATGACATACCCTTTCCCCGTTTCGGCAGATGAGTTTAAGGGCAAGCGGGTTCTCGTAACCGGCGGCACAAAGGGTATGGGACAGGCTATGGTGCGCCGTTTTACTCTGAGCGGCGCTTCCGTCGCAACGACTGCACGCTCGCCGCTGCCGGATGGGCAGGCGGTTGCTCTCTTCGTACAGACGGATATCGGTACGGCTGCAGGCGTGCAAGATGTAATCAGTCGCATTCAGCAGGAGTGGGGTGGACTCGACATCCTAGTGAACAACGTCGGAGGGTCGGATGCTCCGAACGGCGGATACAAGGCGCTCTCTGATGACGACTGGCAGAAGGCGCTCAACGTCAACTTGCTGGCATCCGTTCGTCTCGACCGAGCATTTCTACCCGGCATGATCGAACGCAAATCAGGTGTCATTCTTCACATCTCCTCCATCCAGCACCGTCTTCCGCTCTATGACGCGACGCTTGCTTATGCTGCGGCGAAAGGTGCTCTGAATACCTACAATAAGGGCCTGGCAAACGAAGTTGGCTCGAAGGGCGTTCGCGTCAACATGATCTCGCCTGGATTTATCGAGACTTCAGGCGCACACGGAATGATTGTGCAACTCGCACAGAGCAGCGGCATCAGCGAGGACGCGGCGCGCCGGCAAATCATGAATATGATCGGAGGCATTCCCATCGGCCGACCCGGCCAGCCGGAGGAAGTTGCGGAACTAGTGGCATTCCTAGCATCCGATCGTGCAGCTTCGATTCACGGCGCGGACTACGTGATCGATGGCGGCACTATGCCTACCGTCTGATCACGTATTTTGTGATTGCCGCCGGAGCGCCATCGTGCAAGCAAAGATAGTTCGTGGATTGTTTGAATGAATAAGTCGATGGAGGAGCGCTTGGTGTAAGAAAGCTGAACTCAGCGACCCCGCTGATTCAGATACCACCAAGGAGGCTCCCCCATGGAAAATATGTACTACATCGGGCTCGATGTTCACAAGAAAACGATCAGCTACTGCGTGAAGGACGGCAGCGGTCGCATTTACGCGGAAGCCGAGATTCCCGCCACACGATTAGACCTGGACATGTGGATGAAGACGCTTCCGCAGCCGTGGACGGCGGCCATGGAAGCGACCATTTTCACTGCCTGGATCTACGATCATCTCAAGCCTCATGCAGCTGCAGTGAAGGTGGCGCATCCCCTGATGCTGCGCGCCATCGCCGCTGCCAAGAAAAAGAACGATCGCATTGATGCCCACAAGATTGCCGACTGCCTGCGATGTAATTTTCTGCCGGAGTGTTACATGGCTTCGGCGGAGATTCGCGAGCGGCGACGCACGCTGCGATATCGGAATCTGCTGGTCCGCCAGGCCGTGCAGATGAAAAACAAGATTGCGGTTCTGCTGATGGAAGCCGGCGTGAGCTACAACAAGCAGAAGCTCCACAAGGTCGGGTACTTCCGTGAACTGCTAACCAGGACATCGATGAAGGGCTGAAACCGTTGCTGCGGTTGTGCCGCGAAACGGTAGTTCGCCTCGGGAAGACCGAAAGTGCACTGGTGCGCTCTCTTCAGCGTGATTCGCTATTGATGGAACGAGTGGAGAGGCTCATGACCATTCCCGCAGTTGGTCCGATCACGGCGCTGACCTGGGCGCTGGAAGTTGGCGACGTGCAGCGTTTTTCATCGATCAAGAAGGCCATCAGCTACTGTGGACTGTGCGGTGCCGAGAATAGTTCGGCGAACATCATCAAACGCACACCGCTCTCGAAGCAGCGCAACAAGCATCTGCAGACGATACTGATCGAAGCAGCGAAGATGGCGCCGCGCAACAGCCCGGACCTGGCGATGCTCTATGACCGGGAAAAGCAAAAGGGCAACGCCAATCGCGCCACGCTGGCGGTGGCACGGAAGCTCGTGGCGTACTTAGTTGCCGTCGATCGCCGCCAAAAAGACTTTCTGGTAGTAGAAAACGAAAACCGCACCGCCGCGTAGCACGGTGGTGAAACTATAAGGAGGATTTCTTCAGCGCGCAGCCTGCCGGGTCTCGTCAGTAGCCGACTGAGCGACGGAGCGTAAGCTCCCGATGCCCCCATCGAATTGTTTCGAGACTGGCAGGAGATCACCAACTCAATCTTCTGTGGAAGCCCTGCGGGGCCGAGACAGCAAATGGATGTCTGGTTCTCGATCGAGGAGGAACCACCGCCGAGAGGCACGAACGCGAGCTGGAGAGACCTGAAGACTCTTGTTAGCGCTCCTCCCAAGCGCGTCAGGAGAGCTTTTGCCCTCTTGACACGGACTTATCATGGATGTCAGCGAAGCCCCGCCTCGGCGGGACGGGAAATCTTCCATTTCCGTTGCTTTGCACATAGAATGTCAAACAGGGCCAGCCGCGCCCACGTCGGAGATGCGGCTCCCTTAGGTCCCCTGCTTCGAAGCCCGGACTGCGAAGATGGAGTAACTCTCCAGCGAAACATTTCGACCCGCAAGGGCGTATGTAGGGTAGAGGCAGTGAGCGAGTCATTTGTGTCCCCGCGCAGGTGGTTTGCTGCGGGAACCCAGATATATAACCGCAAAGAAGTGGATTGAAGGGGAATCAGATGAAGACGTGGCAGAAAGTGGCGATCGGTGTCGGGGCCGTTGCAGTACTAGGCGGTATTGTTCTCTTCAGCGTAAACCAGGCAAACAAGGGTGTGGTTACCGTCCAGACGGCCAAGGTGGCGACGCAGGATAACCTGGTGTCGCTGGTAACGGCTTCGGGCGAAGTGAAGCCGACGACTTACACCAACGTGACGGCCCAAGGATACGGCAGAATCACCGCGATCCTGGTCAAGGAAGGCGACCACGTCAAGAAGGGTGACAAGCTGCTATTGCAGGAGAACGTGCAGGCAAATGCCGATGTGCAGGCACAGTCCGCAACGATCACTTCGGCGGAGTCCGCAGTGCAGGCAGCGGAAGCCAGCTACAAAGCAGCGCAGTCGGATCTTGTCATGCAACAAGCGAACTTGGAAAAAGCGAAGCAGGATTTTGACCGCGGGCAAGGACTCTTCAAGGATGGCCTGATTGCCAAACAGGAATTCGACCAGCGCAAGACCGCATACGATGGCGCGGTGGCGGCGGTGGATTCGGCAAAGGCGCGGATGCAGTCGCTGAAGGCGCAACTCGATCAGACACGCTCGCAAGTGAATCAGACCAAAGCGGTGCTGGTGAGGGCAAAAGATATTCTGCAGAAGACCACCTACACGTCTCCGATCAACGGAATTGTCAGCTATTTGCCGGTGCGTCTGGGCGAATTTGTGGTGCAGGGGATTCAAAGTTCGACTGGCAGTTTCCTGATGACTTTGTCGGACATGTCTGTGGTGACCGCGGAAGTCAAGGTCGATGAAACGGACATCGTTAATGTGAAGATTGGACAAGAAGCGGATGTGACGATTGATGCGGTGCCTGGGAAAATCTTCAAGGGCAAAGTGACGGAGATCGGTTCACAAGCGGTGCTACGCAGCTCCGGCCTGACGACCACTCAGACCACCACAAGCACGCAAGAAGCAAAGGACTTCAAGGTTGTGGTAACGCTGTCGAATCCTCCGGAAAACGTGCGGCCCGGACTTTCGACCACGGCCAAGATCAAGACCGCGGAAAGAAAGAACGTCGTGGCTATTCCGATTCAAGCGCTGGCCGTGCGGACGCGCAAGGATTTGGAAGAAGCCGCCAAAAATGCAAAGAATCAGGGCGGTTCGAGCGTGACGCTCGCCGCGCCACCGCCTCCGGCACCCGGCGATCCCAAAAAGGATGAAGTGCAAGGCGTATTCGTCGTCAACGCGAAGAAGGCCATATTCCGGCCAGTGGAAACGGGAATCGCAGGCGTCACGGACATCGAAATTACCAAAGGCTTGAAGCCCGGCGACGAAATCGTGGTTGGCAGCTACAAGGCACTGCGGACCTTGAAACCCGAGTCCCAGATCAAGGTGGACAACAGCGCCCCGAAGAAGCAGGACGATCAGCAGAGCTGACGCGCCGCCAAGAACAAGGGAGATTCGAATGCCTGTTGAGACACCAGCCACAGATTCGTACCGGGAAGATCTTGTCAGCTCCGGCGTCGTCATCAAAACGGAAGCGCTGGCGAAAGTTTACGAAATGGGCTCGGAGCAGGTGCACGCACTGCGCGGCGTGGACGTAGAGATTCGCAAAGGCGAATACGTCGCCATCATGGGTCCTTCGGGATCGGGCAAGTCCACGCTGATGAATCTGATTGGTTGCCTGGATTCGCCAAGCTCCGGAAAATACTGGCTGGCGGGACGGTTGGTAAGCGATCTGGACGACGATGAACTTGCCTACATCCGGAACAAGGAAATTGGCTTCGTGTTTCAGACCTTTAATCTGCTGCCCCGCGCGACGGCGCTGCACAACGTAGAGTTGCCGCTGATCTACAACGGCACGCGGGCCGAAGAGCGGATTGAAAAAGCGAAGAAGGCGCTGCAACACGTGGACTTGCTGGACCGCATGACTCATAAGCCGAATGAACTTTCCGGCGGACAGAGGCAACGCGTGGCGATTGCGCGCGCGCTGGTGAATTCGCCGTCGATCGTGCTTGCGGACGAGCCCACGGGAAATCTCGATTCGAAAACCGGCGAAGAGATCATGGCGCTTTTCGAGAATCTCTACCGGCAGGGAAACACGATTATTCTTGTTACGCATGAACACGACATTGCACAGCACGCGCACCGCATTATCTTCATCCGCGACGGCAAGATTGCTTCCGACGAAGCAGTCTCGAAGAAGTAAGCGGACAATTCGGCTCTTTCATTCCCACAATAATTGAATAAGGTAGTCGAACGGGGGCGAAGCAAACCTTTCGCCGCACGGCTGTGTTCGCGTGCGGGAAATCGCGCGAGCAAAATAAAAAGGAAGAACCGAATGGCGACTGACTCAAAAACAAGGCAGCAATCGCAAAGCGGGGACGTTTTAACTCTTGCGGCAGAGCGGGCCCGGCGATACGTACGTGCCGCAGCTCAACGAAGAGTAGCTCCTTCCGAAGCCGCCCTGGCGGCGCTCGCAATGCTACACGAGCCCTTTCCATCGCTGCCAAGCGATCCAAGCGAGGTGATTTCAAAACTCGACGAACAGGGCTCCCCGGCCACGGTGACTACGACTGGTGGACGTTATTTCGGTTTCGTGAATGGCGGCATGCTGCCTGCGGCGCTGGCTGCCAACTGGCTGGCTGGAGCGTGGAACCAGAATGCGGCGCTCCGGGTGATGTCGCCCGTTGCGGCGGAACTGGAGGACGTCGTTATCCGATGGGTTTGTGAAGCCCTCGGATTGCCGGCGAATTGCGCGGGAGGATTGGTCACTTGCGCCACCATGGCGAATTTCACGGCCCTCGCGACCGCGCGTCACACGCTTCTTGCCCGCGAAGGGTGGAACGTCATCGAGGACGGAATGTTCGGTGCGCCGCCTATCGAAGTAGTCGTTGGCGCAGAGGTGCATGCCTCCATCCTCAAAGCGTTGAGCCTGGCAGGTTTCGGACGGAAGCGAGTGACCACCATTGAAGCAGACAACCAGGGACGCATGCGCAAGGACAAACTGCATCGGCTTTCCAAACGAGCCATTGTGTGCATCCAAGCGGGAAATGTGAACACGGGCGCGTTTGATCCAGCCGAAGAGATCTACGCATGGGCGCACGAGCAGGGTGCATGGGTTCACGTGGACGGGGCATTCGGTTTGTGGGCGCGAGTGTCCCCGCGATACGAACATGTTACCCACGGTTTCGAGAAGGCTGATTCTTGGGCCACCGACGCGCATAAGTGGCCTAACGTTGGCTACGACAGCGGGCTGGCCATCGTGCGGGACGGGGCTGCGCTGCGTGCGTCGATGGGAATCACTGCGGCCTATCTCGAACCTGGTTCGCGCCGGGAACCGATGCATCACACGCCGGAAGCGTCGAGGCGGGCGCGAGGGGTGGAATTGTGGGCGGCTCTAAAATCGCTGGGCCGCTCTGGGTTGTGCGCACTGATCGAGAGGACGTGCGCTCATGCACAGCGGTTCGCGCAAGGTCTCCGGGAAGCAGGATTCGCAGTGTTGAATGATGTGGTGATCAATCAAGTGTTGGTGTCCTTCGGCGGCCCGGACGTGACCCGCGAAGTGATACGACGTATCCAGGAGGATGGTACCTGCTGGTGCGCAGGCACAGTCTGGCAGGGCAAGACAGCGATGCGCATTAGCGTCTCTTCTTGGGCGACTACAGAAGAGGACGTGCAACGAAGTCTCGCCGCAATGATCCGTATTGCCCGCGAATGCCGCGCGGCCTAGAGGCCATGGCCCGGGCGGCGACGCAAATTTGTAGCTCAAATTTCCAGCCGTCAGCTTCTCCGTGCAGAACGGAATTATTCACGAAGAATCAGCGGCCATGCGCGACGCTGGAAGTTTGCAGGTCGGCAAACGTCTGCGTAGCGCTCAGATACGTACGCGAGAGGCGGTCGTGCCAGGTAAGTTGGTCTTCGTCCCACATCGACCAAAGAAAGCCGAGGAAAAAGGTTCCTGCGGAAAGCATATATCCCATGCTGCGCAGGAGCATTTGCCTGGGCGTAGGGGGCTCCCCGGAAAAACTAGTCACTTGCAAGTTTCGCAGCATCATGCCCGGCGTGGTACCACCGAAAATTGTGAAGAGAGTGAAGTATTGCAGATACACTATGGCGAATGTCGTCGTGTAGACAACCGCAGTCAGCTTGCTTAGTGTGAACTGCCCGCCGAGGGAGCCAAAGAGCATTAAGAAGCCGCCGTACGCAAACAACAAACAACCCAGATCAACCAATCCCGCCAGGCGGCGGTCATCGATCGGTGCCACTGGGTACAGACCGGGCTGCGGAATCGTTTGTTCCGGCTGTGACTGAGCATGCGAGTGCGTTTCTGCTTCTGATGGCACAGAGACGTCGATCACCATGCAGGATTCTTCCTGGAGGCGGTTCTTGGAAGGACGGCCAATCGCGATGGTAAAAGAAAAATCTTCTGCATCGGAAATGAAGGGATCCGCAACAGCAGCAGAAATACCAGAAGGTATTTTTCGCAGAGGCTCTTCGAACGCAAACTGAGACTGTGCGACGTTCGGGGCAAGTTTTCGCCGCCGCGTTCGATAGGCGTTCAACCGCTGGGCAAGTTCACCGCGCCAAGCGGCGCCTTGCTCCGCCTCACATTCGCTCGGATTGCGAACGTTTCGGTTTTCACCGCCGTTCAGGCTGCCGGTAGCGTTGGAAGCAAGATCGCGCCGCGTTCCGGCAGGCGTGAAACGCTCCTCGGACGAAAAATCGGCTGTAAATGAGGATTCACAAAAATGACAGGCGCGTACGCTTGACGGAAGTACCGCGCCACACTGCAAGCATGTTTTAGTCACCGGTAAGTTTTGCGCTGCGGACGCATCCACTCCGGCGAGGAGGGAACACTACAAGATTAGCACGTCGCGCAAGAGCGCTCAATTAGAAGAATCAGTTGTGGCGAAAGAGATACCGGCAGGCCCGACCGATCCGTAGTTCGAGGCGTTAGCTTTCCATCTGCTGCGCAAGCATGCCGCGACTGAAGGCTATGCGGCGCTCAAGAGCGATAGCGGCAAAATAGGCGCAACTGCCGCGCTCCGATTCTGTCCAGGCACGCATCGAAGGAAACATGCGCGCTAGCGTTGCGCGCAAGAAATTCAGAAGGCCAAAGTAAGTGCCGACCGCCTGGATGCTGCCGCGGTCTTCCGGGCGCTCCGGACAGAGCTGCAAGAGCTGCATGACGCGCGTGAAGTCTTCCCCGGAAGCGGCGCGGGCGATGCCCGTGACGTCCCGCACCTCAGGAGATAGAGCTTCCTTTGCAGACGCTGCAATGAGCGAGCGGCAGTACCACACGAAGAACTGCAGCAACGTGACAACCGAGCAAACGAGAATGAAAGCGGCCATCATCGCGGCACCACCGCAAGCCTGGATGGAGTAAGGCGCGCATCTTCAGGGATTCTCAAGAATGCGTAGGACCAGGCCAAGGGCAGAAGGCACCCTGAAATAGGCGTGATGTAAGGCCAGACGTTGTGCAGGCTTGGATAGAGATTGCGCAAGGCGTAGCTTGCAGCGAAGACGCTGAAATAGAGTCCGAGCGCGAGAATCATTTGAATCAGGCGCGTGCGTGTTTCACGCAACTTGAGGACAGCGCCCCAGAGGACATAGGTTAGAACCAGACCCACGAAATAAAGATTCTGCGAGGCTTCCACTACAAAACGGCTCATGATGCGATTGGAGTATTGCAAGACTATCGCAAAGGAAAAAGCCGCCGTGCCAAGGAGAAGCAGCAGTGCCCCGAGGCGCAGGTATTTCTCGGCGCTCATTTCCTCAAAGACATGCGAGTACAGGCTCATCAAAGCGCAGTACAAGCCGATCGTCAGCAGCAAATCCGAGTAGTAATAGAGATAGCCGTACTCAGGAGAAGCGAAGCCGAAAGTGAATAAGACCTTGAATCGTACAATGTTTACGAAAGAAGCTGCCAGCATGTAAACATTGAGAGCCAGATATCGGCGAAATGAACCTTTGGAGATCGCGCACACCACCACGCCGACCTCTAGAAGAGTGCAGAGGAACCAGACTGTGTATTCATATGGACCAGGCACGTTTTCGCCTATCTACGCCCCGGTCAGGTCCGCATGGTTGGTGAGGCTAACCTTGCGGAAACCACGCCATTACTTCCAGGGCGTTGGTGGTAGCGGTGCCCCGCCGTTCTTCCAAGGCGTCGGCGGTAGCGGTGCGCCACCATTCTTCCATGGTGTCGGTGGGAGTGGAGCTCCACCGTTTGCCATGATCACGGAGCCATCACCATGGGTGACGACCACCGTTTTGAGGCTCATTGCTCCGACCAAGACCAGCATGGCCAGTAGGATAACCGTTAGTCTGCGTGACATTGTGCCTCCGGGATAAGGTATAACCCCGGAGCGAGTCTATATCTCAGCGCAGCAATGTCAAGCAGGATAGGCTATGAGCCTGTACCTAATCGATACACACCTTCCCGTCCCATCGTTTCGATAAGCTTTCGCCTGCCTTGATACGTGGGACAGTGTTCGATCCCGATTAGAGTAGATTTTGGGACTTTGCGGGTCAACGGTACCGTAGTACTAAAATTAATAGGACTCAATCCATTGCGGGGTGGGCGCGAATGGACTCTCATGTCCGCCCATACGCCTGAGAAACAGATCGAGCATGATCCAGCGGTTCTGGTCCTGGACTTAGCTATGACTCCTTGACACATTCGGAGGCGAATCCGTAGCATAAAGAATTGCTCCATGCCGGCGTAGCTCAGTGGAAGAGCGAGGGTCTCATAATCCCTAGGCCGTGGGTTCGATTCCCCCCGCCGGCACCGCTATCTCAATTTCTCCTTGGTTGGATTTTACGCCGCATATCACGCTTACAACACTGCTTTCATGCCGCTAGAGCATTAGACTGAAGGCATGAGGGATCGCCTTGATTCCGCCAGCGCTTTCCGCGAACATTCGGTGATCGTCTTCGTCAATTCCGCAGCCGGGGGAGGCCGGGCAAGCGTTTGTCTGCCGCGAATTCAGAAAGTATTCAAATCGCTCCGAATGCAAGCACAATTCGTGATGACGAACAGCGCAAGCGAACTTGAGTCCTGCGCGCAGGCTGCCATTTCGCACGGAGAGCAATTGCTCTTCGCGATGGGCGGGGACGGAACGTTCCAGTCGCTTGTGAACGCGTCGTTCGGAGCCGACGTGGTCCTCGGTATCCTCCCGATTGGAGGGGGAAACGATTTTGCCTCCGCGCTGGGATTGCCAAGTGAACCCCTTGAAGCTGCCGAGGCTATGCTATGCGGTCAGCCACGGTACGTGGATTTGGTTAGAGTCCGCACAGCCGATGGCAGAACACGCTTGTACGCAGGTGGGGGAGGAATTGGACTCGACGCGGAGGCCGCTCGGCACGCCGGTGGCGCGTACCGCCATCTACCCGGCCGCTTCCGCTACATTGCAGCGGCACTCCACGCGCTGGCTGGATATGTGCCTTTAGGCGTCCGGGTAGACTTTCCGGCAAGCCATATCCCATCGTTTGAAGCCAAAGTACTGCTTGCGGCTGTGCTGAATTCACCCACCTACGGCGCCGGAGTAAGACTCGCTCCCGGTGCGGCCGTCGACGACGGCTTGCTACATGTGGTCCTCATCGAAGAATTCAGCAAGTTCGGTGTGCTCACTCTGCTCCCGCGTCTCATGGGGAGCGGCGATCTTCGCACTTCCCGCGTGAAACGCTGGCGCGCTCAACGGGTGAAATTGACTACAAATCGGCTGTGCCTTTTTCACGGTGATGGAGAAATTCTGGGACCAACCCCCGTGGAGATTGAAATCGTGCCCAAAGCAGTGCGGGTGCTGGCATCGGCGCCGGCCGTGCGTTAGGGACCTGAATCCTATTTTGCAGTCAGCTCTTTTTCCGGTCGATCTTAAGATTCAGATCGATTTCCTTGCGGCTGTCAAAGCTCGAAATGGTGCGCGTCGGAGACTTTGCGCCGTCTTTTTCTGCGTGCACTTCATAATCTGCATTGGGGTCGAGCCCGCTGAAGCGGTAGCTGCCCGTGTCATCCGTGTAATTGCTCCGGACGGTATTCGTCCGCGTGTTTTTTAGGAAGACAACACTTCCCGAGATCGGCGATTCGGATTTATCCATGACTACGCCGCGGACCGTGCGAAGCTGTGCTTCGCGTTTTTTGTCTTGCGCTTCCGCGGCGGTGGCGAAAAGCGCCACTATCGTGAATAAACAGAATGTGCGCCATTGCGTCTTCATTTCTTGCCTCCCATGGCCGGCTCCAGGCGGAATGCAATACTCTGCTCATTCCCGCCGCTTTTTGCGTCGATGGTGCGCGTCTGTTCCGTAAAGCCCTTCGCTCGGACAACCATCTCATAGGCCGAGCCTTGTGGTACACGCACCGCGAATTCCCCTCGAGAGTTGGTGTAACTCTCCCAGCGGAATTTTCTGTCACCGGCCCGGCGGATGCGAAGCTGTACGCCCGGGGCGGAAAGAGCCTTGTCGTTGAATACCGTTCCGCGAATCAGGAAATCATCCACATGGCTGTATTTTTTCTTCGCAGGTTTGCTCGTTGATGCAGTAGGCGTCGGAACAGAAGAAGGCGTTTGCGGCGTGGCAGGGTCCTGCGCTTGGGCAATTGCCATGACACACGGAGCAAGAAGCGCAGCCGTGCAGAGAACGATGATCCACTGCCGAGGTCGCATCGCACTGCTCCTAAAACATTTAGATGGCGGAATGAGCACTGGAGGATGCCAGGGCAGGGAGGGGTTGCCCGTTACTCCTCGTCTTCTTCTTCCTCTTCTTCGTCATCATCGTCCTCAATGAGGTCGCCATTTTCGCCGACCTTGCCCTCTTCTTCCTCGTCGTCCTCTTCGTCCTCATCATCGGCGATGATGTTCAAGTGAACGGGATGCGTCTGCGAGACTTCGAGTTCAGACTCACACTCAGGACAACTCAGGATCTCGCCTTCTTCGACTTCGTCTTCGTCCACATCGATTTCGGCGGAACATTCTGGACAACGGATCACGGCGCCATCCTCCGTAGAGTTGTTCGCAAGTGGCGGTTCGAGGCTGTCCCCACCACTGTGCAGCGTATTATATACCGCGGTATATGAAGTCAACTCCCGAGCGCGGTGCGGCTGCTTGGAACAGCACTGCGCCGTATCTGCAAGGACCTCCCGTATGGCTTCTTCCAGAGAGTACCCCGAAAGACCGGTGGTCGGAATAGGCGGCGTGATCATCGATCGTGGCCGCGTCCTCTTGATCCGTCGCGGGAGCGAGCCTTTGCGCGGCGAGTGGTCCATTCCGGGCGGCATGCTGGAGCTTGGCGAAACGCTGGAGCAGGGAGTCGCTCGCGAGCTTCTGGAAGAAACGGGCATAGGGGTTCGCGTGCTCGAATTGATTGAGGTATTCGATAGAATTTACGGAGACGATGGCGCCATCGCGGAGCGGGCTCAGCAAAATCCACGTTTTCATTATGTCATTGTGGACTATCTATGTGAACGCATCGCCGGGGAGCCCCGCGCTGGGAGCGACGTCACGGATGTAGCCTTCGCCCGCGAAGACCAACTCGGCAACTATCATCTGACGGAAACTGCCACACGCATCTTGAAAAAGGCGTTTGCTATGGATCGTGCGCGTTGCGGCAGAAGCTGATATTGCGCGCGATCAAGGAGCTTTTCAGTATTTCAATGCTGCCGTTGGAATCAGTGAGCAGAAGCTGGCAGCCTCCGGAGCCAATTTTCCCATTCAGAGTATCGCCCCCCATGGTGCCCGTTGCCGTGACAGGCAGTTCGGAAGACACTCTGCCGAAAGAAGTCCGCGCCGTGACGTTATAGCCCACTCCCCCCGGCACGCGCACGCGAATGGACGAGAAAGATGTTTTGAGCGAAATATCGTGGCAGCCGCTGGCGGGACGCATGGCCGTCACGGAGATTGCCCCATTTTGATTGTCCACCGTAATGCGTCCACCGATGGATTCCAGCGTTACACCGGCAAAGGAAGTATTGACGATTGCGTCGCCTTTCACGCTTTGCGCAGTGACGGAGCCGTTCGTATTCTCTACTGTCAGATTGCCGCCGATCTTCTCCACTAAGACGCTCCCGAAACTCGTCTTCGCGTACGTATCGCCGCCGATGT
>Ga0209158_1000828_pt1 | contig 21738 bp, 18 predicted proteins | sample GraSoiAngelo_140_FD_185897 | JGI IMG/M metagenome (GOLD analysis project Ga0209158, IMG submission 185897) | Grasslands soil microbial communities from the Angelo Coastal Reserve, California, USA - 14_0929_12_30cm (SPAdes) (version 2) | ecosystem: Environmental > Terrestrial > Soil > Grasslands ...
GAACTGCTCGGCCACCATCAGGACACGGCCGGCGGCGGCCGCCGCCGCGATCATCTCGTCGGTCTCCCCGAGCGTGCGGGCGATCGGCTTCTCGACGAGGACGTGCTTGCCGGCGTCGAGCGCCAGCCGGACGTCGGCGAGGTGACGATCGTGCGGCGTGCAGACGATCGCGGCGTCGGCGCGATCATCGCTGACGGCCTCGCCATAATCGCCATGGGCGGCGACCGCTCGGTAGCGACGCGCGAAGTCGCGAGCGCGGGCCGCGTCACGGCTCGCGAACACCAGAGGCAGGCGCAAACGGCGCGCGGCGGCCGCGTGACGCTGCGCGATCCAGCCGCAGCCGAGAACCACCAGACCGGCCGTCATTCCGATGAATGCTATATTACAAATGTTACGAAAGCATTGTCTCCAGGAGGATTTATGCGCCGAGTGGCGGTGATTGGCGTCGGGGTGACCAGGTTCGGCAAGCACGATCGGACGTCGGCCGAGCTGTTCGCCGAGGCGGCGCGGGACGCGTTGGTCGACGCCGAGCTCGCCCCCAGCGCGATCCAGGCGCTCTACTACGGCAACGTGGTCGGGAGCGAGACCGAGAAGCAGCTCCACACCGGGCCTCAGGCCGCGTCCGTGCTCGGCATCCCCACCGTACCCACGACCCGCTTCGAGACCGCGTGCGCGTCGTCGCACGCCGCCTTCCGTCACGCCACGATGGAGATCGCCGCCGGCGTCTCCGACATCATCATGGTGGGCGGCGCCGAGCGCGTGCTGAACGTCCCCACCGCGGACTCGACCGAGTACTTCGCGTACGCGTCGGACGCCCGCTGGGAGCAGACGCTCGGCCTCACGTTCCCCGGCGTCTTCGCGCTCGTCGCCCGCGCCCACATGGCGAAGTACGGGACGACCGAGGAGCAGATGGCTCACGTCGCGGTGAAGAACCACCGTCACGGCGCGCTGAACCCCAAGGCGCAGTTCCGGAAAGAGATCACGCTCGACACGGTGATGACCTCGCCCTACATCGCCGATCCGCTCAAGCTCTACGACTGCTGTCCCTTCACCGACGGCGGCGCCGCCGTGATCCTGGCCTCCGAGGAGGTCGCCCGACGCCACAAGCGCGCGATCTGGGTGCTCGGCTCGGCGGCCGCGTCCGACTACATGCTGCTCCACGACAAGAAGGATCCCGCCCGCGTCCCGGCCACCGAGCGTGCGGCGGCTGCGGCGTATCGCCAGGCCGGCCTCGAGCCCGATGACGTGGACGTCGTCGAGCTCCACGACTGCTTCACCATCGCCGAGATCGTGGCGACGGAAGGCCTCGGACTCTTCGAGCCGGGCACGGGCGGGGTCGCGGCCGAGAAAGGCTGGACGAGCCTCGGCGGCAAGATTCCCGTGAACACGTCGGGCGGCCTGAAGGCCAAGGGCCATCCGATCGGCGCGACCGGCGCCGCTCAGATCGTCGAGGTCGTGACCCAGCTTCGCCGCGAGGCCGGGCCGCGCCAGGTCGACGGTGCCAAGGTCGGTCTCACCCACACCCTCGGCGGCAACACGGCCACCGTGCTCGTGAGCGTGTTCGGCCGTGACTGAGACGGCGATCACGCTCAAAACGTTCTTCGAGACCGCTCGCGACGGGCGGCTCACGGCCATCAAGTGCGGCCGCTGTGGCAACCTCGAGATCCCTCCCAAGGAGTTCTGCGACGCCTGCGGCCAGCGCGACTGGAAATCGGCGCCGCTCTCGGGTGAAGGAGTCATCGCCTCCTACACGATCATCCGCGTGGCGCCCACCAAGCACGCCGGTGATGCGCCGTACGCGATCGCCGTCGTGAAGCTGCGCGAAGGCGTCTCGCTCCTCGGGCGCCTCGTGGGCATCCCGCTCGACAAGGTGAGCGTGGGGATGCTGGTCCGCTTCCGTCCGCTCGTCATCCGGAACGAGACCGCCGTCGGCTTCGGCCCGGCCTGACACACGGCGTCGCTGCGGCACGATTTCGAGGACGGTCTGGCACGATCGGCGTGAGCCGGCGGCCACCGCAGCGACCGCTCCGCTCGACCCTATAAGTGGTTGGCCGACAGCGCCATCCGCGCGCCGAACTGGCGCGCGAATTGCCTCGCACACCGCCCGATGCGCTTTCGCCGTCACCTCGCCATCGCGACCTGCCTCGCCGCCGTGCTGGCCCTGGCAGTCGGCGCCGCCGCCCAGTCTCCGTTCGACATCGCGCTCGAGGCCGGGCTCGCCGCGATGCGTGCGAACCGGTACCGCGAGGCGCTCGAGCGGTTTCGTGAAGCGGTCGCGGCGGCGCCCGACAACCTGGCTGCCCTGCTCGCAGAGGTCCGCGCCGCCAACGCACTGGGTGAATTCGACGAGGCCGTGGCCACGGCGCGCTCGATCGTCGCCATGGCGGCCGCGCCCGAGCATCAGGCCTGGCTGGCCGCCGTGGCCGAGCGCGCCGGGCTAACCGACGAGGCCCGTGCCGCGTACAAGGCGAGCGTGCAGGGCGAGTGGCTGGGCCGAAGCGACGTCGCCGAATCCTACCTGCTCTTCCTCGTCGACATCGGAGACCACACAGCCGCGCTCGAGCTGGCGCGAACCGAGGGCTGGCTCGCTCCCGACCGCGACTACTGCCGCGATCCACTACCCGGCATCAACCGGCGGACCGGCATGCTGCTCGCGTGGCTCGTTCATCCCGACCAGGCGCCGTGCCTGCTCCAGGTCGCGCGCAGCCTCACCGACGAAGGCTACACGCGGCTGCCGCGGCACATCCTCCTCGATCTGATCGCCAAGACCGACGACCAGAAGCTGAAGGCGCGCGCGACCGCCTTCCTTCGGGCGCGCCTGCCCCAGCACGACGTCCCGACGCTGGCCGAGGCCTTGAACGGCGCCGGCTACTCGCTGAGCCGTCGCCTGCAGAACGACGACGCGATTCGCGCCTACGAGCGCGCAATGGCCATCGATCCGCGCTTCTCGTGGCCACCGAGCAACCTCGCGCGCGTCCACATCAATCGCAAGGACTACGCGCAGGCGCTGGAGTGGTTGCAGAAGGCGGTCGCGCTGAATCCCGACCACCTGCGGGCCGTGCAGAATCTCGGTTGGACGCTGAACGAGCTGGGCCGCCGTGATGAGGCGCTCGCGATCTACCAGCGCGCGCTCGCCCTCGACCCCGACGACGCGTGGACCCACGCCAACATCGGCTGGGCGCTCCTCAAGCTGGGGCGCGAGAGCGAGGCGGTGCCGGCGCTACAGACGTCGCTGCGCCTCGATCCATCGCAGCGCAACGTCCGCAACTTCCTCGACACGCGCTTCGGCGCCGATCCCCGCGTCGGGCCGAGCCCCTTCACCTCGCACGACCGGTGACGCGGGCGGCGCTGGCGCTCGTCGCGCTGCTGCTGGCGATCCTCGTCTGGCCGGCGGCGAGCGCGGCCGAGTCCGACCTGGCCGCCCAGGTCGAGCGCGTGACCAAGGCCTACCGCGACGGCCGCTTCCAGGACGCGCTCACCGACGCCCGCGATCTCGTTCAGCGGGTTCCCGGTGATCCGACTGCCCGGACGCTGTATGGCTCGATCGCCGAGTACATCGGGGAGTTCGACGAGGCGCTCGTCGCGTACGCCCAGGCGCGAACGCTGGCGCCCGACCATCCGGGCGCGCAATTCCGGATGGGCTCCCTGCTGGTTCGCCTCGGCGCCTACGACCAGGCGCTGACCCACCTCGATTTCTTCGTCACGAGCTTTCCGTGGGAAGTCCGGTGGAAGTTCCTCAACGGCCAGCCCGAGCAGAAGGCCGAGATCGTCAAGAGCGAGCGCGGCCTCGAGGCCATCGCGCAGTTGAAGGTCGACATCGTCATGGAAAAGGGCGACGTGGCCCGGGCGCGAACGCTCGCCCAGGAGTACGGCCTCGTCGCGCCGGCGCACGACTACTGCGCCGACGCTCGCCAGCCCGCGGGCCGTCGCGGCGGCGACGAGCAGTTCCAAGCGTTTCGGCTAGCGGCGCTCGCCACGCCTCCCGACGCCGACTGTGTCTGGTGGTACGGGCAGTGGCTGACCGACGAGGGCTACGTGCGATTGGCCCAGATCGTGGTCGCCGAGGCGACGCGGCTGACCACGTCGGCGACGAACAGGCAGTTGGGCGAGCGTTATCTGAAAGTCCGTCTGATCGACGGCCGTCAGATCAGCAAGCGCGCCGAGCAGCTCGCGATCATCGGACGCCAGCGCTATCTGCGTGAGCGCGACGCCGCCGGCGCCACGCAGTTGCTGGAAGAGGCGATCCGTCTCGAGCCCACGTTTCCCCGGCCGTATCTACATCTCGCGCGCATCGCGTGGGATCGCAAGGAGCACGCGAGCGCGCTGAGCTGGCTCGAGCGTGCGCTCCAGGTGGATCCCGAGCACTGGCGAGCCCATCGCAACCTGGCCCAGGTCCTCGTCGGTCTCGGCCGCTTCGCCGACGCCGAGCCGCGACTGCGCCGAGCGCTCGATCTGTTCGCTGACGACCCTGGCGCCCATCTGATGCTCGCCCGCGCGCTCTACGCTCAGGGCAAGTACGAGGAGTACGTGAAGGAAACCCGCGCCGCGTTGCAGCTCACCTCGACGTGGTCGAAGCAGCAATTTCCCGAGGTCCGCGACTTCCTCGCGAAGCACGAGGCCGGCGACGAGCCTGCGGGCCTGCCGCCGGCGCCCGATCCGCGCATCATAATGGGCTGGAACCAGGACTGAGGCGTGGGCGAGATGCTCCGGCAGGCACGGGTTTCGGGGCAGCCTGGCACGGCCGCCCGGTTCGGCGCAGCGCGTCGTCCTGACGGCGCTGACGACCTGACAGGTAGTTAGCGAGCGTCGCTCCACCCCCCACGGGTCTGGCCTGCGATTTGCCAGATACCGTCGCGGCATGAAGAGGACGCTGCTCGCGCTGGCCACCGTGATCCTGGTCTTCGGCGCCATCGCCCTGCTCGTGTCCGGCGCCGGGTACTACTCGGCCTCGTCGCGCGAGGGAGAAGCCCGAGCGTACGTGGACAAGATCGTTCCAGCGGTCGTGAGTCGCTGGAGCACCGGTGACCTCCTCGCCAACGCGAGCCGCGAGATGTTGCGCGACGTCACGTTGGACAGAGTCGACACGCTCTTCGCGTCGTTCAAGCAGCGGCTCGGCCACCTGCGAGCCTACGGCGGCGCGCAGCGCGAAAAGTTCTTCTTCTCGTTCACGACGCGCGGCCGGGTCCTGACGTACGTCTATCTCGTCACCGCGCAGTTCGAGCGTGGGCCGGCCCAGATTCGCGTGCGTGCGATCTGGCGGGACGGCCAATGGAAGCTCAGTGATTTCTATGTCTTCTCCGACTCTTTGGTGCAGAGATGAGCCTACGATTGATGACGATTGTCGCGCTGCTCTTCGCCGCGCTGGCGCTGGCCGCCGCCACGACCGAACAGTCCACACCGAGGCCGCAGGGGCCGGTCAGCGCCGCCATCGAGTGAGGCGCCGCTGACATGCGCGGCCCCACTCGGAAATGGGCGATGAAGATATCTCGCCTGATCGCGGTCTCGACGGCCGCCGGGCTGCTCTCCGGCGGGCTCTTCGGCTACCCACAGCTCCTCGACGCCGGCTGGTCGCCCGAAGCCGCCCTCTGGCTGTCGGTCCTCGGCTTCGTCGGCCCCGCCCTCGTGGTGGCCGGACTCGCCATTGCCTCGCACGCGGTCAGTGAGCTGCTCGGCCTCCGCCGTGAAAACATGTCCGCCATGCTCGACCCGCCGCGGCGGCAGCCGAGACCAGGACGACAGACCCGCGCCGCCTAGCGTGAACGGCGACCGGTGTCGGCCGGCGCCGTCGCCAGCCACGCGCGCAACACTTCCGCCACGCTCCATGCCTGAGCCACGCATCCACGTGGCGTGAATGGCCCGACGGCGTCGAACACCTCGCTGATCGACCCGAAGCACGCCTCCCCGAGGTGCGGCACGAAGCCCTCGAGGAAGCGTCGCGCGCCGGCCCGATCGTCGGGATAGAGGCGCAGCCACGCGTCGACGAAGGGGCCGATCAGCCAGGCCCACACCGTGCCCTGGTGATACGCGGCGTCACGCGCGCGGAGGTCACCGTCGTAGCGCGACTTGTAGTCGGGGTGATCCGGCGCCAGCGAGCGCAGGCCGACCGGTGTGAGGAGTCGCGCGGTGACGACGTCGAGCATGGGCTTCCACCGCGCAACGTCGAGCACGGGATGGCGCAGGCTCAGCGCCACGATCTGGTTCGGCCGGCACGCCGGATCGTCCCCGGCTTCGCCGTCGACCACGTCGTAGCAGTAGCCACCCTCGGCGTACCAGAAACGCTCGTTGAAGGCGGCGCGCGCACGATCGGCGTGGCGGGCCAGCTCCTTGGCCGCGCCGGCATCGCCCTCCTCGTTCTCCCACGCCTCGAGGAGCCGCAGGGCGTTGTACCAGAGCGCGTTGATCTCGACGGCCTTGCCGCGGCGCGGAGTCACCACCCAGTCGCCGACCTTGGCGTCCATCCACGTGAGCGGATAGCCGGGAGCGCCCTGGCGGAGCAGGCCGTCACGCGCGTCCACGCCGATCCCGAAATGCGTGCCGGCCAGATGATGAGCGACAATGTCGCGCAGTCGCGGCATCAGCAGGCCCCGCGTGAGACGATCGTCCGTCGCCGAGAGATAGCGATCGATCGCGTGGAAGAACCAGAGCGTGGCGTCGGCGGTGTGGTACAGCCCGTGATCATCGCCCTCGGGGAAGAGGTTCGGAATGAGGCCGTCGCGCACGTACTGCGCGAACGTGTGCAAGACCCACTCGGCTTCCCTGGCCCGCCCCGTCTGCAGCAGCAGCCCGTCGAGGCTGATCATCGTGTCGCGGCCCCAGTCCGTGAACCAGTGGTAGCCGGCGATCACGCTGCGCGCCTCCTCACCGGCCGCGCGGGCGCGAGCCATCTCCTCGACGCGGCCGGGCGGCGTGACGATGAACTGATCGGCGGCGAGCACCAGCTCGGCGGCTGGGCCCGAGCGCGCCTGGGGCGGTGCCGCCGACAGCAGACGCAGCCGGCGCTCGCGCTCGGCGTGGGCGGCGCCCTCGGGATCGAGCGAGCGGATCACTTCCCAGCGCTCCGTCGAGCCGATGAGCGTGGCCGCGGCGCCCGCGTGGAGATCGAGGCGAAAGTAGCCGGGGCTCCACAATTCACCGGTGTGCTCGTAGCCACGCGCCCGCTCGATGCGGTAGAGGACGTTGCGCGTCACCTTGCCGTCGAGCATGAAGGCGCTGGGCACGCCGTGCAGCCTGAGCCGTAGTGGCGGCAGATCCGGCCCGGCGCCGATCTCGAGACGGTCCTCGACCGCCGTGATCGGAAACGGCCCGGGCAGCGGAGCGTTGACCGGCACGTGATGGAGCCGGAAGTGCACCGACGGCCGCAAGGTCAGGCGCACGCTTCCCTCGCCAGCGAGGAGCCGGTAGCCGACGTGCACGGTGTTCTGCCGCTGCACGAGCACGATCCGCTTTTCGAGGATGAAGCCGTGGATGTCGTAGCGCCACACCGGCAGACCCAGCTCGAGGCGGAACTCGGTGAGATAGCGCGCGCCCTGCAGCGCCAGCGGGCCATCGGCATTCTCCTCGTCGCTCAGCACGACGACCGTGCGATCCGGCAGCCGTAGTCGCTCCCAGACGTGCGTGAACATGATCGTGCGCCCGGTCCCGAGCGCGGCGACGAGCAAGCCGTGGTAACGCCGCGTGATGACGCCGGAGATGGAGCCGCCGGCGTAGCCACCGAGGCCGTTGGCGAGCAGCCACTCGCCGGTGACGAGCGGCTCGACGTCGCTGGCCTGCGCTCCCGGCCACGGCAGGCGCCGCACCGGGACGTCGATCATGCCCTCGCTCGGATCGCGACTCATCTCATCGCTCGCGGCAGGCCGCGCCCGGCTCGGCTTCCACTAGCTCGCGGCGGGCTCGCGCGGGTGCGACGCGAGCACGAACGCTGCGTGCCCGGCGACGCGCCAGGTGCCGTCCTCGGCCTCGGGCGACGGCGCACCGCACCCGCCATAGCGCGCATCTTCACTGGACCAGATCATGTGCCAGCCGCCCTCGGCCGGTGGTGCCAGCAGCGGCTCGGGCGCCGGCGTGAGCCCGAGGTCCCGTCCGAGATTGACGACGAGCAGCCGATCGCCGTCGCCGAAGAACCTGAGCGCGAGCGCCTCCGGCCCCAGCACCGCTCCGTCCAGAGCACGGCGCTGGCGTCCGCCGATCACGGCATCCCGGCGGCGCAGCGCGAGGAGATCGGTGTGGAGGCTGACGGCCCACGCGTGACGCTCGCGCTCGCCGGGATCGAGCTTGCAGCGCTCGAACGTCGCGCCGTCGCCCGGATCGGGCAGCCCGGCCACCATCGCGGGCGTGGCGAGGCTGGGGAACTGCGCGAGAAATTCGGCTCGGCCCTTCCTCACGAGCGTCGCCAGCTCGGGCGTGTGATCGGCGAAGAAGAGCCAGGGCGACGAGGCGCAGAACTCCTGCCCCTGGAACAGCAGCGGCGTCTGGGGAACGAGCAACAAGAGCGCGGTCACCGCGCGGAACCGGCCGGGGTCGGTGAGCTGGTGCAGGCGCTCGCCGCGTCCGGCGTTCGCGACCTGATCGTGGTTTTGTAGGTACGTCACCAGCGCCGATGGCGCGATGTCGCGGGTCGGCGTGCCGCGCCGCTTGCGCTGCCAGTGATAGTGCTGGCCTTGATAGAGGTAGCCCCACTTCGCCGCCGAGACCAGCTCCTGGGGCGTCCCGTGGTAGTCGGTGTAGTACGCCTCGTTGCGCCCAGTCAGAGCGACGCGGGCGGCGTGATGGAAGTCGTCGTTCCACGACATGTCGAGGCCGTGGCCTCCACTCGCCGCCGGGCGCAGCAGCGTCACGTCCTGAGACTCGTTCTCGGCGACGAGCAGCGTGGCCCGCCCGCGCGCCGCTTCGCGTACGCGACGGCCGATCGCCGCGAGGATGTGGTCGCCGGAGGCGTCGTGAATCGTCTGAGTCGCGTCGAGGCGCAAGCCGTCGAGGTGGAACTCGTCGATCCAGTATCCGGCGTTGGCGATGAAGAACTCGCGCACGGGACCCGCATTGGCGCCGTCGAAGTTGAGGGCGTCGCCCCACTCGTTGGCGTAGCGGGCGCTGTAGTAGTCGGCCGAGAACTCCCGATGAAACGCCCCGTCGGGACCGAGGTGGTTGTAGACGACGTCGAGAATCACCCCGAGGCCCAGCGCGTGGGCGCGGTCCACGAAACGACGAACATCGTCGGGCTCGCCGTAGAGCCGCGTCGGCGCATAGAGGTCGACGCCGTCGTACCCCCACCCGAAGCGTCCGGCAAAATCGGCGACGGGCATGACCTCGAGCACGGTCACGCCCAGGCGCGCGAGCGCGGGCAACTCGCGCATCGCTGCCGCCCACGTCCCCTCGCGCGTGAACGTGCCGACGTGCATCTCGTAGAGGACCTGGCCCTCGCGCGTGACACCGCGCCAGCCCCTGTCCGTCCAGTCGAAGCGGTCGGGATCGACGACGCGCGACGGGCCGTGAGGTCCTTGCGGCTGGAAGCGCGATGCAGGATCGGGCAGCAAGCGCTCCTGCTCATCGAGCCGGTAGCGGTAGAGAGCGCCGTCGCTCAGGTCGGCCACGAGCGTCGAGAAATATCCATCTGGCTCGGCGTCGAGTCGCCTCGTGTCGGTCGACGCCTGACTCTCGATCACGACGTCGACCCGGGTGGCGCGAGGCGCCCACACACGGAAGTGCACGCCACCGGCGACGATGTCCGCACCCACGGGAAGCCGAGGGCGGGACGGCTCGGACGTGGCGTGGCGGGCCGTGATGGCGGAGGAAGACACCAGCGGGAGCATCTTGTGCACTTCCGGTGCCCGCAACCGGCCACTTCGGGGCGGCGCTTCGTCCGGCGAGGAGCGTACTTCCGCGAACGCCTACTTCTCGCGAGGCGCTTGCCGTCGCGAGCGTAAGAGAGCGTAGAGCCTGTCAGGACTGATCGGAAGCTCGCGAACGTCGATGCCCAGCGGGCTGAGCGCATCGGTGACGGCGTTGGCGATCGCTCCCGGCGCGCCGATCGTGCCGCCCTCGCCCACGCCCTTGAAGCCACCGAGCGTTGTCGGCGACGGTTGCTCGACGTGATGAACCTCGACGGGGACCATCTCCCACGCCGTGGGGACGAGATAGTCCATCAAGCTGCCGGTGAGGAGCTGGCCGTCGGCGCCGTGAACGACCTCTTCCAGCAGCGCCGCCCCCACGCCTTGAGCGACGCCGCCCACCGCCTGCCCCTCGACGATGAGCGGATTGATGATGCGGCCGCAGTCCTCGGCCACGACGTAGCGCAGGAGCCGTATCGCGCAGGTCTCCGGGTCGACCTCGACGACCGCGAGATGCGTCGCGCTGGACGCCGTCCCAAAGTACGGATCGTAGAAGCGCGTCGCCTCCAGTCCCGGCTCCATGCCCTCGGGCAGGCGCTTGGCACCGCCGTAGGCGAGCGCGGCGATCTGGGCGAGTGTCAGTCCACGGTCGGGCGCGCCACGCACGCGCATCCGTCCATCGGTCCACTCGAGGTCGCTCGCGCTCGCCTCGAGCGCATGGGCGGCGATGGCGAGCGTCTTGTCCCGGATCACGCGTGCGGCCAGCGTCGCGGCGCCACCGGCGAGCACCGCGCTGCGGCTCGCGTAGGTTCCGGTGCCGTGAGGCCCGATCGCCGTATCGCCCTCGACCACGCGTACGCTCGCGACGTCGACGCCGAGCTCTCCGGCGACGACCTGGGCCAGCGTCGTCTCGTGGCCCTGCCCGTGACACGCCACGGCGAAGATGGCCGTCACACCACCGTCGACTTCCACGCGCACCGTCGCGCCCTCGGTTCCCGTCGCGATGTCGGCCCCGGGTGAGACGGGAATGGCCGAGCCCACGCCCGTCAGCTCCACATAGGCGGCCAGGCCGACGCCCAACATCCGTCCGTGCTGCCTCCCCCGCGCTTGCTCGACCCGGAGGTCATCGTAACCGGCCTGCTTGCACGCCAGCTCGAGGCACTCGTGAAATGCGCCGCTGTCCCACTTGATGCCGGACGGTGATCGATACGGCAGATCCTCGGCGCGCAGCAGATTGCGCCGGCGAATCTCGGCGGGATCGAGCCCGAGCCGACGGGCCGCGCTGTCGAGCAGCGACTCCGTCACGAAGACCGAGACCGGCCGCCCCACCCCGCGATACGGCCCCATCGGCGTCTTGTTCGTCGCCACGCCGAAGGCCTCGGCGTGGTAGTGCGGCACGCGATACGGCCCCGGCAGGAACGAGACGACCTGGATGATTTCGATACTCGCCGTCCACGGATAGATCGAGTAAGCCCCGATGTCGGCGACGACCTTCGCGCGCAGCCCGGCGATCCGTCCATCACGGTCGACCGCCAGCTCGGCGTCGATGACCTCGTCCCAGGCCTGCGTCGTCGTCATGAGGTCTTCGCGCCGGTCCCCGATCCAGCGGACGGGACGCCCGAGCGCCCTGGCCAGCGCGCTGACGACCAGCTCTTCGGGATACACCACGCCCTTGACGCCGAAGCCTCCACCGACGTCGGGCGCCACCACGCGGACGCTCGCTGTCGGCAGCGTGAGCAGGTCGGCCAGCACGTCGCGAAGGATTCCCGGAATCTGCGTCGACGACCAGAGCGTCAGCGTCCCGCTCTCGGTGTCGGCCAGGCAGGCGCGGCTTTCCATCGTGACCCCGGCGTGGCGATGAAACCTGAAGCGGTCACCGACGACGAGCGCCGCGTCCCTGAACGCCGCCGCCACGTCGCCCTGGCTGAAGGTGCGTGTGAGCAGGACGTTGCTCCCGGCCGACTCGTGAACGAGCGCCGCGTCCGCTCCCATCGCCGCCTCAGGATCACTCGCGACGCCGAGCGGCTCGTACTCCACGACGATCGTGTCCGCGGCGTCCTCGGCGGCGTAGCGGCTCTCGGCCACGAGGGCGGCCACGGCCTCGCCCGCATACCTCACCTTGCCGTCGGCCAGCGCCGGCCACTCGGTCGGACGGTAGCTCCTCATGCGCGACGGCGCCTGCATCGCCTTCACGCGACCGCGCAGATCCTGGGCCGTCCAGCACGCGACGACGCCCGGCTGGGCCAGCGCCGGGCGCGCGTCGACCCGTGCGATCCGGGCGTGGGCGTGGGGGCTGCGGAGGAACGCGACGTGCAGGAGGCGTGGACGGTCGAGGTCGGCCACGTAGCGGGCCCGGCCGGTGAGGAAGCGGTGATCCTCGAGACGCGGGATTCTCGCGCCGATCAATTCATTCGGCGGGGGCCTCGGCGGCCCCCTCCGAAACCTCCCCCGGAACTCGATTGCGCCGGCGAAGCCGGCGCTCGAACGCGTCACACTCGGTCATCGTTGATTTTCTCAAAACTCTAGACCGATCCCGTCCGTCACGATCTGCTGTCGCTCTCCTCGCGAAGGTGTGAGCTAACGAGGGCGATATCTCTTCTCCGGAACGTGGCGGTCTAACTCGGTATAAAACTCATGCACCGACCCAAATGGTGGGCCGCTCGCAATTATGGCTACTAAAGCCAAGCGCTTGCCGACGGAATGAGTGTTCCGCACTGTGTAACACAACAGTACCCAAAGGCCCGAGTGCTCCATCGAAGCCGCCACGAAGCCGACCGGGCGGTACCAGTTCAGGTCTTCCCATGGAATGCGTTGTCTGCACCTCACAAAGGCCAATTCAAAGGAATCATTCGAACAGGAGATATCGTAGGGGATCCGCGTAAACATGAACGACCCGGCAGTACTTACGGCTAGCGCGAACAGCATACCGACAAACACGATAGGGCGCGGGTCACGAAACGCGATCCCTCCGAACGCCACCACGGAAGAGATTCCTATCACGATGAAAAATGCCCCTAGCGCCGCCCAGAGTATTCGCTTCACTGCCACCACGCTCGCTCGACGCACGATCGTTTGTCGGGAACGTCCAGGTCAGAACGGGACTTCGGTGCGCTCGTCCTTCACGCGCTTGGCCTTGTGATCCCAGCGAGGCAGCCCGCCGGGCTCTGTCGCCTCGACGGTCACGCGGATGCCGAGACCGATGCGCAAGCCTTCCTCCAGCGCGCGACACAGTCCCTGGCACTCGGCGCCGGAGAGCGCCGGCGCTGGATCGATGCGGACCAGGATGTCGTCGAGCCCGTCGACGCGACGGAAGACAATCTGGAACTCGTCGACGCCGGCGTGACCGCGCACGATCTCCTCGATGCGCCGCGGGTAGACGATGATCCCGCGGACCTTCTTCATGTCGTCGAGGCGGGCCAGCACGCCGCCCTCGAACGCGACCAGCGTGCGCCCGCACGGGCACGGCCGGTCGGCGAGCTGGACGAGATCGCGCGTGCGGTAGCGCAGGAGCGGCATCGCCTTGCGGTAGAGGCTGGTGAAGACCAGCTCGCCCTTCTCGCCCGGCTTCACCGGCCGGTCGTCCTCGTCGAGGACTTCGGGATAGCAGTAGTCCTCGTGGACGTGGGTGAGCCCGGAGCGGGCGTCGCACTCGAAGCCCCACGCGGCGATCTCCGTGAGCCCGGGAAGATCGAACGCCTTGGCGCCGAACGCCGCTTCGATCTTCGCCTTCGTCGCCGGGATCGAGGCGCCCGGCTCGCCCGTGTGCCACGTGATTCGGATCTTCGTCTCCTTCGCGAGGTCGATGCCCTTCTTCTGCGCCTGCTCGGCCAGGAAGAGCGCGTACGACGGCGTGCAACCGAGCACGGTGATCGGATACGTGCGCAGGGCGTCGATGCGCTGATCGGTCCCGAACCCGCCGGCCGGAAAGACGAGACAGCCGATGTCCTGCGCCGCGTAGAACCCCGACCAGTAGCCGATCCACGGGCCGTAGGAGAACGCGGCCATGACCATGTCCGATGGCCGGATCCCGAACGCCCACAGCGAGCGCGCGTAGGAGTGATAGAAGCCGTACCAGTCGTCGCGCGTGTCGAGAAACGCGAGCGGCCGTCCGGTCGTCGCGGACGTCATGTGGACGCGCAGGCAGTCGGCGAACGGAACGGCCAGCAGCGTGCCCCACAGCGGATGGTCGGCCTGATCCTGCTTCAGCTCGTCCTTCGTCGTGAACGGCAGGCGGCGCAGGTCGTCGAGCGAGCGGACGTCGGCGGGCTTGACTCCCGCGGCGTCGAGCTTCCGACGATAGAACGGGCTCGACTGATAGGCGTGCTCGACCTGCTCGTGCAACCGTTGCTCCTGGACCGCGCGGAGCGTTGCCCGCGCCGCCGTCTCGATGTCCGGCTCCAGGTAGCGGGAGTCCATGGCCGGGAAGCATACCCGAGTCGCTCCGCAGGAGCTTAGAGTCTTGACAGGCAAAAGGTTTGACCGTAGATGTTCGGGCCATGAAACCCACTAAAAAAGACATCTCCAGCCTGCGCAGCACCCTGGAATACCTGAAGGAGAACGGCGAGCTGGTCTCGACCGACGTCGAGGTCGATCCCCACCTCGAGGTCGCCGCCATCCAGAAGCACTTCGACGGCGGCGCGCCGCTGCTCTGGGAGAAGGTCAAGGGCTATCCGAACGCGCGCATTTGCAACAACATCTACGCGACCGCCGAGCGGATCGCCCGGCTCTTCGACGTGGACGACCCGCGCAAGCTCAAGTTCAAGGCCGTGGAGGCCATCCGCCAGCCGCTGCCGCCCATCGTGGTGAAGGACGCGCCCTGCCAGGAGGTCGTCATCACCCGGGACGTCGACGTGTGGGACGTCGTCCCGATGATCTCCCACTCCAAGACCGATCCCGGCCGTACGCTCGGCGCCGGCAATACCGTGGTGCGCGGCCAGCACTTCTGGGGTGGCTCGCACATCGGGTACAACCGGATGAACTTCCGCGGCCCCGACTACTCGTCGTTCCAGATCTCGCCCGGGTCGCACATGGACCAGATCGCCACGCACTGGTACAAGAAGGGCCCGATTCCCGTGACCATCAACATCGGCGTGCCGCCGGCCTGCACGATGATGGCGGGCGCCGGCTTCACCTACGTCATCCTGCCGCGCGGCTGCGACGAGCTGGGCGTGGCCGGCGCGCTCCAGGGCTTTCCGGTCGAGCTGGTGAAGGCGCGGACGCAGGACGCGTGGTCGATCGCCAACGCCGAGTACGTCATCGAGGGCTACGTGGACACGACCCAGAAGGTCTGGGAGAGCCCGCTGGCCGAGAAGGAAGACCAGCAGGGCAAGTACGATTTCCATCCCGAGTGGTCCGGCTACATGGGCAAGGCCTACCGCACCTACAAGTTCCAGGCGACCGCCATCACCCACCGCAAGGATCGCCCTCTGTACTACGGCCTCATCGTCCACGCCATGGACGACCACTTCATCGACGTCACGATGCGGGAGGCGTGCTTCCTCGAGCTGGCCGAGCGCATCGTGCCGGGCCTCTGCATCGACACCAACATTCCCATGGGCATGACCGACTGGGGCGGCGTGATCTTCCAGGTCCAGAAGCGCCGCTCGCGCGACGAGGGACTGCAGCGCAACATCCTCTCGGCGGCGCTCTCCATCTCGCTCGGCGCCAAGCTCGGCATCGTGGTCGACGAGGACGTCGACATCTACAACATGGAAGACATCATGTGGGCGCTGGCCACGCGCGTGAACCCGAAGGACGACATCTTGACGGTCTGCGAGGGCGGCTTCGGCCAAACGTTCCAGCCCGCCGAGCGCAGCTCGGCTGGCGACCGCCAGTGGACGCAATCGAACATCCGCTTCTCCGGTGGCATGGCCATCGACGCTACGCGGCCCTTCATCTACAAGGACGCCTTCCGGCGCGCGAGCTACGAGGTCGACATGGTCGATCTCGCCAAGTTCTACACGAAGGACCAGATCCGGAAGGCCAAGGAGACCCAGGTCGACTACGCGAAGTTCATGGCGGATCGCGGGATTTGACGCGACCGCCTGACGTCGACGCCCTGCTCGGCGAGCAGGCGCGGCGCTTCGGCGATCGTGTCTATCTCGAGTGCGTCGACCCGCCCGGGCGGCTGACCTTCGCCCAGCTCGACGCGAGCTGTCATCGTGTCGCCCACTTCCTCGCCGAGCGCGGCGTGCGGGCCAACGAGCGCATCACAGTGCTCGGCGACAACGGCCCGGCCTTCGTCATGCTCTTCTTCGGCATCCTGCGCTACGGCGCGACCGTCAATCCCCTCAACGCCGAGGTGCTCGGGCCCGATCTTCCCCGCGTCCTCTACGACGTCGCGCCGCGCCTCGTCCTTTGGGACCGCGCTCTGGGCGATCAGGCCGCCACCGCCGTCGCGGCGTGTGGCGCCGAGGCGATCGCCTTCGACGAGCTGTTCCCCCGTCTCGCCGAACAGCCAGCGTCTCCGTGCCCGCGGCGCGTGGGCGGACCTCACGACCTCGCGGTCCTCGACTACACCTCGGGCACGACGGCCGCTGCCAAGGGTGTCGCGCTGACTCACGAGGCGTTCGCCTACGGGTGCGATGGGCCGGCGCGACGCTTCGATCTCCGGGAGAGCGACCGCGTGCTGGAATACCGCTCGCTGGCGTGGGCGTCGCCCCAACTCCTCTCGCTCGGCGGCACGCTCCACACGGGCACCGGGCTCGTGCTGGCCCGGCGATTTTCTCATCACCAGTTCTTCGACTGGATCCGCGACCAGCGCGTGTCGATCGTGATCGGCGTGCCGACGGTGATCAACATGCTGCTCGATCGGCCGGTCGCCCTCACCGGCGCCGATCTCCCCGGCCTCCGGTTCATGACGAGCAGCTCGGCGCCGCTCAGCGTGGACCGCCAGCTCGAGTTCGAGGATCGCTACCGGATCCCGATCGTCCAGGGCTGCGGGATGACTGAGGCGGGCTGGATGGCCGGCAACCCGCCCGACGCGCGTCGTGTGGGCTCGATCGGCCCGCCGATGCCACACGTCGTCGCGTCGATCATCAGCGAGACGGGCGCGGCCTGCGCCCCGGGCGAGGAAGGCGAGCTGCTCGTCAGCGGACGTCAGATGGCCAGCGCGTATCTCACGGCGCGCGACCGGTTGGAGCCGATTCCCCAGGACGGCTTCCTCACCGGCGATCTCGCGCGCGTCGACGCCGACGGCTACCTCTACGTCACCGGCCGTAAGAAGGACCTGATCATCCGCGGCGGGGTGAACGTCGCGCCGGCCGAGATCACGACCGCGCTGCTCGCCCACGCGGCCGTGGCCGACGCCGCCACGATCGGCGTGCCCGACGCCGTCTACGGCGAGGCGATCGTGAGCTTCGTCTGCGCCCGCGCCGGCCACCGCGTGTCGCCGTCGGAGATGCGGGAGCACTGCGGGGCGCGCCTGGCCGCGTTCAAGGTGCCGGCTCACGTCATCGTGGTGGACGCCATCCCCAAGACCGAGCGCGGCAAGGTGGCGCGGCGGGCGCTGGAACAGCTCTGGCGCGAGCGAGGCGCGCCGAGCGTTCCTTGACTTCCCGCGGGGCAGTGGGTAACAAAGAAAGAGATCGTGTGATGAGCGCACTCCGCTGCCTGCTCGCGTTGCTCGTGGTCGTGCTCGTCGTCGCGCCGACTCTTCACTGGGCCGGCGGCATCCCGGGCCTTCGAACCGACGCCAAGTCGCACAGCGCGCGGGTCTCCTGGGCCAACTTTCCCGCCCTTGCCGGCCCGCGCGAGCGTCTCGTGTCGTTGCCGGTGACGGGATCGGCGACGCTCTTCGACGCCACGCCATCGCTTCCGCTCTTCGCGACGACCCCGTTCGTCCCGCCCGGGCTCTAGTCCTCCGTCCGTCTGACGCGGTGAACCGCTCGGCGTGAGCCGTCATCGCGCGCTCGTGCGCGTGAATGGCTCGCGTCTCTCGTCAACGCGACCTGACGCGCGAGGAGGACATCGATCCGTGGCCTCGGTCTCGGAGACCCCACCCCGGGCCTGGAAGGAACAGTGGAGGGACGAGCTCGTCTGGACAGGAACGTCGTCCCCAGACGGCGACGCTCCGCGGGCCATCCACGCGGCCATCGTCGGACACGGCCTGCGTCGTTACACCGTGATCGCCGGCATCATCCTCGTCGAGCTGGTGGTGAGCTTCCTGCTCGGCAGCGCCGGCTGACGTCCGAGCCGCCGCTCAGACCGCCGCCCGATCGGAACTTTCGATGGTCGTTGCGCGCGCGCATCGTCGGAGCCCGATCTTGACGCGGGAAGAGACGAGGCATCGACGCTGAGGCCGTCTGCAGTCGGGTTCGTATCGGAAGAACCGACTTGTTTTCCGGGTGACGACCCTCTATTGTTGACCTCGAGAGAGGGCCGATGTCCTTCCGCGATCGCTTCACGACCGCATGGCGCAGGACCGACATGCTCTTCGGTCTGGTCGCGCGCGACGCGATGCAGTCACGCCCCATCGCCCTGCGGCACCCGTTCATCTTCTACGTGGGCCATCTCCCGGCATTCGCGCGGAACCACATCTGCCGCGGAGTCCTTCAGCGCCCGTCGTTCGATCCCCGCTTCGACGAAATCTTCGACCGAGGCATCGATCCCGACGTGGACGACCCCTCGCGCTGTCACGCGCATCCGGACGTGCCCGAGCGCTGGCCGGCGCTCGACGACGTCATCGTGTATCGCGACCGCGTGCGGAGCGCGATCGTCGAGTCCCTCGGCGACGTCGCCGCGCACGCGCCGACGAGCCTCATGGCCGAGCACAATCGCGTGCTCTCGATGGCGATCGAGCACGAGCTGATGCATCAGGAGACGCTCCTCTACATCGTGCAGCAGCTCCATCCCGACCAGAAGCTTCGGCCACCCGACGTCGCGTACCCCAGCGGAAACGGCGTATGGCCACGAAGCGTGGTGATACCCGAGGGCAAAGCGACCCTCGGGGCCTCCTTCGGTGACCTCGATTTCGGCTGGGACAACGAGTTCCCGTTGACGAGGGTCGAGGTCCCCGCGTTCGTAATCGACTCGACGCCGGTGACGAACGAACAGTTCCGATACTTCGTCGACAGCGGCGCGTACGATCAGCCGGCGTTCTGGAGCGAGGCGGATTGGGCGTGGAAGACCCGCATGGGCCTGAGCGCTCCGCTCGGCTGGACCAGGCAGGACGGCGCCTGGCTCTACCGGACGCTGTTCGACGTCATCCCGCTGTCGGACGCCGGGGCCTGGCCGGTTTACGTGAGCCTCGCCGAGGCGCAGGCCTATGCGCGCTGGAGTGGAGCGCGCCTTCCGACCGAGGCCGAGTTCCACCGAGCCGCGTTCGGCGACCCTGATGGAGATGAGCGCGCATTTCCCTGGGGCGACGAGCGCCCGACGAGGCGACACGGCAACTTCGATTTCACGCGATGGTCCCCCGACCCCGTCGGCTCTCATCCCGATGGCGCGAGCGCATGGGGAGTGCACGAGCTGGTGGGCAACGGCTGGGAATGGACCGAGAGCCTCTTCGAGCCGTTCCCCGGATTCGACGCCTACATCCCGGGATATCCGGGGTACTCGGCGGATTTCTTCGACGGTAAGCACTACGTGCTGAAGGGCGCCTCGTGGGCGACGGCATCGGACCTCATCCGCCCGAGCTTTCGGAACTGGTACCAGGCCCGGTACCCGTACGTCTTCGCGAAGTTTCGCTGCGTCCGGCCCGCCATCTAGCTCCCGCGCATCACGGGTGCCGCCGCCTTGACGGCGTTGATGATGCCCTGGTAGCCCGTGCACCGGCAGAGCACCGCGGAGATGCCCTCGCGGATCTCGGCCTCCGTCGGCTCGGGCTTCACGCGCAGGAAATCGAGCGCGGTCATCAGCATGCCCGGCGTGCAGAAGCCGCACTGGAGCCCGTGGTGCTCGTGGAAGGCCTCCTGCAACGGGTGAAGCTTGCCGTTCTCCATCAGGCCTTCGATCGTCCGGAGCTCAGCGCCCTCGGCCTGGACCGCGAGCATGATGCAGGAGCGCGCGGCCTCGCCATTGAACAGGATGGTGCACGCGCCGCAGATCCCGTGCTCACAGCCCACGTGCGTGCCGGTGAGCCCGAGGTCTTCACGTAGGAAATCGACGAGGAGCTTCCTCGGCTCGCAGCGCCCCTCGTGCTGGACGCCGTTGACCTTCAAGCGGACGGTCACGGGCTCGTTCATCTCGCCACCTTGGTCAGCGCCCGCTTGACGGCGCGCCCGGTGAGCACGCCGGTCAGATGACGCCGGTAGTCGGCCGACGCGTGGATGTCGCCATCGGGCTGCACCAGCTCCTGAGCTTTCGCCGCGGCCCGCGCGATGGCCTCGTCGCCGAGGCCTTCACGCTCGAGGATCTCCTCGGCCGCGCGCAGGCGAACCGGGATCGGCCCCGCGCCAGCCGTCGCCAGCCGCGCCATCGTGCACCGACTCCCCTCGCGCACGATTACGGCCGCGATGCCGATGATCGCGAAGTCGCCGTGACGCCGCGAGAACTCCTCGAACGCGAATCCGGCGCCCGCCGGCGTGGCGGGCAGTCGCACCTCGGTGAGGATCTCGTCGGCGGCGAGGTTCGTGGTGAGGTACGTCTGGAAGAAGTCACGCGGCTTCAGCACGCGCTCGCCCTTCGGCCCTCGCGCGACGACCTCGCCGTCGAGCGCGGTCAGGACCGCCGGGTATTCAGCCGAGGGATCCGCATGGGCGATCGAGCCACCGATCGTCCCGCGCGTCCGGATCGGCAGGTGACCAACCCAGCGCGTCGCCTCGGTGAGCAACGGCAGCCGCTTGGCCACGACGGGTGAGAACTCGATCGCGCGCTGGCGGGTCATGGCGCCGAATCTGACACTTCCGTCCACTTCCTTTATATAGGCCAGGGTCGGGATCCGGTTGAGGTCGACCAGTGCTGCCGGCCGGCTCAGGCGGAAGTTGAGCAGCGGCATCAGGCTCTGGCCGCCGGCCAGGATCTTCGCCTCGCCGTCGTAGCGGGTGAGCAACGCCAGCGCCTCGTCCACCGTCTTCGGCGCGTGATAGTCGAACTTCGGTGGTTTCACGAGTCCTTCTTCTCCCTCGCCTCGCGGATCGAGCGCCACAGGCGGTCGGGTGTCATCGGCAGCTCCGTGATGCGGACGCCGAGCGGCGTGAGCGCGTCGCTCACCGCGTTGGCGATCACGGCCGGCACGGTCATCGACGACGATTCGCCCAGCCCCTTGGAGCCGAGCGTCGTCAGCGGCGACGGCGACGAGAGGTGGGCGATCTCGATCGTCGGCGCCTCGCTGGCCGTCGGCACCAGGTAGTCCATGAAGCTGCCAGTCAGGAACTGGCCGTCGTCGTCGTACCGCAACTCCTCGTACAGCGCGCCGCCGAGGCCGTGCAGGGCTCCGCCGTAGATCTGGCCCTCGACGATCATCGGGTTGATGATGGTCCCCGCGTCGTGGACGGTGACGTAGCGCACGATCGTGATCTGCGCCGTGTCCGGATCCACCTCCACGGCCATGACCTCGGCGATGAACCCGTACGTGTTCGACGAGTTCACGCGATCCTCGGCGTCGACGGCCTTGGCCACGGTGAAGCCAAACACGGCCGTAGCCTGCAGCCCGGGCTCCATGCCGTCGGGCAGTGACTCCGTGTTCCAGTGGGCGCGCCCGGCCAGATCCTTCACGGTGTAGGACGGGCCCTTGCCGCGCTTCAGCCTGACGGCGCCGTCCTTGAACTCGACGTCGCTGGCGGGCACGTCCATCAGGTGCGCCGCGTACTCCACGAGCTTGGCCCTCAGCTTGCGCGCCGCCAGGGCGGCGGCGCTGGTGCCCACGGAGCCGAAGCGGCTCGAGTACGTCCCCGACGAGATCGACCACACGCGTGTGAACGTGTCCATATCGTCGACGACCGTGATGTCCTGGGGCTTGAGCCCGAGCTCGTCG
>Ga0209158_1000829_pt1 | contig 21708 bp, 21 predicted proteins | sample GraSoiAngelo_140_FD_185897 | JGI IMG/M metagenome (GOLD analysis project Ga0209158, IMG submission 185897) | Grasslands soil microbial communities from the Angelo Coastal Reserve, California, USA - 14_0929_12_30cm (SPAdes) (version 2) | ecosystem: Environmental > Terrestrial > Soil > Grasslands ...
GAGGTGCAGGCGAAGGCGGCGACGCCGGCTCCGCCCGGCGTCGGCACCGCCGCGCGCACCCCGACGAAACCCAAGCCCGGACTGGAGCGCGCCTCCGCGCTCTCGGGGCACGTCCTGGACGCGCGCTACCAGGTCCAGAAGAAGCTCGGCGAGGGCGGCATGTCGTACGTGTACCTGGCGCGGGAGGTGGCGACCGGACACGACGTCGCGATCAAGGTGCTCGCCCCCAAGCTCGCCACCGACAGGAGCTCGGTCGAACGGCTGCGGCGCGAGGCGGGCCTCGCCATGCGCCTCGCGCATCCCAACGTGTGCCGCATCCTGCGCCTGGGCGAGTCCGAGGACGGCCTGATTTACCTGGTGATGCCCTTTCTCAAGGGCGAGCTGCTCTCGGACCGCGAGGTGAGGGGCGGTCCGATGCCGGTCGCGCCCGGGATCGCCGTGCTGCGGCAGGTGTGCGCCGGGCTGCACCACGCGCACGAGCTGCAGATCGTGCACCGGGACTTGAAGCCCGAGAACATCATGCTTGTGACCGAGGAGCCTGCGGGCGATCGCGCGGTGGTCATGGATTTCGGGCTCGCCAAGGAGCGTCGCGCCGACCCGGCGATCGCGAAACTCACCGCCACCGGCATCATCCTCGGCACGCCGGAGTTCATGAGCCCGGAGCAGATCCGCGGCAAGCAGCTCGACGCACGCTCCGACATCTACGCGCTCGGGATCGTCGCGTTCGAGATGTTCACGGGAAAGCTGCCGTTCCACGGCCGCAACGCGCAGGAGATGATGATCGCCCGGCTGCGTGGCCAGCCTCTGAAGCTGCGCCAGCTGCGGCCCGACCTCCCCGAGGGCCTCGAAAAAACGCTGGGGCGCGCCCTCGAGTCGAACCCCGAGGCGCGCTACACCACCGCGCTCGAGTTCGCTGACGCCCTGTCGACCTTCCACGAAGGCGGCTTCCTGTCGAAGATCAAGGAGAAGCTGAAATAAGGCGCTTCCCTGCTTTCGATCCGCCCGAGTACGTCGACTGGCAGCCGGACCCGGTGCTGGTGGGCGCCTTCCGCGAGACGCTCGAGCGGGATCCCGAGCGCGCCGCCGTCGTCGCGCGACTCGCGCCCGAGGTGATGACCGCGCTGTACGCGGGGCTGCTGCGCGCCCGCCTGCACGACATCCAGCTCAAGCGCTGGGTGCGGACCGGCGTGATCTCCAAGGCGTGGCTGGGCACGGGCGAGGAGGCCGTCACCGTCGGGCCCGTGCACGCGCTGGAGCGGGGGCGCGACGTCGTGGCGCCGATGATTCGCAACGCCGCCGCGTGCTGCGAGCTGGGGATGCCGGTGGCCGACATGCTGCGCGCCTATCTGGGCAGCGACGACTCGCCCTCCCGCGGCCGCGACCTGCACGTCGGCGCATGGGGTCGCGGCGTGCTGCAGCCGATCTCGCACGTCGGCGACATGGTGCCTGTCATCAGCGGCATCGCGCTCACGTTCCGCCTGCGACGGGAGCCACGCGTCGCCCTCACCTGGGTGGGCGACGGCGCGGCCAACACGGCGGCGGCGCACGAAGGCACCAACTTCGCCGCGGTCCGCCGGCTGCCCGCCATCTTCATCCTCCAGAACAACCAGGTGGCCCTCGGGACGCCGCTCGCCCGCCATCACCTACCGGGCCAGTTCCACGAGTGGGCGGCGAGCTACGGCATCCACGGCGCGGAGTTCGACGGCAACAACGTGCTCGATGCCTACGCGGCGACCCGACTCGCGGCCGAGCGCTGTCGCCGGGGCGAGGGGCCGGCGCTGTTGGTCGCGGACACGTTCCGGATGGGCGGGCACGCCACCCATGACGAGCGCGAGGCGCGCGAGACGCTGCCGGACGAGCTCTTCAAGAGCTGGGGAAAGCGCGATCCGATCGGGCTGTACGAGGAATACCTGAAGCAGCGGGGCGTCGCCCCCAAACGACTCGCGGACATCGAGGCGGACGTCACGGCGGAGGTGGAGCGCGCCGCCGAGCAGGCGCTGCAGAGCCGCGACCGGATGCCGGCGGGCGCGTCGGCACTGGCGGGGGTGTACGCCGGCAACGGCACCGTGCAACCGAGGTGACACCCATGAACCTGAAAACGCTGGCGGCAATCGTGCTCCTGTCGACTGTGCCGCCGTTTCGCGCTGGCGTCGACATCCACGCCGAATACGTGAAGTTTCCGAGCGGTCGCGACACCATCACGGCGTATCTGGCCTATCCCGAGAGCCGGGAGCGGGCGCCGGCCGTGGTGGTGATTCACGAGATCTTCGGCTTGTCGGATTTCATCCGGCAGACCACGGAGCAGCTCGCCAAGGACGGCTTCGTGGCGATCGCCCCCGACTTGCTGTCGCGGCGCGGCGGTACGCCGCCTTCCCCCGACTCGGCGCGCAAGCTCATCGCGGGACTCGACCCCGACACGGTCACTCGGGACCTCGACGCCACAGTCGGGTACGTTCGCGCCGCGAACGCGGTGCGGGCCGACCGCATCGGCGTGATCGGGTTTTGCTGGGGCGGTGGCCAGAGCTTCCGCTATGCCACGAACAACCCCTCGCTTCGCGGCTTCGTCGTCTGCTACGGGCCCGGCCCCGAGGCGCTCGCCGTCGCGCGCATTCGCGCCCGCGGCCTGGGCGTGTACGCCGAGAACGACGCGCGGATCGATGCGGGGCTGCCCGACGTGGACGCGGCGATCCGGACCTACGGTAAGAACTACCGCTACACGGTCTATCCCGGCGTCGGCCACGGGTTTCTGCGTACGCGCGAGCGGCCCGAGGTCGCGGACAGCGCGTGGCGGGACGTGGTGCGGTTCTTCAGGGAGAGTCTGGGGCGGTAGGCGGCAAAGGGCGGCAGCGGGCGGCACGGGAGCGGCAGCGACCGTTGCCTCCTATTGCCGCCCCGTGCCGCCCTTGATGTACTCCCGCGCCCGGTCCAGCATCGGGTCGTTGCCCGACAGCAGGTCGTCCACGGTCGGCACCACCAGCACGTCGGGCTTTACACCGAGGCCCGCGTACTCCGTCCCGTCGGCGTACGAGTGGCGCGTGACCGAGAACTGGACACCCCAGTTCTTGGGGAGCGCGAACGTCGCGATGTCGCCGACGCTCCCGGCGGACGGCTCGCCGATGATGACCCCGCGGCCCGTCGTGCGGAACGCGGCCAGGAGATCTTCCGCGGCTCCTGAGGTCGCGCTCGACGCCACCAACGCAATCGGACCGCCGTAGGAGGGGTGCTCGCGCCGCGGCGCAACGCTTCCCGCGGCCGGTCCGTACCAGGTCATAGCGGAGTCGGGCAGGTTCCACGCGCGGAACGCCGCTCGGTACAGCGGCGTTTTCCAGCGGACCGCGGAGAAGGGCTGGTCCGTGAGGCGGGAGAGGATCTGGTAGGCATACTCCGTCTGGACGCCGCCGGCGCCCCGGAGGTCGAGCACCAGCCCCTGGACCGCGCTGAAGTCCGGGTAGGCGCGGTCGAACTGGCGAACGACGTCTGCGTCGGCGAGCGAGCCGATCCGGACGACGGCGATGCCGCCCGGCAGCGAGTCCACCACGAAGGCCGGTGGGTCGAGTGGCCAGCGATCGTTGAGCGACAGTGAGCGGGTCACGCTCAAACCCCTGGGATCGCCGCCGGGCACACGGATGAGCAGATGCAGGCTCGTGCCCTTTTCGCCCTGGAGCATCCAGGCGACGGCGCGCTGCCAGCGGTCGGCGGGCGTGGCGGCGGCGGTCTCCGGGAGCACCGAGTCGCGGATCCACGCCTCCGCGGGGACACCCTGGACGGCCACGATCTCGGCCAGCCGGTCGGGATGCGCGACGCGCATCTCGTCGTTCTCGGCGTAGTCCATGATGAAGGGCCGGCGCGCGGCGCTGGTCAAGAGGAGCGGCGGGCGCGCGATGCGGGAGCGCAGATTCGGGGGCGCGAGCACCGCGGCCTGCCCGTCGCCCAGCAGGGCAACGAAGCGGCGCAGACGGCGGTAGAACAACAGGTCGGACTGCGGCTCGGCGGCGAGCTTCAGATTCACGCGGAGCGCCGAGTCCCAGTCCACCCGCACGCGGTCCCAGTAAGCGAAGTTGTATCGGGCCTCGGCCCAGACGGTGGCGAGGGCGTGAGCACGCTCAGGAGCGGTGAGCTGGGCGGCGGCGCCGCGGAGTGGGGCCAACGACCCGACGACCAGACAGACCAGGAGCTTGGAGCGAGTGGTCACGCGCCTAATCTATCTGCTTCTCTTTGTCGCGCCGCAGGTGCTGCTGTACCTGTACCTGCGGGCGCGCCTGCCCGATCCCAGCCGCCCGCGCCGGGCGCGTATGGTGCGGGGCGCGCTGGCGCTCGTGTTCCTGCTGTTCAATGTGCCGTGGGTGTTCGTTGCGCAACGCGCGCTGCTCGGCTCCATGTGGAGCGTCGGCCGACTCCCCCTCACCGCCCCCTGGATCGCTTGGCAGCTGTTGGGATGGATCCTATTGGCGCTCGTCACTGTCTACCTGCTCGGCAAGGGGGCCTGGTGGCTCTTCGAGAAAGGGCGTGGTGCGTGGTACGTGGTTCGCGGCGGCGCGGACGCCGGGGATGCCCGCGAACAACCACTCACCACGCACCACCCGGTGGTTTCCCGGCGGAGGTTCCTGGCGCGAGCCGTGTATTCGTATGCCGCCGCCGGCGCCACGCTCTCGTCGTACGGCATTTGGAGCGCCTATCGGCTGCCCCAGCTGACGCGCCGCACGCTCCGGTTCCGCGATCTGCCGGCAGGACTCGAGGGGCTCACCCTGCTGCACCTCTCCGACCTGCACGCGGGCGTCCACCTCGGCGAGGACAAGATGCAGGAGGTCGTGGCGCAGGCCAACGCGCTCCGCCCCGATCTGATCGTTCAGACGGGGGACATGATCGACATCTCGCCGTCCTACATTCCGGCGTACGTGCGCGCCTTCCGGGAGCTGCGGGCCCCGCTCGGCGTGGTGACGGTGCTCGGGAACCACGATCGCTACACCGGCGAGCGCGAGGTGATTCACGGGTGCCAGGACGCGGGGCAGGTGTTCGTGCAGAACGGCTGCCACGTGATCGAGCGGGGCGGAGCCACGCTCGCGCTGCTCGGCATCGACGATCCCCACAACTGGTCGGCGGACGACCCGCAGACCGCGGACGTCGACGCGGCGCTCGCCGCCGCCCCGCCGGACGCGTTCCGGGTGCTCCTCGCCCACCGCCCGGGCGCGTGGGACTCGGCCGCGCCGCGCGGCATCCCGCTCACCCTCGCGGGACACATTCACGGCGGGCAGCTCTACCTGCCGCTGGTCGGCTGGTCGCCGGGACGCTTGATCACGAAGTACGTGATGGGTCACTTTCAGCGCGGGGCGAGCCAGCTGTACGTGAGCCGAGGAATCGGGGTGGTCGGCGTGCCGATCCGCGTGTTCGCGCCGCCCGAGATCGAGCTCTTCGATCTACGTCGCGGGTGAGGTCGTCGGGACCCCACTCCGCGACGAAACGACACAGTCGCTTCGTGGGCCCCCGACGACTCACCCGCGTGTCTCGATCACGCTCGTGGTGCCGCGATCGCATCCCAGGCGCCGTCCAGCGCCAGCTTCACTCCCGCGTGCGTCTCGGGCCACTCCCTCGCCGAGACGCGCTCGATCGCGAGCGTGACGACCGCGAGCCAGACGCCGGCCCATATCTCCGCGGCGCCCGGCTTCACGGAACCGTCGGCCTTGGCCTGGGCGATCAGGCTTTCGAGGTCGAGCCGGAACTCGCGGGCCGTCTTGCGACTCTCTTCGTCCAGCAGATCGTCGTAGCGCTGGACGAAAAACAGGCGTGCCACGGCCGGCTCGCGCGCCGCACCGCCGACGAGCCCGCGGGCGAGCTCGGCCAGCTTCTCGCGTGGCCCGACCATGAGCGCGTGAGCGTCCTTGACGAGCTTGCCGGCCCAGCGCGCCGAGGCGCGGTACAGCTCGTTGAAAAACTGCTGTTTGCCGGCGAAATGGCGGTAGATCGTGCCCTCGGCCACGCCGGCCTTCTTCGCAATCGCCGGCGTGGTGGTGTCGTGGTAGCCCTGCGCGGTGAACAGCTCAAGCGCCGCGCGGACGAGGCGCTCGCGCGTCAAGTCGGCTTGGGTCATCGGGCGCGAATCTAACCTCCCGGCCGGGTGGGCGCGGTCGTTGGGTGCCTCACTTCGCGACGGAAATACGCAGTCGCTACGTGAGGCCCCCGACAACCGCGCCGTAGGTCGGACGCGAGCCTGCCGGAACGCCACGCAGCGACTGCGTCGTTTTGTCGCGGAGTGGCGCTCCGGCAGGCTCGCGCAGGGGTTCCCGCGTTGGCGGGGCCTGGCTAGCTTTCCGCCGCCGCATCCCTCACGCTGTCCGGAGGCAATCGCGTCATGCGCATGTTGGTGTTGGGCGCGGGCCTGCAAGGGTCCGCCTGCGCCTATGATCTGTTGCAGCAGCCCGCCGTGGAGCAGGTTACGATCGCCGGCCTCGAGCCGGACCGTATCCCCGGGGTGCTCCAGCCGCACGTCGGCAAACGGCTCGCGCTGCTGCAGCTCGACGTGCAGGACGGCGCCGCGCTGCGCGACGCGATGCGGGGGCACGACGCGGTTCAGAACGCGGCGCCGTACTACTTCAACCTCGCGGTGTCGCGCGCGGCGGTGGACGCCGGGGTGCACTGCGCCGACCTGGGCGGCAACACCGAGATCGTCTTCCAGCAGAAGGCGCTCGACGCCGAAGCCGAGGCACGGCGCGTCTCGATCATTCCCGACTGCGGCCTCGCGCCCGGCATGGTCAACATCCTCGCGGCGGAAGGGATCCGCCGGGTGGCGGACGCCGAGGTCGTGAAGATCTACGTCGGAGGCCTGCCGCAGCATCCCGAGCCTCCTCTCAATTACCAGATCGTGTACTCGCTGGCCGGCGCGCTCGACTACTACACGACGCCCTCGTGGGTGCTACGCGATGGCCGGCCGGCGCGTGTGGAGGCGCTCTCCGAGCTCGAGCCCGTCGTGTTCCCGCCGCCGGTGGGCGAGCTCGAGGCGTTCCACACCGGCGGGGGCATCTCCACGATGCCATGGGCGTATGAGGGCAAGGTGCGGACCATGGAATACAAGACGCTGCGCTACCCCGGGCACGTCGCCATCATGCGGCCGATCCGCGAGCTCGGGCTCCTCGACCTGACGCCCGTCAGGGTGAACGGGAAGGACGTGGTGCCGCGCGATGCCTTCATCACGACCGTGTCCCCCAAGCTGACCAAACCCGACGGACGCGACCTGGTCGCCTTGCGGGTCGAGGTGCGCGGCAAGAACGGCAAGCGGGCCGCCTGGCAACTGCTCGATTACTACGACGCGGCGCACGGCATCAGTGCGATGATGCGCACGACCGGATATTCCCTCGCGATCACGGGGCTCATGCAGGTCGACGGCCGCATCGCCGCGACAGGCGTGCGCACTCCCGATGAAGCCGTGCCGTTCGGCGCGTATGTCGCCGAGCTTGCGAAGCGCGGGGTCGAGATTCGGGAGCTCTAGCCTCATGCCGGATGTCAAGGAACTACTCCGCTCGCTTGAGGGTTATTTTGCGACCATGGGTGATCTCGACTTCCGCACGCTGTGGGACCGCGCGCTGACCTACGACGAGTTCGTCAAGCAATCCACGGAGCACTGCGGGTTGTGGACCGGCGTGTACCGTCTGGCGCACATTCCCCCGTGGGCCCTGGAGCGGGCGTGCGAAGTGGGACGGACCTATCGACTGCTCGTGCTCGCCGAGGACTGGTGCGGCGACGCGTCCAACACGGTTCCGTACGTCGCGAAACTTGGTGCCCTGGGCCACTGCCTGGAGATGCGGATCCTGCGGCGTGACGAGAACCCGGAAGTGATGGACCGCTACTTGAGCGGCGCGGCGCGCGCCATCCCGATCGTGATCGTGCTCGGCGACGCCTGGCGGGAGGTCGGGCATTGGGGATCGCGTCCGGCGGAGCTCCAGGCGTGGGTGCTGGAGGCGCGCAAGACGACGCCCAAGGAAGAGCTGTACCCGCAGATCCGGCGCTGGTACGCGAAGGACAAGGGCGAGTCGACGCTGCGAGAGATTCTTGCGCTGCTGCCGAAAGGATCGTCCGTGACGACGTCAATAGCTCCAGCTCGTCCCGAACAGGAACTGTCCTCCCTCGCTCCCCCGCCCGTAGCCGACCACCATGAGGGAGTTGCGTAGCAGCCGTAGCGCGAGCTCGGCGCCGCCGCTCTCGTGGCGGCCGGCCGTCGTGAGCCGCACCGCCTCGCCCGATCCGAACACGCGCCCCGCGTCGTAGAACGCCACGAGCTTGAGCTCCACCGCGTCGCCGACGGCGACGAGCGCGTAGCGGGCTTCGAGTCCCCCGAGCAGCTTGCCGCGCCCGGTGAACCGGCCGTCGTAGTATCCGCGGAGCGACCAGTAGCCGCCCACCGCGAGGAACGGCAACTCGCTCGACTCCATGTCCCGCTGGACGGCGAGCGGCGGATTGCCACCCATGCCTTCCGCCGCGAGGCGGCCCGCCAGCACCAGCCGGCGGAACGGGCGCACCTGTAGGCGCCCATTGCCGGTGGTGCGCGTGTAGCCGCCGCCGCTGGCGAACAGCACCTCGACCAGCACGCCGCTGTGAGGATCCAGCTCGCTCTCGCGCGTGTCGAGGACGAGGCCCGCCCGCACGACATGGTCGGTGAACGGGACCGCGCCGGAGTCCACGCGCCCGGCGGCCAGGTCGGCGCGGAACACGCTGGGGCCGGGCAGGGCGCGGAAATCGGTGCGGACCAGGGCGCCGCCCACGAGCAGTCGCAGCGGTCCAATGACGCGGCGCTCGAGTGTCGCGCGCGCCGTCAGGCGGGTGCGGCTCGTCCGGTAGTAGTACGCTCCCAGGAGCGCCACGCTGTCGGGCGAGTACCGGGTGTCATTACCGAGGCCGTAGTAGCCGAGACGGTTGTCACGCGCGGCGCCGAGCGTGCCGCGCGCGCGCCAGCCCTCCCACCAGGCGGGGGCGTGGGCGTCCAGCGCGATCGCGTAGCTGCCCTCGGTACTCGCGCCCGCGTCCAGGCTCAGGGACGCGCGGCTCGCCTCGGGCCGCTCGATAAAGCCGAGCGGGCTGTAGCGGCCGTAATGCGCGGCGCCCCACAACCCATCGGTCGCGCTGTAGTAGATGTAGGGGTACAGATTGTGGCGCCAGTAACGCTGTGCCGCGAGCGCCGGCGTCGTGGCCGCACAGAGCGCCACCGCGGCGCTAGCGACTCGCAGCGGGCCGCTCGTAGAGATGGGCCATGTCCCGGAGTTTGCCCTCGACACCGTCGTGCGCGGCGTACTGCGCCGGGTAGAACGAGGCGGCGCCGAAGTCGCCCCGCTTGTTCACCGCGTAGAACTTGAGGTCGAACGTCGGCTTCCCGTCGGGGGCGAGCAGGCGCGGCTCGCTGAGCTGCACGACCCGTTTGAGCGTCTCGAGGCAGGCATCTGCCGGCTTCATGCCGCGGCGCATGAACTCGACGGTCAGGAAGCCGCCGCACACCTTGATGTTCGATTCACCCCGCCCGGTCGAGCCGGCGGCGCCCACGTCGTTGTCGGTGTACTGGCCGGCGCCGATGATCGGACTGTCCCCCACGCGGCCCGGGATCTTGAAGGCGAGCCCGCTGGTCGTCGTCACGGACGAGATGTCGCCCTGCGGTGTGACGGCGTTGCAATTGATGGTGCCGGTGGGCCGCACCGTCATGTGCTGGGTCTCGGGGACGTCCAGGTAGTCGTCGGTCGGGTTCAGGTTGGCGCGCCAGTGGAGCCACGCCTCGCGCGAGTGCTCGGTCAGCAAGTCTTCTTCCTTGAAGCCGTACTGTAGCGCGAATTGCTTGGCGCCCTCGCCGACCAGGAAGATGTGGTTCGTGTACTTGAGCACGAGCTTCGCCACCTCGGACGGCGTCTTGATCCCTTCGAGGGCGCCCACGGCGCCGGCGCGCTTCGTGGGCCCGTGCATGCACGACGCGTCGAGCTGCACGACGCCGGCGGCGTTCGGCAAGCCGCCGTAACCCACCGAGTCGTCGTTCGGGTCGAGCTCCTGGATCTTCACCCCCTCGATCACCGCGTCGAGCGTGTCCGCTCCCTGCATCAGCATGTCGAACGCCTTTTGCACCGCGCGCAACCCGTTGGCGCTCGAGACCGCAACGGGCTTCGCGGCCCAGCGGCTCGGGGGCGGCAGTCGACGCGGCGGCCGCATGGGGAAAGGGATGTCGCGCGCCTGAACGGCCGCGACCCCGACGGCGGCAGAGGCGAAGAATTCGCGACGCGACAGCAGATCGGGCACGGAGACACTCCGGTGAAGTGCGCGTGCGTAGGTTGCGCGGTCGGGCAGGCCCTGTCAACTTGCTCCTCGTGGACTTCGCAGATCCGCCGAGCCTGCGTGCGGTGATACGCGGGATTCTGGGCGCCGCGACCGTGCTGGTGGGCCTGGCGCTCGTGATCGTGTCGATCGACGCGGGGCACGTGGAGTGGCGGCTGGTCGCGCTGATGCTCTCCCTCTGGGGCGCGTGGAGCTTCTTCGGCGCGCTGCTCGAATCCGTGGTCGAGCCGCTCGGCCGGTTGCTCGGCAACGCGCTGACCGGCGGCGTGATGCCGGACGGCAGCGCGATCACCATCGACGACGAGACGGCGATGCTCGAGCGTCTGCTGGACGCGGATCCCCCGCCGCCGCAGCACCGGGCCGTGCTGGCGGGCATCCGGCTCGCCGAGATCTACCGTACGCACCAGCACGACGCCGCCAAAGCCGAGCAGGTGATCACTCGGCTCGTGGGCCGGTATCCGGACGCGCCCGAGCTCGCGTATGTCCGCCCCCGTTGAGCTGTCGCTGGTCGTGCCGGTGTACAATGAGCGCGAGAGCCTGCGGATCCTGGTGGAGGAGATCGGCCGCGCGCTGGCGGGGCGGCGCTACGAGGTCGTGGCGGTGGACGACGGCTCGAGCGACGGCTCGCTCGACGAGCTCAAGGCTCTGAAGCACGATCACCCCGAGCTGCACATCGTCGCGCTCGCCGCGAACGCGGGGCAGACGGCCGCGTTCGCGGCGGGATTCCGCGTGGCCCGGGGCCGCGTGGTCGTGACGCTCGACGCCGATCTGCAGAACGATCCCGCCGACATCCCGGCTCTCGTGGCGGAGCTCGCCAAGAGCGGCGCCACGGCGGTTGCGGGATACCGCGTCGACCGGCGCGACAATGGCTGGAAGCGGCTGCAGAGCCGCATCGCCAACGGGGTGCGCAACCGGCTGAATCGGGAGACGATCCGGGACACCGGCTGCTCGCTGAAGGCGTTCCGCGCCGACGCGCTGCGCGAGCTGGCCCTCTTCAACGGCATGCATCGCTTCCTCCCGACCCTCATCCGGATGCAGGGGGGCAGCGTGCGGGAGGTGCCCGTGCGGCACCGCCCTCGGCGCTACGGGAAGACCAAGTACGGGATGTGGAACCGCGTGTTCCGAGGGCTGGCGGACGCACTCGCCGTCCGCTGGATGCAGCGCCGGGCGCTGCGCTATCGCGTGCGGGAGGAGCTGCCCTGATGCACGAGGATTGGGTGCGCCAGGTCGACCTGGAGCTGGACGGCGAGCTCAGCCTGCCCGAGCGCGCCGCGCTGTCACGCCACCTCGCTACGTGCCGGCACTGCGCCGAAGCGCGCGTCAGCCACCTCGAGATGCGCGTGGCGTTCGCGCGCTCGGCGGGGGAACCCCACGCCCGCACCGTGCCCCGCCCCCGCATCCGCGCCCGGGCGCTGGCCATCGCGGTCGCGCTCGCCCTCGTCGCCGGGGCGGCCGCGGGGTGGCTGGCATACTGGCGCTGGGGTGGACCGGGTGCGGGCCCGCTCGAGGCGACGCGTGCGACGTTCGTGGCGCAGTAGCCTTCCGTTCGCGGCGGCCGCCCTGCTGGCCGCCGCGCTGCAGGCGCCGAACTACCGCGTGACCTATCGCCTCCGGGTCGTCCAGCCCGCGGCGGCGGGGGCCGACACCCAGCTGCTCGCGAGCGGCGTCGTGACCGGCCCGCCGGAGACGAACCTGCGGCTCTCGCTGCGCGCTCCAGGAGCCGAGCTGCGCGGGTTACTCGGCACCCTCCCCGAGCCGGACACCGTCAATCTCGCCGCGCTGTTCTTCAGTCGCCGCGCGGTGGGTCGCTCGCGCCGCGGCCTGCCGCTGTGGGAGGAAGACAGCTACCGGCAGTGGACCCGCCTCCCGTGGGGCGGCACGGCTCGCCTCTATCCATTCGGACCCGCGGGTGCCGGGCTTCCGGGCCGGGCCGGGCGCCCCGCGCCCTGGGTCGAGATCACCGTCGGTCGTCAGTTCGCCGCCGGCGAGACCCGGGCGAGCGAGGAGGTCACGATCGTCGACAGCGCGGTCCTGTTCGACGCCCAGGCGGTGATTCCGCCCCGTCGCGTGACCGTGCGCATGAGCCTGGTGCGCGGCGACACCGCGAGCAGCCAGCGCACCGTCGACTTCGTCCCCGAGGCGCCGGGGCGGCGGGTCAGCTTCGTGCTGGGGGGCGAGACGTTCGATTTCGACGTCACGCTCGAGCGACCCGAGCCTCCCCGCACCGGTCGCGACAGTGCGCTGGCGGTGGATGCGGACGTCGTGTGCCTGCGGCTGCTGGTCCCGGGCTCGTCGGGGCCCGCGCGCGTCCGCTGCGGCCGCCTCGACAACGTGGCGCGGCGCCTCGCCCTCGTGGAGGGGGACACGCTCGTGGCCACCTTTGCCTGGCCGGCCGTGCGGTGAGCGCGGTATTATCCAGCGATGCCCCGGAAGGCGCGACTCCATCCCTCGATTTTCCACCTCCCCGTCGAGCGAATGCGGGAGGGGTACTACTCGGATAAGTACTTCGTCCGCACGCGGGAGCTGCTCCTCAAGGACAACCATCGCCCCTGCGTGACCATGCAGGTGTTCGGCAAGGCGCACGCCTTCCTCGGCGGCATCGACGAGGCGATCGCCATCCTCAAGCTCTGCTCCACCGAGTGGGACGAGCTCCAGGTGTACGCCCTGTACGACGGCGACGAGGTCGAGCCGTGGGAGACGGTGCTCCTCATCGAGGGACCATACGACGCGTTCGCTCATCTGGAGACGTTGTACCTGGGCGTCCTCGCCCGTCGCACCAAGGTGGGGACCAACACGCGTCGCGTGGTCGAGGCCGCGCGGCCGAAGCAGGTGATGTTCTTCCCCGCGCGGCACGACCACTGGCTGGTGCAGACCGGCGACGGCTACGCCGCCCATATCGCCGGCGCGATCGGCGTCTCGACCGACGCGCAGGCATCGTGGTGGGGCTCCGAAGGCGTGGGCACTGTGCCCCACGCCCTCATCGCGGCTTACGACGGCGACACCGTGCTCGCCTCCCGCAAGTTCGCCGAGCTCATGGATCCGGGCGTCCGGCTCATCACTCTCGTCGACTTCGAAAACGACTGCGTCGACACCTCGCTCAAGGTCGCCCGCGCCCTGGGCGAGCGGCTCTACGGCGTGCGCATCGACACGTCCGAGACGCTGGTCGACAAGTCGGTCATTCCGCAGATGGGTACGTTCAAGCCGACCGGGGTCAACCCGCAGCTGGTGTGGAACGTGCGCGGCGCGCTCGACAGGGAAGGATTCCGGTTCGTGCGGATCGTGGTGTCCGGCGGATTCACCGTCGAGAAGATCCGCCAGTTCGAGGAGGAGGACGTCCCCGTGGACATGTACGGAGTCGGGTCGAGCCTGTTCCAGGGGCGCTTCGACTTCACGGCCGACGTGGTGCGGGTGGAGGGGAAACCGGTCGCCAAAGTGGGCCGCGGCCATCGCCCCAACCCGCGGCTCGAGCGCGTGGAATGATCGCGATGTAGGGGCGCAGCATGCTGCGCCCCTACGGCCTCAGATACTTGTCGTACCACGCCACATACCGCTCCATCCGGTCGCGCAGGTGGCTCGGCTTGCTGATCCCGTGATGCTCCCCCGGATAGATCACGAGCTGAGTCTCGACGCCGAGGCTGCGAAGCGCCTGGTACATCTGCTCCGAGTTGAGCAGGGGTACGTTGAAGTCCTTGTCGCCGCACAGGAACAGAGTCGGCGTGACGATGCGATCGGCGTGCAGGAACGGGGACGATAGCTTGAGCCACACGTCGGCGTGCTGCCAGGGAACGCCGAGCTCCCCTTCGTATTCCCGCACGTACTGATCGGTCCCGTACCCGGCCAGGATGTTCGAAGCCGACGCACCGCTCACGGCCGCCTTGAAGCGTCGGTCCTGGGCGATCACGTAGTTGGTGAGAATCCCGCCGTAGCTCCACCCGCCCACGCCGAGCCGCGCCGGATCGGCCAGCCCCTGCGATACCACGTAGTCGACCGCCCCAAGCACATCCTGCGCGTCCTTGTTCCCCCAGTCGGCATAGATGGCCGTCGCGTAGGCCTCCCCCCGTCCCGAGCTGCCGCGCGGGTTCGCGACCACCACCAGGTAGCCGCGGGCCGCGAGCACCTGGAACAGATGGCTGAACTCGTACTGGAACTGCGACACCGGGCCGCCGTGGATGCGGAGAATCGCGGGCTGGCGCGCTCCCGCCCGGGCGTCCGGCGGCTTCACGACGAGGCCGTTCACCATCGTACCGTCGCGGCTCTCGAAGGTGATGGGTTCCGTGGGTGCGAGCTTCACCTCCTTCAGCCACGCGTCGTTCTGGCGTGACAGCGGGCGCAGCGCCTTTCCGGCGCCCTCGACCGCGTACACCTCGGCGGGCGCGTCCGGCGTGGAGACCGCGACGGCGACCCTCCCACCCGGCGCCGTGGTGAAGCTGGTGACGACGCGGGCTCCGGCGATCAGCCGCTCGATCGCACCGCCCGCAGCGGGAATGCGGGCCAGCTGTACCGAGCGGTCGTCCTCCAGCTGAAACAGGATCGCCGCCCCATCCGGGGACCACGTGGGGTTCGCCACACTGCGGTCGAGCGCGGCGGTGAGGACGCGGGGCGTGCCGCCCGCGGCCGGAACCACCGCGAGCCTCTGGAGGCCGTAGTAGATGAGTTTCAGCGGCCCGCCCTGGAGGTAGGCAATCGAGCGCCCGTCCGGGCTCCACGCGGGGCGGCTCTCCGTCTCGGGATCGTTGTCCGGGCCCTCGAACGTCGTCAGCTGACGGGGCACGGCCCCGGGGACGGCGTCCATCACGTACAGGTCCCAGTTGTTGTCCCGGTCGAAATCGGCGCGCCGCTTGCTCACGAACACGAGCGAACGGCCGTTCGGCGACCAGGCGGGAAGCAGCTCGTCGTACGGCCCGGGCGTGAGGATCGTGCCATGTCCGGTCTCGACGTCGACCAGGTACAGATGGCGCCGCTCCTTGCCGAGGTAGCCGATCTCGTCCTGCTTGAACTGGAACCGGTCGATCACGATGGGGGCGGGGGTCTTGGGCTTCGCCGTGTCGGCGTCCCCAACCACGACCGCGAGCCGCTTGCCATCGGGGGCCCACACGTAATCCTCGACGTCGCCGCCGAAGCTCGTGAGCTTGCGGCCTTCGCCCCCCGCACGCTCCAGCAGCCAGAGCTGCGTGTGCTCGTCCTGGCGGCTCGAGAGGAACGCGAGCCAGCGTCCGTCCGGGCTCCAGTGCGGCGCGCTTTCCCCCTGCGGCGAATTGGTGAGGCGCAGGGTGCGCGTGCCGTCCCAGCTCGTCATCCACACCGCGCCGGGCTGCTTGTCCTCGATCGAATCGGCCCGGGCCACGGTGTAGGCGACCCAGGCGCCGTCGGGGGAGAGCTGGGGATCGGCCACGTCGCGCAGCCGGAACAGGTCCGTGACCGTCACCGGTCGGGGCGCCGGCGCCTGGGCGCCGACACCGCGCCACAGCAGTGTCAGCAACACGGCGGGGAGCGCACGGGTCATGGGCGGAAAGGCTACGACCCTTGCACTCGCCGTGCAAATGCATATTTTTCCGATGAAATGAATATTAATTCATCGGTGCCCGTGGGTGTCCTGGGGGCCTCGGGCTATGTCGGGCAGGAGTTACTGCGGCTGCTCACCCGGCACCCCGGGGCGTCGGTCGTGTTCGCCACCGCCGACTCGGCCGCGGGTGAGACGCTGGACGGCGTCGCGCTGGTGCGCGTCGACGATGCGCCGCTCGGGCGCGCCGAGATCGTGCTGTCGGCGCTGCCGCACGGCGTGTCCGGTCGCTACGTGCGCGAGGCGCGCGCGGCCGGCAAGCGTACCGTCGACCTGTCGTCGGATTTCCGGCTGTCGCCCGAGGCGGTGTACGGCCTCACGGAGGTGACGCGGCCGCGGCTCCCCGCCGCCGAGCTGGTGGCGAACCCTGGCTGCTACCCGACCGCGGCGCTGCTCGCACTGCTGCCGCTCGTGCGGCACGGCCTGATCGACCAGTCGCGCGAGGTGGTGATCGACGCGGCCTCGGGTGTCACCGGCGCCGGCCGCACGCCCAAGCGCGAGCTCCTGTTCGGCGAGGTGGCCGAGGATTTCCGGGCGTACGGAGTGGGCAACGACCATCGCCATCTCCCCGAACTGAAGGCCACGCTCGCGCGCGAAGGCAGCTTCACGGGCGACGTGGTCTTCACGCCCCATCTGCTCCCCGTGAAGCGGGGGATTCTCGAGACGATCCACGTGCCCTTGACCCGGGAGGTCGACCAGGCGACCGCCGAGGGGATCTACGAAGCGGTGTACGCCGCCGAGCCGTGCGTGAGGGTGCTGCGCGGCGCGCTGCCGTCGCTCAAGGACGTCGTGTACCGCAACCGGGTCGCGATCGGCGTGGTGGCCGTGGTCAACGTGCGCCGCCCGCGACTCACCGTGATCGCGGCGATCGACAACCTCGTGAAGGGTGCCGCGGGACAGGCGATTCAGAACATGAACGTGATGCTTGGGCTGCCCGAGACGGCGGGACTCGTATGCTGAGCCCGCGCGTGGTGAAGCTGGGCGGGAATGAGCTCGATCGCCCCGGCTGGCTCGCGACCTGCGCCCGGGCGCTCGTGCGCCTCGATCCGGTGGTCGTGGTGCACGGCGGCGGGCACGCGATCAGCGCGCTGTGCCGCAGGCTCGGTCTCACCGTCGAGCAGCGGGATGGCTTGCGCGTCACCACTCCCGAGATCGCGGAGGTGGTCGAGCTCGTGCTGGGCGGCCCGGTGAACCGGCAGGTGGTCGCGGCGCTGCGCGCGGCGGGGCTCGACGCCGTCGGGTTGTCGGGCGTGGACGGTGGGCTGCTCGTGGCACGTGCCGTGGGCGGGCTCGGGATGGTGGGGGAGATCGCTCAGGTGCGCGCCGGGCTGCTCGAGAGCTTCCTGCTCGCGGGCCTGACCCCCGTGATCGCCCCGATGGCACCCCCTTCGGCCGCCGACGGCGGCCCACCCCTCAACGTCAATGCGGACGCCGCCGCAGCCGCGATCGCGGGGGCGCTGCACGCCGCGGAGCTGCTGCTCGTCTCCGACGTCGCCGGCGTGCAAGTGGACGGCGTGCTGCGCCCCGCCCTGGACGCGGAGGACGTGGAAGCGCTGATCGACGTCGGCGCAGCGACGGACGGTATGGCCGCGAAGCTGCGGGCCGCGACCGCGGCGCTCCGCGCCGGCGCTCGCGCCGTCCGCATCGGCGACCTGCGTCTGCTGGAAGACCCGGGCGCCGGCACGCGTCTCGTCGCCCGCGCTCCCGCTCCGCAGCCCGCGTGACCACCGTCCCTTCGGCGCTGTCCGCGCTGCTCGACGTGTATTCCCGCGCCGGCCCCGTGTTCGTGGCGGGGAACGGCGCGGAGCTCGTCGCCGCCGACGGGGCGCGCTACCTCGACTTCGTCGCCGGCATCGGCGTGAACGCGCTCGGCTACAACCACGCCGTGATCCGCGGAGCGATCGAGCGGGGACTGGGCTCCGGCCTCATCCATGTCTCGAACCTGTACCGCACGGAGGCGGGCGAGCGGCTCGCGGAGGAGCTCGTCGCGCGCTCGTTCGCCGATCGCGTGTTCTTCTGCAACTCGGGCGCCGAAGCGAACGAGGCGGCGTTCAAGTTCGCCCGCAAATGGTCCGGCAAGCCGGAAATCGTCGCGTTCTCGGGCTCGTTTCACGGCCGACTGTTCGCGACTCTGGCCGCTACCGACCGCCCCGAGTACCGCAAGCCGTTCGAGCCGCTGGTCCCGGGCATCCGCATCGTGCCGCGCGAGGATTGGGCGGTGGTGGATCACGCCGTGTCGGCGTCGCGCACCGCGGCCGTGATCGTCGAGCCGGTGCAGGGCGAGGGCGGTGTCCGGCCGGTGGATCCCGAGTGGCTCGGGTTCGTCCGGGAGCTGTGCGATTCGCGCGGCGTCGCGGTGATCTTCGACGAAGTGCAGTGCGGGCTGGGTCGCACCGGTACGCTCTTCGCCTACGAGCAGACGGGCATCGTGCCCGACGTGCTCACGCTCGCCAAGCCGCTCGCCGGCGGGCTGCCGATGGGGGCGGTGCTGCTCACGGGCGCCGTCGCCGCGGCGCTGAAGCCGGGTGATCACGCCACGACGTTCGGGGGCGGGCCGCTCGTCGCCGCTGTCGCCCTCGACGTGGTGCGCACGATCGCGGCGCCCGAGTTCCTCGCCGAGGTGCGCCGCAAGGGCGAGTGGCTCGGCGGACGGCTCGCGCAGCTGGCCGCGCGCCGCACGCGCGTCGCGGAGGTGCGGGGACGCGGCTTGATGTGGGGTGTCGAGCTGACGGAGCCGGCAGCCCCGTTCGTCGCCGCGGCTCGCGAGCGGCGGCTGCTCGTCGCGACCGCGGGGTCGAGCGTCGTGCGGCTGATCCCGCCCCTCGTCGTCACGGACGCGGAGCTCGAGCGCGGCGTGGGGATCCTCGAAGAGGTGCTGGCGTGAGCGCTCTTCCCATCACGCTGCCGCGTGTAGCGGTGCGGGACGCGGTGCTCGCCGACGTCCCGGCCCTCGAGACGCTCATGGCCCCCTACGTCGCCACCGGCGATCTGCTGCCGCGGAGCAATTACGACCTGTGCCGGCACATCAAGGAGTACGCCGTTGCCGCAGCCCCGGGCGGCGAGATCGTGGGATGCGGCTCCCTCAAGATCTATTCGCGTGGGCTCGCCGAGGTCGCCGGCCTCGCGGTGCATCCGCGGTGGCAGGGAGCGGGGGTGGGTCGGGCGCTGCTTGAGCTGCTCACCGCCGAAGCCCGGGCGCAGGGGCTGCACGAGGTGCTGGCGCTGACGCGCAAGCCCGCGTTCTTCTTGAAGCTCGGGTTCGTGCCCGCCGAGCGCGAGCAGTTCCCCCTCAAGGTGTGGGCGGACTGTGCGCGCTGTCCGAGGCAAAATTGTTGCGATGAGGTGGCAGTAGTGTTGCGGTTGTAGTCCCTCCCGTTGACACGTTCCCCCGTCCCGGAAGAGATTCCTCGCAATGCCCCGTGTCATCTTCTGGGACGTCGACACCCAGTACGACTTCATGCGCGCCGACGGCAAGCTCTACGTGCCGGAGGCGGAGCGCATCATCGGCAACTTGAAGCGCCTCACCGACTACGCGCATGGGCACGGCATTTGCCTGATAGCAAGCGCCGACGACCACGTGCCGGCCCACGCCGAGATCTCCGACACGCCGGACTGGAAGACCACCTTTCCGCCGCATTGCATGCGTGGCGCTCCCGGCCAGAAAAAGATTCCGGAAACGGCGCTCCGCGACCCATTGGTGATCGAGCCGGGGCGGATCGACCCCAAAGCGCTCGCCGAGCGGGTGCGGGCGCATCGAGGAGACATTTTGTTCCACAAACACCGTTTCGACGTGTTCACCAACGACAACGTGACGACCGTGCTCGACGTGCTGGCGCCGGACGACATCGTCTTGTACGGCGTGGCGACCGACGTGTGTGACAAGGCGGCGATCGAGGGCCTGCTCGAGCGGCGACCGCACACCCGGCTGTTCGTGGTCACCGACGCCGTGAAGGGCATCGACAAGGATGTCTCCGAGCAGCTGCTCAAGGATTGGGGCGACGAGGGCGTGCGCCTCGTAAAGACCAGGGAAGTCGTGGAGGAGGGCCTCGTCGAGAGTCTCGCCCGGGCGACGGTATGAGCGCGGCCTCCGTCGCCACCGCCCCCGCCTTTGGGCGGTTTTTTCTGCCTGGCCCCACCGACGTTCACCCCGAAGTGCTGGCCGCGATGCAGCGGCCTATGATCGGGCACCGCTCCGGCGCCATGGAGCAGCTGCTCGCGCGGCTCGAGGCACCGCTCGCCCGCCTGTTCCACACGGCCCGTCCCGTCCTCGTGGGCACCACCTCGGCGACGGGCTTCATGGAGATGGCGGTGCGCAACGGCGTGCGGCACCGTGCCCTGTCCCTCGTGAACGGCTCGTTCAGCGAGCGCTTTGCGAACCTGGTCCGCACCTGCGGCAAGGAATGCATCCGGTTGGATGTGCCGCTCGGCTGCGCCGTCGAGCCCGACATGCTGCGGGACGCGCTGAAGCGCTCCCCGGTGGACGCCGTCACCCTCGTCCACTCGGAAACATCGACCGGTGTGCTCCAGGACGTCGAAGCGCTCGCAGCCGTGGTGCGCGAATTCGACGACGTGATGGTGCTCGTGGACGCCGTGACGTCGCTGGCGGGATCTCCCGTGGAGACCGATCGCTGGGGAGGAGCCGGGGGGCTGGACTTCGTCCTCACGGGATCGCAGAAGGCACTCGCCCTGCCCCCGGGGCTCGCGCTGGGCGTCGCCTCGGAGCGCATGGTCGAGCGCGCCAAGACGCTCCCCGGTCGTGGGCTGTACTTCGACCTGGTGAGCTTCCTCGAAGCGACCACCAAGCACCAGCCGACCAACACGCCGGCGATCTCCCTGCTGTACGCGCTCGACACCCAGCTCGCCCGGATCGAGCGCGAGGGCGGCTTGGAGGCGCGGTGGGAGCGGCACGACGCCATGCGCCGCCGCGTCGAGCAATGGAGCGAGCAGCACGGGGTCGCGTACCTGCCGCGCGAAGGGCGCCACAGCTGGACCGTCTCGTGCCTCAAGCTCCCCGATGGCAAGACGTCCAAGCCGGTCGTCGCGGGGCTGAAGCAGGCCGGCTGGACCATCGGCGCCGGGTACGGCTCCCTCAAGGACTCGACCATCCGCATCGGTCACATGGGCGACCACACCGTCGGGGCAGTGGACGAGCTGCTGGCTCTGCTCGCGCAGCTCGTGGCGTGAGCGTTCGCGTGGTGGTGGCGGATCGCCTGACCGAGGCGGGGCTCAAGATGCTCGCCGCAACCCCGGACATCGAGGTGGTGAACTGCGCCGGCAAGCCGCGCGACGAGCTCGAGCGAGCGCTCGCCGGCGCGCACGCCTTGATCGTACGCAGCGAGACGCGGGTCACCGCGGACCTGATCACCCACGGCCCCGGGCTCCGCGTGATCGCCCGCGCCGGCACTGGTGTGGACAACATCGACGTGCACGCGGCCACCCGCCGCGGGATCGCGGTCATGAACGCGCCCGGCGCCAACACGGTCAGCGCCGCGGAGCACGCGATGGGCCTGCTGCTCGCGTGGGCGCGCCACATCCCGTGGGCCGCGGAAGCGATGCGCCGCGGCGAATGGGACCGCAAGCGCTTCGAGGGCACCGAGCTGCGTGGCAAGACGATCGGTATCGTCGGGCTGGGCCGCATCGGCGGGCACGTGGCGCAGCTCGCCCGCGCCTTCGGGATGCACGTGGTGGGGCACGACCCCTACCTCTCGCCCGAGCGCGCCGCGGAGCTGCAGCTCAAGCTGCTGCCGCTCGACCAGCTGCTGGGCCAGGCGGACGTGGTCACGCTGCACGTGGCCCACACGGAGCAGACGCACCACCTGATCAACGCCGCGCGTCTGAAGCTCATGAAGCCC
>Ga0209158_1000833_pt1 | contig 21679 bp, 25 predicted proteins | sample GraSoiAngelo_140_FD_185897 | JGI IMG/M metagenome (GOLD analysis project Ga0209158, IMG submission 185897) | Grasslands soil microbial communities from the Angelo Coastal Reserve, California, USA - 14_0929_12_30cm (SPAdes) (version 2) | ecosystem: Environmental > Terrestrial > Soil > Grasslands ...
CCCCAGAGACGCCACAGGGGCTGTCCCAGCCGCTTGCCGCACAGGTCGTGCAGCGCTGCCGACAGCGCGGCGCGGGCGGCGGCGGTCCGGTTGGGAGCGACACCGCGGAAGCATTCCTCAGCGCCTTCCAGGTCGAACGGGTCCCGCGGCAGGTGCGGCGCGAGCCGCTCGATCGTGGTACGGACGGTATCGTAGGTCTCGCCGTAATAGGACGAGGGATCCGCCTCGCCCCAGCCCTCCAGGCCCTCCTCGTCGATCACCCGGACCCATGCCCGGCGGTACCCGGTCGTCGATCCCCGGGCGATGGCGAACGGGTGCCGGGTGGTGAGCGTGCACTCCTCAAGCGAGAGTCTCAGAGCCATGGGTTGGGGATGGCGACGGCGAGTGATGGATGCGGCCCGGTCACGTCTGAAGTATCAGCGCGGCCTTCCGGTCAGGCAAGCGCGCGGACGTGCGCGCGGACGCCGGCCGCGAGCAGGTCGAGCCGGTAGCCGCCCTCGAGCACGCCCACGACCGGCGCCGGGGCGACGCGCTCGCGCAAGGCGGTGGTCCACGCCGCGACGTCGTCCGGCTCGAGCGTGAAGCCGCCGAGCGGGTCGCCGGCCAGCGAGTCGAACCCTGCGGAGATCAGCAGCACGTCCGGCTTCCACCCATCGAGCGCCGCGTCCACGGCGGCGAGGAGGTCGCGCACATAGGTCGCCCGCGGCAGCCCGGGCGGTCGCGGCACGTTGAAGACGTTGCCCACCCCCCGCTCCTGCTCGGCGCCGGTGCCCGGATACCACGGGTATTGATGCATGGAGACGTAGCGGATCGACGGATCGGGCTCGACCAGCGCCTGGGTACCGTTGCCGTGGTGCACGTCCCAGTCCACGATCAGCACGCGTGCGCGCCCGAGCTCTTGGGCGCGACGGGCGGCGATCACCACGTTGTTGAAGAAACAGAACCCCATGGCGCGGGCTGCGAGGGCGTGATGCCCGGGCGGGCGCGTCGCGCCGAACGCCGTGCCCCCCCCGCCCGCCGCCAGCGCCCGCTCCACGGCTCCCGTCGCGACTGCGGCGGCGGCGAGGGCCGCGGCGAAGCTGCGTGAACCCAGGGAGGTATCGGGATCGAGCGCGCCCCCGCCCCGCGCGGCGAGCTGCTCCAGCGCGGCGACATAGGGCGCCGGGTGCACGCGCTCGATCGCGGCCCGCTCGGCTGGCCGGGCCTCGCTCCAGACGACGCGCGACACGAGGTCGGGCGCGCGCAGCGCCGCGAGCACCGCACGGATCCGATCCGGCTGCTCGGGGTGACCGAGCCCAGGCTCGTGCAGCTCACAGGCGGGGTGCCAGACGACCGAGACGGTCATGCCCGGCTAGTTATGGAGATGATGCTCCTTCAGGAGATCGCGGATCGCCTCCAGCTCGGCTCGCATCGCCCGCCGGGCGGCATCGAGCTCGGCCAGCGCCCGGCGGTAGCGGCGCCAGCCGACCACCACCAGCACCGCGGCCACGGCGCACACGCCCGCGCTCGCGAGGACGAGCGGCCGCGAGAGCGCGACGCCGAGGTAGCCAAGGAGGAGCGCGTCGAGCGCCAGGAACCCGACGGTGAACGTGGTGAGGCTGCGGCTCGCCGGCTTCATCGCACGGGCCGGCGCCGCGCCGGCAGCACGATGAACGGCGCATTGGGGACGGCGCCCACCGCACCGAGCGTCGCGGATTCGTCCGTCACCTGCGCGCCGCGGAACTTGACGACGTAGTCGTCGAGCGGGACCGCAGACCGCTTCAAGGCCCTGGTCAAGGCCTGGCGCTTCAGCTCGACCACGGTCGTGCTCGGCTCGACGGGAATCGTCACCTGGTCCCAGGCGTCGGTTACCATGACGCGCACGGTGAAGCGCTCCGTCGCGGCCGTCACGCGACCTCGACGTCCGCCTCGAGCGGCAGCGTGGACAGGAAGCGATCCACGGCCTGGTCGAAGAACAGCGTCGAGGCGCGCACCCGCGTTTTACCGGCGTCCGTCCAGGCGCTGAAGACGACTTCCTCCCCCCCCTGGCCGCGCAACACCACGAACCTGGGCCCCTGCTGCTCGACGAAGGCTGCCGCGTGGGGAACGCGCTCGGCGAAGAACGCCTGCGCCCGCGCCAGCACCGCCTCCGGCGGCAGCGCGACGACGGTCGTATGGATCATGGCCGGCGCAGGATGGCGATCCCGGTGGGCTGGAGGGGGATCGGCGTGCTCGCCACGCGGGCCTTCGTCGTCAGGTCGATGACATCCACCCCGCCCGGATCGGCCCCCACGCTCTCCAGCGAGACAAAGGCGAACCTGCCGTCCGGTGCGTAGGCGATCCCGTGCGGCAGCTGCTTCGACGTCGGGATCCGGGCCGCCTCGGTCAGGGTCGCCGCGTCGAACAGCGACACGCTCCGGTCCTTCTTGTTCGTCACGATGACCCACCTACCATCCGGCGACGGCTCGACATTGTATGCGCCGTGCCCCGTGGGGACTGCCCGCAGCAGCTCCAGCGTGCCGGCGTCCACGACCTGCAGCGCGTCGCTGCCGTTGCAGGCCACGTACAGCCGCCGATCGTCCGGCGACACGGAGACGAACGTCGGCATGCAGGCGTCGCGTACGGCCCGGCCCTTCCCCCCTCCGTGACCCGTGGTCATGGGCATCGCCACGCCGCCCGTCGGGTGCCGCCGCGCGATCCCGAGAGTCTCACGGTCGATCTCCAGAATCTCGTCCGAGTTCATGCAGGACACGTAGACCCGGGTCCCGGCGTGGTTGACCCTCACCCCGTGCGGCATGTCGCAGGCCGGGAGCTGGGTGAGGGTGAGCATCGGGCCGGTGTACACGATTGAGACCACGTTCTTGCGCGGGTGATCGCCATGAAAGTCCGAGTTCGCGACGAAGGCCAGCTCGCCGTCCGGCGTCAGGGCGATGGTGGTGGGGAACATCTCGAGCGGGGCTCTGCCGACCAGCGTGTCGCCGTCCGCCGCCATCTTCCAGAGCGAGCCGTACGGCGTACCGTGCGCCAGCGAGACGTACCAAAACCTGCCGTCCGGTGAGACGGTCACGTTGTGGGGACCGTCGATGTCCGCCGGCATGATGCCCACGGGCACGACCTTGACCGTCCGCAGCGCGGTTCCGTCCCAGGCGAGCTGGGTGACGATGTCCCCTGATTCGCTCGTCACGAGGATGCGGAAATCCGGGCCCTGCTGGACGGCGGCCCGCCCGCTCGCGAGCGCGGCCAGTGCCAGGATCGAGGAGAGGAGCTTCACGGGTGCCGAAAAGATAGAGCCTCCCCCGGTGGCCTCAAACCCCCGAGCGGGCGGCAAGGCTGGCAGGGGAGTGCCAAGCTGGTCCTACGCGTTTGTCATCCTGGCAAACGCAGTGCCCTCTCAATCGGCACGGGGGTTGCAACGCGCGCGCGGCGAGGCCGTGGGGCCTCGAGTGGTTTCCGTCTTGCAAAAGGAGGCGAATGGTATGTTCCTGACCACGCGCAACATCACGAAGGATCCGGTGCTGGCCGACTTCTTCAACCTGCTGTCCCAGGATGGGGCGACTACGGCCTGGGTGCCGCCGGTGGACATCTCCGAGCAGGCCGACGCCATCAGGATCACGGCCGAGGTCCCGGGTGTGAAGCCCGAGGACGTGCAGATTTCGCTCGAAGGGAACGTCCTCACGGTCCGCGGCACGAAGCAGCAAGTGGAGGAAGAGCGGACCGAGCGGGTGCACCGCTACGAGCGCACCTACGGCGCGTTCGAGCGCAGCTTCACTCTACCCGCCACGGTGGACCCGCGCGGCATCAAGGCCACCTACGATCATGGTGTACTGACTTTGACCCTGCCGAAGGTGGAGCAGGCCAAGCCGCGTCAGATCCCGGTCGAAGTGACGTCGAAGTAACGCGCGCGGCGAAGTCGGCTGGATCGAGGGGCGCAGCTCGCTGCGCCCCTCAGGCTTTCAGCAGGCTGGCGAGCCGTTCCTCGACCTGCGAGTTCGGGACGGCAGTAGCACCGGCCTCGCGGGCCGCGCGCAGCGGCTCCGGCCGCACGTGCGCTCCGTAGGCAAGCACGGGAATCCCCCGCTCGAGGAAGCTCCGGATGCGGTCCGCCGCCCCGGCCAGCTCCACGTCCACGACTGCGAGGTCGCACGCGTCGGGATCCCGCCCCACCACTCCTCCGGCGTCGCCCACGACGGCGCCAAGCTTGGAGCGGAACACTAGGTCCCGCGCGGCCAGGAACACCCGTTTAGCCACCGATCGGCCTCACGGTCACCACCGCCACGGCCGGCGTGGGGCGGCGCCACAGATCGCCCAACGAGACGTTCCGGGACGCCACCAAGACGGCCTCCCCCGGCGGCGGCTCAGCGAGCCCCTCGAGGGTGAGGAAGGCCGGGGGGCGGACCCCGCTCGGCAGGGAGACATGGTAAAGCTTCCCATGCCACACCCCCTCAAACCCTTCCACCCGACCGCCAGGGAGTCCTTCAGGGTTCCCCCTTCCCGCTTCCCAGTTCTCGATGAACACGTCGTCCTCGACCTTATAGACCCCCTCGGCGATCTTCTCGCCCGAGCGGTAGAAGACCGGATCGAAGGGCTGCCCCTCCTGGCGTGCGAAATTCTGTTCGGCCGCCCAATCGTAGGCCTCGAGCGCACCGGAGTTCGCGCGCCATTCGAGATGGTGGCGCAGTTCGTGGGAGAGCGTCTCCCACGCCTCCTCGCGCCAGTCGAAGTCGCCCAGCCTGGCGAGCGCCGCGAAGGACCCGTGGTAGAGGACGACGCGGGATTGGAGGTCGGCGCCGTTGCCACTCCAGTCGAGCGGGATGCACTCGCCCAGGGTGTAGACGTCACCCCGAACGGGGTGCGGCACGGCCTTGGGGCTCACCTCGACCACCACCACCCCATCGACGTATGCAGGAGGGACCTCCTTCAGGAGCCGCTCGACGAGCAGCCGGAAGTCATCGAACCTCATAAGCGATAAGGTCAGCCTCTGAGCTTGTCCCCGAGGAACTGCACCAAGCGGTCGGAAGCGACTCTGACCTGCGCGAGCGTATCACGGTCCCGCACCGTGACGGTGCCGTCCTCCGTGGACTGGCCGTCGATCGTGATGCCGAATGGCGTTCCGGCCTCGTCCTGGCGGCGGTAGCGGCGGCCGATCGAGCCGCCGTCGTCGTAGAAGGCATTGCAGTGCTGGCGCACGTCGTCGTAGATGCGGCGCGCCAGCTCGGGCATCCCGTCCTTGTTCACGAGCGGCAGTACCGCCGCCTTGAGGGGGGCGATGGCCGGACGGAAGCGGAGCACGACGCGCTTCTCCCCTTCCACGTCCTCCTCGTGGTAGGCGTCGCACAGCACCACGAGTGTGGTGCGGTCCGCGCCGGCGGAGGTCTCGACCACGTAGGGGACGAACCGCTCGTTCGTCGCCGGGTCGAGGTAGCCGAGCTTCTTACCGGAATACTCCTGGTGCCGCGCCAGGTCGAAATCCGTGCGGTTGTGGATGCCCTCGAACTCGTTCCACCCAAAGGGAAACTCGTATTCGATGTCGTACGCGTCCTTCGCGTAGTGGGCGAGCTCCTGTTTCGTGTGCTGGTGGAAGCGCACCTTCTCCGCCCGAATGCCGAGATTCCCGACCAGCCACTGCATCCGCTCGTGGCGCCAGAAGTCGAACCATTCCCCGTCCGTTCCCGGCTTGACGAAGAATTGCATCTCCATCTGCTCGAATTCGCGGGTGCGGAAGATGAAGTTCCCCGGCGTGATCTCGTTGCGGAACGCCTTGCCGATCTGCGCGATGCCGAACGGGATCTTCTGGCGCGAGGACTGCAGCACGTTGAGGTAGTTGACGTAGATGCCCTGCGCCGTCTCGGGGCGCAAGTAGACCACGGCGGCGGCTTCCTCGACCGGCCCCATGAAGGTCTTGAACATCAGGTTGAACATCCGCGGGGCGGTGAGGGTCCCCCGCGAGCCACACACAGGGCATTGCGCGTCCGGCTGGCCGGGCGTCCCCTTGATGCGGGGATCGTCCGCGCGGAACCGGTTCTTGCACTGTTTGCAGTCGACCAGCGGGTCCGTGAACCCCGCCACGTGCCCGGAGGCCTCCCACACCTTGGGGTGCATCAGGATCGCTGCGTCGAGCCCCTCGATGTCCTCCCGCTCATGGACCATGGAGCGCCACCAGCGCTCCTTGATGTTCTTCTTCAGCTCGACGCCGAGCGGACCGTAGTCCCACACCGACCCCAGGCCGCCGTAGATCTCCGACGACTGGAACACGAACCCGCGCCGCTTGGCGAGCGACACGAGCTTCTCCATGAGGTTGTCGGCCGGGGGCATAGGGGCGGGAAGATAGACCTGCCGCTAGGCGGCGGGCAACCCGAACGCCTGCCGCGTCGCGCGCTCCCCGAGCGCCGCCACGCCGGCCGCGTCGAGCATCCGGCCCTCGCCATCCAATGCGTGTAGGCCGATCAGGCCTTCGACCTTCCCGGCCACGACGGCCAGCCGCTTCTTCGCCGCCTGCGCCCGGCGCACGACCTCGCCCGAGGCCTTGCCCACGAGCGACGTCCGGTCGAAGGAGCCTTCTCCGGTGAGCACGAGGTCCGCCTTGGCCAGCGCCGCGTCGAACCCCACGCGGGACAGGACCCACTCGGCGCCCGCCAGCAGCTGCGCCTTCACGAAGAAGACGAGCCCCGCCCCGAGCCCACCGGCGGCGCCGCCCCCCGAGAGCGTGGCGAGGTCCGGCCTCCCGTGGTCCGCCGCCCGCTGGGCGAGTCGCTCGAGCCCCTGGGCGAGCCGCCGGACTCCCTCGGGCGTGGCTCCCTTCTGGGGTCCGAACACCAGCGCCGCGCCGTCCGCGCCGACGAGCGGCGTCGTGACGTCGGCGAGCCCGGTGACGCGCGCCGAGAGCGACCAGCCGCCCGCCAGTGCCGCGAGCTCGGCGAGCGCGCCGCCGCCTTCGGGGAGTGCGGCGCCACTCGAATCGCGGAATGTCCAGCCCAACCCGCGCGCCATCCCCGTACCGCCGTCCACAGTGGCGGACCCGCCCAGCCCCACGACCACACTCTTCGCGCCCCGCTCGGCAGCCTCCCAGATCAGTTCGCCCACCCCGCGCGTCGTGGTGCGCAGCGGGTCGAGCTGGTCGGGCCGCAGCAGGCGGATCCCGCAGGCCGTCGCCGACTCGAAGATCGCCGTCTCCGGGTCCACCCAGCCGAGCTCGGCGGATACGGGATCCCCGAGCGGACCCGTGACCTGCAGGCGCTCGCGCAGCATGCCCGGCGGGAGCACGGCATCGAGCAACCCGTCACCTCCGTCCGAGATCGGGCAGAGGAGGACCGAGGCTTCCGGCAGGGCGCGGCGGACACCAGCTGCCAGGGCGTCGGCGACCTGACGTGGCCCGAGCGTGCCCTTGAAGGCGGCCGGAGCGATCAGTACCAGCTGCGACACGATGCAGGATGCATTAAATCATGCATTTTGCTATGTGAAACGACGCTGACGATGTCGCGACCGCGCGGATGTGACGCGGGATACGGTTGGGGCACCCTTCTTGCTGCTATCCCGCGGCAGAACAGCTCTGTCAAGGGCAAACCGCCGGCGACGGCGGGGCGCAAAGCCCAGGGGTCTCGAGCAGTAGACGAGATAGCCCGGCTGCCAGAGGTGGCACCGGTCCCAGCCCTTGCGCAGAGCGCGGCACAAGAATTCGCCTCGCTCACATCGGGTTCTAGGGCGCACGGTGTCGGGCAGGCGATCACCCCCCAGGGGCAACTCTGGGGGGTTGTGCTTTTAGGTAACCGCAGATCAGGCCTCCGTGGGCGCGACCGTTCTCGATGAAAATGCGGTTCGCATCCAAGCCCGATGCCAGGACGCCGGCGATGAACACGCCGGGGACGTTGGTCTGCATCGTGGCGGGGTCGTGCTGCGGCACCCCTGTCCTCTCGTCCACCGTCACTCCGGCCATCCGCAGCAGTGACAGATCGGCGCGGTACCCCGTCATCGCCAGCACGAAGTCCGCCGGGAGGCATTCAGCGGCGCCGTCCGCCTCGGACCGCACGAACACCTCGCGGGGGCGAATCTCGACCACGCGGGACAGCCACCGCGCGGCGATGCTCCCGTCCTTCACGCGATTCGTGATATCGGGGAGGACCCACGGCTTGACGCCGCGATCAAACTCGCCCAGGAAGTGGACGATGGTGACCCGCGCGCCCACGCGGTGCAGCTCGAGGGCGGCCTCCACGGCGCTGTTGCCTCCGCCCACCACCACGACACTCTGCCGCCAGTAGGGGTGCGCCTCGGTGAAGAAGTGGGATACGTGCGGCAGCTCCTCCCCCGGCACGCCGAGGGGATTAGGCGAGTCAAAGTACCCGGTCGCAAACACGACGTGGCGCGCGCGCACGCGCGCGGGCGCCGCGTGTCCGGCGCCGCGCACGGCCAGCTCGAAGCCCGGCGGCACGCGCTCGAACGCCGTCACGGCGTGATAGAGCCGGACGTCCAGCGCATAGAACTCCGCCACTTTGCGGTAGTAGCCCAGGGCCTCGCGCCGCGTGGGCTTGTCGCCGGCCGTGGTGAACGGCAGGCCGCCGATTTCGAGCTTCTCCGGTGTCGAGAAGAACGTCATGTACGTCGGATACTTGAGGAGGCTCGCGACGAGCGGGCCCTTGTCGAACAGGGCCGCCCGCAGGCCCTGCTGCTTGGCCGCCACGCCCACGGCGAGCCCGCACGGCCCGGCGCCGATCACGGCGAGGTCGAGTGTGGTCACGTCACTTCGATGATCTGATCGCGCTGGGTGCCGACGCTCACGTAGCGAATCGGCGCGTGGGCGAGGTCCTGCAACCGATCGAGATACGCCCGCGCTGGGGGCGGAAGGTCCGCGAGTCGGCGCACGTGCCGCAGCGGCTTCTGCCACCCGGGGAGCGTCTCGTAAATCGGCTCGACGCGCTCGATGCGCTCGACGTCGGCCGGCATGCTGTCGACGACTTCGCCGTCCAACCGGTAGCCGACCCCCACCGGGATCTCGCGGAAGGAGTCGAGCACGTCCAGCTTGGTCACGGCGAGGCCGGTGAGGCCGTTCACGCGCACCGCGTAGCGCACCACGACTGCGTCGAACCACCCGCAGCGGCGCGGCCGCCCCGTCGTGGCTCCGAACTCGCCACCCAGCTCGCGGACCCGCTCGGCCAGCGCCGGCTCGGCCTCGGTGGGGAGCGGCCCGTTCCCCACCCGCGTCGTGTAGGCTTTTACCACGCCGAGCACGGCGTCGATCGCCGTGGGCCCGATCCCGGCACCCACCGCCGCGCCGCCCGCTGTCGTATTGGACGACGTGACATAGGGATACGTCCCGTGGTCGACGTCGAGCAGTGCACCCTGCGCCCCCTCCAGCAGGACGCACTCGCCGCGCTGCAGTGCTTCGTAGACCGCCCGCCCAGCATCCACCGTGATCGGCAGGAGCCGGGGGCCGAGCCGCTCCAGCAGCGCGACGTGCTCGGCCGCATCGGCGCGGTCCGTCGAGCCGAGCAGCTCGAGCATCTGGTTCGCGGCCTCGACCCGCTGGCACACGATGCCCCGCGCCCGGGCAAGGTTGCGGAGGTCGCCCACGCGCAGGCCGCGGCGGCCGTATTTGTCCTCGTACGTCGGGCCGATACCCCGGCCGGTCGTGCCGATCTGGTCACGCCGCTCGCGCGCCCGGTCGAGGAGCTTGTGATAGGGCAAGGTGAGATGCGCGCGATCCGAGACGTACAGGCGCTGCTCGGTGCGGACGCCACGCGAGCCCAGGGCATCCAGCTCGGTGAAGAACGTCTCGGGATCGAGCACGACGCCGTTGCCGACGATGCACACGGCGCCCTGGATGATGCCGGAGGGGATCTGGTGCAGCACGAACTCCCCCGCGCCGGTATCGACGGTGTGGCCGGCGTTGGCGCCGCCCTGGTAGCGGACGACGAGATCGGCGCGCTCGGCGAGCACGTCCACGATCTTCCCCTTGCCCTCGTCGCCCCACTGGGCGCCGACGACGACGACGCACTGCGTCTTCGGTCCGAACATCGCGACTCCAATAAAAACGCCCCGGGGGACGGGGCGTGGGTATCCTCTGGGGGAAGCTAGGCCAGTCGTCGGCGCGCGTCAACGCTCCTTCAGGATGGGAACATCTCGGCGAGGGCCCCCGCAACCCGGTCAGCCACCTGGCGACTGCCCTCCAGCGTGAGCCGATCCGCCGTGTCCCGCGGCGTGTGCACGACCCACGCCGTGCCCCAGTCGCCGCGCGCGATCGTGACGCACTCCCGCGCCGCCCTCGCGAACGCGATCCCATCCACGAGCACCGGCCACGAGCGTCGGCGGCGCGCGCCCAGGGCGGCCACGACGCGGTCCACGACCGGACCGGGCCGGTGCACCAGCGCGATCGTCGCACCGCGATCGTCGAGACCGTCGAAATTGACGACGACCGTGTCTTGGAGCAGGTTCGCGCGCTCGCGCGCGAGCACTCCGGCGCCGAGCAGGCCAAGCTCTTCGGCATCGGGAAAGATCACGCCGACCGGTGCATCGGCGGGGAGCGCATCGAGCGCGCGCAGCACGGTGACCACGCCCGCGGCGTTGTCCAGTGCGCCGGGCGAGCGCTCGGTCACGCGGCTCAACCCCAGGAACAGCGCCCCCAGGGCCGCCGCCGGCACGAGCGAGGGGAGCGGCCCGCCCGCCGCGACGATCCCGAGCGCGACGACCAGGGAGACGGCGCAGGCCGTCGCCAGCAACAGGCGCGCCGCCATCGACATCGGCTGGCCCTTCGAGTCGTAGTGCGCGGCGAGCCAGGCGGTGACGCGGGCGCGCGGCCGCACGCCCACCAGGTTGACGCCCTCCGCCGCCTTCCGCCCCCAGAGCGGGGCCCGAGGCGACGCCGCGAACCGCTGCTCCAGCACGACGAACCCCCGCGCCGCGAGCTCGCCCGTCAGCACGCCTCGGACCTTGGCGTGATTGGGTGAGCCAACGAGCCGGGGGACGGCGAGCTGGGCGAGGAGAGCGCGGTAATCGGTCACGCGGCGACGAGCTGCGCCACGCGCTCCCGCACGGCCCGGGGCACCGGTGCGAGTGGCGCCCGGCAGGGGCCGCCGTAGAGCCCCACGGCATCCATCGCGGCCTTCACGCCCGCGGGCCCCAGCTTGCCGACGATCTCCTTGTCGAGCGGCGCGAGGCGCTCCTGGAGGCGCCCGGCCCGGGCGCGGTCCCCCGCCCGGTAGGCGGCCTGGAGGTCCGTGCACAGCCGCCCGGCGAAGCAGGCGGCGCCGAGGACGCCCCCGTCGCATCCCATCTCCAGCGCCGCGTAGAACAGCGACGCCGAGCCGACCAGGACGGACCAGTCCGGCACCGCGTCGCGGTATGCCGCGAGGTTCTTCGCGTCGGCCGCGGAGTCCTTCACGCCGACGATGTTGGGATGAGCGGCCAGCTGCCGCAGCAGCCCCGCCTCGAGCGGGAGGTGGGTGTACTTGGGGATGTTGTACACGAGCACGGGCACGGAGCTCGCATCGGCCACTGCACGGTAGTAGTCGGCGAGGCTCGCGGGCGACGTGGCCGCGGCGAAATACCCGGGAGGCCGCACCAGCACCGCATCCGCGCCCTCCTCGGCGGCCGCCCGCGTCAGCCGCACCGCCGCGCGCGTGGACTCGGCGCCGGTCCCCGCCACGAGCCAGCCGCCGTCGGGCAGCACCTCCCGCACCCAGGCGACGAGCCGCCGCTGCTCGTCGGGGTCGAGCAGCGCCGCCTCCCCCGTCGAGCCCGCGACCACGAAGCCGTCGAGGCCCTGCTCGACAAGGCTCGCCACGTTGCGCCGGAGATGAACCGGCGCGAGGTCGCCCGTGGCGCTGTCGAACGGCGTCGTGAGGGGGGCGAGCACGCCCCCGAGCTTCTCCTCCGTCACGAGGGCGGGAGCAGGCTCGACAGGTCGTCGCTGAAGGCTGCCGGCTTCTCGACGGCCCCCGCGGGCGGGCCGACCCGCGGGCGCCGGCGCAGCGTCCGCATCTGCAGCTCGAAGTCGGCGGGGTTCGAGGCGGCCGCCAGCGCGGTCTCGTAGGCGACCACCCCCTCCGCCACCAGGTCCATGAGGTGCTGGTCGAAGGTCTGCATGCCGTACTGCTCCCGCGCGTCGCGGATGTAGTCGTGGAGCTCCCCGGCGCGATTCGGGTCCTTGATCATGTCGCGCGCCGTGCCCGTGCAGATCATGACCTCCACGGCGGCCACGCGGCCGTGCCCATCGGCGCGCGGGAGCAGGCGCTGGGAGACCACGGCCTGCAGCGCCTCGGAGAGACGCACGCGGGCGATCTCCTGTTCCTCGGGCGGAAACATCGCCACGATGCGGGTCACCGTGGTCACCGCGTCCGGCGTGTGCAGCGTCGAGACCACGAGATGGCCCCTTTCCGCCGCCTTCATGGCGGTGTCGATCGTTTCGGCGTCCCGCATCTCACCGATCAGCACGACGTCCGGGTCCTGGCGCAGGGCGGCCCGGAGGCCCATGCGGAAGTCGTCCGTGTCCACTCCGATCTCGCGCTGGGTCACCGAGCAGCTGATGTCGCGGTGCAGGAACTCGATCGGGTTTTCGAGCGTGACGACGTGCTTGTTCTGCGTCTGATTGATGTGATTGATGATGGCCGCCATCGTCGAGCTCTTCCCCGAGCCGGTGACGCCCGTGACGAGAATCATGCCCCGCTCGGCCGCGGCGACGGTCGTGAGCACCGGCGGCAGCTTGAGCGACTCGAACGACGGGACGTCGAACGGGATGACCCGCAGCACGATCATGAAGGACGAGCGCTGCCGCAGAATGTTGACGCGAAACCGCCCGATTCCCGGGGCGCCCCAGGAACAATCATAATCGCGCAGCCTGTCGATCCGGGCCCGGTCCTCGTCGCTGGGAAGGAGACGCAGGGCGATCGCCCGCGTTTGCTCAGGGGTGAGGCGCTGCTTGGTCAGCGGGACCAGCTTGCCGTCGATGCGCGCCCGGAACACGTCGCCCGCCTTGATGTGCAGATCGGACGCACCGCGGTCGACGGCCGCTTTGATGATCTGCTCGATGCCACGAGGCTGGGTCGGCACGGCGCCGCTCGCGCGCGGGCTGCGAGGTTTCGGTTCGTCCATCTAGTATCCGGCCTCCGGGTCGACCACGTTCGCGAGGGGCGCCCTTGCAAGATAGCGCCTGACGTTCTCGACGATGAGCCCCGTCTCGCGCTCCCAGAACCGCTCGGTGACCGCCGCCACGTGCGGGCTCACCAGTACCCGCGGATGGCGCCACAACGGGTGGCCGGGCGGGAGCGGCTCCGCCGCGAACACGTCCAGCGCGGCTCCGCGCAGGTGCCCTGCGTCCAGCAGCTCGAGCAGCGCCCGCTCGTCGAGCAGCGACCCGCGCGACACGTTCACGACGATCGCCCCCCGCGGCAGTCGTTCCAGCACCGTCCGATCCACGGCGCCCTGCGTCTCCGCGGTGTGAGGCGCAGCGATCACGAGACAATCGCTCTCGGCGGCGAGCCGCGGCAGGTCGGCCCGCCCTCCGACCCACCGGACACCCGGCGGCCCACCATGTTGCGGTCGTCGCCGCACCCCCGCGACCGGCATCCCGAGCGCGAGCGCGCGGCGAACGATCGCGCCGCCGATGCCACCCAGACCGAAGACGCCCAGTCGCACGTCGCGGAGCTCGCGCACGGGGAGGCGCAGGTTCGCGAACTCTTCCCTCGCCCACCGCTCCACGGCCTGCGCCTCGCGCATGCGGTCGAGGCCACGCGCGAAGTACGCGACGGCCGCCAGGGTCCAATCGGCGATCGGTTCGGCGTGCACGGCCGCCGAGTTTGTGAACACGACCGCTGTGCCTCTGATGCGCGGCAGGCTCGCACCCACACCGGCGGTGGCGGTGTGCACCCACCGCAACGTGTCGCGGGCGGCGGCCGCGACTCCCTGCGGCAAGCCGTACCCGATGTAGATCTCCGCCCCCTGCGCCACGCGCACGGCCTCATCGCTCCCCGAGCCGCCGTCGCCGTCGGAGACGGCCGGCTCGCGCACCTCCACGACCTCCCAGCCGCCGCCCAGCGCCTCGCGAATCGCCGTCACGCTCGCCGGAGGGACCCGCCAGGCGGCGTAGGGCGAGGCGAGGTCCACCACCAGCCGGTGGCTCACTCCCCCGACGACACCGTCCGGACGCCGGGATGGTGGAGCAACGCCACCATCACCTGATCGTGCAGCCGCTTGGGCCCCCGGAGCTCGAAGTCCACGACCAGGTCCACATTCTCGCGGCGGCTCTGCTGCTGGACGATGTCCAGCCCGGTGCGGCGAACCACGGTCTCCAGCTCCTCCAGTACCATCGGCTCCGGCCGCGCGTGGATCGAGACGCGGCTCGTCGTCGACTGGCGCTCCACCACCAACTCCACGCGACCCAGGCCCTGGAGCACCAGCAGCACGAGCAGGGTGGTCCCGACCGCCTCGGCGTAGAACCCCGCGCCCAGCGCGACGCCGATCGCCGCGACCACCCAGATGGTGGCCGCACTCGTCAGCCCCACCACCATGCCGCGCGCATGCAGGATGGTACCGGCGCCGATGAACCCGACGCCGGTGACGATCTGCGCGGCGACCCGGGTCGGGTCGGCGTTGCCTGTCGCCATCGTGATGGAGAGCTTCGTGTACAGCACGGAGCCGAGGCAGATCAGGATGTTCGTGCGGAGGCCCGCAGGCTTCCCGCCGAGCTCGCGCTCCAGACCGATCGCGCCGCCGAGGATGGTGCCGAGCGCGAGCTGGGCCATCAGCTCCAGCCGCAGCACGTCCACGACCTTCTGCAGGAACTCTTGCATCAGTCCGTCGCTCCTTCGAGCAGGCCCATGCGGCGGCGCACTTCCGCCATCGTCTCGCGCGCCAGTGCCCGCGCCTTCACCGCTCCCCGGCGCAGGGTTGCGTGCACCCGCGCCGGGTCGGCCTGCAGCTTGACGGCGCGCTCGCGGATGGGAGCGAGCGCCGCTATCATATTGTCCGCCAGCACCCGCTTGCAGTCGAGGCAGCCCGCGTTCCAGCGCCGCGCGATCTCCCGCATCAGCTCCAGGTGCTGGAGCTGGTCCTCGCCCACGGGAACGAGCGATGCCCGGTACAGGAGCACGTCGGCAGCCTGCAGCACTGGATAGTTCAACAGGCCCGCCGGCACGCTCTCCTGGCGCTGCGCCTTGTCCTTGAACTGCGTCTGGCGCTCGAGCTCGCCCAGCGGCGTGACGGTGTTGAGCAGCCAGTTCAGCTCGGTATGCTCGGGCACGTGGGACTGCACGAACACGATGCACCGCTCAGGGTCGAGTCCCGCGGCCAGAAGGCCGATCGCCATGTCGAGCGTGCGCTGCCGCAGGGTCGCCACGTCGTACGGCTGGGTGACGGCGTGCAGGTCCACGATACAGAACAGGCACTCGTGCTGGTGCTGCAGCCGGACCCAGTTCTGCACCGCCCCGAGATAGTTGCCGACGTGCAACTCGCCCGAGGGTTGAATGCCGGAGAACACGCGCGTCATGGGCTCACAAGCTACGGTCGCGAGCGGGGGCACCGCAAGGTGCGTGATCTCAAAGACTTAGTCGATGTGGCCCGACGCGCCGCCGCGCGCGCCGCGACCCAGCTGCGAGGGCTCGAGCCGCCCGAGCCGGCCGACTGGACGGAGAAGGCACGGCACGATTTCGTGACGGAGGCGGACCGCGGCGCCGAGCGGCTCATCGCCGAGACGCTCACTGCGTCCGTGCCCGGCTCGAATGTGGTGGGCGAGGAGCTCACGCCGGACGGGACGCACGCGGGCGAGATCGTGTGGATCGTCGATCCGCTCGACGGCACGACGAATTTCCTGCACCGGTATCCGCAGTACGCGGTGTCGATCGGGTGCGTGGTGAGTGGGGCGTTGGGGGTGGGGGTGGTGCACGACGTGGCTCGCGACATCGTGTACTGGGCGGCGAGTGGGCACGGCGCCTGGCAGGGTGAACGGCCGCTGCGGGTGTCGGGGCTGACCGAGCCGCGGCACGCGCTCGTCGGCACCGGGTTCCCGTTCAAGCAGCTCCCCGCCCTGCGGCGGTACCTGGACCAGTTCGCCGCCGTGATGGGGGCCGCGAGCGGGATCCGGCGCGCAGGCTCCGCGGCGCTCGACCTCGCCGACCTCGCCGCGGGACGCCTCGACGCCTTCTGGGAGCTCGTCCTGGCGCCGTGGGACGTCGCGGCCGGGGTCGTGCTGGTGCGGGAGGCGGGCGGCGTGGTGACGACGCTCGCGGGGGAGCCCGACGTGCTGCGGCACGGGTCGATCGTCGCGGGGAATCCGAAAATGCATGCGTGGCTCATGGAGCTCCTGAGGACTGCCTGACCGTGCCCGCTCCGCTTGTCGAGTGTGTGCCGAACTTTTCCGAGGGCCGGAACCAAACGACGCTCGACGCCCTGCGCGCCGCGCTGACGTCGGTGCCGGCCGTGACGCTGCTCGACGTTCAGGCCGACGCATCGCACCACCGCTCGGTCTTCACGTTCGTCGCGCCGCCCGCCGCCGCCGCCGAGGCGGCGTTCCGCGCCATGCGGGTCGCGACGGAGCGCATCGATCTAACGAAGCATCAAGGAGAGCACCCGCGAATGGGGGCGACAGACGTGGTGCCGTTCGTCCCGCTGCGCGACGTCACGATGGCCGACTGCGTCGCCCTGGCGCGGGCCCTCGCCGAGCGGGTGGGGCGCGAGCTGGCGATTCCCGTGTATCTGTACGCGCGAGCCGCCACGCGGCCGGAGCGCGAGAGCCTCCCCACCCTGCGCCAGGGGCAGTTCGAGGGTTTGCGCGAGCGTATCGGTCGCGATCCCGCCGCGGACCCGGACTACGGGCCGAGGCGGATCCATCCGACGGCCGGAGCGACCGCGATCGGCGCGCGGCCGCTGCTCGTGGCCTACAACATCTATCTCGATACGGCGGAGGTCGCCGCCGCGAAGGACATCGCCAGGCTGATCCGCAGCTCGAGCGGCGGGCTCCCGGCCGTGCAGGCCAGCGGGTTCGAGGTCGGCGGCAAGGCGCAGGTGTCGATGAACCTGCTCGACATCGACGTCACGCCGCCGGCGACGGTGTTCGCGGCGGTCGACGCGGAGGCGCGGCGGCGCGGCGTCGGGATCCTGAAGAGCGAGGTCGTGGGCCTCATTCCCGAGCGCGCGGTCATCGGCGCGGCGGCGGCGTGGCTCAAGTGCTCCGACCTGACGGACCATCTGCTCGAGGCGAAGATCCGGGCGAGTCGGGGGCCCGGCCTCGACGACTGGATCCAGGAGCTCGCGGGGCCGAGCCCGACCCCCGGTGGGGGCAGCGCGGCCGCGCTCGCCGGCGCGGTGGCGGCCGCCCTCGTGGCCATGGTTTGCAGGCTGACCACCGGTCGCACGGCCTACGCGGCGGTCCAGCACCGAGTCGATGCGATCCTGAAGGAGGCGGAGGCGGTCCAGCGAGCCCAGCGGGCGCTCGTCGATCTCGATGCCGCCGCGTACGACCTGGTCCGGCTGGCCTACCTGGTCCCGAAGGACCACCCCGAGCGACCGGCCGCCGTGGATGATGCGCTGCTCAGCGCGGCCCGCACGCCGCTCGCGACCGCGCGCAGCGCCGCGCGGCTCGTGCCGCTCGCTCGCGAGATCGGCGCCATCGGAAACAAGAACGCCCGATCGGACGCCAAGGTCGCGGAGCTACTGGCCCGGGCGGCCGTGCTCGGCGCCCTGGAGAACGTGCGCGTGAACGTGGCGGGGATGTCGCAGCCGTCCAGGGGACGGGAGCTGTTGGAGGAAGCCGAGCGACTGGAGCGGGAGGTCAGTTCGCCGTCGTGAGGATCCGGGGCGGCCCCCCGTTCTCCAGGATCGCCACGGTGTGCTCGAAGTGGGCCGAGAGCGAGCCGTCCTGCGTCACGACGGTCCATTTGTCGTCCAGCGTCCGGATCTCCGGGCCGCCCACGTTCACCATCGGCTCGATCGCCAGCGTCATTCCCGACACGAGGCGCGGACCCCGTTTGGGCTTGCCGTAGTTCGGCACCTGGGGCTCCTCATGGAAGCTCGCGCCGATGCCGTGGCCCACGAGCTCCCGCACCACCGAATACCCCGCCGCCTCCGCGACCTGCTGCACGGCGTACCCGATGTCGCCGACGTGTTGGCCGGCCCGGGCCTGGGCGATCCCCGCTGCGAGCGCTTCCTGCGTCACCCGGAGCAACCGCCGCGCCTCCTCGCCGACGTCGCCCACCGGGAACGTGGCGGCGGAGTCGGCGTGGAGTCCCTCGAGCCACACGCCCACGTCCACGCTCAGGACGTCCCCAGCCCTGAGGAGGCGCTCTCGGGACGGGATCCCGTGGACCACCTCCTGATTGATCGAGGTGCAGAGGGTGGCGGGGAAGTCGTACAACCCCTTGAACGACGGGCGGGCTCCGGGATGGCTGCGGATGAACTCCTCAGCCAGCCGGTCCAGCTCCGCGGTGGAGACGCCGGGATGGACGTGGCCGGCGACCAGCGCCAGCGTGCCCGCGACGATCCGGCCGGCGGCGGCCATCGTCTCGATCTCCCGAGCCGACTTGATCGTGATCATCGTCCGATGACGCGCTTGATCTCCGTCGCGATATCCTCGATCGTGCCCGCCCCCGGCACGCGGTGCATCACGCCCCGCTGCGCGTAGTGGGCGACCAGCGGCGCCGTGTCCCGCTGGTACACCTGGAGCCTGGTCTTGATGGCCTCGGGGGTATCGTCGGAGCGCCGTTCCTGAGCCGCGCGGGCGAGCATACGTCTGATCAGCTCCTCCTCCGGCACGTCGAACAGCAGCACGTGGGTGAGTCGCTGGCCACGCTCGCCCAGCGTCTGGTCGACGAGCTGCGCCTGAGCGGCCGTGCGGGGGAAGCCGTCGAAGATGGCGCCCTGCTTCGCTTCGGGCTTGTCGAGCTCGGTCTTGATGAGGCCGAGGACGACCGCATCGGGAACGAGCTTCCCCTCGTCCATGAATTTCTTCGCCTCGCGGCCGAGGTCGGTGCCCGCTTGGACCGCAGCGCGGAGGATGTCGCCGGTGGTGATCTTGGGGAGCCCCAGACGCTCCGCCAGGATCTTGCCCTGCGTGCCTTTGCCCGAGCCGGGAGCGCCGAGAAGGAGGATGAACACGTGCCGCTACATGTAGCGCTGACGCCCGCGGAACTTGACCCGGCCCTCCTTCATGAACCCGTCATAGTGCCGCAGCAGCAGGTGCTGCTGCACCTGCTGGACGGTGTCGAGCGCGACGCCCACGACGATCAGCAGGGCGGTACCGCCGAAGCCGAACGGCATGTTGAGCACGTTCGACACCACGATCGGCAGCATCGCCACCACGGTCAGGAACAGCGCGCCGGGGAGCGTGATGCGCGTCAGCACGTCCTCGATATAGTCGGCGGTGGCGGCGCCGGGCTTCACGCCCGGGATGAAGCCGCCCTGCTTCTTCAGGTTCTCGGCCAGGTCCACCGGGTTGAAGATGATCGAGGTGTAGAAGTACGCGAAGAACACGATCAGCACCGCGCTCGACAGCACGTACCACGGTGAGGTCACCGAGAAGTATTCCGCGAAGCGCTTCAGCCATGCCACGCCGCTGAACGTCGCCACCGTCCCGGGCACGATGATCAGCGATTGCGCGAAGATGATCGGCATCACGCCCGACGAATTGATGCGCAGCGGGATGAAGGTTTTTTGTCCTTCGCGAATCCGCCCGCGGCCCATCACCTTGCGCGGGATCTGGATCGGGATGCGGCGGGCCGCCACGGTCACCGCCACCGTCCCGGCGACGACGCACAGCATCACCACCAGCACCACGAGCAGCACCGGGAGCGTGAGTGATCCCACCCGGAGCGCTTCGAAGGTGCGCAGCGTCTCGGGCCAGATGCGCTCGATGATCGAGAAGAAGATGAGCAGGCTCATCCCGTTCCCGATCCCCCGCTCCGTGATCTGCTCGCCCAGCCACATGATGAAGATGCCGCCCGTCGTGAGCGTGAGGACCGTGGTGAACCGGAAGCCCCAGCCGGCGTGCGCCACCGCCCCAGGCAGCTGCTCGGTGAAGATCGCGAACCCGTAGCTCTGGAAGAGGCACAGCAGCACGGTGAGGTAGCGGGTCCACTGCGTGAGCTTTTTCCGCCCCTCCTCGTCCCGCTGCATCTTCTCGATCACCGGGAACACCGGACCCGCGAGCTGGAACACGATGCTCGCCGAGATGTACGGCATGATGCCGAGCGCGAACACCGTCGCGCGCGAGAAGCCCCCGCCCGCGAACAGGTCGTACAGGCTGAACAGCGTGCCCTGCCCGGCGTTCCGGAGGAAGTCGGCGAGCGCCTGCACGTTCACGCCGGGGGTCGCGATGTGCGCTCCCAGGCGGTAGATGAAGAGGCAGAGGAGCGTGAAGAGGATCTTCTCCTTCAGCTCCGGGACCTTGAACAGATTGGGAATCTGGGGCGCTGTCACGGGATCAACCCTCGATCGTGCCGCCGGCCTGCTCGATCTTCGTCCGGGCCGAGGCCGACACGGCGACGCCCTTGACGACGAACTTCCGGGCCACGTCGCCCATGCCGAGCAGCTTGACGGGATGGTCTGGCCGGCGCACCAGGCCGGCGCCGAACAGCGTCTCGGGAGTCACCTCGACCCCGTCCGCGAGCTTCGCGAGGTGCCGCACGTTGACCACCTGCGCGGGCTGCCGGAACGGGTTGGTGAAGCCGCGCTTCGGGATGCGCCGGATGAGCGGCATCTGGCCGCCCTCGAATCCGGGGCGCGTCTGGCCGCCGGTCCGCGCCGTCTGCCCCTTGCCGCCTCGGCCGGCCGTCTTGCCGATCCCCGAGCCCGGACCGCGGCCCTTGCGGATGCGCGCGCGGTGCGACCCCCGCGGCGGCCGCAGGTGATGCAGCTTCAGGGACTCGACCGGCTCCTTCGCTTTCGCCTTCGCCATGGCCTAGCTCCCCTTCGCCTCCAGCGTGACCTCGACGAGGTGCCGCACCTGGTGGAGCATGCCGCGGATGGCCGGGTGATCCGGCTGGACCACGACGTCCTGATGGTGCTGGAGCCCCAAGGCCTCCAGCGTGCGCCGCAGCACCGACGCACGGCCGATCGCCGAGCGGACCTGCTTGATGCGGAGCGGGCCCTTCCCCACCGGAGGCAGGGCGGGATCGCGCCCCGGCTTGCGCTTGCGGTACTTGCGCGTCGGGGGTTTCCTAGCCACGCACGGCCTCCTGGCGCGGCTTGTAGGCGATGGTGTCGAGCTCCACACCCCGCTCCTTCGCCACGCGCCGCGGCGTGGTCAGTCGGGCCAGCCCGTCCATCGTGGCGCGCACCATGTTGTGCGGGTTGGTCGAGCCCAGACTCTTGGTCAGGATGTCGCGCACCCCGGCGCATTCGAGCACCGCGCGCACCGGACCGCCGGCGATCACGCCGGTCCCCGACGCCGCGGGCTTGAGGAGCACACGGCCCGCTCCGTGGTGGCCGATAATCTCATGGGGGATCGTGCCGCCGGTGAGCGGCATCTCCACCATCTGGCGGCGCGCGGCCTCCACCGCCTTACGCACCGCCTCGCTGACCTCGTTCGCTTTCCCGGTCGCGATCCCGACGCGGCCCTGTCCGTCGCCGACCGCGACGAGCGCGTTGAATCCGAAGCGCCGGCCGCCCTTCACGACCTTGGCGACGCGATTGATCGAGATCACGTTCTCGACCAGGCCGTCGCCCTCGCGCTGCCGCTCGCCGCCCTCGTCGCGGCGGGGACCGCCGCGACCGCGGCCCCGCGGCC